>Ga0302324_100016417_pt1 | contig 14752 bp, 9 predicted proteins | sample Palsa_T0_1_FD_201949 | JGI IMG/M metagenome (GOLD analysis project Ga0302324, IMG submission 201949) | Peat permafrost microbial communities from Stordalen Mire near Abisko, Sweden - Palsa_T0_1 | ecosystem: Environmental > Terrestrial > Soil > Palsa > Peat permafrost | place: Sweden: Abisko...
CAGAACAGGCATCCGCTCGAAACCTGGTGCGTGAAATCGACGCGCCTTTCGCTCTCGTATCCCGGCGTAAGATCCCAACTCTTCGTTTGCGAGTAGTAGGAAATGGGTGACTGGTAAAGATACTTTCCCAGGCGGACCATGTAGCTGTATCCCACCATCCCCGCGCCTACCGAGTACGACACAGGATACTTCGCAGTCACCCCGCGCTGGGCCACCGCGTGCTCCATCTGCGCGCCATTCTGCTCGATAGTAAGGGTGCTTCCGGATAGCTTGTGGACGATGCGGCCCGGTTCGGAAACCGAAGGCGGGCCAACCGACCGGGCCATCGGGGATTTTTCAAATGCGGTTACTTCAGCGGGATGGCATCGCGCGCACGGCTGCTGGGCGTGCAGAACGGTCATTCCCGCCATCCACAAGATAACCACTTCGCTTCGAGAGCAGATAACCACTTCATCTACAGAATAGAACAAGGTAGGCAGGGCTACGGGAAGAGATCTTGTGGCAAAAGAAAACGGCCGGCGAGAGCTTTCACTCTGGCCGGCCGTGATTTACTTACGAGTTACGTACTTTCTAGAAGTGGAAAGCGCCGTCAAACTGCAGCGAGCGCATATTCGCGCCGCCGGCCAATCCGGTGATCTGTCCTACGTTCGAGCTTTGAATGTCGCTATTCGGCAGACCCAGGTTGGTGTGGTTAAACGCGTTTCGAGCTTCCGTCTTAAACGTGAAGTTCAGCCGCTCCGTGACTTTGAACGTCTTCGATAACGAAATATCCTGCTGGATAAATTGCGGACCGAACAACGTGTTGATCGGATAGTTCCCGAAGGTCCCGGCGGCCGGCAGAGCGTAGGCGCCGCTGCTGAGGCCCGTAATCCACTGGTTGCGATTGCCCTGCGCGCCGGCATACGGACTTCCCGACCCGACGTTGGGTACGCCCGTCGGTCCCGCGTTCGGTACCAGCACGCCCGAGCCGTAGTTCTCCAGGGATGGCATGAACGGGAAACCGCTGTAATAAGTCATTACACCGCTGATCTGCCATCCGCCGATCAGAGTGTCCAAACCGCGATTCAGATTCGAACCGTACTTCAAGCCGCGTCCGAACGGAATGGCATAAATTTGCGCCAGCGTCCACTGTTGCCGTGGCAAGGTGTTGCTGTAGCCTTGGCCAAACGAGCGGTCGTAAAGGAACGTGTAGTTCGAATCAGGTCCCCAACCATCGCCCCATTGCTCCTGATAGGTGTAACTTCCCTTGAGCGTCCACCCTGCCAGGTTATTCACGTTAAATGCCGCTTGAAAGGAGTTATATTCCTCGTTGGCGTCATCCCCGTAATAGCTGATATCCTGCGTCCATCCATACTTCGCGTAATAGGGTCTTTCCTGGTTGTTGTTTTCCCCGGGGATGTAGTCCGGAGTATTCAACGAATAGGAGTTGCCCGTTCCCAGGAAACCGTGCCGGTTTGCATTGCCGACATAGGATGCCGTTACCGCAATCCTGTTCGTCAACTGGTGCTGAACAGAAAGGTTGTACAAGTAGGTGACGGGTAGCGTTTGGTATGCCGGACGGAACTTCGGATTGATGCCGTTGGGGAGCGGGAAGGTTCCGTTGGCGCTGACGCTGATTGCCGCAGGCGCGGGCGGACCTTGAGCCAGGTTGAAGACGTCGGTGTAGTTGCCTGCGGCGTTCAACTGCTGGTTGCTGAGCACCGGCGGATTCTGGGTGACATTGTGGCCGAAAGTGGAACCAAAGACTCCGAGATCGTAGCCCCAGCCGTAGCCGGCGCGAATCACGGTCTTCTGGTTGAGCTGATAGGCGATGCCTGCGCGCGGTGCGTAGGTTCTCCAGTTTTCAGCCTGAATGCCGGACAGCGGCACGCCGCCCACTCCGAATACATACATTAGACCGTTGTTCAAGTCGAGCGTTGCGCCATTACCCGCGCCGTTCACGCTCTCCGGGAAAATCATTTCCCAGCGCAAACCCAGCGTGATGGTCCACTTGGGAGTCGGACGCCACTCGTCCTGTCCATACCACAGGAACCGCCGCTGACGCTCTTGCGCATTGGTGCTGCTGCTGACGTAGCGTTGGAAAAAGGTCGTGTCGCCAAGCAGGAACGTCGCTAATCCAATGCCATCTGTCGCACCCGCCCCGGCTACTGAGACGTTGCCGGTTGCGCCGTCGGCGAAAGTGAGTTCACCTGCGCGGTGGCTGTCGCTCGGTACCCGGAGATTCTCCGCATACCGCAAATCCGCACCGAACTTGAAGTTGTGCTTTCCAACCGTCTTAGTCAGGTTATCGACGAATTGGTATTGGGTCTCCGTCTGCGTCAGGGGGCAGTTGCATTGGTTCGCTCCCAGCGCGTAGCCGAGATCGAGTCCGTCGCCTGTGGGGACGTTGATGTTGAAGTACGGCATTCCCGACGTATAGGTCTTGTCGAGGTTCAGCCCCGGGATCCCTGCTGCGGCGGCAGGGTCCGTTCCGTAACCGTTCGGCACGTCGAACACGTGATAACGCATGAAACCGAAACGGAATTCATTGATCAGAGTCGGGCTGATCGTGTTCGTCCACCCGAGCGCGATGCTCTGGTTCAGCGCCTGGGAATTACCGGCGTAGTTACCGAACGCTGGACCGCCCGCTTCCGATCCGAACGCTCCCGGAGCCTGCTCGGTGTATGCAAAGTGGCTGTAGCGGCCGAAGATCGTGTTCTTCTCGTTCAGGTAATAATCTTCCCGCGTGTCCCACGCATTCCCCGTAATCGCAACCGCTCCATTGATTGCATAGTTATTCACAAATGGTTCGTTGGCAATTTGTTGAAAGTTCGGCGAGGGGAAGTAATTCAAGATCGCCATAGCCTGAGGGCTGAGTTCGCTCTTCGGGATCGTGTTGTTCGCGTAAGCAGTTCGGCCGACGCCCGTGGCCGTATTGCCGGTATTAGGATCGAAGATTGTATAATCCGAGCTGTTCGCGAGCCATTCGCTGAAATTCCCCGTTCTTTCCAGCGCGTCGGGTACCGTTGTTACCACCGAGGCGCCCTGGGACTGCCGGTTCAACTGCGCGTCGCCGAAGAAGAACAGCTTATTCTTGATGATCCGGCCGCCGATCGCGCCGCCAAACTGGTTCTGCCGGTACGTCGCCGCCGGCAAACCCGTGAACGGATTCGCTGCAAACGTCGTAAAGCCGGGTGTGTTCAGCTGCAGCGTTTCAAAACCGTCCGCGTGGAAACTGTTCGTGCCCGAGCGTGTCGAATAGTTGATCACACCGCCGCCGACATAGGAGAATTCCGCGTCGAAGTTCTGCTCCGACTGACGGACCTCGTTTACCGCATCCAGATTCGGATTGATCACGATGATTCCGAGGATCGGATCCTGGTCGGTCGTGCCGTCCAGTTCATAGCCGATGGCGTCGAAAAGCTGGCCGTTGGCGATCAACTGCACACTGTTTTGCGGATTCTCATCCGAGGCGTGCTGCCAACCGAGTTTCGCCGTTCCCGGATTCAGCAGCTCCATAGACTGAAGGTTGCGGCCGATATTCGGCAGATCGTTCACTTCCTTCGCCGAAAACGTTTGCGCAACGTCTGCGCGGTCGGCCTGCAGCAACGGGGCCTCGGCGCTCACTTCCACTTCGGTATTGACCGCGCCAACCTTCAGCGCAACGTCATACTTTTGTGCTTCGTCAACCCGGACGGTGATCACGTCGGAAATCACCTTGCTGAAGCCAGGCGCTTCGATGGTCACCTTATAGGCGTCCGGAATCAGTTGGCCTTTGTTATAGTTTCCTGAGGCATCGGTTTCTATATCGATCTCCGTGCCCTTGTTTTGATCTGTAATGGTGACCTTTGCATTGGGTACCCCACCCCCGTTCGCATCGGTAATTGTTCCGTAAATGCTGCCGAACACTTGCTGGGCAAAACTGGCCGAGACGCTCACGAAGAGCAATACTGCCAATCCCAACCAGGGCCCGCAACGACGATAGCTGAACATGTTGTTCGCGTTCTCCTTTTTGGCAAGGCTTTCACCTTGCAATCTTCCATGGGCCCGTGAATCCTCAGGAAAGCGCGAGGCCTCCCCGCAGCGGGACCAGACAAACCTCTTGTGCCTTTCAATAATGGATCTGTATTAGGGCCTGCACAAGTTTAAAGGGGTTTGATACTGTTAAGGCCCATAAGATTTTTCTATTCAATGGGTTAGGTTGTAAGTTAAACGTTGTTACAGATCCAGGAATGGAATACGTAACTTATGAGAAATGAAAGACTTGCAGCAACCAGTGGTCATACAGGTTGATATAGCCACTTTCGCCCTAAACCACATGTCAACTTCCGGTGCAGGGGGGATTTTAGTGCGCCCCGTATTTGGGGTCGATCTTCGCCGCCAGCGCTAGCTCCGCCTCCGCCTCTTCCTTATGGTTCATCTGATCCAGCGCAACGCTTAGACTGTAGTGCAGTGAAGCACTCAGAGGGTTGATCTCGATCGCCTTCCTGTAGAGCTGGATGGCTTCCTCGTATTTACCCTTCGTGTACAATGACCCGCCCCAATTCAAGTACGCCGGCACGTAATCCGGGTCTATTTCGAGAGTGCGTTTGTATTCGGCGATCTCATCCGCGCTCCCCATCGCCCCGTACGCGATTCCCAGGTTGAAGTGCGCACCCTGGTCCTTCGGATAAAGACGCGTCGCCACCTCGAGGATCTGGGCGCCTGTCTGCGGATTCCCCGTTTGGGCGAAATTGATTCCTAAATAAGTCAGCGCCCGCAAGAAATGCGGGTAAATCTTCAAAGCGTCTACCAATCCAGCCACTGCTTCCTGCGGCTTTCCTTCCTTCCCTAGTTGAAGCGCCTCGGTGACTTTGGCGTCCGCATCCTCGCGGAAATTGCGCGGCATCCGCTGCAGAATCACGTACTTCCCCATGGCTTGTACTACACCCGAAACCTCCCCGTGCTGCAGCTTCAGCACCGCCGCCCGCCAGGCCGGATCGAACTGCGCGGCCTCCAGGTCACCCATATATCCGCCGTTGACGCCCGTAGCACGGTCAACTGAACTGGCCCGCGCGAGTTCAAAGAACGATTCTCCCGAGCGCAGCTGCTGCTGAAGCGCCGCCGCCGTTGCCGCGTCGTCCAAAACCATATGGCGCAGATACATATGCTTCGGAACCAGCGTGGTCCGCCACGCCGGGTCATGCGCCGTCACCTCCGTAGTCTGCTCGGGATGCACGCGGATCCAATGATCCGCCAGATGAAATGCCCCGTGAATCGACTTCGGCAGATGACAGCCCACGCACCCGTCCACCCGGTTCACTGGACACAACGCCGCATGCTTCGCAACCGTAGCCGTATGGCATTGCAAACAAGTGACTTCGCTGCGCGCGACCAGCACGGAATCCGGCGCGTCCTGGTGCGGATTGTGGCAGTTCGTGCATGTGATCTGCCCCCCGCTCTGCCGCCAGCACTCGCTGTTTCTCAACGCTGTCACCTGGTCCGAAATTAAGAGGTTTCCGGCCAGCGGATCTTCGACGAAACCCGAGCCGGCGTGACACTGCGTGCAGGGCTTCATGCGCTCGGTCACCGGCAATTTACCCGGGTTCAGGATGTGCAGGTCTTTCGAATGCGCGCCCAGGGCGGCTAAATGCGCCTGGCCCGGTCCGTGACAGCTCTCGCAGGCCACCCCGCTTTCCATGCGCGTTCCCAAAGCACGCGGCGCCGGATGGCAGCTCAGGCACCGCTTCTCCAGGTTCGGCGTCAACACCCGCCCAAAAGCCGTCTCGTAATTCGTCGGCTTGTCCTCCGGAAAACCAAGTTCAAGCGCCAGCCCGTTCTCGAGGACGGAGTGGATGTAGCGCCCTTCCATCAGCGGCGCGCGCACCAGCGACAATCCTCCCAGCTCCGGAATGCGGTACAGAAAAGTGACGCCATGCCGCTTCCCCCCAATAACGGTCTCCACCGGATATTCGTAGGCCGGCAGTCCCGGCATCTGCACGCGATACGTCGGTTTGCTGTCTTCTCTGGTTACCTTGTATTGGATTTCGGGGCCGGGTCCTTCGGCATGTGTCTCCACATAGTGAGCCGGCAGCTGGTCCGTGGCGTCCCCCTGAAACGTCCGCCGCATATTCGTCTGGGCCTGCGTCTTGGCGATGTCTTCATGACAGCCGGCGCATACGTCGCTGCCCACATAACCGCTTTGCCCGGCGCTCGCAGCCGCCGAAAATATCAGCAGCGCCAATGTGAGTCGCCCGGTCACGCTCGATGATTCTAACAACAACCCCGCCAGAAACATTTAATACAATCCTTGCATGCGTCTCCTGCCGGCCTTGCTCGCGGTTGCCCTGCTCGCAGCATCTGACCTCGACAGCACGCTGGCGGAATGGCAGCCGGTGAAGATGCCCTTCAACGCCACCGGCCTGTCGGTAAGACAGAAGCAGACGGTGGAAGAGCTGGTGCTCGCCTGCCGCCAGTTGGAGCTCATCTACTGGAACCAGAGCGACCCCGAAGGCTTAAGCATTCTGCGCGCCACCCACGACGAGAAGCTGAAGCGCATGTTAATGATCAACGGCAGCCGCTTCGATCTGCTCCACGACAACCGGCAGTTCGCGGGCAATCAGCCCTTTCGCCGGGGACGCGAAATCTATCCCGCCGGCCTGACCCGCGCGCAGATTGAAGACTTCGTCGCCCACCATCCCGATCAGAAAGCCGCGGTCTATAACCCGCTCACCGTCCTGCGCTGGGATCACGAGCAACTGCGCGCCATCCCCTACGACGTTCAATACCAGCCTCAGTTGCGGGAAGCCTCCCGCCTTCTGCTCCGCGCGGCTGACTTGTCCGACGATGCCGCGTTTGCCAGCTTCCTTCGCCTCCGCGCCGCGTCGCTGCTGGATGACGACTACTATAAAAGCGATTCCGCCTGGGTTGACCTCAAGAATCCCCAGATCGATCTCATCTACGCACCCTACGAAACCTATCTCGACGATGTTCTCGGCGTCAAGGCATCCTGGGGCGCGGCCGTCCTCATCCGCAATGAAGCCGAAAGCGCGAAACTGGCCATCTACGAAAAGTACGTCCCGCAGATTCAGAACGCGCTGCCTCTCGAACCCATCGATAAGCCCTCTATGTCGGGACAGGCCACGCCGCTCGAGGTGATGGATTCCCCGTTCCGCACCGGCGATCTGCGTCACGGTTACCAGGCCGTCGCCGACAATCTTCCCAACGATCCGCGCATCCATGCCGAGAAAGGCACCAAGAAAATCTTCTTCAAGAACTTCATGGACGCACGCGTCAATTCCGTGATCCTGCCGCTGGCTAAACAGGTGATGCGCCCGGAACAAGCGCAATCCGCGTCGGGCGACGGCTACCTTGCCGCGGTGGTGCTCCACGAAATCTCCCACGGGTTAGGACCGGCTTACTCCAGAGTCAGAGGCAAAAAGCAGGATATCCGCGCCTCCGTCGGTCCGGTCTATGCCGCACTGGAGGAAGCCAAGGCGGATATCGTCGGGATGTACGGCCTGCACTGGCTGATGGATCACGGCGCGCTGCCCAGCAGCCGCGAGCAGGAATATTACGCGTCCTATATCGCCGGCGTATTCCGCACCGTGCGCTACGGCATCGCCGAAGCCCATGGCCGGGCCGAGATGATGGAGTTCAACTACCTCAGCGAGAGTAACGCCATCGAACTCACCGGCGGCCGCTACGCCATCAATTACGATCGGATGGCCGTGGCCATTTCCGCCCTGGCTCGCGAACTCCTCCAGATCGAAGCCACCGGCGACAGCAAACGCGCCGAGGCCTGGTTCGCGAAATACGACAAGATGCCCGCCCAGTTAGCTGCCATCCTCAAACAAGTGAAAGGCGTGCCGGTGGACGTGGACCCCAGCTTCGATTGGCCCGAGCTGCCGAGAGAAGTCTCCAACAAGTAAAGAGGTCTTCATGCGCTGGGTTAACCTCGAGAGCATCTGGTCCGACATCCGGTTCGCTGTCCGCCAATTGTGGAAGTCGCCCGGCTTCGCCATCACAACGATAGTCACGCTTTCACTCGGCATCGCCGCCACCGTGGCCATCTTCGGTTTCGTGGATTCCGCGTTGATCCGCCCGCTGCCGTACCCCAGCCCTTCACAGCTGATGGGAGTTTTTGAGACGAGGCCGATGAGCGGCCGGCACTCCGGCTATTCCTATCCCAATTACATCGACCTCGAGCGCTTCAACAGCGTCTTTAGTTCCATCGCCGCCTATGAGGACAAGTCTTTTATCCTTACCGGCCCTGCCGGTCTGCAACCGGTGAATGGGATTGGCGTGACGGGAAGCTTCTTTCGCATTCTGGGAGTTACACCGGTGCTGGGAAGAGACTTCGATGCCGGTCCTGCGAGCCAGGATCTGGTGGCCTCGCCGGCCACCGTTATCCTCAGTTACGCCGCGTGGCAGAATCGGTTCGGCGGAAAGCCCGATGTGCTGGGAAAAACCGTCCCGTTGGATGGAGAATCTTATACGATCATTGGCGTGCTGCCGCGCAACTTCCAGTTCGCGCCCACCGGAGCCGCTGAGTTCTGGACCACTCTTCACCCCTTTGCCGGCGACTCCTGCGCCCAGCACCGCGGATGCATGGTAATGGGTGTCGTCGCGCGATTAAAAGACGGCGTCACCCTGCCTCAGGCGCTTGCCGAAGTGAAGGCCATCGCCGCACGGGAAGCCAGGTTGCATCCGGATCCGGATAGGAACCGGAGCGCCACTGTTATTCCCCTGGGTGCGGCGATCCTGGGCGACATACAACCGATCCTGCTGACGCTGCTCGGCGGAGCCGGCCTCCTGCTTCTGATTGCCTACGTCAACGTGACCGGCCTGCTTCTGTCCCGATCCGAAAATCGCCGGCGCGAGTTCGCGGTTCGCGGCGCTCTCGGGGCAGCCCGCAACCGCCTGATGCGCCAGTTTGTCATCGAAAGTCTTGTGGTGGTGGCCGTAAGTAGTGCCCTGGCGCTGTTCCTCGCGACCCTGACCCGCCGAATGATCCTCAGGCTGATTCCCGCCGACATGCTGGACGGCATGCCTTATCTGCGCGGAACTGTCTGGAATTGGCATGTGTTCCTCTTCGCAGCGGCGTTGATTCTAATCGCCTGTATTCTTTTCGCGCTGACCCCGTCTCTCCGCCTTCCGTTCGCCGACCTGCGTGCTGGCCTGGCCGAAGGTGGCCGCGGCGGGATAGGAACGACATGGCGTCATCTGGGAGCAAGACTCGTGGTGGTTGAACTTGCCACCACCATGGTGCTGCTGACGGGCGCGGGTCTGCTTGGCAAGAGCTTCTTCATGCTGATGCGCGTTGACATCGGGTTTGTCCCAGATCACTTGGCCACTCTGCATGTCATTGCCACCGACCCCGACTATCAAAAGGACGAGCAAGCGGTCGCGTTCCAGAAAGTCGTCATGAAACGTCTCCGGAATCTGCCGGGAGTTACCGCCGTTGGTACGGCAAATGATTTACCCGTTGGCGGTAACAGCCTCACCCAGATCGGCTTCGAAGCGCGCCCGGCGCTTGGTGAAAACAACGAAGCCACGCACCGGACCATGAGTGCGGAATACTTATCTGCACTCCGAGCCCAGTTACTCAGTGGCCGCTATTTCGACGAAAATGACAACCTGAAGTCACCCGTCGTAGCAATCATCAATCAGAGCCTGGCGCGGCGCTATTTTCCGGATGAAAACCCCTTAGGGCAGTTGGTTTTCTGGCATGGACGGCCGCAAAATCCGATCCGGATTGTCGGCGTGATCGCGGATGTAAAAGAAATTGCGTTGGACCAGCAGGCCGCCCCGGTCATCTATACCCCGTTCGATCAAGGGCCCTCGCCCGATTTTGCCATCGTGGTTCGGACATCGCAAGAGGCCGCCTCCGTGTTGCCGTCTCTCGTCGCCTCCATTCACAAAATCAACCCGGGCATCGTGACCTCCGACGCCGGCACCATGCCGGAGCTGATCCAGGAATCGTCCGCAGCTTACCTGCATCGCGCTTCGGCGTGGCTGGCGAGTAGCTTCGCCGCACTGGCGCTAGTGCTGAGCATCGTCGGACTCTACGGCGTCATCGCCTACTCCGTCACTCAGAGGACCCGTGAAATCGGAGTGCGAATGGCCCTCGGCGCAGGCCGCGGCTCCGTCTATCAACTCATCCTGAAGGAAGCCGGCTGGCTAACCCTCACCGGACTCGTCATCGGTCTCTCCTGCTCTCTCGCGGCCGGAGTCTTCATGCGCAGCCTTTTGTTTGGGATTCGCTCCTGGGATGTTTCGATCCTCGCTGCCGTCGCGGTGGTGCTCATCATATCTGCCCTGCTGGCAAGCTACATCCCCGCGCGGCGCGCGGCGTCCGTCAATCCTGTCGAAGCGCTGCGCGCGGAATGAGTCGCGGTTCGCGCCTAAATTGATCAAACCCGTAATCGGCACCCGCGCGAAGCGCAGCAACCAGGTCCGTTTTGCATCGCGACGCGTCGAAGGTTTAAATCCGGCGTTCCTTAACTAGCTAGCCGGGAACCGGTGGAAGTTGGCAGGTCTGCGCCAGCATGAGAGCTGAGGCGAGAAGAATAAGAAAGGATGCGAGAAGAGGGAAGATCCGGGCGTCAGAATCAACGTATCGCGATTCCGCGTTCCCCGCTACTCCTTCTCCTGAAACTCCGGCACGTTCGAAAGCAGATCCACAAAGACGCATCGGAATTGTTCGAACAGTTGCTCGAAGCGGCCGATTTCATCACGCGACCCGACCTTAATTTCGGTATGGAAATCTCCGCCAACCACGCGGGTTGCGACGACGATGATGTGCTCCAGGCGGCGGAATATCAGGCGGTTGAGCAGTGTCAGCATAACCACGGCACCGATCACCAAACCAGCGACGCTCAGGAGTATCAGAAGATTCTGCGTATTCCTCATGCCTACGTAAACGCTGGAAATATCCCGGACAACGAACATCGCACCAACCGTATGGTTTGACGCGTCACGTATCGGAAAGATGCCGCGAACGAAGACAGATTTCCCATCGTTGAAACGCTCCAGAACCTTGCCCTCGCCAGCCACAGAAGCCAGATCTCCCTGGAATGCGATGACGTTCTCGTTCGTCGAGGTCTTATCCGCTACCACGAAGCCAGGGTGGTCGCCCCAGTTGTCACGCCGTTTTAGGATGGCGCTCGAATCGCTCCAAAACTTCTGATTCACATACTTCTTGCTCAGCAAGAGACCGTATTCGTCTCCTGTTTGTTTCTTCATCTCGTGAATGAAGCCGCCAATTTCCTCGCCGAACTCGACATAGCCGGTGAGTTTTTGGTTGGCGTCATAGCACGGTCGAATGATCCGCAAAGCAAACCCGGCCTTGGCCAGTTCGTTCCCCGCCACCACGGCGTGTGTGCGAGCTACCTCGTTGTCCATGAACCGGTTCAGCCGATCGCCGAACTGCGGAGGGTTGTGAAGGCGCAGAAAGACGACCATGTCCGGTTCCGGCGAGTGAAACATCCAGTTTGTGATACCTTTGACCTTCAACTTGGAATAAAGAGGCGACGTCAGCTCAAGCAGAAGCGCGCGGTCCTTGGCGGCGAACGCATCGCGAACATCGGGATTCATCAGCAGAGTCTCGCTGACGGCGTCCATTTTACTGATCTCTCGATCTTCCAGAATTTTGAAAAGCCGTTCCGCGCTATTGACTGCCTCCACGGCCAGCGCCTGTGAGTTCTTCGCGAAACTATACTGCAGTAGCGTGAGGGTGCCACCGACACCTACGGCCAGACATACGGCCAACACCACCAGGACTTTGGTTCGGATCGAGTTCCATTTCATGTGAATCAAAGGCTGATACCCAGGATCTCTTTCGCGGCCTGACTCATCTTGGCGATCGCTACGGGGTCGTCTGGGGTTCTGGTGGATATCAGTGACACGAGCCGGCCCGTACGCAGCCCGATCTCGCCTTTCACTTGTGTCTCGTCCAAGCCGTCGCGTTCTATCTTCTTCTCTATTAACATTCTTAGGTCGTAAAGGACGCTCACATTCGATCTCCCACCCGCTAACGTCTATATCGGCTTTCCATGTGGATCGCACCACGTATCTGGGGAACGAAATCTTCGTCTGCGCAGAGGAGCCCGACAAAGGCTTATGCCGTTAAATAGGTGTATCGGCCCAAGCCACTCCCGACTTTAGCGGGAATTTCAAGTCTGAGTCTGCGTGCTAGCTGAAGCGGGAAGGACGAGAAAGTTTGGGCCTCAAGCCTGAACGATGTCCACGTCAGGAATTATCTGGAAGTGGCGCAGATTCCGAGTGCCCACCCCGTAGCCGAAGTGGAGGGCGGTTGCGCCGATCAACAGATTGGCAAATGGAATGGTGCGACCGAGTTGCCGCGCTTCGGCGTCGATCTTAGCCGCAAGTAGGCCATCCCACCTGGTGAAAGGTTCTACCGGGATCGACGCGAAAACGGTATCCAGGTAGTCGCGCCGCTTCCGGGCCTGCTCTGGGTCTGAGTGCGATGCTAATTGCCGCGGAGCGCGAGCAGGGAGAAACCGAAATCGTGCTCTCTTCCGTTACTGTGATCGAACTGGAACACGGGTTGCGACTGCCGAAAAAAAGCCCCACCACCAACCCCGGGCAAAAGCCAGCGGCCGCTTCCAGCAGGACGGCAAAATAACCGACCTGCAAATCAACCCCTATCATTTGTGGCTCAGGAAACCCTAGCCAGGACCCTTAGCTTGACGAATCGTCGGAAGACGACGAATCCCCTCCCCCATCATCCGAATAATCCGTATTACTCACGTCGTTGCTCGAATCATCGCTCGTATTCGAAGACGAATCGTCCAGGAACCCGGCGCTCTGCGTATCCACATCCCCGCGCCCCTCGCGAGGCTCATCGTAGTAGTTATTGACCACGGTCTCGCCGCCGCCCCCGCCATATCCGCCGCCGAAACCACCACCTCCAAATCCGTGCATCAGCGATTCAATGCCTTCAAACGCCAACGCTCCCGCCGCCACCCCTGTAGCCGTAGTCGCCGCGCTTCGCAGGAAGCTTGGCGCGCCGCTCTGAACCGGGGGCGCATATTGCGGCGCGTACCCCGACGCATAAAGCGGCTGTCCATACTGCTGCTGGGGCGCATACTGCTGCGGAGGCGGCGGCGTATACTGGGGACGCGAATCCCCTCCAAACAACCGGCCTAGAAAACTGGTGTGCGGCTGCGCGGGCTGCCCCTGCTGGGTATTCAGCTGCTCCTGCAAATCGTGCAACCGCCCGTTCGCCTGGTTCAACGCCATCTCCTGAATCAGAACGGTCTGCGCCAGAACGTACAACGCATCCGGCCGTAAACCGATCCGCTCTTGAATCATTTGATCCGCCTCCGGATCCTTCTGCGGCGGCGGGGTGTTCGAAATCCGGCCAGCCAGCGATTCGAGCAATTGTCTTTCTTGAGGGGTCATTGTTGCCTCCACTCATTAGACGAGCGCCCCGCGCGTTTGGTTCATCTATCCTCAAAACATGTCCCAGAATGAGTTATGGTTAATCCGCCACGGCGAAACGGAGTGGAGTTTATCGGGCGCCCACACCGGTACCACGGATTTGCCCCTCACCGCCCAAGGTGAGCGCCGCGCCATCGCCATGGGCAAGCTACTGGCCGGTAAGCAGTTCGCCCTCGTTCTCACCAGCCCCTTGCAGCGCGCTAAAGAGACCTGCCGCCTCGCCGGCTACTCCGCCGCAGCCCAGATTGACAGCAACCTGATTGAATGGAACTATGGCGACTACGAAGGCAAATCTACCGCCGATATCCGCCAACAGCGCCCCGGCTGGGAGTTATGGACGGACGGCGTTCCGAACGGCGAGACCGTGGACCAGGTCTATGCCCGCGCCGCCAAAGTGATCGAACGCGCCATCGCCGCCCCCGGCGACGTGGCCCTGTTCGCGCACGGCCACATCCTGCGCATTCTCACCGCGTGCTGGCTGGCCCTGCCGCCAAACGCGGGACGTCTATTCGCGTTGAGCACCGCTACCCTGAGCATCCTCGGCTATGAGCGCGAACAGCGCGTGATTTCCCGTTGGAACCAGCCCGCGCCGTCCTGACCCGGTCAACTCGCGTTCTTGAACCGCTCGTCGATCTCCACCTGATAGCCGTTCACCAGCCGGTTGGTCTCGTTCGCCATCCCCACCACAGCCATCAGTTCGGCAAACATCCCATCCAGCATCCCCGCCTTCCGCGCGCCCGCCGTGTGCGAAGCGATACAGTACCCGCACCCGTTGGTCACGCTCACCGCCAGATAGATCATCTCCTTCGTCAGCGCATCCAGACTCCCGGGGGACATAATTTCCTTGATGCTCTCCCAGGTGCGGCGCAGCGTTGCGGGATCGTGCGCCAGCGCTTTCCAGAAGTTATTGATCCAGTCCGTCTTGCGCGTGCGCATGATGTCGTCGTAGACGGCGCGCACCTCCGGACCGGCATCCTCATATTCAATGAATCCGAGCGTAGCCATGCGTCGATGTTAACGCGCTCGGTGGCATCGTGCCATTCCACCCCAACGCCACGCTTCCGCCGATCAGCGCGGCAATGCGGACGCCCGGGTCGAAATGCGCGAACTCCCACGCAGCCAGCACCGTGCCCGCCGGAATACGAATGAAGCTACGGATGCCGTCCCCTGTCGAGGCGATCGCCCGAGTCTTATCGGCTACGATCGCACTAGAGTACCCGCCTTACGATCCGCCGCGTTGTAGGGATGCGGCAGCAACCGCAGCCACTTGCGCAGGAGCGCATCGATCTTGTCCGCACTGAGTCCGTCGCAGATGGCTTGCAGCCGT
>Ga0302324_100016419_pt1 | contig 14751 bp, 19 predicted proteins | sample Palsa_T0_1_FD_201949 | JGI IMG/M metagenome (GOLD analysis project Ga0302324, IMG submission 201949) | Peat permafrost microbial communities from Stordalen Mire near Abisko, Sweden - Palsa_T0_1 | ecosystem: Environmental > Terrestrial > Soil > Palsa > Peat permafrost | place: Sweden: Abisko...
TCAACGACGTTCTGGCGATCAAGACCGACATCTTCAACTTCGGTGACCAGGCACTTCGCTACCCGCGGCTCCGGGTGAGCGCGAACGTGACACTCTTCCAGCACCTCTTCCTCAGCGGTGGCATCGATGACGTCTTCAATCCCCCCGTGCGCAGTACCCTCGACAACCGACTGCTTTCCGGGCGCGACTATTTCCTCGGTGGAGGCATTCACTTCACGGACGACGACCTGAAGGCCATTCTCACCGTGACACCGGTGAAGCCCTGACTCGGCCGTCAGCCGCTCACCCGGCGAAAGTGCGTTCCAACTCCGACGACGCTCCAAAGGCCTTCGCGTAGCGCGCGAGGAATTGGGGGCGCGTGAAGTGGTGCTCCTGGCACCCCCGCTGCTCGATGGCGTAGGCAGCCGTCAGCGCCGCCACGCGGCCCACGGTGGGCCACGCCAGCTGGTGCGCGACGCCGAAGATGAGCCCGGCGAGGTAGGCATCCCCGGCCCCAGTGGGGTCGACCAGCTCCCCAATCGGTGCCGTTGGAATCTCCACCGGCGGCTGTCCGCGCACGAGGATGGTCGACCCGAGTTCTCCCTTGGTGACCACCGTTACTGGCGCGAAGGCCTGCAGAGCCGCCTCGCTCTGCCCGGTCTTCTGGGCCATCAAGCCGAACTCGTAGTCGTTGCCGACGACGACAGCGGCCGTCTTCATTCCCGTGAGAATCTGTTCAGCTTCGAGGCGGGGCGTCTGCTTGCCCGGGTCAAAGAGGTAGGGCACCCGCGCCTTCAGACAACTGGCCACGCAGGCCTCCATCGCCGCCGGGTCCGCCGGGCTGATGACCACCAAATCCGAGGGTCCGAGCCCGAGCGGGTCGAGGGAGGCGAGCTGGGAATGGGCCAGAGCGCCGGCGTAGAAGGCGACCAGCTGGTTGGCGTCCTGGTCGGTGTTGATGAAGCACGAGGCGGTTAAGGTTCCGGACACGACTCTAACGCCGGAGGTGTCAACGCCGGCGGCTTCCAGGGCCCCTCGGTACTCCTCGAAGTCGTCTCCAGCGGTGGCTACCAGCAGCGGACGCTCGCCAAGGAGGGCCAGGGAGTAGGTGATGTTTCCGGCAACGCCTCCCCGGAGCTTCCGCATGTCGTCCACGAGGAAGCTCACCGTCATCCGATTCATCCGGTCCTGAAGCAGGTGGTCCCGGAAGCGGCCGGGGAACGTCATCAGGTAGTCGTAGGCGAGTGACCCGGTGACGACGAGGCGCATGGAGGTTTCCGGAGGTGAGGTGGGCAGCGAGTGGAAGCCCCTGAAACCACGCCCGGCGGCCTTGGGGCAAGCGGCACACACCGGCTCCAGGGTGTTTGCTGCTCACGGCGGCCTGCCCTGCTAGGGTGGTAGTCCCCACGGGCATGCGCGTTGCCATCCTCTCCGACGTCCACTCGAATCTCGAGGCGCTGACGGCGGTGCTCCATGTGGTTGACGACGCGAAGGTGGACCGTGTGGTCTCCCTCGGCGACATCGTCGGCTACGGTGCGTCCCCCAATGCCTGTTGTGAGCTGGTGCGCAGCGTCGCCGAGGTCACCCTGCTCGGAAACCACGACGCGGCCGTCGCCGGAAGGATGGACTACTCCTTCTATTACGACGCAGCCCGGCACGCCCTGGACTGGTCAGCGCAGGTGCTCAACGAAGAGAACCTCGCCTGGCTCCGAAGTCTGCCCTTCACCTACCGCATCGGCGAAGTTGGCTTCTCGCATGGCTCGCCGGTCGACCCTCGTGCCTACGAGTACGTCTTCGCGCTCCAGCAGGCCCGGGAGTTGATGCCCTTCGCCGAGGACCTGGCCGAGGTCACTTTCATTGGGCACAGTCACCTCTGCAAGGCGTTCGCTTTCGGCAGTGGTCAGGTGGCCGACGTCGTGGCGCAGAAGTTCTCCATCCGCCGCGGGTTCCAGTACCTCATCTCCGTGGGGAGCGTCGGTCAACCCCGGGACTACGACAATCGAGCCTGCTTCGTGGTGTGTGATACGTCGGCTCGGACCGTGGAATACATCCGGGTTCCGTACGACATCCAAGGCGCGGCGCGGCGAATCGACGAGGCCGGCCTCGCCCCAAACTTTGGTCGACGCCTCTTTCTCGGGGTCTGAACCGGCTCATGGAATCTCGCGGCGCGGCCCCGAGTGAGGTAAGCACCTCCACCGTGCCCCGGATCCTCGTCGTCCTCGCAGTGGTCGTCCTCAGCTGCACCGGATGCAGCCGACACCGAGACCCGAGCCCTGAGTTCTCCCGGGCCTCTGAGTCCTTCAACAAGCTCTACGCGCAACGGCTGGACGACGCGTTTCTCGACCCAAAGATGCACGAGGTGGAGGCCCTCTTGCAGCGTGTGCCTGCCGATTCGCTCGATGCGCAGGCGGCGGCCGACCTTCTGAGCCGCATCCGCGAAGGAAGAGCGCGGATGCAGAAGGCCCTCGACGACGCCCAGGCCGCGGCCTCGGCTGCCCGTACCCCATCCACGGTCAGCAACGCGCCCCGCGAGCCGGTGGTCGAAGCCCCTGCCAAGGCGGCAGTCATTCCGCCGCCGGATGCTGGTCCGGCCGAGGCTTTGCAGCCGACCGCCGGTATGCCCCTGGATGAGTTCAATCGACGCTTCGCCGACTGTTTCCAGATTGCTGGGCCAGTTAACGTCCAGGGCGCCGGCCCGCGGGACAGCTACGAGCTCGTCGATGTGAGCCGCTGCCGGACCGAGCACCCGCGCTTCATGGACGCCATCGTCGTGGCCGACGGACAGGCCATCATCGGCGTGGTGCCCAAGTCCGCGCTGGTGCGTCCGCCGCCCCCGCCGCCTTCGCAGGACGGTGGAGGTGCAGTTCCGGCGGCGGCGGGCGACGCGGGTTAAGAGCGACTCCTGTCGCATGCGAGACCGGACTTTTATGACGCTGGTGCGGCTGTTGCCGCGTGCTGCGCTCTCTCGCGCTGTGGGGAACCTCACGCGAGCGCAGGCCCCGGCAAGCTTGCATCGCGTGGCGATGCGCCGCTTCTCCCGGGCGTACCGCGTCCAGCTCGACGAAGCGGAACTGCCCTTGGAAGCCTACCGTACCTTTTCCGAGTTCTTCTCGCGTGGGCTGAAAGCGGGCGCGAGGCCCATCGATGTCGGCGAGCGGGTTGTCGTATCGCCCGTCGACGGTACAGTCAGCGAGGCAGGCGTCATCGAGCAGGGCGCCTGCGTGCAGGCCAAGGGAGTCACGTACCCGGTTGCTGAGCTCCTGGGGGATGCTGCAGCGGCGCTTCCATTCGCCGACCGAGGAAGCTTCGCCACCCTTTACCTCTCGCCTCGCGACTACCACCGGGTGCATGCCCCCTTGGGAGGAAGTATCGCCGGCTGGCGCTACCTGCCGGGTGAGTTGTGGCCAGTGAACCCAGCCAGCGTGCGTTCGGTCCCGGGTCTCTTTGCGCTCAATGAACGGTTGGTGACCTGGCTCGACACCCCGGCCGGCCGCTGCGCGGTGGTGATGGTGGGCGCCACCTGCGTGGGTCGCATGCGGGCCGCCTACGACGACGTGCTGGCCGAGTCCGGACGGGCGCCAGCGGCGCGAAACTTTGCCTCCCCGCTTCCACTTGCGAAGGGCGACGAGCTTGGACGTTTTGAGATGGGCTCCACGGTGGTAGTGCTCTTTGCCGCCGGTCGCGTAACTTGGGACGCGACGCTTCGGCCAGGAGAGCATGTGACGATGGGTCGGCGCATTGGAGAGGTTCGATGAGTCAGCGTGTCGGCGGCGTGAAGGGGATGAACGACCTTCTTCCGCCTGACATAGCCACCTGGCACTTCCTCGAGGCCCGGGCGCGCGAGACGTTCCGTCGCTTCGGGTACCAGGAGATCCGCACGCCCATCCTCGAGGACACCGCGCTCTTCATACGCAGCGTCGGCGAGACGACCGACATCGTCGGGAAGGAGATGTACACGTTTGAGGACCGGGCGGGCCGGAGCCTGTCGCTCCGACCGGAGAACACCGCGCCGGCGGTGCGCGCCTACATCGAGCACGCCATCCACGTTCGTGAGCCGACCACGCGCTGGTACTACGTCGGGCCGATGTTCCGCTATGAGCGGATGAAGACCGGGCGGTACCGGCAGTTCTGGCAGATGGGCGGAGAGGCCTACGGGTCCGCTGAACCAGCCCAGGACGCGGAGTTGATTGACCTCGGTCTCCAATTCTTCGACGCGCTCGGCCTGAGCGGTGTCCGCTTGGAGCTCAACTCACTGGGAGATGGGACTTGCCGTCCGGCCTACCTCCAGTCGCTCAAGAGCTACCTTGTGCAGCACAAGGCCGAGCTCTGTCCCGAGTGCCAGGAACGTGTCGAACGCAACCCCTTGCGAGTCCTGGACTGCAAGAACCCCAAGTGCCAGGCAATCGTCGGAGCGGCACCGCGCATCACAGACGCGTTGTGCCAGCCGTGCCGAGACCACTTCGAAGCGCTGCAACGCAAGCTCGACGCCATCCACGCGCCCTATACGCTCAATCCCCGAATGGTCCGTGGCCTCGACTACTACACCCGAACGGCATTCGAGTTCCTCGCCGATGCTCCGGCCTTAGGCACGGCGACTGCCCTCGGCGGTGGCGGTCGATACGACACCTTGGTGAAAGAGTTGGGGGGGCCGGACGTGCCAGCAGTGGGCTGGGCCATGGGCATGGACCGAATTTGTCTTTTGCTTGCCGAGAGCGGAAAGCGCGAGGAGGGGACGGCCGACCTCTTCGTGGCGGTGGCGGACGCGGTTGCCCAGGACCACGCCTTTCGCCTGGTCAGTGAGCTGCGCCGCAAGGGACACGCTGTGGATTTCGACCCCCGCGGTGGCTCGCTGAAGAGTCAGATGAAACGGGCGGACAAGAGTGGTGCCCGCTTTGCGTTGGTCCTCGGAGAGCGAGAACTCGCGAGCGGGGAGGGTGAGCTGAAACCCCTCGCCGGTGGCGACGTCATCCGAGTGCGCCTCGACGCCGTGGCGGCGGCGCTCGCCGCGCACGGCCGGTGAGTGCGCCTACTCCGCTCACCGTCATCGCCGGTCCAACGGCGGCGGGGAAGAGCGCGCTGGCCCTGGACATCGCCGAACGCCAGGGAGCGGAGATTGTCAGTGCCGACTCTCAGGCAGTCTACCGGTACTTCGATGTCGGGACGGCCAAGCCCGACGAAAAAGCGCTGGCGCGCGTCCGGCACCATCTCGTCTCAGTCGTGGACCCACTTGACCAGTTCACGGCGGCGCGTTTCCAGGCCATGGCTGACGCCGCCATTCTCGACATCGCCGCGCGCGGTCGACCGGTCCTGGTGGTGGGTGGCACGGGCCTCTACATCCGCGTGCTCCTGCACGGTTTGTCGACGGGGCCTCCAGACCCCGAACTGCGCGCACGGCTCGAGCAGGAGGCCCGAGGCGTTGGCCCCGACGCCATGCACGCCCGATTGGCCGAGGTCGATCCGGAGTCGGCACGACGCATCGCTGTCGCGGACACCCTGCGGGTGGTTCGGGCCCTGGAGATTTTCGAAGTGACGGGTAAAGCAGCGTCCGCGGCGCATCAGTTCCACCGCTTCGAAGCGACGCGCCACCCCTACACGCTCTGGTTTTTGGACCCCCCGCGAGACGTGCTCACGCGTGCCATTGCCAACCGCACGCGAGACATGTTCGCCAACGGGCTGGTGGAGGAGGTCGAGGCCCTCGTCAGCCGCGGCTACCGTCAGGCGCCGGCCATGGGGAGCGTCGGCTACCGCCAGGCGCTGGCGGTGGTGGAGGGGCGGATGACGCTGCTCGAGGCCAAGGCGGATGCCGAGAAGCAGACCCGCGCTTTCGCCAAGCGTCAACGGACCTGGTTTCGCCGGGAGCCGGGTGCGCGCTTCGTCGCTCCGCCCTACGCAGAACTGGGTTGAGAAGCGTCAGTGGCGCTGGAAGCGGACCTGGCGACCACCCATCATCTCCTGCGGTGTCTCCAGGCCGAACTGCCACCACAGCGGCTCCCAGGCCTTCATCTTCAGCTTCTTGTCGTTTTGGAGGGCCACGAGACCAGCTTTGAGCTTCTCGTCGCTGGGATTGGCCACCACGGCCCGGTTCATGACTTGGAGGGCCTTGTCCTTCTCCTTGTGCTGAAGGAGGCACCAGGCATACGCCGCCCAGAGGACGCCTTCCTTCTTCTGGCCCTTCACCGCCCCCTCGAAGGCACGCTCCATCTCGGCGTATTCCTTGCGCTGGTAGTGCAGAGCGGCCAAGAGCGCCAAGGCCAGTCCATTGCGAGGACCGGCCTTCCGCAGGTGGGGTTCCGCCTGGGCGTAGTCCTTCACCATGTATTGGACCATCCCAATCTGGGCGTGAATCTCGCCCCCGATGAAGGGCTGCCACTTGTCCCAAACCAGAGCCGACTCGAGCGTCTTGACGCCCTTGTCGATGCGTTGCTGCCGTTCCCGGGGGCTGCTCGGTTGCACGGACAGCTCCTTCTGAGCCTGGTCCATGATGGCCTTGACCTTCTGTCCCACGCGGCGCGCCAGGAGGAGAAACGCGCCGGCGAAAGCCAGGAATCCCGGAACCAGAGCGGCGTACCAGGGCAGGTGAGCGAGGAGCACGGCCACGGCGACGGCCAGCCCGACAGCGAGGGCAATGAGCAGGTTGTACATGGTTTCGGGCACTGCTTTAGCCACACTTCGCTACCCGGGGGCAACGACGAGAACCGGGGTTTCGGCCGTGGGCTTGCCCGGTGTATGACCGCCGCCGGCGCCCTTCAGGCGCTGGACGTCGGCCCTCTGGCGGAATTGGTAGACGCGATGGACTCAAAATCCATTGCCTTCACGGGCGTCCCGGTTCGAGTCCGGGGAGGGCCATGCCGTGCGAGAGCCAGCGGTCGCGCGCTCAGGGACTGGCGAGCGAGGACAGGATCCGCTATGAGCACGGGCCCCCGGGGCCGCGCATCTTCGGCACCGGGTCCAGCAAGTTCGGGGCTATAGCTCAGCTGGGAGAGCGCTTGAATGGCATTCAAGAGGTCACCGGTTCGATCCCGGTTAGCTCCACACGAGGTCGCCTTCGAAGTCTGGCTTGGGTACTTGCCGTTGCCGGCAACTAGGGAGCCGGCTCGATGACCGTGCTGGCGTCGATGCTGACCGCCGTTTGGGCCAAGAGCCTGCCGTTGATGGAAGCGCCCGTCCGAAGGTTCTCCATCGTCTGGGAAAGCACGTTGCCCTCGAACTGAGACGTGGTGCCGAGGTCCACGCTGCCGGCGACTTGCCAGAAGACGTTCTTGGCCAGTGCGCCTCCCGTCATGTGAAGCACCACTCCGTTGCTCACCGTGAGATTCTGAGCGACCTGGAGCACCCACACATCCGTGGCGCTGCCATTCAGCGTGGCATCCGTCGGAATCAACAGGCCGGTGCTCCACCTGTAGACACCAGCGCTCAACGTCCTCCCGCCAATATCGCCAGCGCCGAGCTCGGTGACGTCCGGCGCGCGGCCCGCCGCGTCGGTGTAAGCGGTCGCCATATCGTTGATGGCAGTCGTCAGGTTTGATGGCGTGGGGACTGCATAATCGGCTGCGTAGATTTTCCCCGTCACCTGCGGTGAGGTGGAGAAGACGTTGCTGGCGGCGGGGGTCAGCGGGAAGCCGGTGATGTAAGTGGCCGCCGCGGGGCTGAGTCCAATGTCGCCGGTGATGGCCGACGTCGGAACGGTGGAGATGGCGCTCTTTGCGAGGATGGCGTAGTCGCCGGCAGCTCCAAGGCTGACAGGCACACCCGCCACGACGGTGTCGCCGCTGGTGAAGGTCCAGACGTACGCTGCCCCGAGCGCGACGTCCGAGGCGCTCTTGGCGCCGGTGGTGAGCGTGGCGGTGTAGGTCGTGTTGCTGGCCAGGTGCACTGCCGGCCAGAAGGTCGCCGTCGAATTGGCATAAATCACCGTGCCCTGAAGCTGCGACGGGTTGGCCCCGAAGGTCACGGTGAAGGTGGACGTGCTGAGGGTGGCCAAATCCATGGGCAGGCTGAAGGTGGCGGCGACACTTCCGTTCAGGGCAACGCCAGTTGCCAGATTCATTGGAGAGGTCGAAGCGACCGTGGGCGCTGTTGGATTGAACGTCCCGCCATCCGGAAGCGTGTTGGAATTCGAGGAGTCGCAGGCGAACGCCGCCAAGGCAAGCATCAGCAGGGCGGGACGCGTGAAGGAAGAACTGAATCTGGATTTCATTACAAGGACTCCCGGCAAGACACTTGATTGGTCGACCTGCCAGGTTGGGCCCTTCCCGAACGTTTTGAAATGGAGACGCCGAAATACTTCGCGTCTTCCGGCGTGTAGTTTTTTTCAGGAAAGAGGAGTGGCTAGCGCCTGCATCGCGCGAGACGATAAAGGCGTCTTGCGAGCGAGACGGTGGGTCTGCGCGGACGAAAAAGACACGCGCAGTGTGGCGCGCGGTCGGGCACTTTCAAGTCACGAGGACTGCACTGGCCATCGGTCGCCGTGCTCGCCGACAGAGCCCCACACCGGAGCGCGCGGGAGTTGGCGATGGGAATGCGCGGCCAGCTTCGGAAGGCAAGAGACGTGGTGGCACGAATCACGCGCCGCATTCACACCGCATGTCTCATCGCGCGGAGATGCGCTCCGAACGGGATGTCCATCGAGCTCGCGCTTTCTCCCGTTCATGCTCGCGCGTCCGCACGGCGGTCCGAGCGCTCAGTGCGGCCAAGAGCTTTTCTGTGCTCGCTGCGATCTCGACGATGGCTCGCTCGAAGGCGACGGTGTCGGCTGCCGAGGGACGAGGAAGTCCGCTGACCTTGCGGACAAACTGTCCGGCCGCAGCGCGAATCTCATCGCGTGTGGTCGGGGGCTCGAAGTTGTAGAGCACGCGGATGCTCCGGCACATGGGCACTCCACTGGCAAGAGGGCTCCTGGAGTCTGGCCGACTTTGGCCGATGCGAAAAGACCCTGTCCGGGCCGAGAGGATCGGACGGCGCTGGGTGGTGTTGGCGGCCTGCGGCTCGGTAGAGTGTGTGGGATCACGCAAGAGGCGACGGGCGTCGTCGAGCTGGACGCTCATGACTCGTCGCGTGTCTTGGAGAACCTCGGAACATGATTCGATTTCGAACAGCAAGCATCCCCGGCCACAAGATCTTCTACCGTGAAGCCGGAACTCGACAGAGCCCGACGCTTCTGCTGCTTCATGGCTTTCCGAGCTCTTCGCACATGTTCCGCAACCTGCTCCCGCTGCTCGAGGACCGCTACCATCTCGTGGCGCCGGACCTTCCGGGGTTTGGTTTCTCAACGCGGCCCGATCGGGACCAGTTTCGTTACACGTTCGCCAATCTCACCAAGGTCGTCGAAGCGTTTACGGATGCGCTGGAGCTCGCCCAGTACGGGCTCTACGTCTTCGACTACGGCGCTCCGGTTGGCTTTCGACTCGCCGTCTCCCGGCCGGAACGCGTCACAGCCATCATCTCGCAGAATGGCAACGCCTACGAGGAGGGTTTCAGCAGCGCCATGAAGCCGCTGCAGGCGTATTGGAGAGACCCCACTCCGGCGAACCGAGACGTTGCTCGCGCTTTACTCACGCCGGAAACGGTCAAATGGCAATACGTGCAAGGCGTGCCGAACGAGATGTTTGTTGCACCGGAGGCCTACACACTGGACTCCGCGCTCCTGGCGCGCCCCGGCGTCGAGGAAATCCAGCTCGACCTGACACTCGACTATGCTCAGAACGTTGCGCTCTACCCCCAGTTTCACGAGTACTTCGCAACGAGACAGCCGCCGCTCCTTGCCGTGTGGGGAAAGAACGACCCCATCTTTCTACCCGCCGGAGCTCAGGCCTTTCGCCGCCATCTGCCAAAGGCCGAGGTGCACTTCTACGACACGGGGCATTTCGCCCTGGAGACCCATGTCGAGGAGATTGCAGGCGCCATCCGAGCATTCCTGGGATCAGCTCCTGGAACGAAGGGCTGGTAGGCCAGCCGGCTCGCGATGAGGACGCGAGGCGCGGCCGCTTTGGAGATTTGCTTCTCACGACGTGTGGTCTCATCTGAAAGGAGTGCACCGATGAAGGCGTTCTGGCTGTTGAGTGCAGTGTTCGCGCTTGGTCTTGCTTCCCCGGCGCTTGCGCAAAGTCCGGCTCCGGCTTCCCGCATGCTTGCTACGGGAGACAAGGCCCCCGACTTCACGCTGCTCAGCAACGACTGGAAAGAAGTCAAACTGAGCGATTTTCGCGGCAAGAAGAACGTCGTTGTGGTCTTTTACGTGCTGGCCTTTACCGACACCTGAAGCAGCGAACTCAAAGCCTATCAGGCTGATGGGCCCAAGCTGGAAGCAAGCGACACCGTGGTATTCGGCATCAGCGGCGACAGTCCGGCGGCAAATGGTGCATTTGCGAAGCAACTCGACGTGCACTTTCCACTGCTCAGCGATCCAGGCCTCAAGGTGCTCAAGCAGTATGGAGTGCCGATGCGCGTGAAGCAGGTTGGCACCACGAGTTACGACCTGGCGCAACGGGCGACGTTCGTCATCGACAAGCAGGGCATCATTTCGCACGTTGACCTAGGGCAGGACGCGGTTGACCCGGCCAAGGCAATCAACGCCTGCAGTCTGCTGGAGCATCGCAAGCAACAAAAATAGCGCTGCGGTTTAGGCGAGAGGTCGGATCCCAGGCTGGAGGCGGACGCGGTCGAGCCACGCCCGCACTCCGGGGTACCGGCCCAGGTCGAACTCGCCTTCCTCGGCGACGTGGGTGTACGCGAAGAGCGCGATGTCGGCGATGGTCATCCCGGAGTCGGTGAGCCAGGGGTGCGTCGACAGCCGTCCTTCCATGAGACTGAGCGCGCGGTGTCCGCGCTCCCAGATGTCCGGAAGTCGGTCCGCGTACCGCTCTTTGGCCTTCAGGTAACGGATCCAATTGCGGGCCACGGCGATGTAGGGCTCATGGCTGTATTGCTCGAAGAAGAGCCATTCGAAGACACGCGTCCGAGGAAGTCCGGGGGCGGGTAGCCACGCGGTGCCTTCGGCAAAATGGGCGAGGATGGCGTCTGATTCGGTCAGGTGCGCTCCGTCGTCGAGCTCGACGAGCGGCACCTTTCCGTTGGGATTCATCCTCAAGAACTCCGGTGTCCTCGTGGCGCCGGCATTCGAGTCGGTCTCAACCCACCGGTAGGGACGACCTGTGAGCTCGAGAATCTGACGGACCTTCCAGCAGTTCCCAGATGGTGTCGAACCATAGACGGTGATCACTGTTTCTCCTGAGGGAGGGTGGACGTGAGCGATCCTACCGCGGTCCGGTCTCCGCATCGATCAGAGCGCCTTCCCCGGAGGCCGATGAACTCGCACGCAGTGAAGCCAGCTTCGCCATTACCTGAGCGATCATTCCGCCCGAGATGGGCGACTCCTGCATATATTGCCGCACTTAGGGCGGGAGGAGCCTGCACCATGTCTTTTGCTCTTTATGTGGTGGGATTTCTGGTCGTCATCGCCGGCGTGGCCTGGGGCCTGATTAAGGCGGGAGCACCCACCCAATGGGTGATCATCGCCTCCGTCGTCTTGCTAGGGATCGGGATCCTGACCGGGGTGACTCGTACTCGCTCCAAAGACCCCCCCAACGACCCCTCGGCCTGAGGCACGGAAGGGAAGAAGTCCCCACGACGGTCGGCCGCGCGTCAGGAACGGAGAAAAGGTGGGGTGCTTTCCTGAAGCGCCCGACGCTCCCAGCGCCAGATCAGCCACTTGCCGGACTCTTGCCTCGATAGGACTCGAACCGACCTCGCTGAAGTCGCCGTGACTGCTTCTGAAGGAGTCGACCCAACTGGCGAAGCCGCCGAGTATGCGAATAGGGTGGCGCCCTCAGACCAATTCGAAGCTCAACTCCCCGAGTTTTTCGACACTGCAGGCGATGTTGTCACCGGCTCTAAGCCAGACCTGCTGGTTCTCGGGCTTGCCCATGATCAAGCCCTCAGGTGTGCCGGTGGAGATGAGATCGCCGGGACTGAGTGTAAAGACTTGTGAGGCGTAGCTGATGATTTGCGCGCACGAGAAAATCATGTCGCTGGTATTCGAGGATTGGCGCGTCTCGCCGTTAACACGGCAGTCGACAGCGAGTTTTTGCGGATCCCCGATAAGCTCGGCGCCAACCAGCCAAGGGCCTACCGGCATGAACCCGTCCGAGGTTTTCCCAATCATGAACTGCGATGCCTTCCCATCGCGAAATTGCAGGTCACGAGCAGTGAAGTCATTGCCCGTGGCGTAGCCAAAGACGTAGCTCAGCGCGTCTGCTTCGTTCACGTCGCGCGCGGTCTTGCCGATGATGACCTGCAGTTCTACTTCGTAATCGAACTTCGTCGCGACCTTGGTTGGGAGCTTGATGGTCCCACCATGACCCGAGAGCGCGTTGTTTTACTTATTGAGAAGGACCGGAGCCTTGGGGATGGGCGTCCCGATTTCCACCGCATGCCGGCGATAGTTGAGGCCAAGAATGATGATTTTCTCGGGCCTCGTCAGGCAGGGGCCAAAGCGGGCGTGCTTCTCCTCGACGAAGGCGTCCTTTAGAGAGGCGGTTGACGACAAGACCTTGTACAACCCGCTGAGGTTACGCCCCGCGATAACGTCATCGGTGGTTTCCGGCACTTTGACGCCCAGACGTTTCCCAGCGCTGCCCACGTCAAGGATTCGGTCTCCCTGTTTCACGCCAAGCGTGCGTCCATCCTGCGTCCGCAACATGCAGTAGGTGAGAGCTCTCGGCGAAACGCTCGGAGGCTCCTGGGCGTCTGCGCGCGTTCCTTTGCTGCTTCAAAGGACGGTTCCAGCGGCCGCGATCCCAGCGGTCTTGAGAAGTGTCCTGCGCGAAGTGCCCATGGAAACTCACTGCTGACGCGTGATTGGGGGAATGCGCTTGGGGCGTGGGGCGAGAGCGGCTTTCGAAGCGCCTCAGCGTTCTCGACAGGACACCGTCAAGCGAAGGCCGACAACTGCCAGGGCCTTGGACGACGGTCCCCAGGCGTCGGTAGCTGACCACGGCGAATGCCTGAATCCTGGTGGTGTCGGGCCAGAGGGTCCTGCGTGGCCGAGGCCACGCGGTTCCGGCACCGCTATGAACAGCCCGATGGCACCCTCGTGTCGGCGCGAGAACCGCTTGGCGAGTATTCCCTCGGCGCGTGACGCCCCATCCGAACACGGCCCCCGGGCGAATGGGCCGATGAACCGGTCCCTCGATTCGCTCTGCGATGCGCGGGCCGAGAACGACGCGACTCCTTGCAACTAGCTCGAATGCCTCGATAACTTGTGCGTCCTCAATATCGGGGCCCCGCTCGAACCCAGCCGCGTTTGGTGCGGTCGACGCGCTGCCTCCGAAATGTGCAGACGGGAGCTATGCCCGCCGTGGTGACGTCAGTGCGATCGGAGCCACGACTTCTGGGAATCCGCTGCGGCAGGACTCAGCGGTGGGCGCGGGCGTGGGGAATTCATGTTTCTGCATCTGCGCAGTCTACCGAAAGGAGCCAGCAATGACCGCCGTGCAAGTCGAACAGAAGAGCTTTGAGATGCCCCCGCGGCAAGCGTTCACCGTAGCGTATTTTCTCACGGTGGCCGACATCGAGCGATCGGCTCGCTTCTATGAAAAGGTCTTCGACGGTCGGATTCTGAGCCGGGGCGACAGCAGTGGCGCACCCGGGTACATTCAGATCGCGAACATGTGGCTCCTTGTCAACGTCGGGGGCGGGCCGACGCCCGACAAGCCTTCGGTAACGCTCCGCGTCCCCGACCTGGGCAATATCAGCAGTTTTATGAATATCCGCGTCGCGGATATTCATGCTTGCTATCAATTATGGAAAAGCCGAGGTGCCGAGTTCATCACGGAGCCGATTGCCAAGTACGGCGAGATTCGCTGCTACATCCGCGATCCTGACGGTTACATCATCGAGGTCGGACAGAGCACCGATCTCACGTACGGTTAAGGCTTACTAGGCGCTGATGGATGTCGACTCGCGTAAGAGCGGCGCTCAGGCGCGCCAGTGGCTCACCTCCAGCGCTGGTTGCCGGACCGCTCACGCCTGAGGACGGAGAGCTCGATCGGCAAGGGCAGCGACCTATCCACTCCAGCATCGCAGGTGACTCTTCGCGCCAGGCGACTCGCACGGGAGACGCCTGGGTGCAAGATTGAGACGGTGCGGATTCTCTATGGCGTGGTGGGTGAGGGAATGGGCCATGCCACTCGGTCGCGCGTGGTTCTCGAAGAGCTCGTGCGCGACAACGACGTGCACATCGTGGTGTCGGGGCGGGCCCGCGAATACCTGGCTCGTCACTTCGCCAACGTGCACAGAATCTGGGGGCTGACCATCAACTATGGCGGTAACCGGGTTCGAAGTGTTCGGACGGTCTTCCAGAATCTTCAGGGAGCGGTTTCCGGTTGGCCCGGGAACGTCCGCGCTTACTTCGAGATGCTCTCAGAGTTCCGTCCGCAGGTCGTGGTCAGTGATTTCGAAAGCTTCAGTTACCTCGCTGGCAAGGCGTTGCGCATTCCGGTCATCAGCTTGGACAACATTCAAATCATCAACCGCTGCCAGCACGAGCGGACATTGCTCGGGGCAAAGAGGCGCGCGTTCGAGCTGACGCGGTCGATTGTCGAAGCGAAGCTCCCACGCTGCTTCCACTACCTCATCACCACCTTCTTTTACCCGCCCGTTCGGCGGGCGCGCACGACGCTCATCCCGCCGGTCCTGCGTCCGGAAATTCTCGGAGCGCGGAGCGAAGCAGGCGAGCATTTGCTCGTGTACCAGACTGCAACCACCAATCGTGCT
>Ga0302324_100016420_pt1 | contig 14751 bp, 15 predicted proteins | sample Palsa_T0_1_FD_201949 | JGI IMG/M metagenome (GOLD analysis project Ga0302324, IMG submission 201949) | Peat permafrost microbial communities from Stordalen Mire near Abisko, Sweden - Palsa_T0_1 | ecosystem: Environmental > Terrestrial > Soil > Palsa > Peat permafrost | place: Sweden: Abisko...
GCAGCGCCATTACGTTCGATCCGACCGCGATCGGGCTCAATGTCGTGCAGGCGGTCGCACCCGATGGCGTCAGCGGTGTGCTCAGCGTCACGGTGCCAACCCTGGACCTGGGCAACGCGTTGCTCGGTCTGACCGGCAAGCCCTCGGCGCCCGCGACGCTCGGCCGCGACCTGTGCGGATCCGCGCGCGGCAGCTCGCTGGCTGTCGCGGGCCGCGGCGGCATCGCGCCGAGCGCCTACGATCCGCTATGGATCGATCCCGGCCAGGCATGGCGCGCGGCGGCGATCGGCAGCAGTTATCGCAAGCTCGCCGCGACTACCGCTGAGGTTGCCGTCGGCGCGCTCGCGGGATGTCGATGAGGGCGTGGTAACCGGCCAGTGGTCGGGACCTCGTTGAGTCGACACGCGCCATGTGCTACATTTGTGCCTAACGTGGCCATGGAGGAGCGCCGCCATGGCAGCAACCACGACCATCCGATTACCGCCGAAATTGCGTGCTCGGCTTGCTGCTCTGGCCAAGCAGACCGGACGTTCGGCGCACAGCCTGATTGTCGAAGCGGTGGAACGGCATGCTGCCTACGAGGAACAGATGCGCAGCCTGGTGAGGGAGGCGCTTGCCGCCGATGCCGACATCGACAAATCGGGTGAGGTCTATCGCGCAGAAGACGTTCATGCCTGGATGAGCCGGCTGGCAGTCGACTCGTCAGCGGCGCGACCGAAGCCTTGGCGGAGGTAGTCTATTCGGCGCGATCACTCGATCACATTGAACGTGCATTCCAGTTCCTGCGCGACAAAAACCCGGGTGCGTCAATCAGTACCGTAGAGGCAATACGCTCGGCGATCGACAATCTAGCCGCACATCCATTGGTAGGCCGGCGCCTCGACGGCGAGTTGCGTGAATTGATCATTTCATATGGTCAGACGGGTTACGTTGCCCTGTACCGGTTCGTCATTTCGCAAGACGAAGTGCGCGTCCTGGCGATTCGCCATCAGCGCGAATTGGGGTTCTTGCCGTAGGGACAAGCTCATTGGCCCCCGATCGTCAGCTTCTTCAGGAACGCGTAGTAGAACTCGACGCCCGTGTAGTAGGACTCGACCGGCACGCGCTCGTCTTGGCCGTGCGCGCGAACGTCGTCGCGATCGAGTGCGACCCCGCAGATGCCGTAACTCGGAATGCCGGCCGCCATCGTGTAGATGCTGTCGGACGCGCCCGTCTCCATTTCCGGGAACACTGGAAGGCCGGGCCAAAACTTGTGCGTCACGATGCGCAGGGCGCCCATGAGTTCCGCGTTCACCGGCGGCGGCACCATCGCCTCGCGGTCGGATCCGTGCTCGGACACCTCCCCAGTGTCGCTCATGTATCGTACGGCAAGCCTGGGATCATCGAATAACCTGACGAGCTCGAGCCGAATCTCCTCCTGCGAGTGCCCCGGGAAGATGCGGCAGTTGACGTTCGCTTCCGCCCGCTGCGGCAGGGCGTTGGGGGCATGCCCTGCCTTCATCATGGTGGCGACGCAGGTGGTGCGCAGGGTGGAGTTGTAGCGCGCGTCCTGTGACAGCCGTGCGATAGCCTGCGGATCGGGCAGATCCGAAAGAATTGCGCGCATGTCGTCTGCGCTCTGACCCGTCTGGGTGGCCGCCATCTCCTTGAAGTACCCCCTGGTCACTTCGTTCAGTTCGGCGGGAAACGCGTACTTTTCCAGCTTGGCCAGGGCGTCGGCGACGTGATAGATGGCGTTGTCGGGCTTGGGCAGCGAACTGTGGCCGCCCGGGTTCGTGGCAACCACCTGAAAATCCGCGTACAGCTTCTCCGTCGCCTCGAACTCCATGCTGAGGGGTTTGCCGTGATCGGTGACTACGCCGCCGGAGTCGGGGTTGAGGGCGTATTCTGCATCGATGAGTTCGCGATGATTCTTCAGCAGCCAGTCGACGCCGTTCGACTGGCCCCCCTCTTCATCGGCCGTGAGCGCCAAAATGATGTCGCGGCTGGGCACGAATTCCTCGCGCTTCATCCGGATGAAATCGGTCACTGCAATGGCATCGCTCACCTTCATGTCCTGGGTGCCGCGACCGTAGTAATAGCCGTCCTTCTCGACGAATTCGAACGGGTCCGTCGTCCAATCCTCGCGCCGCGCCTCCACCACGTCCAGGTGGCCGAAGATGAGAATGGGCTTGAGCCGCGATAGCGGATCGCCGCGGTATCTCGCGACCATATTGCGCTTGCGCTCGTTGGGCCCGAGCACGCTGATATCAGCAGCGGAGAAGCCAGCACCGAGCAGCCGCTGAGCCATCGCCTGAGCGGCCGTGGTGACGTTGCCGACCGAATCCGTGGTGTTGATCTCGACCAATTGCTTGAAGATGTCGTGAGCCAATTGCCGGGTGGCCGGATCACCTGCGGGCGGCGACGATGCTGCTGGAAGTGACAGGGCTCCGCTAACGAGGACGATCGAAGCGATGGCTGCGCGGTATTTCAACGTAGACCCGCCGGTGCTATTCGACTGTCACGCTCTTCGCCAGGTTGCGCGGCTGGTCGACGTCGGTGCCCTTGAGGATCGCGACGTGGTAGGCCAGCAGCTGCAGCGGGATGGTGTAGACGATCGGCGCCTGGAAATCCGCGACGTGGCGCGGCATCTGGATGACGTGCACGCCGTCGCTGGACTCGACGCCGGCGTCCGGGTCGGCGAACACGTACAGCTCACCGCCGCGGGCGCGTACTTCCATCAGGTTGGACTTGAGCTTTTCCAGCAGCTCGTTGTTCGGCGCCACCGCGACCACCGGCATGTCGGCATCGACCAGCGCCAGCGGTCCGTGCTTGAGTTCGCCGGCGGCATAGGCCTCGGCGTGAATGTACGAGATCTCCTTGAGCTTGAGCGCGCCTTCCATCGCGATCGCGTGCATCGTGCCGCGCCCCAGGAACAGTGCGTGGTGGCGGTCGGCGAAGCGCAGCGCCAGCCGGTGGATCACCGGGTCGAGTTCCAGCGTCTTCTCCAGCAACGACGGCAGCTCGATCAGGCGCTGCACCAGCGTGCGTTCGCGCTCCGGATCCGAACCGTTGTGGCGCGCCAGCGCGATGGTCAGCATCGCCAGCGCAGTGAGCTGCGTGGTGAAGGCCTTGGTGGAGGCGACGCCGATCTCAGGCCCGGCGCGCGTCAGCATCACCAGCTCGGATTCGCGCACCAGCGAGCTCTCGGGTGAATTGCAGATCGCCAGCGCCGACAGGTAGCCATTGCGGGCCGCCATGCGCAGCGCGGCCAGCGTGTCGGCGGTCTCGCCTGACTGCGAGATCGACACGAACAGCGCATTCTTCGGCACCACCGGGTTGCGGTAGCGGTATTCGCTGGCGATCTCGACCCGGCACGGCATGCGGCAGATCTGTTCGATCATGTAGCTCGCCACCACGCCGGCGTGATAGCTGGTGCCGCAGGCGACGATATGCACCGCTTCGACGCGCTCGAATACTGCGCTGGCGGCCGGTCCGAAGGCGGCCTCGAGCAGCCGGCCGTTCGCGACCCGTTCCTGCAGCGTGTTGCCGACCGCGCGCGGCTGCTCATGGATTTCCTTGAGCATGAAATGCCGGTACGGACCCTTCTCGGCCGCATCCGCCGTAAGTTCGCTGTCCTTGATCGGCCGGTCGGCGGTGTTGCCCTCGCGATCGATCACGCGCACGCCGCTGCGCTGGATTTCCGCGACGTCACCTTCGTCCAGGAACATGAATCTGCGCGTGACAGGCAGCAGCGCGGCAACGTCGGAGGCGACGAAGTTCTCTTCGACGCCAAGTCCGAGCACCACCGGGCAGCCCATGCGCGCGACGATAATGCGGTCCGGGTCGCCTTCGCTGACGATCGCCAGCGCGTAGGCGCCCTCGAGCTCCGCGACGGTGGCGCGCACCGCCTTGAACAGGTCACCGAGCTTCGCCAGGTTGAAATGCACGCGGTGCGCGACCACCTCGGTGTCGGTCTCGGAGCTGAACTGGTAGCCGGCGAGCTTCAGGTCCTCGCGCAGTTCCTCGTAGTTCTCGATGATGCCGTTGTGCACGATCGCCAGGCCGTCGCGCGAAACGTGCGGATGGGCGTTCCTCTCGCTCGGCACGCCGTGCGTCGCCCAGCGCGTGTGCGCGATGCCGACACGGCCGACGATCGGCATCTGCGCCAGCGCCTGTTCCAGCGCGCGCACCTTGCCGACGGTGCGCAGGCGCTGCAGATGGCCGGCGCCGTCGAGTACCGCAATGCCGGCCGAGTCATAGCCGCGGTATTCCAGCCGCCGCAGTCCCTCGATCAGTATCGGGACGATATTGCGATCGGTGACACCGCCGACTATGCCACACATGGACTTGCCGTTTGCCTTGGGGTATTCGGTGGGGTTTCTACCGCGACCATGGACTTGCTTGCGAGCTTGGGGTATTCGGGGGGGTGTAGGCGCAGGCCATGGCTTCAGGACTTCGGCGCGATCTTGCGCGGCCGCTGCCACTGCTCGAGGGTCACCTGGCGCGCTCGCGCCAGCGTCAGCCGCTCGGCCGGCGCATTCTCGGTGATGGTGGAGCCGGCGCCGATGGTCGCGTTCTCGCCGATCTTCACCGGCGCCACCAGCATCGCGCCCGAGCCGATGAAGGCGCCGTTGCCGATCTCGGTACGCCACTTGTTGGCGCCGTCGTAGTTGCAGGTGATCGAGCCGGCGCCGACGTTGACCGCGCTGCCGAGCTGCGAGTCGCCGACGTAGCTCAGGTGATTGACCTTGCTGCCGGCGCCGATGTCGCTATTCTTGATCTCGACGAAGTTACCCAGGTGCACGCCATCGGCGATGCGCACCCGCGGGCGCATGCGGGTAAAGGGCCCGATCTGGCAGTCGCTACCGATCTGCGCATCCTGCAGCACGCAGTTGGCATACAGCACGGTGCGCGCGCCGACCGCGATGTTCTTGAGCACGCAGTTCGGGCCGATGCGAACCCCGTCGGCGAGCTCCACCGGGCCTTCCAGCACCACGTTGACATCGAGCAGCACGTCGCGGCCGACGCTGATCGCACCGCGCAGGTCGATGCGGGCCGGATCGATCAGCGTCACGCCCTGCGCCATCAGCGCACGCGCGCGCCGGCGGCGGTACTCGGCTTCGGCGAGCGCGAGCTGCAGCCGGTCATTCACGCCCTGGATCTCCGCAGCATCGCCCGCCTGCACGCTCGCGATGCGCAGCTTCTGCGCTACCGCCATGCCGACGATGTCGGTCAGGTAATACTCGTGCTGGGCGTTGCGCGGTTTCAGCCGCGCCAGGCAGGCCTTCAGGAACCCGGCGCTCGCCACCAGCATGCCGGTGTAGACCTCGCGGATGAGTCGCTGCTTCGCGCTGGCATCGCATTCCTCGACGATGCGCTGCAGCCGCCCGCGCGCATCGCGCAGCACGCGCCCGTAGCCGCTGGCGTCCGGCAACTGCGCGGTCAGCAGCGCCACGCTGCGCTCGCTCGACTGCGCCAGCAGTCCGCGCACGGTGTCGGCCAGCAGCAGCGGCACGTCGCCATACAGCACCAGTACCTGGTGGCTGTCCGGAATCTGTGGCATCGCCTGCTGCAGGGCATCGCCGGTGCCGAGCTGCTCGGACTGCAGTGCCCACTGCAATTGGCCGTCGTCGAACAGCTCGCGTACGCGCTCGCCGCCGTGTCCATACACCACATGGATCGACGCGGGTTCCAGGCTTGCCGCCACTTCCAGCACGTGCGCGAGCATCGGCGTGCCGGCCAGCGGCTGCAGCACCTTCGGGATGTCGGATTGCATGCGCTTGCCCTGGCCGGCCGCCAGGATCACGATCGACAGTGGCGCGCTGCTGGGTGTGGCGGCGGGTGCGGTTTCTGGCGCGGTTCTTGTTGGCTTGCGCGACATATTGTTAAATTGTAGCAGTTTGACCGCGATCGACGCGGCCTAGGACCCGGATGCGAGGGTGAAAGGATAGTGTGATCGACCGCTCAATTTGGCCCCGCGATGCGATGTGGATAGGCGGCAGCGCAGGACTGTAGCAGCGGGCTGGCGTTCAACCTTTGATCTTGCGCAACCTTTCGATCAATTTTATCTGCGCAATCGCGCGCGCCAGCTCTGCCAGCGCTTCCGCCTGGGTGATCTTGTCCAGCTGGCCGGCGAGCGCCTGCTCTGCCCGCTGGCGCGCGGCGACCGCGGCCGCTTCGTCGAGGTCGCGCGCGCGTGCCGCGGTATCCGCCAGCACCGTGACCTTGTTCGGCTGGATTTCGAGCGCACCGCCGCCGACGTAGAACAACTGCTCCTCGCCCTCGGGCGGCTGCACCCGCACTTCGCCGGGCTTGAGCAGCGTCAGCAACGGCGCATGCCGCGGCGTGACGCCGATCTCGCCTTCGGACGCCGGCAGGAACACCATGCGGGCCTCGCCGGAGAAGATCTCCCCCTCGGCGCTGACGATGTCGACGTGGATGGTGTTCATTACTGCAGCGTCTTGGCCTTCTCGACCGCCTCATCGATGGTGCCGACCATGTAGAAGGCCTGCTCCGGCAAGGCGTCGAATTCGCCGGCGATGATGCCGCGGAAGCCGCGGATGGTGTCCTTGAGCGGCACGATCTTGCCGTCCTGGCCGGTGAACACCTTGGCGACGTTGAACGGCTGCGACAGGAAGCGCTGCACCTTGCGCGCCCGGTACACCGACAGCCGATCCTCCTCCGACAGCTCGTCCATGCCAAGGATCGCGATGATGTCCTGCAGCTCCTTGTAGCGCTGCAGCACCGCTTGCACCGCGCGTGCGGTATCGTAATGCTCCTCGCCGACCACCAGCGGATCGAGCTGGCGGCTGGTGGAGTCGAGCGGATTGACCGCCGGATAGATGCCGAGCGCCGCGATCTGCCGATCGAGCACCACGGTGGCATCCAGGTGCGCGAATGTGGTCGCCGGTGACGGATCGGTCAGGTCGTCGGCTGGAACGTACACCGCCTGGATCGAGGTGATCGAACCGGTCTTGGTGGAAGTGATGCGCTCCTGCAGCACGCCCATCTCCTCGGCCAGCGTCGGCTGATAGCCCACCGCGGACGGCATGCGTCCCAGCAGCGCCGACACTTCGGTGCCGGCGAGCGTGTAGCGGTAGATGTTGTCGACGAAGAACAGGATGTCGCGGCCGCGGCCATTGGCCTGCTTCTCATCGCGGAAGTACTCGGCCATCGTCAGCCCGGTCAGCGCGACGCGCAGGCGGTTGCCGGGCGGCTCATTCATCTGGCCATAGACCATCGCTACCTTGGAGTTGCCGAGCGTGTCCTTGTCGATGACACCGGATTCGATCATCTCGTGATAAAAATCGTTGCCCTCGCGGGTGCGCTCGCCGACGCCAGCGAACACCGACAGGCCCGAGTACTGCTTGGCGATGTTGTTGATGAGCTCGAGCATGTTGACGGTCTTGCCGACGCCGGCGCCGCCGAACAGGCCGACCTTGCCGCCCTTGGCAAACGGCACCAGCAGGTCAATGACCTTGATACCGGTGACCAGCAGGTCCTGGCCGCCGGCCTGCTCCTCGTAGCTGGGCGCGGGACGATGAATCGGCCAGCGCTCCTTGCACAGCACCGGACCGCGGTTGTCCTGCGGCGCGCCCAGCACGTCCATGATGCGTCCGAGCGTGCCCTCGCCCACCGGCACCATGATCGCCGCTCCGGTCGCCTCCACGGAAAGACCGCGCTTGAGGCCTTCGGACGGGCCCATCGCGATGGTGCGCACCACGCCGTCGCCGAGCTGCTGCTGTACCTCCAGCGTCAGGTCGGTATCGACCAGCTTCAGCGCCTCATAGATCTTCGGTATCGCCTCGCGCGGAAACTCGACGTCGACAACCGCACCGATGATCTGCGTGATCTTGCCCGTAGCCATGTTCAGCATTCCTCATGCGCACCAGCGATGCGCCGTTCGATCTTGCGTAACAGATTAAACTGCAGCCGTGTCTAGACCGCCGCCGCGCCGCCGACGATTTCCGCCAGCTCCTTGGTGATCGCCGCCTGGCGCGCCTTGTTGTAGACCAGCTGCAGGTCGCCGATCAGCTTGCCGGCGTTGTCGGCGGCACTCTTCATCGCCACCATGCGCGCCGCCATTTCCGAGGCGACGTTCTCGACCGCGCCCTGGTAGACCTGCGATTCGATGTAGCGCATCAGCAGTCCGTCCAGGATGTCGACCGCGGACGGCTCATAGATGTAATCCCAGCGCTCCTGCAGCCCGACGTCGTCCGGCGCGATCGCCGGGATCGGCAGCAGCTGCAGCGCCTGCGGCCGCTGCGACATGGTATTGACGAACTGCGCGTGCATCAGGAACACCCGGTCGAGCCGGCCTTCGCGATAGGCGTCGAGCATCACCTTGACGGTGCCGATCAGATCCTTGATGTGCGGACGATCGCCGAGCGCGGTGACGCTCGCCAGCAGCGGCAGGTCCAGGCGCCGGAAGAACGCCAGCGCCTTGCCGCCGATCACGCATATGCTGGCGCTCGCGCCCTTGCCCTGCCACTCGCGAATCAGGTGCATGGTCGCCTTGAACACGTTGGCGTTGAGCGCCCCGCACAGGCCGCGATCGGTGGACACGACGATGACACCGATCCACTTGACGTCGCGCTGCTGCAGGAACGGATGGCGAAAATCCGGGTTGGCCGCGTTCAGGTGGCTGATCACGGTGCGCGCCTTGGCCGCATACGGCCGCGCCATGCGCATGCGCTCCTGCGCGCGGCGCATCTTGCTGGCCGCGACCATCTCCATCGCCTTGGTGATCTTCTGCGTGCTCTTGACGCTGGCGATCTTGCTGCGGATTTCCTTCGTGCCGGGCATCGCTTGCGTCCGTCACCAGGCGCCGGTGGCCTGGAAGTCGTCGCAGATCTTCTTCAGCGCCGCTTCGTGCTTCTTCAGCACCGGCTCGGCGTTGATGGCGTCGAGCGCCGCGCGGTGGCTGGATCTGGCGAAATTCTGCAGCGCGGCCTCGAACTCGACCACTTTGTTGCGCTCGACCTTGTCCATGTAGCCGTTGTTGACCGAGTAGATCGACAGCGCCATCTCGGCCACCGACATCGGCGCGTACTGGCGCTGCTTCATGACCTCGGTCACGCGCTGGCCGCGCTCCAGCTGCCGCCGGGTGGCATCGTCCAGATCCGAGGCGAACTGCGAGAACGCGGCGAGCTCGCGGTACTGCGCCAGCGCCAGGCGGATGCCGCCGCCGAGGCGCTTGATGATATCGGTCTGCGCCGCGCCGCCGACGCGTGACACCGAGATGCCGGCGTTCATCGCCGGCCGGATGCCGGCGTTGAACAGGTCGGATTCCAGGAAGATCTGCCCGTCGGTGATCGAGATCACATTGGTCGGCACGAACGCCGTGACGTCGCCCGCCTGGGTCTCGATGATCGGCAGCCCGGTGAGCGAACCGGTCTTGCCCTTGACGCGGCCCTTGCTGACCTGCTCGACGTACTCCTCGTTGACGCGCGCCGAGCGCTCCAGCAGGCGCGAGTGCAAATAGAACACGTCGCCGGGAAACGCCTCGCGTCCCGGCGGCCGGCGCAGCAGCAGCGAGATCTGCCGGTAGGCGACAGCCTGCTTGGACAGGTCGTCGTAGATGATCAGTGCATCCTCGCCCTGGTCCATGAAGTACTCGCCCATGGTCACGCCGGAGTAGGCAGACAGGTACTGCAGCGAGGGCGGAGTGGATGCCGAGGCTGCGACGACGATGGTGTGCGCCATCGCACCGTGCTCCTCGAGCTTGCGAACCACGTTGGCGATCGAGGACTGCTTCTGCCCGATGGCGACGTAGATGCACTTAATGCCCGAGGACTTCTGGTTGATGATGGTGTCGATGGCGAGCGCGGTCTTGCCGGTCTGACGGTCGCCGATGATCAGCTCGCGCTGGCCGCGGCCGATCGGCACCATCGCATCGACCGCCTTGTAGCCGGTCTGCACCGGCTGGCTGACCGACTTGCGGTAGATCACGCCCGGCGCCACGCGCTCGATCGGCGAGGTCAGCTTGGCGTTGAGCGGTCCCTTGCCGTCGATCGGGGCGCCGAGGCCGTCGACCACGCGGCCGAGCAACTCTGGTCCGACCGGCACCTCGAGGATGCGGCCGGTGGTCTTGACCGTGTCGCCTTCCTTGATGGTCTTGTAGTCGCCGAGCACCACCGCACCGACACTGTCCTGCTCCAGGTTCAGTGCCAGGCCGAACAACGAGCCCGGGAACTCGATCATCTCGCCATAGCGCACATCCGCCAGCCCATGGATGCGGCAGATGCCGTCGGTCACCGAGACCACGGTGCCGATGTTGCGGGCTTCAGCGGCCGACTGGAAGCGCTCGATGCGCTGCTTGATCAGGTCGCTGATTTCGGAGGGCTTGATGGACATGGGAAGGATCCTTGCAAGTAAGGTGTCAGGCGCCGGCCATTGCCGCGCCCAGGCGCTCGATGCGCCCGCGCAGCGAGCCGTCGACCACGAAATCCCCGTAGCGCACGATCGCGCCGCCGACCAGCGACTTGTCGATCTGCGGATGCAGGCGCACCGCGCGGCCCAGGCGCCGCTCGAGCGCGCCCTGCAGTTTTTTCGACTCGTCGCCGGACAGCTGCTGTGCCGAGATCACTTCGACGTCGGCAATGCGCTCGGCCTCCGAGCTCAGCGCCGCGAATTGCGCAGCGATCTCGGGCAGCAGCTTGAGGCGCCGATTGTCGGCCAGCAGCTGCAAGAAATTGTGCAGCTCCAGCGCCTGCGGCGCGGCCGGGGCCTGGCCGGCCACGGCGACTTCCATCAGCAGCTCGACCAGTGCGGCGTTGGCCACGCGCGGATTGCCGATCAGCGGCTGCACCTGCGGATCCTGCACCGCTGCCGCCGCGCGCCCCAGGAATGCGCCCCATTCGAGCCGCAGCTTGGCATCGCCGGCGCTGGCGAATGCGGCGCGGGCGTAGGGACGGGCGGTGGTGGCGAGTTCAGCCACGGGCGATGTCGTCGGTCAGCCGCGTCAGCAGTTTCGCGTGCGTCGCCGGATCGACTTCGTGCTCGACCAGCTGCGCCGCCGCCTGCACTACCAGCGTTCCGAATTCACGTCGCAGCGCCTCGCTGGCACGCACGCTCTCGTTGCTGACCTCGGCCTGCGCCGCAGCCAGCAGCCGCGCACCTTCGGCACGCGCCGCCTGCTTGGCGGCCTCGATGGTCTCGGCCGAGCGGCGCTGCGCCTGTTCGTCCACCTGCTTGGCGCGCTCGCGTGCCTCGCGCACGATCTGCTCGGCGCTGGCGCCGGCGTCGCGCAACTGCTTCTGGCCGGCGTCGGCCGCGGCCAGGCCGTCGGCGATCTTCGCGTAGCGCTCATTGATCGGTTTCGCGATCATCGGCACCACCACCTTGGCGATGAACCAAAGCATGATCAGGAACACGACGATCTGGCCGATGAAGGTGGCGTTGATATCCATGCGTAGCTAGCTCCAGACAGCGGCGGCGACAGCGACGGCCGCACCGGCGACCGCAGCAGCAGCGGCTTCAGCCACCCCTTTAGCCATTCTTGGGCAGCAGCGGATTGGCGGTGGCGAAGAACAGCGCCAGGCCGACGCCGATCAGGAACGCCGCGTCGATCAGGCCCACCAGCAGGAACATGCTCTTCTGCAGCATGGGGGTCAGTTCGGGCTGGCGCGCGGAGGACTCGAGGAACTTCGAGCCCATGATGCCGATGCCGATACAGGCGCCGGCGGCGCCCAGTCCGATCATCAGTCCGACACCCACCGCGGTATGGGCCTGGATGAGAGCAATTGCGTCCATAGTCTTTTAGGTCTCCTGGTCAAATTCGAACAAAATGCGCTAGTGGTGCTCTTCCGCCATGGCTATGTAGACGATCGGCAGCACCATGAAGATGTAGGCTTGCAGCAGTACAATCAAGATGTGGAAGATCGCCCAGCCGGCGCCGAATGTGACCTGCGCCAGGAACGCGACGCCGCTCCAGAAAGTCAACCCGGTGACCGCGAAACCCAGCAGTGCGATCAGGATGAACAGCAGCTCGCCAGCATACATGTTGCCGTACAACCGCATGCCGAGCGATATCGGCTTCGAGAGCAGTTCGATGAAGTTGAGCACGATGTTGAACGGGAACAGCCAGATTCCAAAGGGCGCCGCGGCCCATTCGTGCAGGTAGCCGCCGATGCCCTTGGCGCGTACGGAAAAGATGATGATCATCGCCAGCACCACGACCGCCTCGGCGATGGTGCCGTTGAGATCACTGGTCGGCAGCACGCGCCAGAATTTGGCGCCGAACACGCTGGCAAAGTGTCCCGGCAGGTCTACCGGCAGCAGGTCCATGGTGTTCATCGCCACCACCCAGCTGAACAGCGTCAGCGCCAGCGCGGTCATGAAGCGCCGCTCGCCCGGATAGATGCCGGCCACCTGCTGGTCGACCCAGTCGTAGATGAATTCGATGAACGCGACCAGCCCGGTAGGAGCCGCCCCGCTGCTGGCACGGCGCGCCGCCAGCCACAGGATGAAGCTGACGACAAAAGCCAGCAGCGACGACATGAACAGCGTGTCGACGTGCCAGGTCCAGAACCCCGAGCCCACTTTCAGGTGGGTGAGGTGATGCGCGATGTACTCGGTCGGCGATTCGCCGTGATCAACAGCCATGTGGCTCTAAGGTTCCTTGGAGCATGCGCCCCCCTGTCTCAATCCCTGGCCCAATCGCGGGCCCAATGCCTGGGCCAATCCTCGAACCCTCACCTGTGCACGCCGGTGCCCGACGCCGCTGTAAACGGCACCCACCAGAACACCACCAGCGTGGCCAGATAGGCGATCAGCAGCGCCGGCCACGACACGCGCGGCATGCGCGCTGCCAGCATGAACAGCGCCACCGTCAACCCGACCTTCACCCCTTGTCCCAGGTACAGCTGTCCAAGCGCTCGCCGCGGCGTCCGCGCCGGCTGCAAGGCCCTGAAAGTCATGTACATGTTGGCGATGATGCCGGTACCCGCACCCGCCAGCGCCGACAGGCACGCATACCGATCCCAGAGCAGCAGACATACCAGCGCCACCGTGGCGCCCGCGCCGGTCTGCACGAGCAGGATGCGGTGGGCCAGGGGCCGGATGTCGGAATCGCTGCTCGTGGGCACTGCGTGACTTCCGAACCGAGTTTTACTTATCCGGCAACTAGTTAGAGGCCGCCGCGACAAGCGCGCGCGATTATAGAGACGAAGGCTGGCACCTTCAAGAAATGTGCTGGAAATGACTCAAAATGCCGTCGAGTTCATCCAGGCTGTGGTAGCGGATCACGACGCGTCCGTGCCCGGCGCGGGCGTGCTCGATGCTCACCGGCGCGCCCAGTTTCTCGCCCAGCTGGTCTTCAAGTCGCTGAATGTTCGGATCAATGGCAACTTCCCGTCCGGCCGGGGTCAGCTTCGCCGGCTCGACCATCCGCCGTACTAGGCTCTCAGCCTCGCGCACCGACAGGCCCTTGCCAGCGACCAATGCGGCGACTTCGATCTGCTGGCGCCGCTGCGGCAGACCGAGCAGCGCGCGCGCATGGCCCATCTCCAGCTCGCGTTTCTCCAGCCGCTCGCACACTTCCGGCGGCAGTTCCAGCAGTCGCAGCAGGTTGCTGACCGCCGCGCGCGAGCGCCCGACCGCATCGGCGGCCTGCTGGTGCGTGAGCCCGAACTCGGCGATCAGCCGCTGCAGCGCGCGCCCCTCTTCCAGCGGATTCAAGTCCTCGCGCTGGATATTCTCGATCAGCGCCATCGCGATCGCCGCATCGTCCGGTATCTGGCGGATGATCGCCGGAATCTCGTGCAATCCGGCCAGCTGCGCCGCGCGCCAGCGCCGCTCGCCGGCGATGATCTCGTAGCGCTGCACACCGCGTTCGTCGAGCTCGCCGATCGGGCGCACCACGATCGGCTGCACCACGCCCTGCGCGCGGATCGAATCCGCCAGCGTGCTCAGTGTCTCGGGGCGCATATCGACGCGCGGTTGGTAGCGGCCGCGCTGCAACAGGTCGAGCGGCAGCCGCGCCAGCTCGTGGTCGGCGCGCGCCCGCTCCGCCGCGCCGTCAGCTGTTGCCGCCGCGCCCGCGGCTGCCGGCCTCGCCTGCCCGAGCAGGTCAGCGAGCCCCCGGCCCAGCGTCGGCCTCTTCTGCGTCATGAGCCGACCTGCGTGATGCCGGCGGTCCTGGAACTGGAGTGTCCGGCGGCAAAGCCGCCCTCTTCACGCCGCAGCATCTCGCCGGCCAGCGCCAGGTAGGCCAGCGCACCGCGCGAATCCGGATCGTGCACCAGCGCCGGTTTGCCAAAGCTGGGCGCTTCGGCCAGCTTGACGTTGCGCGGCACTACCGTGCGATACACCTTGTCACCGAAGTGCATCATCAGCTGCGCGGCGACTTCCACCGCCAGATTGTTACGCGCGTCGAACATGGTGCGCAAAATGCCTTCGATCTCGAGCGCCGGGTTGGCGCCGGCGCGAATCTGCTCGATGGTCGCGACCAGTGACGACAGACCTTCGAGCGCGTAGTACTCGCACTGCATCGGGATCAGCACGCTATCGGCCGCCACCAGCGCATTGACCGTCAGCATGTTGAGCGCCGGCGGGCAATCGATGAGCACCAGGTCGTAGTCGCTGCGTATCGGCTCGAGCGCGGCGCGCAGCCGCTGCTCGCGACCGCTGGGCATGCCGAGCATGCGCACCTCGGCCGCGGTCAGGTCCTGGTTGGCCGGCAGGATCGCCAGCGGCGTGCCAGCCACGCCGACGCCTGCCGCCCTGTCGCCCATTGCGCCCACGCTGCGCAGCGCCTGCGCGGCACTG
>Ga0302324_100016422_pt1 | contig 14750 bp, 13 predicted proteins | sample Palsa_T0_1_FD_201949 | JGI IMG/M metagenome (GOLD analysis project Ga0302324, IMG submission 201949) | Peat permafrost microbial communities from Stordalen Mire near Abisko, Sweden - Palsa_T0_1 | ecosystem: Environmental > Terrestrial > Soil > Palsa > Peat permafrost | place: Sweden: Abisko...
TGTTTCCGCTAGAAACCTGCCACCTATGGGGCGCATCTGACATATTTAAAAGGCAGGCTTTTCAACTCTCAATCGGAAGGAAGACTCCATGGAACTGGGCATGATCGGTCTGGGCCGGATGGGCTCGAACATGGTGCTGCGCCTGATGCGCGCGGGGCACAAATGCGTTGTTTACGATGTCCACCAGGAAGCAGTGAAGGCTCTGGAGGCGCAAGGTGCTGTAGGAGCGGCGTCGCTGGAAGAGCTGGCTCAGAAACTCAGCAAACCGCGCGCTGTCTGGCTGATGGTTCCTGCCGCCGTGGTGGATTCGACATTGAAGAGCCTCGTCCCGCTGCTTGACTCAGGTGACGCAATCATCGACGGCGGAAACTCGTATTACCAGGACGATATTCGCCGCGCCGGCGAACTCAAAGAGAAGGGCATCCATTATGTGGACGCCGGCACCAGCGGCGGGGTATGGGGGGCGGACCGAGGCTACTGTCTTATGATCGGCGGCGACGTCGACGCTGTGAAGCGCCTCGACCCGATCTTTTCCGCGCTTGCGCCGAGCATGGATTCGGCCCCACGCACGCCGGGCCGCGAGGGAGTGGGTGGCACAGCGGAACATGGCTACCTGCATTGCGGTCCCAGCGGTGCAGGCCATTTTGTGAAGATGGTGCACAACGGCATTGAGTACGGCATCATGGCCTCTTATGCAGAGGGCCTGAACATTCTGCACCATGCCAACGTAGGCAAGACCAAGCAGGTGGATGATGCGGAGACCACGCCGCTTCGCCATCCCGAATATTACCCGTACGACCTGAACATATCGGACATTGCCGAAGTGTGGCGCCGCGGCAGCGTGATCGCGTCATGGCTGCTGGATTTGGCCGCTATCGCGCTCCTCGATAGCCCGGACCTGGGTAAATTTGAAGGCCGCGTGTCAGACTCAGGCGAAGGGCGCTGGACGATTCAGGCTGCTATCGATGAGTCGGTTCCTGCGCCTGTGCTGAGCGCCGCGCTTTATCAGCGGTTTAGTTCACGTGGGGAAGACACTTTCGCGGACAAGTTGTTGTCTGCTCTACGCTTCGAGTTCGGTGGCCACCACGAAAAGGCGGCGGAAACGGGTGGAGGCGCCGCATGAGCAGGGCACAGTCCGATGCACTGGTGGTGTTCGGGGTGACGGGCGACCTGGCCCACAAGCAGATCTTTCCGGCGCTCTACGCAATGGTCAAGCGCGGCGTGCTCAAGGTCCCGATCATCGGGGTGGCTTTTCCAAACTGGAGCATGGATCGTTTGCACAGGCGCGTGACCGACAGCATTGAGCGAGCTGGCGGCGTCGACAATAAACAGGCGCTCAAGAAGCTACTATCCCTGCTGCAATATGTGAGCGGAGACTACAAGGATCCGGCAACCTTTGTGGCGATCAAGAAGGCGCTCGGCAGCGCAAAGCAGCCTGCCTTCTACCTGGCCATTCCACCTGTGCTGTTTGCCACGGTCATTGAGGCTCTCGGCACTGCAAAGCTGAATGCGAATGCACGCGTGATCGTCGAAAAGCCGTTTGGACGCGATCTTGCTTCTGCGCGTCAGCTCAACCAGGTGGCACATTCGGTTTTTCCAGAAGATTCGATCTTCAGGATCGATCACTTCCTCGGCAAGGAAGCGATCATGAATATCCTCTATTTCCGCTTTGCCAACGCGTTTCTCGAGCCAATCTGGAATCGCAACTTCGTTTCCAGCGTGCAGATTACGATGGCCGAGAGTTTCGGGATAGGGAAGCGCGGGGCCTTTTACGAGACGGCTGGCTGCCTCCGCGATGTGATTCAGAATCACCTGTTTCAGGTCGCTGCACTGCTCGCCATGGAGCCGCCGGCCGGTCGCGACTTCGGTGCTGTGCAAATTGAGAAGGCGAAGGTTTTCCAAGCCATGCGTGCCTTGGGCCCAGACGACTTGGTGCGCGGCCAGTACCAGGGGTATCGCGAGGAGCCGGATGTGGCCAAAAACTCGGACGTTGAGACCTTCTGCGCCGTCCGGCTCTTCATTGATTCCTGGCGTTGGGAGGGCGTGCCCTGGTACATCCGCTCTGGGAAATACCTTCCGACCACTGCGACCGAGGTTTTAGTCGAATTGAAGGCCCCGCCGCAGAGACTCTTTGCCGATTCGGCGCCGAAGGCCGGTACATGCAATTACCTTCGTTTCAGGCTGTCTCCTGATCCTGCGATTGCTATTGCCGCTCGCGTGAAGCTTGCCGGCGAGGAGTTTATCGGAGAGCAACGTGAGCTTTTCCTCTCCGAGGAGCAAACGGGCGCGGAATCGCCGTACGAACGCCTTCTGGGAGACGCGATGGCGGGCGATGGCGCGCTTTTCACCCGCGAAGATGCCATTGAGGCCGCATGGGAAGTGGTCGATGAAGTGCTCACACACCATCACCGCGTCCGCCCTTACAAACGGGGCACATGGGGTCCGAAACTCGCTGATTCGCTCATCGCCAAGGGCGACGCGTGGCATAACCCGGACTGACAAGCGCGAACACAGAAGGAGACACGCCCCATTTTCCGTTATTGGGAATGAGGGCGTGCGTTGGCCACTCTCCTAACTCGCGGGAGTGTGTCAGCTGCGTTGTGTCCGTTGGCCAGTCTCGGCAGGGTCGGCCGGTACACCCTCTTTAGCTTTGGCGTATGGTTAACTGATCGGCTGAGGCCTTGGTTTTTCTCGTGTTAAGGAGTCTTCGGGGACGCTTCTGCCAGACAGGTCTCCGCCTTCAAACGTCGGAACTGGCTTGTCCCTGAGGCCCGGATCGCCTTGCTCGCACCAAATCAGGGCTGCTCGCGTCTGGCCCGCTATGTCAGCGGTGGGGAAACGCTAATCGAAGAATGGACTAAAATCTCCTACAATGGACTGCAAACTTTTGCACCTTCTGGATGCACTTTAAGCTCAAAGTCATTATTTACTGTGCCTTACAATGGCAACCAAGTTGCATTAGGTAGGGTGTTCCACTCATTACCTTCCGAATCAATGGCACTCAGGGCAGCGAACAACTCTTCGAGTTCCAGCGAGTCGGGATTCCAGTTGAGCCAGGTGGTTGATGGCAAAACGGAGCGGGTTGAGGGATTAGGAAAAAAAGTGAGCTGTAGCTCACAGGGCGAAGCTTTGTCTTCTCGATGGAGTATCGAAGAAACAAGACTTCCAAAAAAATCGAGAGGCGAAGCACGATGCTGACCGAACAAATTCAAGGTGTCACCGGTTGCGACGATTCCCCATGGTGGGCGCTCTATACCCGTCACCAGCACGAAAAGACGGTTGCAGATATTCTCTCGGCCAAGGGCTTTGAGGTGTTTCTTCCTCTGTACGATTCAATGCGCCGCTGGAAAGATAGACAGAAACTACTCACGCTGCCGCTTTTCCCTTGCTACGTATTCGTCCGCGGCGGGCTGAATCGCCGTTTGCAGGTGGTGACCACCCCAGGCGTTCACATGATCCTGTCGCACGGCGAGCGAGTAGCAGTCATTCCGGAATCCGAGATTCAGGCGATTCGTCAGACCATCGAAGGCCCGTTCCGGGTCGAACCTCATCCCTTTCTGAAATGCGGTGAGCGGGTTCGCGTCATCCGCGGCACTCTTCAAGGCGTCGAGGGGATTCTGATCCGCAAGAAGAATTTGACTCGGCTGGTTCTTTCCGTGTCCATGGTTGCCCAGTCTGTGGCGGTAGAAATCGATGCTCTGGATGTTGAGCCGGTGACAGTGCAGGAATCGTCAGTTGGCACTATTCCGGGTCAAACCCTGGAAGCGGGTAGAACCCCGGCAACATTCTCCCTTTGTGGATAGCCACGAACGCGGATTGGGTAACGTAGCCAAGCGGCCCTCAGCGCCATTGCTAACAGGAGCAGTTATGAAACCGAGCGCCCATCGCTCAATACAATCAGGATTCGCCTTCATCGTTCTTTCTGCTTCTTTGCTGGGGCAATCGCAGACCCCTAGCCAAGCGCCAGCCGGCACCGCGGCGACTACGACAGTGTCGCCCTTGCCGCCGCCTGGCAACCAGGCGCATGACAACACCTTCATCATTGGAAACGACGACCACCTGGCAATCAATGTTTGGAAAGAACCAGACCTTACCCGGGCGATTCCGGTGCGATCTGACGGAAAGATTTCTTTGCCCCTGGTCGGGGAGATCCAGGCGACCGGGCGGACACCTTTGCAATTGGAACAAGAAATCTCTAACAGGCTTAAAAGCTATATTACAGAACCAGAAGTTACAGTAATTGTTGAACAAATAAATAGTCAGAAGTTTAATATACTCGGCCAAGTGACGCGTCCGGGATCGTATTCGCTGACAGTGGCGAGCACGGTTCTGGACGCAATCGCTGCCGCCGGGGGGTTCCGTGACTTTGCCAAGCAGAAGTCTGTTTACATTCTTCGTCAAAATGCCAGGGGCGGCGAAACGCGCATCCCCTTCAACTATAAAGACGTGATCAAGGGCAAGAACCCGGGACAGAATATCAAGCTTGAACCACGCGACACGATCGTCGTCCCGTAAAGGCCGTTTATGCTTACCCGCATTTGTCTTGGGCTCGCTCTTTTAGTCGCTATGCCTCTCTGGTCGCAGGTGGAACCGAGCGCAACCGGCCCTGCGCAGACCTCGGGCGATCCAATGCAGACACCACCCCCGGTGAGCGGGGAGAGCTATCCGACCGCGACCGGCTCAGAGACCAGATCGAATGAATTGAGTGGCGGTCTGAGCTTTGAGACCGCTTACGACGACAACGTACTTAACACCGCCAATGGAACGCAGATTGCCGATTTCAGCTACTCGATCAGGCCAACCATCGCGTTCGACCAGACGACCGGCCGGCTTCACAATACGTTCAGTTATAGCCCGGGATTTACGTTCTATCAACAGACCAGCGCCCGTAATGAGGCAGACCAGAGCGCATCGGCCAAATCCCAGTACAGGCTGAGCCCGCACATATCGCTGAGCCTGCTCGACATGTTCCAAAAGAGCACGAACGTCTTCAATCAACCCTTTGGTGGCGTATCTGGCTCGACGTCGGCCCCTGTTGACGCTGTTATTGCTCCGTTTGCATCCCAGCTTGGCAACACGGCAAATGCTTCCTTGAGTTACCAATTCAGCAGGAACGGCATGGTTGGCGGCGGCGGGTCGTCATCCATTGTGAATTACCTGAATCCTGCGCAGGCGCCGGGTATCCCCAACTCTAACTCGCGCAGTGGCTCGGGATTCTATAATTTACGGCTTTCCAGCAACCAATACATTGGTATAAATTATCAATATTCATGGACGATTTCGAGCGGTGCGAGCGGTGGAAGCGAGACCAAGGTGGAAAGCATCTATTCCTTTTACACGCTTTACCTCAAACATGCTCTTTCGTTGTCGGTTTCTGGCGGTCCGCAGCACTTCGACGTGACTCAGCCTTCTATCCCGGAGTCAGCCTCCTGGACTCCAGCGGTAGATGCAAGCATGAGTTGGCAAAGTAGTCATAGCAGTATTTCCGCCAGCTATTCGCGCACGGTGAGCGGGGCAGGGGGCCTGGTCGGAGCCTTTAAGACAAGTACCGCGAGTGCTTCCGTACGCCAGCAATGGACCCGCACTTGGACGACAGGATGCGCGGTGAGCTACTCGATAGAAACAAACGTTGTACCTGCCATCTTCGGCTCCAGCCCAGGTGGCCATACTATTTCAGGCAGTGCCTCGATCGAGCACCAGATAACGGAGCGTCTTTCAGCAGAGGCAGGATACGCCCGGCTCAATCAGGCTTACACCGGCATTGCAGTGATTTCGGCAAACCCGGATAGCGATCGCGAATACATTTCGATCTCGTACCATTTTGCACGTCCGTTGGGAAGATAATCATGGCAGAAGCAGTTGAAGAGCAGAAGTCAGAACCTTTGGACTTGCAGCGCTATGTCAACATAGTGAAGCGACGCCATCTCCAATTCCTGGTGCCGCTCCTTCTAGGGTGGGCTGCGGTGTGGGGGTCCAGCTGGTTCTTGCAGACGCGCTACATGTCAAGCACACTGATCTTGGTAGAACAGCCTTCCGTACCGAAAGACTACATTGCTTCCAATGTCAGCGATGATTTGCAAAACCGCTTGCAGAGCATTACGCAACAGATTCTTAGCCGCACCCGCCTGCTGCTGATCATTGACAAGCTGCGTTTGTACGCCGACGGGTCTAAAAATGCTACTCCGGATGAAAAAGTCGAGCGGATGCGCAAAGACATTAACATTGAGCTGGTGCGAGACGCTCACAACGACCAGATCACGGCTTTCAGAGTTTACTATTCCGCACATGATCCACACATCGCCCAGCAGGTTACCAGCGAGCTGACCGACTTGTTCATCAACGAGGACTCGAGAGTCGTCCAGCAGGAGTCAGAAGACACCACGCAGTTCATATCTACGCAGTTGGAAAAAGCAAGGTCGAGCCTGGCCGAGCAGGAAGTCAAGGTACGCGAGTTCCAAAGTCAGCACGAAGGGGCGTTGCCGACGCAGCAGGCCAGTAATCTTCAAATCCTGAGTGGGCTGCAACAGCAACTCCAGAATGAGCAGGATGCGCTGAATACCGCGAAACAACAGCGGATATACTTCCAGTCGCTGATGGAGCAATATCGGGGTGTTCGCACGTCGCCGCGGACGGTTGATGGCAGCCCGACAACATTGGCTTCGCTCGACCAGGAATTGGAGAGATTGAGGGCAAGACTAGCGGATCTCAGCTCTCGGTATACCGATCGCTATCCTGATGTTTTAAGTGTGAAGGATCAAATAGCCAAGACGGAAAAAACCCGGAGCGACCTGATTGCGGACCTGAAGAACAAGGCCAGCGGGAACGCCGCGAACGATGCGGGCGACCTAGGGCAATCGGCGCCGGCGCAGCAATTGCAAGGTCAATTGCAATCCAATCAGGCGGAGATCGCCAATCGTGAGCGGTCGATTGTGGCTTTGAAAGGCCGTATCGGCGACTACCAGGCGCGCTTGAACGAGGAACCGGCGGTTGAGCAGCAGATGGCCGATCTAACCCGCGGGTACGATCAGTCGAAGGCCGATTACGACGATCTTTTGAAGAAGAAGAACGAATCGGAAATGGCCACCAGCATGGAACACATGCAGCAGGGCGAGCGGTTTACCATGCTCGACCCTCCCAGTCTGCCGCTCAAGCCTGATTTCCCGAATCGTCTCAAATTTTGTGGGATCGGACTTGGTGTCGGATTGGCGCTTGGTTTGATCGTCGCCGGTGGTTTTGAAGTTCTCGACGACCGTATGTACAGTGAAAAGGACATCAAAGAGTTGCTCCCCATGGGGATCATCTCTGAGCTTCCGCAGATAATTCTACCGTCGGATGAACAACGCAGTACGAAAAGGACAGCCGTGGGCTGGTCTATGGCCGCTGTGGTTGTTGTTACCATCCTCGCCGGCACCGCCATCAGCTACGTTCGCAGTTAGGCTTTGAACCTGAATGTATAAAACGTTCTTCAAGCTCGCGCGCAATCCGTTCGATCTGACCCCGGACCCCGTTTGTTTTGTTCCGACCGAACGGCACAACGAGGCGTTGGCAGCGCTCTATCATGGCGTCCGCCAGCACAAGGGATTCGTTGTGCTGACAGGCGAGGTGGGCACTGGCAAGACGCTGCTGCTGCGCTGCTTGCTTGGGTTGCTCAAGGAGAGCAAGGATATCGCGTACGCGTATCTCTTCAATGGCCGGCTTTCTCCAACGGAGTTTCTTCAATACATCCTCGCTGACTTCGGGCTTCCCGTGGCAGGCAAGAGCAAGTACGAATTGCTGCTTGATCTGGGCCACTTCTTAGCTTCCAGGGGATCGATGAAGATGACTACGGTCCTTATTGTGGACGAGGCGCACCATTTGTCCGCGGAGATCCTGGAAGAGGTCAGGCTGATGTCAAACCTGGAGACCACCAGCGACAAGTTGTTGCAAATTGTTTTGGTGGGACAGCCGGAACTCGATGAGAAGCTGGATTCAGTAGGTTTGAGGCAGCTGAAGCAAAGAATCGCAGTGCGGACCCAGCTTGCTGCTCTGAATATGGATGAGACCAAGAGATATATAGAAAGGCGTTTACAGATTGCCGGGCACGATCCACTCTCCAGCCCGCTGTTTCCCGAGGAGACGATGGTTGAAGTGCATCGCTATTCCCGGGGTCTGCCTCGCTTGATCAATACAATTTGCGAGAACAGCTTGATGGGCGCCTACGCAAAACGATTGCCAAGCGTCACTGTCGAGATAGTGACAGATGTCGCCCGTGAGTTCCGCTTGGATACGCTTTCTCCGCTTGACGGGGAAAGAGCAGTGAGAAACAAACAGGGGGATGCTCAACAGGCGTTGAACGTCTTGCTCGATCTTTTTGCAGCTTTAGGAAACAATGAGCCGAATGTGGGTCAGCCTGTGGCGATTGAAATGAGTAAAAAATGAGCCACATATTTGACGCGATACAAAGATCGGAAGACGAGCGCGCAGAGTTAGATTCGCCAGTACCGTCAGAGGCGACCGAACTGTTGCTTCGGGCGGAGCGTCGAGCCGCTTTGAAATGGGAAAATGCGGCTCTCCGCGGGGCAGCCGAAGCCGTCGAGACATTCGTCAAGCCGGAAACACCGAAGCCAGAGACACCGGCCCCGCATAAAGTTCCTGCGGAGGCGCTCGCTCCGGTTGCAGCCCCTTCGACCGACGGAATCTCGGACGTCTTTTCGCAGTTTCAGAAATTGGATGTCGCTCTCACTCCTCAAAATCGTCTGGTTTGCTACACGGATGAAGAGAGCCTGGCCGCCGAGGCTTTCCGCTTACTCGGAGTCCGATTGCAACACCTTCGGCGCGACCGGTCACTGCGCAAGATTCTAATTACCAGCTCCATCCCGCAAGAGGGCAAGAGCATGGTTGCCGCCAACCTGGCTTGCACTCTGGCGCGGAGAACTCAACAGAAGGTTGTGCTGTTAGAGGGAGATTTGCGGAGACCTTCGTTGTCTCAGGAATTTGGGTTGGGACGGCATCCGGGTCTTTGTGAATGCTTGCAGGATGAGCGCACGCTTGCCAAGAGCATCTACCGTCTTGAAGGCCCGGGCCTCTGGATCATGCCGGCGGGAAGCTCTCACGGGAACGCATTGGAACTGCTACAGTCAACCAGGCTGGCCGCTCTGATGGAGCAACTGACGGCATGGTTCGATTGGGTGATTATCGATTCCCCTCCGGTTCTTCCGCTAGCCGATACAAGCGTTTGGGCGCGTGCGGCTGACGGGATACTCCTGGTGACCAGGCAGGGAGTTACAGAGAAGCGGCATTTGCAGAGAGCTATAGAAGCACTGGAAAAGAAGAAACTGATCGGCGCGTTATTAAATTCCTCGCAGAGCGCCTCTCGCAGTGACTATTACTACCGTGCAGTTGATGTGCCAAGATTGGGTGACGGTTAGGCAGAATGATTCGTTCCAAGAGATATTTTCGAGGCCCGAAGCCTCATACTTGTTCTGCATGGGGTTGGGGTTTTCAGAAACTCGAAAGCAAACGGTCCGTTCTTCTCGTTAATAGGAAATAGAAGTCGTCGAGGAGAGCATCCCGAATATAGCAGTTTGATATAGACGAACGTTAAACGCGATCGTCAATGAAGGGGGTATGTTGTGACTCAATTACGCGCAGAAAGCACTCCGAATGTAGCGGACCGTCGATTGGAAGCGGGGGCAACGGCGAAGCACGAGGTGCTGGCCGAAGACACCTTTCATCGCATGATTGCCATCGAACGGAAGAGGACCGAGCGCTCCAAGCAGCCCTTCCTTCTTATGCTGCTGGAGGCCAATCGCCAGCACGATTCAGTTGGCGCTGTCTCTCTCGACAACATGCTGTCCGCACTCCTCCCATCCATCCGGGAAACCGACGTAATTGGCTGGTATAAAGACCATTCCGTCGTTGGCGTCATGTACACGGGCTTGGTAGTTAACAATAAGAATGCCGTTTTGAGCATGATCCTGAGCCGGGTGAGCGCCGCGATTGGAGAGAAACTGACGTCTGAGCAATTCAGCCAGGTCAGCATCTCGTTCCATTTCTTCCCCGACGACTGGGACGAAGAGAGCTCCGGCCGGCCGAGCAATCCCGCCCTTTATCCTGACCTTTTCAGCAACAAGAGCGAAAAGCGTCCCTTCGTGATGATCAAACGCGCAATGGATATTGTTGGCAGCGCTCTGATGCTGGCTATATGCGCGCCCATCTTTCTGACGATCGCGTTGGCAGTTAAATTCAGCTCGAAAGGGCCAATTCTTTTCAGGCAGCAGCGAGTGGGGCAATACGGTCAGCATTTCACATTTTTGAAGTTCCGATCGATGCAGGTCAACAACGACCATAGCGTTCATAAAGAATTCATTACCAAGTTCATCGCAAGCGAGGCATGCAAGCAACCTTCCAACGGAAATGGCGATGGCGTTTTCAAGCTTACAAACGATAAGCGGGTCACGCGGGTTGGAAAGTTTTTGCGCAGAACCAGCCTGGATGAACTGCCTCAGTTTCTCAATGTTCTTCGCGGCGAGATGTCGCTTGTCGGCCCGCGCCCTCCGATCCCATACGAGTTAGCCGCCTATCAAACGTGGCATCGCCGCCGGGTGTTGGAAGTCAAGCCAGGAATCACCGGCTTGTGGCAGGTTACGGGACGCAGCCGCGTCAACTTCGACGAGATGGTTCGCTTGGATCTGCGCTATGCCACGTCGTGGTCCCCGACGCTCGACTTCACGATCCTTATTCGTACACCACTCGCAGTGATTAAAGGTGAGGGCGCGCTCTAAACCTGGCGTCCGCCTTCACCTACTTAATGCGATTGATATAAAAAGTCACACGGTCCAATGCAATCAGAATTAGCTTTCTCATTATCGTAAATCCAAAATAACAGTAACTTAAGATCGGTGAACCCATCGTGAAATTCGGAGTAATTGGTTACGGGTACTGGGGACCAAACGTCGTGCGCAACCTGGTGGGCCTGGAAGGCTCCCAAGTCGTCGCAATCGCGGACATGAGTCCTGCTGCTCGAACTCGCGCACAAAAGGCCTATCCGGGAATCCGTGTTACTGCGGAAGCCGAGGAGTTGCTTTCTTCCACTGAGATTGACGCCATCGCCGTGGTCACGCCCGTCTGGACGCACTACGAACTGGTGAAGGCAGCACTCGAAAACGGCAAACACGTCTTTGTCGAAAAGCCGTTCACCAGCAATGCTGCGCAAGGGGAGGAATTAATCAACCTTGCTCAGCAAAAGAACCTTACCATCATGGTGGACCATACTTTTCTGTTCACCGGCGCCGTAAACAAGATCTCTCAACTGCTGGATGAAGGCACGCTTGGAAAATTGTATTACTACGATTCCACTCGCGTAAATCTCGGTCTCTTCCAACACGACGTCAATGTACTCTGGGATCTTGCACCTCACGATCTGTCCATCATGGATTACCTGATCAAGACAAGTCCCGAGGCAGTTGTGGCTACGGGCCAGAACCATTTGAACGGACATGAAGACGTTGCTTTCATGACGCTCTATTTTCCCGAGAACGTGATAGCTCATATTAATGTCAACTGGCTTTCGCCCGTGAAGATAAGAACTACTCTAATCGGCGGCGAGAAGAGAATGCTTGTCTGGAACGATCTTGAGGCAGATGAAAAGGTAAAAATATACGATAAGGGAGTTAACATGACAAGCCGCGAGGGAGTCTATGAGTTGCTTGTTCACTATAGAACCGGGGATATGTGGGCCCCGCAATTAGAGCAGGTCGAAGCTCTGCGTCAGGAGCTTACATACTTTGTAGATTGTGTTTCAAACGGCAAAGTGCCATTTAATGATGGATGCGCCGGACTTAGAGTAGTAAAAATGCTGGAAGCAGCCAGTGTTTCCCTCGGTAAGAGAGGCTCACTGGTCTATCTATGAACACCTATAATTGCATCTCAAGCGATGTCAAGCTCGGGAATAATGTTCGTCTATCTAAATTTATCAATCTTTACGGGTGCGAGATTGGGGACGACACAAAGATCGGCGCATTCGTAGAAATCCAGAAGAACGCAAGCGTAGGGAAATGCTGCAAGGTCTCAAGCCACACCTTCATCTGTGAGGGCGTTGTCATCGAAGACGAGGTATTTATAGGCCACGGAGTCATGTTCATCAACGACAGTTATCCACGCGCTACGACCGGCGAAGGCGGCCTGCAGACTGAAGCCGACTGGAAAGTTGAACGGACGGTCATCAAGAAGGGCGCATCGATCGGTTCCGGGGCGACGATTCTATGCAATACCAGCGTTGGTGAAAATGCAATCGTAGGCGCAGGTAGTGTAGTCACAAAAAATGTTCCACCTAACGCAATCGTGGCTGGAAATCCGGCCAGGATTTTGCGTTACATCGACGAAGTCAAGGGAATCCAAAAATGCTAACTTCCGATAAGGCTAAACAGAGCATCCCATTCCTGGATCTGATCACTCCTCACGTAGAACTTGAGCAGGAGCTTACAAGCGTGTTCCGCCGGGCGCTGGTCACCGCAGGTTTTATTGGTGGGCCCATGGTCGAGGACTTTGAGGCAGCGTTCGCAACCTTCTGTGACACCAAGTATTCCGTTGCTGTCAGCAGCGGGACGGATGCGTTGCGCTTCGCCCTGATGGCTTGCGGCGTCGAGCCTGGTGACGTGGTGCTGACCGTGCCGCATACCTTCATCGCTACAACGGAAGCTATCTCGCAAGCGGGCGCTACACCGGAGTTCGTCGATGTTGACGAGCACACTTACAACATGTCCGTCGAAATGCTGCATCAGTATCTCGAAGAGCAGTGCACGCGGAACAAGGCGGGAAAGCTCGTGAGCATGCGGAGCGGACGGCCCGTAACGGCAATCGTGCCGGTGCACATTTACGGCCAAATGGCCGACATGGATCCGATATTGCGGCTGGCGGGTAAATATGGCATCGCAGTTGTCGAAGATGCGTGCCAGGCTCATGGCGCTGAATACTTTTCAAAGAGACACAATCGCTGGATGAAGGCCGGCTCCATGGGACAAGCCGCGGCGTTCAGCTTTTATCCGGGAAAAAATCTCGGAGCCTGTGGCGAAGCCGGCGCCGTGACTACGAACGATGCCGCTCTTGCTGACCAGGTGAAATGTTTGCGCGATCACGGCCAGGTCAAGAAGTACTATCACGATGTCGAAGGATACAACGGACGCCTGGATGCGATTCAAGCCGGCATACTGCACGTGAAACTGGGTCATCTTGCAAAGTGGAATGCCCAGCGCCGGGAACGCGCTGCCAAGTACAACGAGCTGCTGGCGGGAATCGATGCAATAACACTTCCCAGCGAGCCGTCCTGGTCGAACGCGGTTTACCACCTTTACGTTATCAGGACGAGCGACCGCGATGGCATGATTGCCCACCTCAAAGAGGCGGCCATTGGCACCGGAATTCATTATCCGATTCCATTGCATTTGCAGAATGCCTACGCGTCAATGAATTACAGCCGGGGCGACTTTCCGGTGTCGGAATGCGCGGCCGCTGAAATCCTGTCCCTGCCTATGTTTCCGCAGCTTGCAGAAGATCAGCAAGTTGCAGTGGCAGAAGAGATCTTGAACTTTGTTTCCAAGGCTTCAGGCAAGCCGGCAGAGAGCGAGTATAACTCGTTGCAATCGGCACAACTCAGTGCTTAGAAGCAAGCGTCTGGACCAGGAACGGATCGTAGGCAGCCCTGCCTGAGCGAGCGGGACGGATAATAAATATATGAATCTCCGTCTCGACAGGCTAGCTACTTTGTACGTTGCGGCACCGCTTTTGAAGCTTACACCGCAAGATGAGTACTCGATCCCGATTCTGATGTACCACAGCATTGCGGATGAAGATGAGTCCCGGGTGCACCCATACTATCGGACTTCAACTTCTCCGCAAGCCTTCGCGCTCCAGATGGAACAGCTTCACCAGGCTGGATACGAGACATGCAGCCCGGCGCAAGCAGTCTCCCAATTGGAGACGAAGGCCAAAACAACTTCAAAGCAATTTGTTATTACGTTCGACGATGGCTATCGCGATTTTTACCAGAATGCGTTCCCGTCGTTGAACCGATTCGGCTTCACAGCAACCGTATATCTTCCCACCGCCTACATCGGCGAGAGTACCCAGCAATTCAAAGGGAAAGATTGTCTTACCTGGGTTGAGGTGCAGGAGCTGCAAAATCACGGGATTCTCTTTGGATCGCACACAGTGACCCATCCTCAGTTATCCGGCTTGAGCAAGGGCGCTATTGAGATCGAGGTGCGAGATTCAAAGAAGGCGATCGAGGACAACACGGGCCGAGTGGTGGACTCGTTTGCTTACCCTTACGCATTCCCGCAGGGCGATGTCGAATTCAGGAAGATGTTGAGGGACACACTCGTATCTGCCGGCTATCGTAACGGTGTCTGCACCATTGTTGGACGAGCTGGATATGGAAGCGACCCGCTATTCATGGAACGATTGCCGGTTAATGGCCTCGATGACAAAGCGCTGCTTCGCGCAAAACTCGCCGGCGCGTACGACTGGATCTCAATGCCGCAGTCGATCATGAAAGCGGCGAAGGCTCGAGCTGCAAGAGTTTCTAGCCGGTTGCGATAGCAGATCTGGATCAGACATCTGAGAAGCCTCTTCCTTGTGATTCTGGTTGGTCGACAGATGAATTCTTCCATCATTCGGAGTCGTTGGACGAAATATGACAATCTCAGTGGAGAGACGCCCGCGGGCCAATCTGACGAAGAGTTCTGCGGTGCTCGACTATACCCGTAGAATTC
>Ga0302324_100016423_pt1 | contig 14748 bp, 17 predicted proteins | sample Palsa_T0_1_FD_201949 | JGI IMG/M metagenome (GOLD analysis project Ga0302324, IMG submission 201949) | Peat permafrost microbial communities from Stordalen Mire near Abisko, Sweden - Palsa_T0_1 | ecosystem: Environmental > Terrestrial > Soil > Palsa > Peat permafrost | place: Sweden: Abisko...
CCCCGTCTTCGACCGCGAGCTCGACCGCCTGCTGCGGGCCCCGCTGCCCGGTACCGGCCTCACGCACCTGGCCGGTGCCCTCAGCGCCCTCCGCCGGTCCGCGGCCGCCCAGGCAGGCAGCCCCGCGGCTGGCGGGGCCTTGAAGCGAAGCTAGGAGTCCCGACGACCAGCGCCACCGCTCGCGCCGTCCGGTAGGGCGAACGCGGCACTATTACCACCTGCGTCCTTCCCTTCCAGGAAGCGTTTCCTGAACGTCGTGGCTGCGGACGCGGGCGGTAGCGACGGGCAGCGCCGCTGGTTCCTCGACCGCCAGGTCGTGCTGCGCGCCGTCAAGCTGGTCCTGGTCCCGCCCGCACCCGCCGCCGCCCCCGACCCGGCGCTGGTCACCGACCTGGAGAATATCGATCCCGAGAGCGCTGCCGTGCTGCTGGTCCACCTGGCAGCCGACTCTCTGAGGCAAGAGCGCCGCGATGACGAGCCGCGGTTCTGCTTCACTTCGGAATCGCTGGCCATGGAGATGATCGCGAACAACCTGTTCAACGACCGCGACGACAACGGGGACCTCCTCGGCCGGTACCGCCTGCAGTGGATGGGATACGGCAGCCGCCTCACGAAGTTCCCCCCGCGCCGACCGCCGGCGGACATGCTGCAGGAGGCGACCGGGATCAGCTTCGATCAGCTGACCACGCTCGGCTTCGCGTACTGGGCGCACATCCGGTCCTGCGGCCCGGGGGACCAGGTCAAGCTCAACGCGATGATCATGCCGGAGATCGCCATAAGCCAGGCGACGATCGGCGTGTTCCTGGACCTGTTCTCCTCCACGTCGGCCAGCCTCGCCGCCGACGTGACGGATCTCGTTAAGCTCGGGGCGCATCCGAAACCTGCGCGCCGGACGGACCGGAGTCACGTTCAGATCCCCCCGCGGCTTCGGCCAGGCGGCGCGCGACGGCGTATACCCAGGGGATGCTCAGGAGCAGGACGAGCCCGGGGGCGAGGAGAAGTGGCGCCGGCCGGGCGGCGGCGAGGCCGAGGCAGGCCACGGCGGAGACGGTGCAGGTGCGGGCGAGCGGCCGGTACAGGCTGCGGTCACGGTCCCAGGCCGGCAGGGTCGCAGCTAGCAGCATCGTCGCGGCCAGCACGACGGCGGCGCCCGCGCCCAGCACCCACGCCGTGGCGGCCGGGGTGCGCCCGTTGTGGGCGTGCTCGACGAGGCTGACCATCGCGGCGCCCATCGCGGCGACCGCGGCGGTCAGCGGCAGGTGACCGAGTATCCACTGCACGCTGGCCACCCGTCCGGTTCCGGGTTGGCGTTGCCCGGCGAAGTCGAAGTAGGTCCACCAGGCACCGAAGCCGACCACGACCGCGGCCAGCCCGACGGCCAGGGTGAGCCCGCTGACCAGTCTGCTGGACAGCCCGGTGACGACACCGGTGAGGGTCTCGCCGAGCACGATGATGATGAACGCCCCGAACCGTTCGGTCAGCGCCTCGGTGATGATAATGCCGGGCTCGTCGGCCGGGTCGGTGGTGAGCAGCACGGCGGCGAACCCGGCCAGGTAGACGACGTCGAGCACGCCCCAGGCCGGCACGCGGGCATCAGCCGGCAGCAGGGCCGTGCCGGCCAGCAGCACGGCGCAGGCCGCCGTCCCGGCCACGAACAGCCGGGACGGCCGACGGTATTCGGGACGATCGCCGCGCGCGGCCAGCAGCCACAGCACGGCCAGCACCGCGAACAGTACCGCCGAGGCGAAGGCGAAGGCTGCTCCGCGCGCCCCGCCCGCCTGCGGGATCGAGGCGCCCATCGCGGCGAGCACCAGGATCTGCAGCAGGAACGTGCTGCGGGCGCGGGCGTCGTCGTGGCCGTGCAGCTCATGGTGCAGGCTGCCGTTGGCCCAGGCGATCCACACCAGCGTGAACACCGCCGCGAACTGGCCGAGCCCGGCCCAGGTCAGGTGCCCGGCCAGCCGGTGGGCGGCCTGGGCGACCAGCACCACCACGGCCAGGTCGTAGAACAGCTCGAGCGGCCCGACCACCCGCTCGCGCGGCTGTTCACCGTGCGGACGCGGCGGCTGCCACAGGGACCGGCGGAGCCGGGCCCAGCCCTCGCGGCTCGTGGTCACGCCGCGGATGGCCGTGTCTTGGTCCAGTTGACGCACCTTTCCTCGCCTATTTGCCTATTTGAATTGTGTATAGCAGCTGGAACACCACTCAAGCGCGGCGTCTCAGCAGCGCCCAACCCGAGATGATCACGCCCACCCCGACGACGATGGCGAACCCGAGCACGGTGTTGGGTGCGCTTGCGCCCAGGTCGAGGGCGACTCCGGCTCCGATCACCGGCACCGAGAGTCCTACGTAGAGCGCGATGAGCAGGTCCGACGTCATCGCGACGCGGCTTTCTGGCGGGCTGGCCTCGAGCACGATCCCGGTGGTTCCTTTGAAGACAGCACCAGAACCCGCGCCGATCAGCGCACCCGCGATCAGGAACAGCGCGAGGCTCGGGGTGGAAAGGCGCACGGAAATAACGAGCAGCACCAGGCCTACGAGCATGGAAGCCATCCCGAGGGCGAGCACGCGCGAGGCCGGCAGCGTTACCAACTGAGATGCCACTCCGCAGCTAAAAAGAAGAAAGAGCGCGGCACCGGACAGTGCGTGCGAGGGGTGGTGCAGCGTGGTGGCGAGGAAGAGCCCGGACAGCCCGGCGAACAGGCCATTCGCGGCAAAGGCGGCCAGGGTCCCGGCGGCCGCTGAGACCGGAAGCCTGACCTTGCGGCGCGCACCGGCCGGCGTCTTCTGCCTGGTCGGCGCGCCCGTCTCCGGCGCGGCCCACAAGCCCACCAGTGCGATCGCCCCTAGCGCTATGAACACCAGGTAGGGCACGGTCAGCGGCTGTGTCACCCACTGCGCGAGGCAGCCGGCGATCAGCGGGCCGACGCCAAGCGCGCCGACGGTCACGGACGTGCCGATGAGCCTGGCGGCGACGGGCGACGCCTTCGGATTCGCGCGCAACCGCAACTCGATGAGGTACGTGATCGCGGTGCCCGCGGCCAGCCCGACCGACACCCCGGTGAGCACGCGCCCGATCAGCAGCCCCGGCAGGTCCTTCCAGGCGGCGAGCACCCCCACGGCCACCATCATCATCGCGACGGAGGCGAGCATCGTGCCCCGGCGCCCGATACGCGCGGCGATGGCGCTGTCCCGCAGCAGCACGGCGATCGTGCTGGCCGCGAAGATCGCGAAGACCACGGTGATCGTGAGGGCCGAGAGGTGATCCCGGATCCGGTAGAGGCCGTAGAGCGGGCTCGGCAGGGTCGCGACCGCCATGACGATCAGGAAGGCGAACGCTGCGGCCCAAAAGCCGGAACCGTGTGAGCGTCTGTGCGGTGCGGGCACTTCGGCAGCGTCGACGTCGGACACCGGACTTCCGTCCCTGGCGGACATCGAGCTCACCAGACCCTCATGCCGCCATCGACCACGAGGTCGATGCCGGTCACGTAGGAGCTCTCGTCGGACGCGAGGAACAGCGCGACGTTCGCCACGTCTTCCGGCTGACCGAACCGGCCCAGGAGGGTCCGGTCACGCATGGCGCGGCCAAATTCCTCGTCTTCCAGCTCCCCCCGAGTCGCGTTGGTCTCGATGAAACCCGGCGAGACCGAGTTGACGCGGATCCCATGCTCGCTGCCCTCCATGGCGAGCTGGCGCGTCATCCCGATGATCGCGGCCTTATTGGTCATGTGGGCTATCGCCGGGAGGTTCTTGAAGCTGAGGGATCCGTTCAGGGAGGCCATGTTCACGACCACGCCGCGGCTGGCCTTCAGCTGGGGCCAGGCCGCCCGGGTCAGGTAGAACACCAGGTCAACCTCGTCCTGGCGGGCGCCAGCCCAGTCCTCGTCGGTGAAGTCTTCGAACCAGTGCAGGTGGGACCGGGCAGCGAGGTTGTACAGCACGTCGATCCGGCCGAACTCGCTCACCGCCAGCTCGACGAGCCTCGCGCACTCGGCCGGATCGCTGAGACGACACGGCTGCAGCGACACCATCTCGCCACCCGCGGCGCGAACCATCTTGACGGTCTGTTCCGCTGGCTCGACCGCCACGTCACAGCCGACGACCGACGCGTCCTCGCGGGCGAACGTCAGGGCGGCGGCGCGTCCCATGCTCCCGCCCGTGCCCGTGATCACGCAGACTTTTCCTGTCAGCCGGCCGGCCATCTCAGCGACCGCCCCGAGCTGATCCGGCGAGCTTGCCCGCGGTCGCGATGCCTACCGCATCGGTCAGCTTCGGGACCTCGTTGAAGTACCGGTAGATGACACCCAGGTCCTTCGTCATCGTCGTTCTCCTGTGCTTGTGCCGCTCACGGAGTGAGCTCAGCGAGGCGGGTTGAATGACCAGCCTTGCCAGCTCCCAGGTGACCGGCCCTCACTGGATCCTGGTGATTTCCGCCGAGCCCGGACGCGCGGGTCCGGGCTAATTGATTTCGGTGGTGTCGATGCGCGACACGATGCGGTCTGCGGATTGGCCGAGGCGGCGGAGCTGCTCGGGCGACAGGACGTCGATGACGAGCGACCGCACATGGTCCACGTGCCCGGGTACCGCTTCGGCGAGCGTCCGGAAGCCCTGGTCGGTCAGGATGGCACGGGTGAACCGCCCGTCTGCGGGGTCGCGCTCGCGGCGCACCAGGCCGCGTTCCTCAAGGCGCTTGACCAGGTGCGACAGCCGCGACAGCGACGCGTTGGTGACCTCGGCCAGCGAGCTCATCCGCATCCTCCGCTCCGGGCTCTCGGACAGCATGGCCAGCACCTGGTACTCGACCATCCCCAGATTCGAATCGCGCTGCAGCTGCTGATCCATCGACCAGGGCAGCCAGGTCATCAACCGCGCCAGGGACAGCCACGAGTCCAGTTCCGCCGCGGTCAGCCACTTCACCGGCGGCGGCTCGGCCGAACCGCTCGCCGGATGGCCGACGGCGGGAAGGTGCCTGATAGCCATGGCGGTCGGCGCTCCTTAGCAAGGACTGAACCACCAACATTTTCTATGACTTGATAGTTCAAGTCAAGTTGAATTCTCCGCAGGGACGGCGGGCATCCCCAGGAAACTGACTTCCACGGGCGTCCGAGGTGGTGTGACTAGTTGATTTCGGTGGTGTCGATGCGTGACATGATGCGGTCCGCGACCAGGCCGAGGCGCCGGAGTTGCTCGGGCGACAGGACGTCGATGACCAGCGACCGCACGTGGGCCACGTGCCCGGGCGCCGCGTCGGCGAGGGCCTGGAAGCCCTGGTCGGTCAGGATGGCGTTGGTGAACCGCCCGTCGGCCGGATCGGGCTCACGGCGCAAAAAACCTCGGTCCTCGAGGCGCTTGACCAGGTGCGACAGCCGCGACAGGGACGCGTTGGCGAGGTCGGCTAGGGCGCTCATCCGCAGGGTTCGCTCCGGGCTCTGGGACAGCCTGGCCATGACCTGGTACTCGACCATCCCCAGGTTGGAATCGCGGCGCAGCTGCTGATCGATCGACCAGGGCAGCCAGGTCATCATCCGCACCACGGACAGCCAGGAATCCACTTCCGCGGCGGTCAGCCACTTCACCGGCGGCTCTTCGGCCTCGCGGCGGGATCCTTCGGTCACCGGATCAGAATACTGATTCAAGTGACTCACGGTGCTCCGGCGCGGTATGTGCCGGCACCGGAGCACTGCGGTGATGCTGAACGTCAGACCTGGAAGGGCTCGGCACCGGGCTGCGTCTGGACCGTCCAGGAGCCATCCTTTCGGAAGCTGGCCGCGGTGGCGTAGGTGTCCTCGAGGAACCGCAGGTAGGCCACCTTCCCGTCGACGACCTTCACCAGGATCGAGAAGGGCGAGCTCACCACCTTGCCCAGCGAGTTGGACTTATAGCGGAAGTCGCCGAACACGGCTACGTTCTCGCGTCGGGGGCGACCACGCTGTTGACGACGTCTGGGTCCAGCAGGTTCTGCATCCACTGGCCGACGACCTCTATGGGACTGGCGGGCATGTTATTTTCCTTTCTCGGGTTAGGTCTGGAACGGCGGGATGGCGTGGACGACGGTCTTGGCTTCGGCGAACTCGGTGATGGCTAGGGGGCCGCGCAGCCGGCCGATGCCGCTCTGCTTGTAGCCGCCCTCGGCGAAGCCGTCGTTCAGCGCCGACCACGTGTTCGTCCAGACGGTGCCGGCCTGGAGCTCGCGGCTGACCCGGCGGCTGGTGTTGATGCTGCTGGTGAAGATGCCGGCGGCGAGGCCGAATTCGGTGGCGTTGGCGCGGGTGATGGCGTCGGTCTCGGTGTCGAAGACCTCGAAGGTCGCGACCGGCCCGAAGATCTCCTTCTGGACGAGGTCGGTGTGGACGTCCTCGACCTCGAGCAGGGCGGGCCGGTAGAACGCTCCCGCGGCGAGGGCACGCTCGGTCGCGGGGCCGCCGCGCACGACCGGCTTGGCGTAGGCCAGCGCCGCCTCGACCATGGCGTCGACACGGGTGACGTCGACCTCGGCCGAGATGCCGCTGTCGGTCAGGGCCTGGGCCGCGTTGTGCCGGAGCGTGGGACTCGGGGATGTCCCCTCGAACAGGCCTTCGCCGCCGCGATGGCCGCGCGGGCCTCGGCTTCGCCGCCGTCGGCCCACTGGCCCAACACGGCTCCGGTAGCGGGGTTGATGGATTCTTTGACGGGGCCGGATCCGGTCCATTCGCCGTCGATCCAGTGCTTGGCGATCTCGCTCATGTCAGGGGCTCCTTCGGCGATACGCGAGCGTTGTCACTTGATGTGTCAAGTCTTATCGTGATTGACTTGAACCGTCAGGTCATTGGTCGGAGGGGGCGGCAGCCCCGCCGGCGGGGCTTCGGGGTGGGCTCAATTATTATCGATATTTTCTTGACCTGTCGACAGAAATGGCGTAGACCTGAGGTAGTCCTGGCGCACCGCCAGGGCGTGGACCGGGATCGCGCACAGAGGGAGATGCAACGCGATGAGCTTGCACGGTCTGACATCGATAACTTTGGGTGTCCCGGATGTGGACACGGTCGCGTCCTACTACGAGGACTTCGGGCTGCGCCGGGTGGGTGACCGGCCGGGTCGAGGCCTGGTTTTCGCCACCGCCGACGGCGGCGAGCAGCTGGCGCTGCGGCCGGCCGAGCGGCGCCGGCTGCTGGAGATCGCGATTGGCGCCGACGATCCCGACGACCTGGACCGGGTCGAGGCGGGCCTGCGGCGGATCGAGGCGGAGTTCGAGCGCGACGCGGCGGGCCTGCGGGTGCGTGATCCGAACTCGGCGCTTCAGGTCAGCGTGCAGGTCAGTCCCCGGATCACCGAGGCGGCCGCCAAGCAAGAGCCGACCAACGGGCCGGGCCGGCCCGACCGGCCCAACGGCCGGGCGCCGGCCATCGAGCGGACCAACCGGGTCCAGCCACGCCGGCTCGGGCATGTGGTGGTCGGCTCGCTGGATCAGGAGGCGTCGCAGCGGTTCTTCACCGAGGGACTGGGGTTCAAGGTCAGCGACCATGTGCCGGGGCTGGCCTCGTTCATGCGGTGCTCGACCGATCATCACAACCTGCTGGTCCAGCAGGCACCGCTGAACTTCCTGCATCACACCGCGTGGGAGGTCGACGACATCGACGAGGTCGGGCGGGGCGCCACGGCGATGCTGGAAGGCCACCCGGAGCGGCACGTCTGGGGGCTGGGCCGCCACCACATCGGGTCCAACTTCTTCTGGTACCTGAAGGACCCGGTCGGCAACTTCTCCGAGTACTACTCCGACCTGGACGTCGTCCTGGACGACCAGCTGTGGAAGCCGTCGGTGGTGGAAGGTTCCCGCGGGCTCTACAACTGGGGCCCTCCTCCCCCGCCGTCGTTCATTCACCCCGAAGACCTGGCCGCGCTGATGACCGGAAGCCACGCGCCTCAGGCGTGAGCCTGGCCCGAAGGAGATCTCATGCGCATCGGACGCGCTCAGGGCCGCCTCGTGATCATCGACGGCAACGGGGATGACGGGGGCGGCGGGAGCGGCGGGGGCTACGGGTTGGTGGACGTCGCGGCCGTCAGCGACGGCGAGTTCAGCGCCGACCCGGACCGGGTGTTCGCGGTATGGGACCGGTTCACCGAATGGGCCGGGCGGTACGCCGGGTCCGGAGCCCGCACCGGTCCGCTGGTGCCCGGGGAACTCGGGGCGCCGGTGCTGACCCCGGCCCAGGTGTTCGGGATCGGCTTGAACTACCGGGAGCACGCTGCCGAGTCCGGCGTCGACGCGCCCGCCGTCCCTCCCGTGTTCACCAAGTTCCGCAGCTGCCTGACCGGCCCGTACGCCGCCGTCGAGCTGCCCAGCGACCGGGTGGACTGGGAGGTCGAGCTGGTCGCGGTGATCGGGCGGCCCGCGGAACGGGTACCCGAGGAGAAGGCCTGGTCCTACGTCGCGGGCCTGATGGTGGGCCAGGATCTGTCCGAGCGGACGGTCCAGCTGGCCGGGCCGGTGCCGCAGTTCTCGCTCGGGAAGTCGTTTCCCGGCTTCGGGCCGATCGGACCGTGGCTGGTCACCCCCGATGAGCTGCCGGACGCCGATGACCTGGGGCTGCGCTGCTCGGTGGACGGCCGGGTGCTGCAGGACGGCCGGACTCGGGACATGATCTTCTCCGTGCCCGAGCTAGTGGCCCGGATCTCCGCGGTATGCCCGATGGCACCGGGCGACCTGATCTTCACCGGAACCCCGTCCGGGGTGGGTATGGGGCGTAAGCCGCAGGAGTTCCTTCGACCCGGAACGACACTGGTGAGCACGATCGACGGACTGGGTGAATTGCGGAACGCGCTGGTCGCGGCGCCGGGCTTGGTCGCGGCCGGGGCGGTGACGGGGTGACGGCGGGTCAGGAGCCGATCTGGGCGCCTTCCCCGGAGGACGTCGCGGCCGCCCAGGTGTCGCGTTTCGCGCGCTGGCTCACGCAGAGCGGGCGGGCCCGGCTGAGCGGTGACTACCTGGAGCTGTGGCGGTGGTCGACGGAGCGGCTGGAGGAATTCTGGCCGGCCGTCTGGGACTACTTCGGCGTCCGTTCGGTCACCCCGTACGAGCGGGTGCTTTCCGGGTCGGTCATGCCGGACGTTCGGTGGTTTACCGGCGCGCAGGTCAGCTACGTCGAGCACCTGTTCCGCGGGCGCGACCCGGAGCGGGTCGCCTTGATCGACGCCAGGGAATCCGCGCAGCCCGGAGCGGCACCGGTCAGCCGCCAGCTGACGTGGGGGATGCTGCGCGAGCAGGTCGGCGAGCTGGCCGCGAGGCTGCGGGAGCTGGGCGTGGGGCCCGGAGACCGGGTCGCGGGGTACGTACCGAACGCGGCCGAGGCGGTCATCGCCTTCCTGGCCACGGCCAGCCTGGGCGCCATCTGGTCCGGCTGCGGCCAGGACTACTCCCCCGCCGCGGCGGCCGAGCGCCTGGGCCAGCTGGACCCCGTCGTGCTGATCGCGGCCGACGGATACCGGTACGGCGGGCGGGAATTCGACCGGCGCGGGGCGGTCGCCGAGCTGGCCGCGCTGCTGCCGGGTCTGCGCGCGACGATCGTCTTTCCCCGGCTTGGGCTGCCCGTGGACACGGCGGCGGGGACATTCGGCTGGCCCACTTCGGGGGGGTTGGGTGGGCTGGCGCCGCGGGCCGTGCCGTTCGGGCATCCGATTTGGATTTTGTTCTCTTCGGGGACCACCGGGCGGCCTAAGGGGATCGTGCACAGCACGGGCGGGGTTTTGCTTGAGCACCTGAAGGCGATGTCACTCGGGCTTGATCTGGGCGAGGGGGACACGTTTTTCTGGTACACCTCGCCGAGCTGGATGGTGTGGAATTACCTGGTCTCCGGGCTGCTCGCCGGGGCCAGGATCGTCTGTTACGACGGGAGCCCGAGCTACCCGTCCTGGGACGCGCTGTGGGCGCTGGCCGCCGAGCACCAGGTGACGCTGCTGGGCACCAGTCCCGCGCACCTGCGCGGCTGCGCCCAGGCCGGGGTCGAACCGGCGCGGGACCATGACCTATCCGCGCTGCGGTCGCTCGGGTCGTCGGGCTCGGCGCTGCCGGGCGACGCCTATCTGTGGGCCGCTGATCACGTGGGGCGCCGGGTGCGGGTTAACTCGACGTCCGGCGGGACGGACGTCGTCAGCGCCTTCGCCGGCGGCTCGGCGATCATGCCGGTGTGGCCGGGTGAGCTGTCGGCGCCGGGCCTGGGGGTGGCGCTGGACTCGTGGGACGCCCGCGGCAGGCCGGTCCGCGGCGAAGTCGGCGAGCTCGTGGTGACCAAGCCGATGCCGTCGATGCCGGTGGCGTTCTGGAACGACCCGGACGGTTCGCGGTACCGGGACGCCTACTTCGGAACCTACCCGGGAGTGTGGCGGCACGGCGACTGGATCACGATCACCGACCGCGGCTCGGTGGTGGTGCACGGGCGATCCGATGCCACGCTGAACCGCTCCGGGGTCCGGATGGGCAGCTCGGACATCTACCACGTGGTCGAGCGGCTGGAGGAGATCACCGAGGCCCTGGTGGTCGGCGTGGAACGGCCGGAGGGAGAGTACTGGATGCCGCTGTTCGTGGTGCTCAAGCCCGGACACGACCTCGACGACGCGCTGACCGGCAAGATCCGGCGGGCCATCCGCGACGGAGCCTCGCCCCGGCACGTGCCCGACGAGATCATCGCCGTGCCGGCCATCCCGCACACCCGCACCGGCAAGAAGCTCGAGATCCCGGTCAAGCGGATCCTGCAGGGAGGCGATCCGGGCCAGGTCATGGACGTGGGTGCCGTGGACAACCCGGACGCGCTGCGGTGGTTCGCCGCCTACCAGACTCCGGCGTCGATCCCATGAAGACAAGTGTGCTGATCCCCACGACCGGCGACATCGCCACCGTCCGCGAGCACGCCGCGCTGGCCGATCAGCTCGGCTACGACTCGGTCAACTGTTCGCACATCGCCGCCCGCGATTCGTTCACCACCCTCGCCGGGCTGGCGCACCTCGCCCCTTCGGTCACCTTGGGCACGTCGGTGGCGCCGATCCACCACCGCTCCCCCGCCTCGATGGCCCAGACGGCCGCCACCATCGACGACCTGTCCGGCGGCCGCTTCCGGCTCGGCCTCGGCACCGGTCACCGGGCCACCATGGGCGGCTGGCACGGGCAGGACATCGGCAACCCGGTGGCCGAGATGCGCGAGTACGTCGCGCTGGTCCGGGCCCTGCTGGCGGGCGCCGAGCCGCCGGCCGGGGTGCGCTGGAACTCGAGCTTCGCGTTCAACGGCTTCGCGGTCCGGGCCGACATCCCGATTTACCTGGCCGGGCTGTCTCCCGCCATGCTGCGCCTGGCGGGTGAGATCGCCGACGGGGTGGTGCTCTGGGCCTGCCCCGCCTCCTACGTTTCTGACGTGGTGATACGAGAGATCGCGGCGGGCCGGGCGCGGGCCGGGCGGGAGCTGGCCGGTTTCGACGTCGTCGCCGCCATCCCGAGCGCGGTCGTCGACGATCCCGCCGTGGCCTACGGCGGGATACGAACCGAGCTGCACCGCTACTTCGGGCTGCCCTTCTACCGGGCCATGTTCGCCCAGGCGGGTTACGAAGCCGACATCGCGGCCTACGACGCGGCGGACGGCGTAGCGGCCCAGCGCGCCGTGATCAGCGACGCGTTCATCGAGGACCTGTGCGCCATCGGGAAACCGGCGGACGTGGCGGCGGGCGTGGCCCGCTACCGGGCCGCGGGCGCCACCAACCCGATGATCACCAACATCGCCGGGACTGACCTGCGCCCGACCTTGGCCGCGGCCGTCAGCGGGTAGGCAGCATGTCGCGTACGTAGAGTCCGGGCGCGGGCGACAGGACCGGGTATCGTTCGCTGCCCAGGTGATCGGCCCGGGGCCGCCGGTCGCCGGACCGCGCCGTGACCCACTCGGCCCAGGCCTGCCACCAGCTGCCCGGCTGTTTCTGCGCGCCGGCCAGCCACTGCTCGGGGTCTTCGCCGGGTACGCCGCCGGTCCAGTAGTGCGCCTTGGGGTTGCCCGGGGGGTTCACCAGGCTGGCGATGTGCCCGGAGTAGCTGAGCACGAAGGTGGACGGGCCGCCGAGCAGCTGCGTGGTCCGGTAGCAGCCCTTCCACGGGGTCAGGTGATCGCTGACGGCTCCGGTGACGAAGGTCGGCACGGTGATGTCATGCAGGTTCAGCGGAATGCCGAGCACGCTGAGCTGCCCGGGCCGGGCGAGCAGGTTGTCCCGGAAGATGTCCAGGAACTGGGCGTGCAGCGCGCCGGGAAGATTGGTACCGTCCGCGTTCCAGGCGAGGATGTCGAAGGCCGGCGGCTTGTCGCCCATCAGGTAGTTGTTCACCCAGTAGTTGAAGACCAGGTCGTCGGGGCGGAGCCAGGTGAAGGCGGCGCCCATCTGCCTGCTGGTGATGATGCCCTGGCGCCGCGACCGCTGGCCGGCGAAGGCGATCAGGCCCCGCCCGGAGAACGCGGTGATCGGGGCGCGCAGGCCGAAGTCCAGCAGGGTGACGGCGTAGGACATGCTGTGCACGCGGTGGTCGTGCGCGGCGGCCAGGTGATTGAGCAGGGCGGTGGTGATGATGCCGCCTGCGCAAAAGCCGATCAGGTTGACATCCGGGCTGCCGGTGATGTCACGGACCGCGTCGATGGCGGACAACACCGCGTCGGCGTAGCTGTCCAGGTTCCACTGGCCGTGGGCGGCCGTCGGGTTCCGCCAGCTGAGCATGAAAGTCTGCAGCCCGCGGCCGGCGGCGTACTCGACGAAGCTGCGCCCGGGCCGCAGGTCCAGGAAATAGAACCGGCCGATGGGGGGCGGGACGACCAGGACCGGGCGGCCGAACACCTGGTCCGTGGCCGGGGTGTACTGGAGGAGCTCCGCGACCGCGTCCCGGGCGACGACGGCGCCGGGGGTCACCGCCAGGTCCCGGCCCACCTCGAAGGCGCCGGGTTCGGTCATCGACGGCATTCCGCCGTTGTGGCGGACGTCGTGGACGAAGTTGCGGGCGCCGCGGGCCAGGCTCATGCCGCCGGTCTCGAAGGCGCGCTTGAGTGCGGCCGGGTTGCCCATCAGGAAGTTCGTCGGTGCCGCGGCGCTGGTCACGATGTTGGCCGCGAACTGCGCCTGCTCGGGCATGGTGCCGTTGCGCCCTTCGCCCATGGCCTTGACGATCTGGTCCAGCGCCTGCGCCGAGGCGAGGTAGCTCTGCTGGACCATCCGGAACGCCGGGTTGGACGTCCAGGCCGGATCGGTGAAGCGCCGGTCGCCTTGGGCCGGGGCCACGTCGGACCGTCCCCGGGCGATGCGGGTGAGTTCCGCGCCCAGCCGGCTGGTCTCCCGGGCCACCGTCGTGCCCTGGCTCAGGGCCGCGGCCAAGCCGCGGGCGGCCTGGCGCAGCGAGGGCATCCCGACCGCTTCACCACCGCCGACCGACTCGGCGGGCGCGTCTGGCCCGTCCGTTCCGTCGGTCATCGTCGCGTCCGAACTGGTCACGCGCCACTCCTCGGATCGGTAAAGCCGCCCTACTCAGGATATCGATATTTTGAGTTATTGTCGATACTAGAGTCAAGCGGCTGGGGGCGGGCGACGGTGCGGACGGGCGACGGCCTAGCCGGGCGACGGCCCGGCAGGGCGCCGTCAGAGGGGCTGAACCTGGCCTTGCGGAGCTCGCGGGGCTCGCGGGTTCAGGTCGTCCACGCCGTGCTCGCGGGCGTACGCGATCAGCAGGGACGGAGCGCGGTCGATGTGTTCGGTCAGCACCTCGATGGCCTGACTGGCGTCGCGGGCGAGGGCGAACTCCTTGAGCTGCCGGTGTTCGCGGGCCAGGTCGCGCTGGTGGTCGTCGGCGAGCACCCAGTACCACCGGCGGTAGAGCTCGGAGCTGTCCCTGAGCGCGTTGACGACCGACTCGAGCCGTCGGTTGCCGCAGCCGGTCAGCAGGGCCTGATGGAAGTCGCGGTGCTGAGTGGCCCAGTCCTCGCTGACCGTTCCGTCGTCCCGGGTGACCGGCGTCCGCTCGAGCCGGTGGTGCCCGGCCAGGATCCCAGTCTCCCACTGCAGGTCGCCGCGCTCGACCGCGAGGCGCAAGGCGAGCGATTCGACCTGGATGCGGGTCTCGGTCAGCTCGGCGATGTCCTCGATCGACAGGTCGCGCACCCGGAAGCCTCGCTGCGGCGTGGAGACCAGCAGGCCCTGCTCGGTCAGCCGGGTGAGCGCCTCCCGGACGACGGACTGGCTGACCCCGAATCGGTCGGTGAGCTCGACCATCTTCAGCTTCTGGCCGGGGTGCAGGCCGCCGTTGAGCAGCTCGCCCCGGAGAATCTCGTACACCTGTTCGGTACGAGTGGCGGGAGTGGTCGTCACGTCCACAGCATAGCCCACTCCGCCAGAATAACGGTTTCTAGTAAAAATCTCGATAAGTTGTTGCTCTGTCGATTCTTTCTTGATTGACTGGCACTCAGCAGTCCGGCACCACCCGGCGGGTGATGCCCGAGCACGCAGGAGTCCGGCACCACCCGGCGGGTGATGCCCCGAGGTGGAGGCGGCCCATGTCGATTCCCGGTTCATCAACTGTCGAGGTGCCCGTGCTGATCGTCGGGGCCGGGCCGGCTGGGCTGGCCCTGTCCGCCGCCTTGTCGCGGTACGGCGTCGAGCACCTGCTGGTCGAGCGGCACCGGGGCACCGCCCACACGCCGCGCGCGCACATCATCAACCAGCGCACGGTCGAGATCCTCCGGCACCTGGGGATCAGCGACCGGTTCC
>Ga0302324_100016424_pt1 | contig 14748 bp, 11 predicted proteins | sample Palsa_T0_1_FD_201949 | JGI IMG/M metagenome (GOLD analysis project Ga0302324, IMG submission 201949) | Peat permafrost microbial communities from Stordalen Mire near Abisko, Sweden - Palsa_T0_1 | ecosystem: Environmental > Terrestrial > Soil > Palsa > Peat permafrost | place: Sweden: Abisko...
TGGGCCGCCTCCCAGGGCATCGGCTACACCTGGTGGGGCTGGAACGACTGGGGCAATCAGCCACTGAGCGCCGATCTCACCGCCGCCCCCTGGTCCGACAGCAGCGCGCCCTGAGGCCGACGCGCGCGGCTTTTCTTTTGCCATTGATATACTGGTGCCAGCCGCGCATTTAAGGCCGGCCAGCACAGGTAGACGAGTTTGATCAGCTTGGTCCCATAAGCGTGCGTCTACCGCGTTTCCTGCATTTCTTCGGCACCGGTGTCCTGGACCAGATCCTGCTGTCCGGCGCCAACTTCATCGCCGGCTTCCTGATGATCCGCTACACCAGCGATGCGTCGTATGGCCAGTTCGTGCTGGCCCAGTCGGCGGTGCTGCTGGTGGTGAGCGCGCAGTCCGCCTGGCTGTCGGGCCCGGTCACGATCGTCGCACCGGCGAAATCGCCCGGGCTGCGCGCGCAGATGATCGGCAGCCTCGGTGCCAGCCAGACGCGCTTTCTGCGCCACGTGGCGAGCGCGCTGCTGGCGATTTCATTAGCCGCGTATGCGATCTCGCTCTGGCGCGTCAACATCGAGCTGGTGGTCGCCGGCACCATCCTGGCCGCCTGGGCCGCGCTACAGCGCGAATATCGCCGCAGCGTACTACTGGTGTATTCGCGGCCGCACGCGATGCTCGGCGCGGACGCGATCTACGTCGGCGTTCTGCTGCTGGGTATCGCGGTGGCGATGCTGGTTCGTCCGCTCGCCGGGCCCGTGGCCATCGTCGCGCTGGCCGCGGCGGGACTGGCCGGCGCGCTGGTGACGCACCGCATGCTGTCCAAAGACCCGGGCTGGGCAGGCGGTGACCCCACGCCCTTCTGGCAGGAAATCCGCACCCTTGGCCTGTGGTCGCTGATCGGCGCGGTGATCTACTGGCTGTTCGCGCAGAGCTACAACTACGTGCTGGCCTCGCGCCTCGACCTGACGGCGGTCACCAACGTCAATGCGGCGCGCCTGGTGCTCACGCCGGTGTTCGTGTTCGTCTACGGCATCAACAATCTGCTGATGCCGATCGCCTCCAACTGGCTGGCCAGTTTCGGCCTGCCGCGCATGCTGAAGAGACTCGCGCTGCTGACGCTGGCGATCACGGCGATCGACCTGGTCTACTTTGCGCTCGCCTGGTACCTGCGCGACTGGCTGATCGTCGATCTGATGCACAAGCACATCGGTGATCAGGACCGTCTGCTGATCCTGTGGGCGTGCGTGGCACTGGTGTTCCTGCCACGTGAAGTCTTGCAAGCGGCGCTGTTCGCGCTGCAGCGCGCCCGATCGATGGCCTGGATGGTCGGGTTGAGCGCGGCCGTGTCGCTGACGCTGATGTGGGTTGGGATCCCGCGCTGGGGCGCCGCCGCGGTGCTGATCGGACAGGTGGCCGGCGAATGCGTGAATCTGGTCGGACTGGCGATGATGCTGTGGTGGCAGATCCGACGCCGGCCGGCAGGCAACTGACGGCGGACGGCGAGCCGCGCACAATCGCCTACGGGCAATGCAGCCGGCGCGCCGCCACGCACGCCAGGTGTGCCTTGTAATAGGCGCCAAGATCGGTTGGCGTGCCGCTGGCATCCTTGATCAGATCCGACGGCTTGCCCCACGGGTTCCACGACCAGTACAGGTACGAGACGCTGCGCGTGGCGTCTGCCCATGGCAGCAGGTTTTGCGCCAAGGTCGCGCTCAGGCCGGTTTCGGTGATCACGATCGGCAACTGCGTGGTGATGTTGGCGGCCGCGACGTATTGATCGCCCATGCCGCTCCACGCAGGCTTGGCGGCGTCCTTGTGCCACGGGTAGACATGCCAGGCGACGGCCAGCTGCGCGATCGGGTCCCTGGGCGCGTACAGGCTCCATGGCCGTAGATCGCCGTTCCAGCCCATGGTCCCGGCGAGCACCACGTTGGTGGCGCCGGTGGCGCGCACCGCATCGAGCATTGCCTGCATCCCGGCCGCCTGCCACGTCAGCGTGGTGGATTGCAGTGCACCGCTGGTGCTGTCCTGGTGAACAAAGCTCTGATACAGACCACCATCGCGCAGCAGCATCCAGTCGCTGGTCGGAATCGGATAGCGGTTGAGACCGAACGGCTCGTTGAACAGCTCGAACATCACCGCCGGGTTGTCCTTGAAAGCGCCGGCCACCGAAGTCCAGAAACGCAGCGAGTTCTGCTGGTCGGCCATCTGGGTCTGGCCGGTCGCGCAGTAGTCGCCCGGCGCGCTCCAATGCAGATCGAGAATCACGTACAGACCGGCGGCTATCGCGTCGGCGACGCCCTGACGCACGGTGGCGCGGTAGTTGCCGCCCGGGTCCGGATTCTGCTGCACGCCGCTGTCGGGATTGACGCAGGTGCCCCCGAGCCAGGAGCTCTGGTTGAGCGGCAGGCGCACGACGTTCATGTGCCACGCCGCCAGCAAGGACCAATCGGGTGCCGTGCCCAGGCCGGAGTCGCCCCAGTTGTTATAGCCGCCGTTGCCGCTCGCCCATCCCTGGATCGCTGTGTTCTCCAACCCGCTGATACTCGCTCCGCGCAATTGCAACGGCTGACCAGCGCCGTCGATCAGATGATTGCCGCGAACGGCGACCGCCAGCGGCGCTGCCGCCGCCGGCGACGGCGCCAGCAGCACGCTCGCCGCCAGCACGCTCGCCGCCAGCACGCTCGCCGCCAGGGCGCTCGCTGCCAGCGCGCGCGTCACAGCTAAGGACACGGCCAATGGTACAGCTCCAGGTCGCCGAAGCTGATCGGCGCCGGATAGCGCCGGACGCACAGGTGCGCCGCATCCGGCTCGGCCAATGGTTCGCCTTCGATGGAAACCAGCCATTCGCCGCTCACAGCGGGCAAATCCGGCAGCGGTGAGGGCCCGGAATAGATCGGAATCCGGTAGCCATCGAAGCGACGCGACTGCGGCAGTGCGCCCAGCCGCTGCAGTTCCGCCGGCCCGAGCCAGGCGTATACACGCTGCCAGCGCTTGCGCGCTTCGAGCACCGGAGCATCCTCGAACTCAAGAATGCTGCCCCAGTCAGGTCCGACCAGGTATCGGTTCAGGCCCCAGAAGTCGATGTCGCGCGGAGCGTAGATGATCTCAGCGCTGCTCGAGTGCGAAGCCAGATAGCGCGCCAGTTCGCGGTAGTGCTCGGGCCTGTTCGGCGTGATCGCCTGCAGGTACGCGAGCATCGCACTGCCGGCGACCAGCGCACTGAACGCGCACAGCGTGGCAATGACGGCCGCGTTGCGCGCACTGCGCGCCGCGGCGTCCAGCCGCAGGCCCAGCGCCGCGCCGCAGGCGATCGCAACGAACGGGGCGCAGAACGCAAATGTGCGATCGAGCCAGATCGGCTGCACCAGCACGCACAGCGCCGCGCCGAACAGCAGCGGCCATGCCAGGTAACACAGCACCATGCGCGCCAGCCGCGCGCTGCACAGCCCCGCCGCCAGCAATCCGAGCGCAACCAGGATCGCCGCGGCGATTCTCAGCCACGCTGGCAGCGCGAACTCACCGTAGCCGATGAGCCAGCCGCCGACCGTCTGGAGCAGTGCCGGCAACGAGGGCGAGCTCGCGTGGCCGATGCTGTCGCGCGAACTGGCACTGACCAGCCAGGGCAGGTAGCTGCACAGCACAACCGCCGAGATGCCGATCCAGGTGGGCAGCGCCTTGCGGATCTGCGCCCTGGTGCCGGACGGAAACACATACAGCAGCGCCGCCGACGCCGCGATCACACTGGCGCTGTGAATGGCGCCAAGCAGCGCCAGCACGATAATCAGCGGCAGCGCACGAACGAAACGGTAGTCCCTGCCCAGGCGATCGGCTGCGATCCAGCTGAGCAGTGCCAGGCAGCTGGCCATCGGATACATGCGCAGCTCGTGCGCGAAGAAGATCTCCCCGCCCAGCACCGCGCAGGTCATCAGCGCCAGCAGCCCGGCGGTCGAGCCGTACTGGCGCCGGGCGCCAATGTACACCGCGAGCATGGCAGCCGTGCTCCACGCCACCGAGTTCATCAGCAGCCACAGATCGCCGTGTCCCAACCGCCCCCAGGCATTGAGCTGCAGGTAATACAGCGGCGGATGCACGTCGAGCACCAGCACCGCGATCAGCGTTCCCGGGAACGACAGGTCGGCGAACGATGCGCTGAACACCTCGTCGAGCCAGAAACCGTCGTGGCCCAGCGCCACCACCCGAAGCCACATGCCCAGTCCCAGCGCCAGCACCGCCGCGATCAGCGTGAACGCCTCGATCCTGCGCCCGGCGTGTACTGCCGCACCGTCAATGGCCATGGGCGCTCCGCCGCACGCTAGCGGGTATGCGGGCGCGCAAACCTGCGTGGCCGACGCCCGGTTCGCGCCGCCGCAGCCGGCGGCGCCGCAGCCGCCGGCTGCGGCTGGATCTGCATGCGCCAGCGCTGTTCCAGCGCCGAGCGCGCCAGCGCAAACGTCGCCAGCGTCATGATCGACAGCGCAAACGCGGTCGACGACAGCCAGTCGCTCTCGGTCAGGTTGTTGATCATCTCTTCGAACAGCAGCGCCAGATAGAGCGTCGCCTGGTGATAGTTGAACTTCAGCAGTGCCAGGCTCTGGCGCAGGAACACCAGCAGATATCCGAGCAGGCACAGCAGGCCGACATAGCCCAGGTCGTTGAGAATATCCAGGTAGCCGTTGTGCGCCTCGGTGGGATAGAAATTGGACGCCCTGCTGATGAACACGTAGGACGGCGAGGTCGGGACCGGGCCGATCCAGTAGGCCCCGTAGCCGCTGCCCAGCAGCGGCTGCTGGCTGATGTGCTGGCGGATGACCGCCCAGATCTGCGTGCGCCCGGAGAAGGTCAGGTCCTTGCCGGTCACGCTGATGATCGGCTGCAGCAGGAAATCCAGCCCCGGAAAGATATTCAGCACCGCCAGCGAGTACAGCAGGATCGTGGTCACGAATACCGCGATGATGAATGCCATGTAGCGCCGCTTGCCCTTGGGTGCCCGCAGCAGCAGCAGCAGCAGCATGACCGAGAAGGTCGCCGACAGTATCGAGGTGGAGCTGCGCGAGAGCACCAGGCAGGCGGCCGAGACGCCGAAGCCCAGCACGAATTTCCAGAATCTGACTTCCTTCGTCAGGTATGCGTGCACCCAGAAGAAAACCGCAATGCTGGCGGCGTGGCCGAGTCCGTTCTTCTGTCCGAGCACGCCGCGCCAGGCGCCTTGCAGCGAGATGCCACTGCCCTGCTCCTTGGCCAGGTCGGGCGCCACGATGCCGAAGATAAGCGAAGCGACCATCAGCAGCGTGAAGAACGAGCGCACGATTTGCTGGAAGCGCCGATCGTGCCAGCCGACCATCACGCAGCCGCCGCACACCAGGCAGATGGTCAGCACCGCAACGCATCGGGTCAGGGTGATGGCCGGCTCAATCGACCATGTCGCGCTCAGCAGGATCAGCGCCAGGAACGCGAGGAAGAAGCGGTTGACCTCGCCTGCCAGCTGCAGTGCAAACGCATGCCGCCAGATCAGAAGCGCGATCCCCGCCGCGAGCAGCGACACCTTCAGAACCCGGTAGAACAGGTTCGGTTCCATCACGATGTTGACTTGCGGATGCAGTACCGTGACCGGCACCGTCATGTAGAACAGCAGCGCACAGATCATCAGCGTCATGATCGGCTGGTACTTGCTGTCGTCCAGCCAGCCGCGGGAGCCGGCAGCCGCCGTGGCGGCGCGCGCGGCGCGCTGTTCCGCGCGCTTTTCCGCGCGCTCCGACGGGCGCGGTGGTGGACGATTTTCTACACGCCGCATATATGAAAGTTGGAATTAGTGCGTTTATGTCACATCTGTGAACGGGCACTACGACACCCGCAGACAGCCAAGGTTAGTCGAAATGGCAGCCGCGCCATGTGACATTGCGCACCAATTCAGGCGGCGCCTGATGATAGTCTAGCCGCCGCTCCCGCGATACCACGGCGATTGTTCAAGAGGGCGCAGAATTGGCGCAGAAATCAGGCATTGCGACGAGGAGCAAGCGGCGGGCATTGATCGCGGTAGCGGCGCTGGCGACCCTGGTCTACCTGGGCGGCGCGTTGGTGGTCGACTCTGCGCGCATCGTTGCCGCGATCCAGCAACTCGCCTGGCTGGGTTGCGGCCTGGTGCTGGCGCTGTCGGCCGCCAACTATGCGGTACGATTCGAGCGCTGGCGGGCTTTCCTGACCAGGCTCGGCCATGAGCTGCCATTTCGCCGCCACCTGCTGTATTACCTGAGCGGTTTTGCCTTTACTGTCAGTCCGGCGAAAGCCGGCGAGGCGGTGCGCTCGCTGTATCTTCGCGGCTATGGAGTCACCTATTCCCAGAGCATCGCGGCGCTGTTTGTCGAACGCTTGCAGGACCTGCTGGCCATGGTGCTGCTGGCCAGCCTGATCATGTCGGATCGGCCGGCCTACCGACCGCTGGTGCTGGGGGTGCTGATCCTGGTGCTGGCGCTGGTGTGGGGTGCCACCATCAAAGGGCTGCCGGGATTGCTTGATCGGCTGGCCGCACGGCTGCAGCGCGCGCGCCTGGTGAGCCTGCTGGCAGCGCTGGCGAGCCTGCTGCGCTCATCGCGCGCGCTGCTGCATCCGCGACTGCTGATCCTGGGCACTGCGGCAGGGGTCGTGTCCTGGGGCGCAGAGGGGCTTGGCTTCTACGTGATATGCCAGGCGCTGCATGTGCAGCTGCCGCTGCTGAGCGCCCTGGGCATCTATGCGCTGGCGGTGCTCGCCGGCAGCGCGGCCTTCTTCCTGCCTGCCGGGCTTGGCGGCATGGAACTGGTCATGACTACGCTGCTGGTTGCACAGGGCGCGCCGCTGCGGGTGGCGGTCGTGGCCACGCTGTTGTGCCGCATTGCGACGCTATGGTTTGCAGTGCTGATCGGCATGACTGCCGCGCTGAGCGTTGAAATGGGTCCGCAGCGCGCGCTACTGGAGCCAGTGCCGTGAATGCCAGCGCGGCAGATCCCGATGGCGTGCCGCTGTGCCTGGATATCGCCGGTACGCTCACACCAGCCAACATCCGGATTGAGCGAGCGATCCGCGCCTTCAAGGAACACCCGCCGCTACCGGGCTGGCTGTTTCGCCGCTGGCGCGCCAGGCGAACCGCGGCCGCGCACGCGGCCGGCAGTGACAGCGCCGCGGCCAGCTCGCTGCCGTTCAATGCGGAACTTCTGAGCTGGCTGCGCCAGCAGCACAGCGCCGGGCAGCGTCTGGTGCTGCTGGCTGACGGCGATCCGCAACTGGCCGAGCAGATTGCCGCGCACCTGGGTGTGTTCGACGAAATCGCCAGCACCGACGGTGCCGGCTCGGCCTCCGAGAGAAAGCGCCGCGCGCTGGTGGAGCGATTCGGCGAACATGGTTTCGATTATGCCGGCAGCGATGCCTCCGACATGATCGTCTGGGAGGCCTCCAGGGCTGCATTGGTGGTCGGTGACCGCCGCCTTTCGGATCGGGTCGCACTCAAGACGCGGGTGCTGCGAGTGTTCCCGGCCGCCCGGCCGACGCTGCGCACCTGGATCAAGGCCATCAGGCTGCACCAGTGGGTCAAGAACGCGCTGGTGTTCCTGCCGGCGCTGCTGGCGCATCGTGTGGGCGAGCCGGCGGTCATATTGAATTCGGGGATGGCGTTTGTCGCGTTTGGCTGCTGCGCCTCGAGCGTCTACGTCACCAATGACCTGTTCGATCTGGCCTCGGACCGCGAGCACCCGCGCAAGCGCCGCCGGCCGTTCGCTGCGGCGTTGCTGTCGGTGCGCAGCGGCATCATTGCGTCCTGCATCCTGCTGCTATGCGCGAGCCTGCTGGCGACATTGATCGGCAGCAAGTTCGTACTGGTGCTGGCTTGCTATTACGTCGTCACCTGGGCTTACTCGTTGCGCCTGAAGCGCCTGGCGCTGCTGGACGTGATGACGCTCGCGGGCCTTTATACGCTGCGCATCATCTCCGGCTCGGCGGCCACGCATATCGAACTGTCGTTCTGGCTGCTGGCGTTCTCGGTGTTCCTGTTCCTGAGCCTGGGTTTCGTCAAGCGCTACGCCGAACTCTACGATTCACGCAAGGCCGGCAAGCTGGTGGGACATGGACGCGGCTATGGGCCGGACGACCTGCCGCTGATCATGAGCCTGGGGACCGCCTCGGGCTACAGCGCGGTGGTGGTCATCGCGCTGTACATCAACAGCGTGGACTCGATCGCGCTGTATCGCCATCACAAGAGCATGTGGCTGATCTGTCCGCTGATGCTGTTCTGGATCAGCCGCGTGTGGATGCTGACCGCACGCGGCCAGATGCACGATGACCCGGTGGTGTTCGCAATGCGCGACCGCATCAGCCTGCTGGTCGTGGGCACCCTCGGACTGATCATGCTGTGGGCGATCTGAAGGCGCGCCGATGCCGACCGGTGTCTCCTGGGGCCGCTGGCCGCGAACCCAACAGCGCATCATCCCGATCACGCATCGCTTCGAGCCACTGCCGCAAGCCGCGCCAATGCTGGTGTTCGGCAACGGTCGCAGTTACGGCGATGTCTGCCTGAACGACGGCGGTACGCTGCTGGCCGCGCGCGGCCTCGACCGCTTCATCAGCTTCGACGCCGACAGCGGCGTGCTGGAATGCGAAGCCGGCGTGCTGATCAGCGAGATCATCGCGCTGGTGCTGCCGCACGGCTGGTTTCCGCCGGTGACACCGGGTACCGCACTGGTCACCGTCGGCGGCGCGATCGCCAACGACGTGCACGGCAAGAATCACCATCGCGCCGGCAGTTTCGGCCATCACCTGCTGAGCTTCGAACTGCGCCGCTCCAGCGGCGAGCTGCTGCGGTGCGCGCCGGACCGCAACCCCGACTGGTTCGCCGCCAGCATCGGCGGACTGGGCCTGACCGGGATGATCGTGAGCGCGCGGCTGCAGCTGCGGCGCGTACCAGGCGAGTGGATCGCCGGCGACAGCCAGCGCTTTGGCAATCTGCAGGAATTCTTTGCGCTGGCTGCCCAATCGGATGCCGACTACGAATACACCGCGGCCTGGCTCGACTGCGCCGCCAGCGGCCAGCGGCTCGGGCGCGGCGTGTTCATGCGCGGCAATCATGTGCAACACGACGCCGTGCCGCCGCGCGCGCGATCGCTGCGCTTTCCGCTGACGCCACCGGTCTCGCCGCTGAATGGCCTGTCGGTGCGGCTGTTCAATGACCTGATTTTCCACCGCCCTGGCGCGCAGCGGCCACACGCTCTGTGGCACTACCAACCGTTCCTGTATCCGCTCGACAGCGTGCTGGATTGGAACCGCCTGTATGGCCCGCGCGGGTTCTTCCAGTACCAGTGCGTATTGCCGCCAGCCGAGGCCGGCGCCGCGCTGCCCGAGATGCTGCAGCTGATCGCGCGCTCGCGCCAGGGCTCGTTCCTGGTGGTGCTGAAGCAGTTCGGCAACCTGCCGTCACGCGGCCTGCTATCGTTTGCGCGTCCCGGCGCCACGCTGGCACTCGATTTCCCCAACCGCGGCGCACCGACCCTGCGGCTGCTCGAATCGCTCGATGTGATCACGCGCGCCGCGGGCGGCGCGGTCTACCCGGCCAAGGATGCGCGCATGTCGGCGCAGTCATTTCAGCAATACTTCCCCGCCTGGAGACAGCTGCAGGACTATATTGACCCGCAGTTCTCGTCCTCTTTCTGGCGCCGGGTGACTGGGGGTTCGTGATGCAGCGCATTCTGATTGTCGGGGCGACCTCAGCGATCGCCGAGTCCACGGCACGGCGCTTCGCCGCCCGCGGCGATGCGCTGTTCCTGGCTGGCCGCAACGCCGAGCGACTGCAGGCAATCGCCGCGGATTTGGCGGTACGCGGCGCATCGCAGGTGGACAGCATGCTGTTCGATGCCCGCTCGTTCGAGCATGTGGCGCAGCTGCTGCAGGCCGCCAGCGTGAGCCTCGGCGGCCTGGATGCGGCGCTGATCGCCCATGGCACGCTGTCCGACCAGGGCGCATGCCAGCAATCGGTGCAGCTGCTGCGCGAAGAACTCGATGTCAACGCGATATCGGTGATGGCGCTGTGCACTGTGCTCGCCAATCAGTTCGAGACCCAGGGTCGCGGCGTTATTGCCGTGATCTCCTCGGTAGCGGGCGATCGCGGCCGGCAATCCAACTACGTCTACGGCGCCGCCAAAGCGGCGGTCACCGCGTTCACCAGTGGCCTGCGCCAGCGCCTGTATCCGAAGGGTGTGCGGGTCGTGACCATAAAACCTGGCTTTGTCAGCACGCCGATGACCGCTGCGTTCAAGAAAGGCGCGCTATGGGCAACGCCCGACAGCGTCGCGGCCGACATCGTGCGTGCCATGGATGGCGGCAAGGCCGTCATCTACACGCCCGGGTTCTGGCGGCCGATCATGTGGATCATCAGATCCGTGCCCGAGACGCTGTTTCGTCGCCTGAAGCTGTAGTGCGCCGCAGTTCCACCCGCAGCTGCGGCAGCAGCCGGAATATGCGCGGGCCGCGCACCAGGTAGCGCCGGGCGAGGCGGCCGGGATCCTGCAGCAGGCGATGCAACCACTCCAGGTTCATGATCTGCATCCAGCGCGGTGCCCGTCGTTCGGCGCCGGTCAGGAAATTGATTGATGCGCCGATGCACAGTGCCAGGCCGCGCGCGCTGCCGCGCTGCTGCAATTCGCGCGCCAGCAGCTCCTGCTGTGGGCTGCCGACGCCGATAAAGCAGAAGCGGAAAGGACTTTGCGCCTCGACGAATTCCAGCGTGCGCTCGACCGCCTGGCGGTCGCGGATGAAACCCATCGGCGGGCTGTAGTGGCGCAGATCCTGCAGCCCATAGATCTGCACCAGCCGCTGCGCCTGCTGTGCACCGGATCCGATCAGCACGATCCGGTCGCCAGGCGCAATCATCGAGAACAACCGTGCAGTCAGATCGCTGCCCGGGCAAACGCGCGGTCGCAGGCCGCGGCTCAATGCGAGGATGCGCGCCAGCAGCCGGCTGTCGAGCAGTACCCAGCCGGCAGCCGCGTACAAGTCGCGAAAAGCCGCGTCGTCGCAGTAACGGATGATGTGGTCGACATTCGGCGTGACCACGTAGTCGAACGAGGACTGGCCGTAACTGGCGGCCCGCGCCGCGAACTCCGTAAGGTCATAGTCATCCAGACGCAGCGTCAGTGACACAGGCACTGTTTGCACCCTTGTGATGCTCTAGAATCCTCAAAGCTATCATGATTCTGGACACGAACAATCTGCCTGAAGGTCGCGCGCTAAGCGCCGACGTGTGCATCGTTGGCGCCGGCGCCGCCGGCATCAGCATGGCACTGCAGTTTATCGGCAGCGACATCGAGGTGCTGCTGCTGGAGTCGGGCGCGTTCGAGGAGGAACCCGACACCCAGGCGCTGTACGCCGGCGCGGTAGCCAGCGAGCTGCTGCATAGCCCGCCCGACCGCTATCGGCAGCGCCGCTTCGGTGGCACCACCACCATCTGGGGCGGTCGCTGCATGCCGTTTGATCCGATCGACTTCGAGCGGCGCGATTACGTCGCGCACAGCGGCTGGCCGTTCGCGCGCGAGGTGCTGCTGCCGTACTACCCGGCGGCCAATCGGCTGTGCGAGGCCGGTGACTTCAGCTACACGGCGGCGGCGAGTTTTCGCGACGGCGGCCGGCCGATGATCGAGGGGTTCGAGAGCTGCTGTTTCAGCAGCGACACGCTCGAGCGTTTCAGCTGCCCGACCGATTTCGGTGCCCGCTACGGCGAGCGGTTGCGCGCGGCGCCGAACATCACGGTGCTGCTGCACGCCAACGTCAGCGCGATACGGCTGCGGGCCGCCGGCGATCGGGTAGCATCGCTCGACGTGCGCACCCTGGGCGGCAAGCGCGTGGAAGCGCGCGCCGGACATTACGTGCTGGCGGCCGGCGGCCTGGAGGTGGCGCGTCTGCTGCTGGCCAGTCGCGATATCCAGCCCGACGGTATCGGCAATCAGCATGACCTGGTCGGCCGCTACTATATGTGCCATCTGGCCGGCACCATCGGTGCGCTCAGGATACTGAAACCTGCGTCAGCGGTGCATCACGGCTATGAGATATCCGAGGAGGGAGTCTACTGCCGCCGCCGCCTGGCGCTGCGGCCGGAGACCCAGCGCGCCCAGCGACTCGGCAACTTCGTCGCGCGCCTGCATCATCCGCGCATCACCGATCCGGCGCATCGCAGCTCGGTGCTGTCGCTGCTGTACCTGGCCAAGCCGTTCATTCCCTATGAATACAGCAAGCGCCTGCACGGCGATGAACACGCCACGCTCGCCGGCTGGCTGCGTCACCTGGGCAATGTGGTGACCGGCCCGTTCGAGGCGCTGGCCTTTGCCTGGCACCTGCTGCGCGACCGGAAACTGGCGGAGCGCAAGTTTCCGTCGATCATCGTGACCTCCAGGGCCAATCTCTACAGCATCGACTTTCATGCCGAGCAGCAGCCCGAGCCCAGCAGCCGCGTGCTGCTCGATGATGCACGCGATGCGCTCGGGATGCCGCGCCTGCGCATCGACTGGCGCTACACCGCCGGCGACGTGGACACGGTGCAGCGCGCGATTGCGCTGCTGGCCGCGGAATTCGCCCGCACCGGCGTCGGCCGCCTGGACTACGACACCGCCACGGTGGAGGCGGAGATGACGCGCTATGGCGCGTACGGTGGCCATCACATCGGCACCGCGCGCATGGGATCGGATCCGCGCAGCAGCGTGGTCGACAGCGACTGCCGGGTGCACGGCGTGGACAACCTTTACATCGCCGGGTCGGCCACCTTTCCAACCTCCAGCCAGGCCAATCCGACGCTGACCGTGGTCGCGCTGTCGCTGCGCCTGGCGGCGCAGCTGCGTTGGCTGGTGCGAGCGGACGCGGCGGCGGCGATCATCAAGCCATCGGCAGCGCCGGCGGCCGCGGGCGCGCTGGCCGCGGGCGCCACGCCGTGAGCCTGCGCGTGCTGGTGCTGGGCGCCGATGGGTTCATCGGCGGCCAGCTGGTCGCCGCGCTGACCGCGGCTGATTGGGCGACGCCGATCGCTGCCGGCCGACGCCCTCGCGCCGCGAGCGCTGATGATTCCATTGCGCGCCTGCAGTTCGATGCCACCGATCAGGCGGCGCTCGCGCATGCACTGCAGGGCGCCGATGCGGTCGTCAATTGCATCTCCGGCAGTGGTGCGACCATCGAGTCGAGTGCGCGCGCGCTGCTGGCCGCGGCGGCGCGCCAGCCCAGAGCGCCGCGCGTGGTACACATGAGCAGCATGGCGGTTTATGGCGCGGCCAGCGGCCTGGTCAGCGAGTCGGCGCCGCTGCGCGGCGCGGATGCCTACGCGCTGGCAAAGATCGCGGCGGAAGCGCACTGCAGCCGCTACCCCCAGGCGGTGGTGCTGCGGCCGGGCATCGTCTACGGTCCACGCAGCCGCCAGTGGACCGAACGCGTCGGGCGCTGGCTGCTGCAACGTCGCGTCGGTGATCTGGGTGCGGCTGGCGACGGCTGCTGTAACCTGGTCTACGTCGATGATGTGGTCAGCGCAATCGCGCAGTGCCTGCGCCTGGCGGGCGTGGCGGGCCAGGCATTCAATCTGGCGATGGCGCAGCCGCCGAGCTGGAACGACTATTTCGTTGCCTTCGCCCGCCAGCTGGGCGCCGTGCCGGTGGCGAGAATCGGACGGCGCCGGCTCAAACTCGAGACCAGGCTGCTGGCGCCGCCGCTGAAGATCGCCGAGATACTGCTCGGCAAAGCGCGCATGCATTCGATCCCGCTGCCCGAGCCGATCCCGCCTTCGCTGCTGCGACTATGGCAGCAGGACATGCGGTTGGACGTCGCGCGCGCCGAGCTGCTGCTGCAGCTGCGATGGACTGCGCTTGCGGATGGCCTGGTGCAGGCGGCGCGCTGGTTTCAGGCAGCGCGAGCGCCAGCCGGCCCGCGCGCTCAATAGAGCGTGCTGCGCGGCGGAATCGTCCCGCGCTGCCACTGCAGCGAGAACTGGGCACCGATGACGTTGGAGTCGAACCTGCCGCCGACGAAATCCTGCGAGGTGCGGTTCTGGAAGCTGATGTACGGCTTGAGGATCAGCCACGGCACCGGCGTGTAGGTCAGCCACAGCGAGGCAAAATTGAGCCGGTCAACGCGCTGTGATTCGTTGGGCACGATCACGCCGCCGACCAGCATGTTGCCCTGCCCCGGCAGCTGGCGGTAGGTGTAGTTGTAGCCCAGCACCATGGCGATCTTGTAGGTGGCCTGCCAGGTCACGGTCAGCGCCGCGATACTGTCGATTTCGGAGGCAGTGTTGGTCAGGTAAGCGTTGACCTGGCGCGTCAGGTCGATCTCAGCCGCGGTCTTGCCGGTCAGTGCGCGCCGGAAATCCAGCTCACCGGTGACGCCGCTGATGGTGTTGATGCCGCTGTCGGAGGCACGGCGGGTGTAGCCGATATTACCGCGGAAGGTCGATTGCGGGTTCACCTCGTCGGTCGCGGTCAGCGCCGCCGTTTTCTGGTTGTACGACGGCGCCACGAGCGTCGGCCCGGTATCGTCGAACGAACCCTTCAGATAGGTCGCGGCAATACCGGCGGTCACGCCCGCCGTGCCGGTGTACTTGACGCCGAGCTGACCGGAGGACTCCCGGAGGCTCAGGTCAGGCGCCAACGGCTGCGGCTGGTCTACCGTGCGGGTGATGCCCGTGAGTTCGGTGCGCCAGTCCGGGTTGACCTGCAGGCCGGCCCTGGCGGTCTCGCGCTGTTCGGTCTGTATCACCAGCGAGCT
>Ga0302324_100016425_pt1 | contig 14747 bp, 12 predicted proteins | sample Palsa_T0_1_FD_201949 | JGI IMG/M metagenome (GOLD analysis project Ga0302324, IMG submission 201949) | Peat permafrost microbial communities from Stordalen Mire near Abisko, Sweden - Palsa_T0_1 | ecosystem: Environmental > Terrestrial > Soil > Palsa > Peat permafrost | place: Sweden: Abisko...
AGGAAGGCCTTGCCGGTGCCGGTTCCGTTCTGGTCGATCGTCTTGCCGGGGTTCTTGGCGAGGTTCGCCGCAGTCGCGACGACGGTCGACGAGGGGATGGCGAAGCCGATGCCCTGAGCGGAGGCGGGGTTCGCGGTCGACTGGTTCACGCCGATGACGCGCCCGTCGTAGTCGATCAGCGGGCCGCCGGAGTTGCCCGGGTTGATCGGCGCCGAGGTCTGCAGCAGCCCCTTGAAGAGGCGCTCCTGCTGATCTTCGCCGCCGATCGGCTCGTCGCGATTGAATCCCGAGACCACGCCGACCGCGACCGAGTGCTGCAGCTCGAGCGGCTCGCCGATGGCGATCGCCCACTGCCCGGCCGCGACCTTCGAACCGTCGGCGAATTCGACCGGCGGCGGAAGTTTGGCGTAGTTGTCGACCTTGACCAGCGCCAGATCGACGCCCGGGTTCGACGAGTAGAGATGCCCCTTGACCTTGTCACCGTTGTTGAACACGACCGTGATCTGCGAGGTCCCGGCCGGGACGACGTGGGCGTTGGTGAGGATCAGGCCGTCGCGCGAATACACGAAGCCCGAGCCCGAGGCCCGTTCGCGAAACTGGCGCACGGGGCCGGCGCCGCCGCCGAACATCTGCGAAATCGGATCGGTGGGAACGACGTGCGTCCCGTTGACGATGACTTCGAGCGCGACGACGGACGGCTGGACGCGCCGCACGGCGTTGACGATGCGGTCTTGGTCGGTGATCCCTCCGCTGGCGGGGAGGGGCGCGGCGCTGAGGGACGGCGGGGTGTTTCCGGGGCCGGCGATCCCTGCGAAGTGGGTGCTCGCGTAGAGCATCATCGAGAACGACCCGATGATCGCGCCGATCAGCCCGACGACCGCGGTCCCCAGCACGCTGCTGCGAGACTTCACGATGGTTGTGCTCCTGACGTTTGGGGTGACGAAACGCTCCTACTAACGAAACAGACGTAAGGTAGCGTTTCGCCCGGACTTTCTTCTCCGGGCTTAATTCGGGGCCGTCGGCCGGTCGTCGACGATGCGGCCGTCCCGAAGCCGGATGATTCGCCGGGCATGGGAGGCGACGCCCTCATCGTGGGTCACCATGATGATCGTGCGGCCGCCCGCGTTGAGGTCCCCGAAGAGCGCCATCAGCTCCTCGCTGGTCGTCGAGTCGAGGTTCCCGGTCGGCTCGTCGGCCAGCAGCACCGCCGGGTCGTTCACCAGCGCGCGGGCGATGGCGACCCGCTGCTGCTGTCCGCCCGACAGCTCGGCCGGCTTATGGTCGAGCCGGTCGCCCAGGCCGACTTCGCGCAACCGCTCGACGGCGGTGGCGCCGCGCGCCTTCACGCCGACTCCCGCGTAGAACAGCGGCAGGGCCACGTTTTTGACCGCGCTCGTTCGGGCCAGCAGGTTGAAGCCTTGAAAGACGAAGCCCAGTTTGCGCAGCCGGATAGCCGCCAGCGCGTCGTCGCCCAACGTCGAGACGTCGGTCCCGTCGAGCAGATAGCGGCCGGTGGTCGGCACGTCCAGGCAGCCCAGCAAATTCATCAGGGTCGATTTTCCGGAACCGGACGGTCCCATGATCGCGACGTACTCGCCGCGCGCGATCGCAAAGGTGACGCCGCGCAGCGCCTCGACCTTCACGTCGCCCAGCAGGTAGGTCTTGGTCACGGCTTGCACGTCGATCGCCGTCGCCGCGCTATTCATAGCGCAGCGCCTCGATCGGGTCGAGCGTGGCGGCTCGCCACGCCGGATAGGTTCCGAACACCACGGTCACGATGGTGGCAAAGCCGGTCGCGATCGCGATGCTGCGCAGCCACGGAATCGGGGCCACGATCCCGGAGAGCTTCACGATCGCAAGATCGTTGACCAGCGCCCCGATCAAGACCCCGAGCACGAGCCCGGCGGTGCAGCCGAACGCCGAGAGCGCCAGCGCCTCGATGAAGAACTGCAGCAGAATTTGAAAGCGGGTGGCGCCGATCGCTTTGCGCAGCCCGATCTCGCGCGTTCGTTCGGCGACCGAGACCAGCATGATGTTGAGGATCCCGATCCCGGCGACGAGCAGCGATACCGCGCCGATCAGCGCGACGACCAGCGTCACCACGGCGAAGATGCCGTCGACGGCTTGGGAGAACGACTTGCGGTCGAAGGTTTGATACTCGACGCGTCCCTTCTTGAGCGCTGAGAGCCAGGCCAGCGTATCGGTCTCGGTTTGGGCGAGCTTCGAGGTGTCGTCGACCAGCACGCGGGCCGCGATGATCGCGCGGCCGCGCGCATACTCGCGCTCGTAGAGGGGATAGGGAATCGAGATTTCGAGATTGCTGATCGAGGGCAGAAAGCCGCCGTGCGCGGTTTCGAGAATTCCGACGATCGTGTAACGGCGATCGCCGACGCGCAGCGTCTTGCCGGTCTGATCGCCCGTGATCCGGAGTTTCTGCGCCGCTTCGCCCGAGACGACGCAGACATGGCGTCCGAGCGCGATGTCCTCGATCGAGAGCTTGCGGCCGTACGCGAGCGGCGTGGCGGTCGCAAAGCGCGCGTCGGCCTGAGCGCCGATCTGCACCCGGCGATGGGCATGTCCGAAGGTGGCCTCCCGCACCGCCGCGCCGCCGGGGATTGCATCGACGACGTTGGGGACGCCGAAGCGCAGGCGCTGCAGATCCTCCAGCCGGATCGCGGCCCGGGTGAAATCGGCCTGGCGCTGGTTGGGCACGACGAAGAACGTGCGGTCGCTGAGCAAACCCAACAGGCCGCCGACCGCACCCGACATGCCCGCACCCAGCACCTGAATCGCGATCACCGCGGTGACGCCGATGATCAGGCCCAGTGCGGTGAGAATCGAGCGCACGCGATTGGCGGCGAGCACGGAGAACGCTTCGGCGATGTAGGCCCCGAGGTTCATGCCGCGCGCGTGCTCACGAGCGCAGTGCCGCGATCGGATCGAGCCACGCCGCGCGCAGCGCCGGATAGGTTCCGAACACGCAGCCGATCAGCGTCGAGAAGCCGACCGCGACCGAGATGATCAGCAGGTAGGGGATCGGCGCGGGCCCGACCAGCGCTTCGATCGACGAATACGCCAGCAGCGTTCCGAAGAATCCCAACAGCGTCCCGATGCCGCCGCCCAGGAACGACAGCAAGATCGCTTCGAGCAGAAATTGCAGGACGATGTCGCCGCGGCTGGCGCCGATCGACTTGCGCAGGCCGATCTCGCGCGTGCGTTCCGTTACCGAGACCAGCATGATGTTCATGATGCCGATCCCGGCGACCAGGAGCGCGACGCCCCCGATCCCGCTAAGCGCTGCCGCAATCACCACCAAGACGGTGTTGAAGCTCTGAATTTGCGCGGTCGTGTCCTGCGTCGTGTAGACGGCCCGGCTGCCGTGCAGCCGTCGCAGCACGGTCGTGATCGCATCGGAGATTTGCGCGGTCGAGACACCCGGCCCGGCATAGAGGTCCAGCGCGTCGATCGGTCCGGGCGTGAACTGGCGAAACGTCGTGTACGGCATCTCGAGGAATTCGTTGCCGCCGATCGAGTTGAAGAAGCCGCCCTTGATTTCGGCATAGACACCGATCACGCTGCAGCGCGTCCCGCCGACGTGGATCACGTTGCCGAGCGCTGATGCGCCGTGAAAGAAACGGTCGGCCAGCGGGCTGGTCAAGAGACAGACGTGCGCGGCGTCGACGACGTCGTCGCGGTCGAGGCGCCGGCCTTCGCGCAGGACCAGGCTATCCTTGTGGACCTCGCTGCCGGAAACGGCGAAGGTCGTCGTGGTCACAGCGCCCGCGCGCATCGTCAATCCTCGCTGGTACGAGGGCTCGATGTGCTCGAGCAAGGGGCCGAGGTCGTCCACCAGCGTGCGCACGTCGCGATATTGAATCGCCGCCGATTGCGGATCGTCCGCATTGGGGTCGACCGCGATCTCGAGCCCCTGGTCGCCCAGCGAGTTCAGGGTGCCGGTGATGCCGCCCGAGGCGGCGCTGCTGATCCCGAGCACGGCGATGATCGACGACGTGCCGATCACCATCCCGAGCATGGTGAGGATCGAACGCGTGCGGTTGCGCCAAATCGCCGCCAGGGCTTCGCCCGCGTAGTCGAAGAGGCGCCTCATGGGCGGTTAGCCTCGGGGCGACGGACTCGGCGCCGGCGCCGTGGTGGGGCTGACTGCGAGCCCGTCGACGATGCCGAGGTTTCGCTCCGCGACGATCGTATCGCCGGCCTGGATCCCGCCCGTCACGATGGCCTGCGTATCGTTGGTTGGGCCCAGCGTCACGGCACGCTTGACCGCGTGCCCGTCCTTCACGGCCAGCAGGTACGGCTTGCCGGCCGGATCGCGCCGGATCGCGTCGGCGGGGACGACCAGCGCGTGCAATCGGTCGACGGTAATGATGTCGACGTCGACGGTCATCCCGTCGCGCAGAAATGGCCGGCTGCCGTCGAGGACGATCGTGGTGAGGACTTGGCGCGAGGTGTTCGAGGGATCGTCGCTCTTCTGTGCCGTCGCGCCGACCTGGGCGACGTGTCCGTGGAGGACCGTCGCGCCGAGATCCTCGCCCGAGATGTTGACGGCTTGACCGGGCGCCACGGCCGAGACGTCTTGTTCGTCGACTTTGGCGCGGACGACGAAGCCGGTATCGTCGGAGATGGTGACGATCGCTTGCCCGACGGTGACCGCATCGCCGGGCTGCAGCAGGCGCAGCGAGTCGCCGGTCTGCGTCGCGATCGTCTGCACGACGCCCGCGAACGGCGCGACGATCTGCAGCCGGCCGACCTGGTCCGCCGCGTAGCGCCAGTCTTCGTAGGCGTGCTGGGCGTCGGCGCGCGCGGCCGCGACGTCGCCGGTGCGGTCCTGCGCCGCATTGGCGCGCGCCGCCGCCAGGGCGGCTTCGGCTTGCGTGACGGCGTCGCGGTCCGCTTTGACGCGATCGGCCAGCACCGGCGTCTGGCGCGCGATCTGGGCGTAGGTTTCGTCGCGGTCGCGGCGCGCCTGGTCGTAGGCGACTTGCGCCTGATCGAGCTTGGCGTCATCGGCGTCGAGCGTGTTCTTCGCGATCGCCTTTTGAGCGTAGAGGTCGCGGTCGGCGGTTGCGATCCGCCGGGCTTCGCGCAAATCGGTCTCGCGCTGGGCGACGTTGGTATCGGCGGCGGCGCGCTGCTGCGCGGCCGAGGTACCGCCGTAGCCCAGGCCCGACTGCGCGCCGGCACGCTGATCCTGCAGCGCCTGGTTCAAGGTGAAGCGCGCCGTCTCGACGTTCGCCTGGGCTTGGACGACGGCCGAGCGGTTCTGTGCCGGTAGGGTGGCGTTGGTCGATTCGGCGGAACGGGCGCGGCCCTGCGCGGCCAGGTACGCGTCGTGGGTTGTCGCCTCGGCGTCGACCAGCTGCGCGTTGGCAATCGTCGCCAGCAGTTGACCGCGGCTGACGTGCTGGCCGGGATGGACGAAGATCTCGCCGACGTTGCCGGGGACCAGCGCGGCCAGGGTGCGCGTTTGCGGACGCTGGATGACGCCGCTTTCCGGCAGCTTCGTCTGATAGTGCCCGTAGCTGACGGTGACGACGCGCACCGGGAGCGCCTTCCCGTGCGGCCGAGCGACGACGACGCCGATCAGGATGATGGCGGCGAAGCCGCCCAGCAGGATGAAGAGATTACGGCGACGGTTCACACTAACTCCCAACGTCGACGACGGAGACGGGATCGGCAACGCCGACGGCGGCGCGCAAGCGCACCAGCGCATTCAGATAGGCGACGCGCGCCGCGACGAGGTCGTTCGCGGCCGAGAGCGCGCTCTGCTCGGCGGCGGTCGCATCGGTCAAGGAGATCAAGCCGTTGCGGTACTGCAGCTGCGCGATACGCGCCGACTCGGCGCCCAGCCGGTCGGCTTCGCGTGAGGTGATGAGGTTGGCGTGCGCCGTCTCGACGGCGCGAAAGTCTTGCTTCACATCGACCGCGACGCCGGATTCACCGGACGCCAGCGTCGCCAGCGCCGCGTCGACCTGCGCGCGGGCGGCGCGATGCTCCGCACGCCGGGTGCCATACTCGATGAACGGCACGGTGAACGTTTCGGTGGCCCCGATCTGCCAGAAGCCGACCCGGTTCACCGCAATGCCGGGGACGTATCCGATCCCCGGGACGAACTGCGTCGACGTCGTCTGGGTGGTCGGAATCTCGGAGTTCCCGAACGCGTAATTGAGCTGCAGCTGCGGGAGCCGGTCGCTCTCGATCGCCTGATCCATCAAGCGCGCCAGCGCAACCTGGGCGCGCTCGCTCGCGATGTCGGAGCGCGAGGCGAGGGCCTGGGCGATCAGGGCCTCGATCGGAGTCTGCGGCAGCGGCGGCTCCGGCAGCTCGACCGGGTACGCGAACTGCATCCCGTCCGGCGCGCCGATCCGCTGCGCGAACGACTCGCGCGCGTTCTGCTCCGCGGCGGCCGCCGAGGTATAGGTCGCCAGGCTGCGCAGCGCGTTGACTTGAGCCCGCAGGACGTCGACCCCGGCCACGCGGCCGACGCGCTCTTGCGCCCGCGCCGCGTCGAGCAGCTCGCGCTGATAGGCGCGGTCGCCGTCGGCGAGTTTGAGCGCCACCCGCTGCTGCACCACGTTATACCAGGCCGCGGCGACGTCGGTAGCCAGCTGCTGTTCGGCGCGCCGCAGATCGAAGCGCGACGACTCGACTTGACGCTTTGCTTCCTGCGCTTGAATCTGCGCCAGCGAACCGTTGTAGAGGTTCCAGACCCCGCCGATTTGGGCGGTGTTCTGCGAGTACACCTGCGCCTGGGTCAGGCCGAATTCGCCGAACTGCCCCGGGTTGGCGCCGTTGGTCTTGATCAGTTGGTTCTGCAGCGAGCCGGCGACGGAGGGAAATTCGGCCGCATGATCCTTGGCGTAGGTGGCTTCGTTCTGCGCGACGGTCGCGCGGCGCTGCAGCACGACCGGATCGTGATCGAGCGCGTACCGCACCGCCGCATGCAGGTCGAGCGGCGCGGCGGCGCAGGCGGGAATCGCGCTGCCGGCCGCGACCACGAAAGCCGCCAGTGCGACCGCGAACCGGAGTTTATCGTGCAAGCGCAGCGCCTACGGCTCCGAACGATGCCGCGCACAGAAGCATCAGAACTGCGGTCGCCCAAGCGGCGACGCGCGGGATGCGGCCGACGGCGATCATCCCGAGCGCCAGCAGAGCCGCGGCCCAAATGTTGAACACGTTGAGCGGTGCGAGGAAGCCGGCCAGTGCCCCGCGGGCGCCGGGCACCAGCAGCGCGAGGCTCGGCACGACGCCTTGCACGGCGGACGCATCCTCGAACGATGCCGGCCCCCGGAGCTCGGCGATCACGCCCAGCGTCAGCGAACTAAAACCGGCGCCGATGACTCCGACCGTGATGCTCAGCGCGAAGAACTTCGCGAACGAACCCTCGCCGCGCGTGACCGCGTTGACGATCGTCATCAGCAGCGCCTGGATGAGGGCCGAGAAGAGCAGCACGAGGGGGAAGAAGATCCAATTCACGCTCGCCATAGTGCGCGTGAGGGCCAAGGCCGCCGCAATCTTTTCGCGCTGCTGTTCGGGCGGCAGCGCCGCGATGGCGGGGTTCGCCGCGAGCTGAGCCGGCAGCGTCTGCTCGAGGGCGTGCAGGATCGCCGGGATCAGCAGCAGGCTGCCCGCGATTCCCAACAGGGTCGCTACCAGGAAGGCCCAGGCCCAAACCGGGGCCTGCCGCAGCCGCTCGAACGCCACGCCGGGGGAAATGACGATGTCGATCACGTTGGCGAGACCGCCGCGGCGGTCGAGCGAAGCCTGAGGAGTGCTCAAAAAGACTCTCCCGGACGGGCCGAGCGAAGATGATCGACACCCGGTTTTACCGGGCGGCTGGCGGAGGTGTTTCGCTAAGCAAGGCCCGGATTCCGAGTTTCCGCTCGATGACCAGGCGAGCGCGTTCCAGGTCGGCCTTCCGCATCTCGAGCACTTTGAGCCGGAGATAGGACTGGACCAAGCGCCGCGCGCGGCGGCTGTAGAGCGTGCCGGGGTCAACGCTTGGGCCTGCGGCCGGGACCGGCTTGGGGGGCGGTTTGCGGTGCGGAGCAGGCGTAGGCGAAACCGCCGTCACGACAGCCGGGGTCGCGAAGCCCGAGCAGCAGAGTAGCAGAAGAGCGCGGGGAACGATGCTGATTTCCACGCCTCGCCTTCACGTCACGGCCGTCGCCCGCCAAGGAACCCGCATTGTCTTCCGACACCTTCGTTCTTCCCGCGCCTCCGAGCGAGCCGTATCTCCGCATCGTCCCCCTGGGCGGATGCGGCGAGATCGGCCGCAACATGACCTGCATCGAGACGAACGACGATCTCGTGGTCGTCGATTGCGGGCTGATGTTCCCGGACGAGGAGATGTTCGGGGTCGACATCGTCATCAACGACTTCACCTATTTGCGCGAGCGCGCCGACAAGTTCCGCGCTTTGCTGGTGACGCACGGGCATGAAGACCACATCGGCGGGATCCCCTACCTGCTGCGCGAGTTCCCGAAGATTCCGGTGGTCGGTTCGCCGCTCTCTTTGGCGCTGATCCGCGCCAAGCTCAAAGAGCACAAACCGGGCGAGTGGGACGCGCGCGAGGTCGAGCCCGGCGACCGCGTGCGCTTCGGGGATATCGAGACGCAGTTCATCCACATCAACCACTCGCTGGCCGGCGCCTGCGCGCTGGCGATCCGCACGCCGCTGGGAATCGTGTTCCACACCGGCGACTTCAAATTCGATCAAACGCCGATCGACGGCGATCCGGCCGACTTCGCCTCGATCGCCAAGGTCGGCGAAGAGGGTGTGCTGGTGATGCTCTCCGACTCGACGAACGCCGAGCGGCCCGGACACACGCTCTCCGAGCGCATCGTCGGCGAAGCGTTCTCGAACATCTTCGCGCGCGCCAAGGGCCGCATCATCGTGACCTCGTTCGCGTCGAACGTGCCGCGCATCCAGCAGGTGGTCGACCAATCGAAACGCTTCGGCCGCAAGGTGGCGTTCCTGGGCCGTTCGCTGCAGAACGTGGTGCAGTTCGCGCGCGGACTGGGATACCTCGACATCCCGGAGGGGCTCGTGATCCGGCTCGAAGACGTCGACGAGCACCCGCCCGAGGGCGTCTGCGTCATGACGACCGGTTCGCAAGGCGAGCCGATGTCGGCGCTGACGCGGCTCTCCGTGCGCGATCACAAGCAGTTCAAGATCGTCCCCGGTGACACGATCGTGATTTCGGCGACGCCGATTCCCGGCAACGAGAAGTCGGTTGCCAAAACGATCAACAACCTCTACCGGCTGGGCGCGCACGTGATCCACGGATCGAGCGGCAACGCCCACGTCAGCGGTCACGCCTCGCAAGAGGAGCTGCTGCTGATGCTCAACCTGGTGCGGCCGAAGTTCTTCATTCCGGTCCACGGGGAGTACCGGATGCTGGTCGTGCACGGGCGGCTGGCCCAGCAGACCGGCGTCGCCGGCGATAACGTGTTCGTGACCGAAAACGGCGACGTGATGGAATTTACCGCGACCGGCGCCGAAAAAGTCGGCCGCACCTACGGCGGCAACGTCATGGTCGACGGCTCGGGCGTCGGCGACGTCGGCGAAGCCGTGCTGCGCGACCGCAAGCACCTCGCCGGCGACGGCATCATGATGGTCGTGGTCACGGTCGATGCCGAGGAGGCCCGCGTCGTCGCCGGCCCGGACCTGATCTCGCGCGGCGTGTTCTATCTCCCGGACTCCGGCGAGTTCGTCGAAGAGCTCAAAGACAAGCTCTCCAAGATCCTGGCCGAGTGCAGCGTCGAGGGGATCCGCGACATCGGCAACGTCAAGGAACACATTCGCTCGGGGCTGGCCAAAGCCGTGTTCGAAAAATCCCGCCGCCGCCCGATCGTCATACCGGTCGTGATGGAGGTTTGAGCCTTCTTAATGAAGGCTCAAGCCCTCCCCCTCACTGCGTTCGGGTCCGAATAAGGAAGTTCCAGACCCGACCGTTCAAATGGATAATCACGCGCGGGCGGGTTCGGCCCGAAAAATGTACGATCGGGTAACACCTTGCTAGGAACTTCGCAGCGCGTGAACGATTCTCGTGACATGTCGTTGTTCGAAGTTGAGGTGCCCGAGACCAAGCCGGAAACGGAATGGGTCCGGGGCCGGCCGCTGCAGAAGATGAGCCCCACCTACGATCAGGCGACGATGCAGCGTTTGCTCACCAAAGAGCTGGCCGATTGGGCCGAAGCCGGCCGCTACGGCCGTGTCGCCCCGGGCTGGCGCTTCCGCGTCGCTCCGCCCGACGACATCGTGCGTCCGCTCGTGCCCGACATCGCCTATCTCTCGTACGATGTGCTGCCGGAGGATGCGCCGCGCGAAGCGCTCCAGGTTCCCATCGGCACCCCGACCGTAGCGGTGGAGATCGTCTCTTCCGCGGCGAGTCGTCTCGATCTCCACGACAAGATCGTGACCTATCTCGAAGCTGGTGCGGAAGCGATCATCGTGGTCGACCTCAAATCCGAAACGGTCGAAGTCCATGACGGGATCACGTCGGTGCTGGCCGCGGGCGACATCTTGACGCACTGCGCGCTGCCGGGCTTCGCGCTCGACGTCGGAGCCCTGTTCGCGAAGCTTCGCGCCTGACGCCCCTCAGGGCGCGGGGTTGAATCCGCCGCTGACGTAGCCGCCGAGGTCGAGGGTCACGTACCGGTAGCCCGCTGCGCGCACGCCGGAAACGATCTGCGCGCGCCGCTGCGGGTCCGCGGCCGCGGAGATGTCCTCGGCCGGAACCTCGATGCGCGCGAGTTCGCCGTGATGGCGGACCCGGCAGGCGCGCAGACCGGCATCGTGAACGGCCTGCTCGGCGCGGTCGACCTGGCGCAGCAGCTCGAGCGTGATCGGCGTACCGTACGGAAAGCGCGAGGAGAGGCACGCCAGGGCCGGCTTGTCCCACACGTCGAGTCCGAGTTTGCGAGCTAAGGCGCGGACGTCGGCCTTGCGGAGCCCGGCCTCGTAGAGCGGGCTGCGGACGGCATGCTCGCGGGCAGCGGCTCGGCCCGGCCGCCAGTCCCCTTCGTCGTCGAGGTTGTAGCCGTCGACGATCGTGGCGATGCCGCGCTCGCGCGCGATCTCCGCGAGCCGGCCGTAGAGCTCGCTCTTGCAGAAATAGCACCGGTTGGCGGGGTTCGCGGCGTAAGCCGGATCGTCGAGTTCGTGCGTCTCGACGACTTCGTGGCGGGCAGCGATGCCGGCCGCGAAATCGAGCGCGCCGGCGTACTCGCGCTCGGCGAGCGATTCCGAGCGGGCCGTGATGCCGACGGCGCGGGAGCCGAGTTCCTGCGCGGCCACGTGCAGCACGAGCGCGGAATCGACCCCGCCGGAGAAGGCCACGATGCAGCTGCCGAGTTCGCTGAAGATGGCGCGCAGCCGCGCTTCCTTCTCCGCAAGCTGCAGGTCTTCGAGATCGATCACGGAGAGCTCGTTTCGGCGGCGGCTTCCACGATCCGCGTGACTTCTGCCAGCGCCAGGCCGCGTTCGCGCGCGATCCGCAGCAGATCGTCGTACTCGGGGCGCAGCCGTGCGCTGCCGTTGCGCCCGGCCCGCTTGGCCCGCACCGGGCCGAACGGCGTCTCGATCGTCGTCTCGACGCGTTCCAGCAGATGGCGGCGCTCGCTGCGCACGCGCACTCCGAGGGTCGTCGTCTGGGCCAGCATCGCCTCGGCCACCGCGCGCTCGTCGGCGGGCAGCGCCAGCGCGGAGAGCGTGATCGCCGGCCGGCCTTTTTTCATCACGATCGGTGTCAGCCACACGTCGCGTGCGCCGGCCGCGAACAGCCGTTCCATCGCCAGCTCGTAGTGCTGCGGCGACATGTCGTCGATGTTCGCTTCCAGTACCACCACGCCGTCGCCGCTGCCGGCGGCGTCCGCAACGGAAGGCGCGGTCCCGATCGAGACGCGGGTGACGTTCGGGATCGCGAAGTCGCTGCTGCCGGCGCCGTAGCCGATCGCCTCGACGGTGAGGTCAGGCCGCTCGCCGCGCACCGCCAGCGTGGTGAGGATCGCGGCGGCCGTCGTCGTCACCAGCTCGGCCGCGATGTCGACGCTGCGGGTCGGCCATCCGCGCAGCAGTTCCGCCGTGGCCGGCGGCGGGTTCGGGTAGGCACCGTGCGCCATGCCGATCGTGCCGTGACCGATCGGGAACGGCGAGCAGCGAAGTTCGTCGATCGCAAGCAGGTCGAGGGCGACGCAGGTCGCCGCGACGTCGAGGATCGCGTCGATCTGCCCGACTTCGTGGAAGCGCGCGTGCGTAACGTCGGTTCCGTGCACGTGGGCTTCCGCGCGGGCCAGCGCGGCATAGACGGCGGCGGTGCGCTCGCGCTGGCGCGGCGTCAAGCCGCTGCGCTCGACGATCTCAAGCACGTCGGCCAGCGTGCGGTGCGCGTGGGGATTGGCGTGATCGTGGCCGCCGTGATGATGGGCCGCGTCGCCGTCCTCACCGGGGACGGTCAGCCCGGCCTGAATGGCCGCGATGCCGCCGCGCACGACGCGGCGCGGTGCGAACTCCCACCCCTCCGGTACGACCGTTCGCAATGCGGCTTCCAGCGCGTCGCGGTCGGCGCCGGCATCCAAGAACGCCGCCAGCAGCATGTCGCCGGCCGCGCCGCCGACCATCTCGACGTAGGCAACTCTCATCGCGCGGCGCTGACGATCTTGTGCGCGAGCGCCGCCGCGCCGAAGCCGTTGTCGATGTTCACCACGCCGATGCCCGGAGCGCAGGCGTTCAGCATGCCGAGCAGCGCGGCGAGACCCTCGAACGCCGCGCCATAGCCCACGCTCGTCGGCACCGCGACCACCGGCGCGCGCACCAAGCCGGCAACGACGCTCGGCAGCGCGCCCTCCATCCCCGCGACCACGATGACCGCGCCGCAGCTCGCGATGTCGTCGAGCGCGTCGAACAGGCGATGAATCCCCGCCACCCCGACATCCGTCGCGCGCACCGCATCGTGACCGAAGGCCTCGACCGCGAACGCGGCCTCGTCGGCGACGGTGAGATCGGAGGTGCCGGCGCACACGACCGCGATGCGCGCACCGGTGCGCGGCAGCGCGCCGCGCCGCAGCGCGCCCGAGCGCGGTTCGAGCACCGCGTCGGGGAATGCCGCCGCCAGCGCCGGGCGCTGATCGGCCGGGATGCGCGTCGCCAGCGCAAAGCCGGCGCGCGCAAAGAGGGCGTCGATCAGCGCGCGATTTTGCTCGAGGGTCTTGCCGGCCCCGAAAACGACTTCCGGGACGCCGGTGCGGCCGGCGCGCTCGAGATCCAGGCGCGCGCCGGCGGTTGTCTCCATGCCTTTTCTTTACCCCACGGCGTGGCGGACGGCCCGCCGGTCCAGGCGTGCCTTGTGAATGCCCGCTTAGGCCGGGTTTGCGGCGCCGCGCCGCTGCGGGGCCGCGGCGCGGATGGCCGCAGCGAGCGCCAGCGCGGTGATGCCCAGCAACACTCCGCCGGCCAGATCGGTGACGTAATGCGCGCCCAGCGCGAGCCGCGACCACAGGATGCCGCCCGCCCACAGGATCAGCAGCGGCGGAACGCCCAGGCGCACCGCGCGCGGGAGGCCGCTGCGCCACACGTACCAGGCCCACAGCGCATAGACGATCGTCGCGAACATCGCGTGGCCGCTCGAATACGAGAACGTCGATTCGTGAATGAGGTTCCAGTAGTCGGGTCGCGGGCGGCGGAAGATGTTTTTCAGCACGTCGCTGGCCTGCCAGGCGATCAGCGTCGTCACCACCGACGTGATGGCGCGCGCCCGCCAGGCCGGTACGCGAGCGGCGACCACGAGCGCCACGACGCCGAAGACGACCAGCACGTACCACCAGCACGAGGCGGTGAAGATCAGCGCGAGCTGCGGCGCTTCGCCGGCCAGCGCCCGGCCGGCCAGATCGATACCGCGCGGCGGCGCGTGCGAAACGCCGGCGCCGAGCACCGCATACGCGAGCGCGGCGACCAGCGCCAGGGCGACGAAGCGAATCACTCCGCGAAGAGGTCGGTTTGGCTGGCCGGTTTCCCGAACCGTTCGGCGACGCGCTCAAGTTCGGCCGGCGACTCGAGGGTCACGATACGCGGCTTGGTTCCTTCGTTGGGCCCGACGACGCCGAATTCTTCGAGCTGACGCATCAGCCGCACCGCGCGCGGGTGACCGATCGAGAAGCGGGCTTGCAGCGCCGCGGTCGATCCGACGCCCGGATCGCCTTTCGCGACGCGGGCGTCGAGCAAGAAACGCGCCGCCTCATACCACAGCTCGTCGACTTTCCGGTCAGCGCCCGCGCGGTCGTCATCGTCGCGCAGCGGCACGATGTCCATGCCCTCGCCGCGCCGGGGCTTCGCTTGGCGTTTCCAAAAATCGACCAGCCGCTCGATCTCGGCGCCGGTGACCAGGGCGCCCTGCGCGCGGACCGGTTTGGGCGCGTCGATCGGAAGATAGAGCATGTCGCCGCGGCCGAGCAGCCGCTCCGCGCCGCCCATGTCGAGGATCACGCGCGAATCGACCTGGGACGAAACCGCGAACGCGATGCGTGAAGGGATGTTGGCTTTGATCAGTCCGGTGATGACGTCGACCGAGGGCCGCTGCGTCGCGACGACCAGATGGATCCCGGTCGCGCGCGCGAGCTGCGCCAGGCGCATGATCAGCATCTCGACCTTGGCCGGCGCGATCAGCATCAAATCGGCCAGCTCGTCGATGACCACTACGATGTAGGGCAGCTTCTCGCCCGGATACTTGG
>Ga0302324_100016428_pt1 | contig 14746 bp, 15 predicted proteins | sample Palsa_T0_1_FD_201949 | JGI IMG/M metagenome (GOLD analysis project Ga0302324, IMG submission 201949) | Peat permafrost microbial communities from Stordalen Mire near Abisko, Sweden - Palsa_T0_1 | ecosystem: Environmental > Terrestrial > Soil > Palsa > Peat permafrost | place: Sweden: Abisko...
TCTCTTCTCTGTGTTGAAATTGCCGCCCGGCCATGCCGTTCGGTTCCTGACTGCCCCTTACTTCCGCAATGTTGACTTTGTGCGCTTTCTCCGTCGTTTGTCCAACGTCAGTTGGCGCATCGCTCTCTCACCGACGACCCAAATGGAAGGCGATTGACCACAAGTTGAACTAGATGACGAATTCACCCCAAAGTATGTCCGCGAGTCGTCTGCCTTTGGATAAACGATCACAAGACGACCCCAGGACCCCCTTACCTGAAAGAATGGTGTAACTCCTGCCTGCTGCTGGAGTCCTATCAGCAATGGCTTTCCCTCTTACTAACGCCGGTGTATTTCAGTAAGACGCAGCATTTCTCCTGTAAGTAGGCATTATCTGTCTTTCCATCAAGCAGCGTTGAGGCTTTGCGCAACATGGCAAGCATAAGGTCGAGTGAAACCGAAACGAGTCAGGAAGCCGGCCTGATCGCGCGCATTTGCGCAGGCGAAAGCGATCTGTTTCACGATCTCATTCGCCCTTACGAAAGAAGGGTCTATCTCGCCGTCGTCGCGCTGCTCGGCAATGAGGCCGAGGCGGAAGACGCCGCCCAGGAGTCCATGATCAAGGCCTTTCGTCACCTCAAGTCCTTCCGCAGCGAGTCCAAATTCAGCACCTGGCTCCTCTCGATCGCGCTCAACGAAGCCCGCAGCCGCCTGCGCAAAACGAAACGAGCGCCGACCGAGTCGCTCGACGAACATCTGGAACTGCACGAAGGCGATTTTACCCCTGCCATGCTGACCGATTGGCGCGAAATCCCGTCCGAGACGCTCGAGCGCTCCGAGCTGCGGGCGACGCTCGAATCCGCGGTCGACGAACTTCCCCCCATCTACCGCGAAGTCTTCACCCTGCGGGACCTCGAAGAACTGAATGTCGAAGAAACCGCAAAGCTCCTCGGAGTCACGTCGAACGTCGTCAAAGTGCGCCTCCATCGGGCGCGGATGCTGTTGCAAAAACGGCTGGTGCCGTTGCTCAAATCGTCTTTCAAGCCCCGGCGCGGCTTGTTTGGGAGGGCCTTGTGGAGCTGAACTGCAAACACGTCTGGAGCTACATCTCCGAGTACATCGACGCCTCGCTCGACGCCGGAACTCGCGAACGGATCGAGCGCCACCTGGAGCACTGCGAAATCTGCTCCGCCATCCTCGACAGCACTCGCAACATCCTCTATCTCACCGCGGATGATCGCGTCTTCTCCTTGCCGGTAGGCTTCAGCGACCGGCTCCACGCCAGGTTGGATCGGGAATTTGCAGCGCACGGAAGCAACCACTCCGGCGATGCGGGAATAGGCCCATAATGACTGAAGCAGAAGATTGGGAACACAAGACTTACGGAATGCGGTGCATCATTTGATGAGCCACCCATTCCGCCGCCAGCAGAAGTAGAGTTACCACCGCCAGAGCGATCTGCAATCGCTCAGATCTAAGTTTTGACGGGGCAACCGGACTTAGCCGCCACTGCGCGGATGGTTGGTTGCGCAGGCGGCGAATCCTCCAAATAACATAGAGGTTTACCACCGCTCCAACCAGAGCCAGAGACATCATAGGAATGCGAATGATGTCGGCATGAAAACCGGTCGCTGGAGCACGGACGCCGGCCGCAGCGGCCAAGGCGGAAAGTCCAATCAGCACCCGAAGCCCGCTGATCGCAATCACGGCGGTGCAAATGCTCTGCAGGAGCGCAAACGTGAAGCTCCACCAAAGCACCGGCCAACTTTTCTTGGCGATGGGATTCGCTCCCGAATGCAAGACCGAATCCGGCGATACCTCTTCAGGTTGCCGAGTCTCAATCATGCGGAGGCATTCGCTGTCTCAAAAGACTTTGACGCACGGTCATTGCCAGACGTGAGCAAACGCGCCTATGAACAAGAAGGACGGCTCTCGCCGCCCCTCTTTATCCAGATACCAGATATCTGAGCGAAGACTACAGGACCTGAACGTTCTCAGCCTGCCAGCCCTTCGGGCCCTTCACCACGTTAAACTGCACTGCCTGGCCTTCCTGCAAGCTGCGGAAGCCATTGGCCTGAATCGCGGTGTGGTGGACGAATACGTCCTCACCATTGGCGCGGCTCAGAAATCCAAAGCCCTTCGCATCGTTAAACCATTTCACTGTTCCCTGTTCCATAACTGATTCTTTTCCTTTTGTAGAGATAACGCTGAATTGAAATCGGGATATTCGCAGGTAGTGCTACAGCAAAGTGCATAACGAGCGGTAGAGCCACAGTCCCTATTCGACGCTCCTTCAGTATAACCGGAATGGCTCGCGACGACGCAAGTATTATTTCGTCACCAACCCGACAAACAAAAACCGTTGCTAAATTGGAACACATTTCATTGATTTTCGCGGTTTTTTCTCCTAATATTAAGAATAAGGTCAAGCATCCAGCGGGATGATCAAAGCTATGGTCACGCAAAATGCCCAGATAGCGCGTTCCAATAGCGGTCGATTCACCGCCCCCATTTGCGAAGTACCCACCACGGCGAGGCTGCCCTACCTTCATCCCTCTGTCCTCGAACCCGAATCCGCTCCCCAAAACACCAAAGCCGAGTGGAAGCCTATGGAACTCGGCCGCTATCGCGTCACCCTCGCCCAAACCCTGGCCGAACGCGAAGCCGCCTGCCGCCTCCGCTTCAAAGTGTTCAATATCGAACTAGGCGAAGGCCTCCAGGCCTCCTATCAAACCGGCATCGACACCGACCAGTTCGACCTCTTTTGCGAGCAGCTGATCGTCGAAGATCGAACCACCCGCGCCATTGTCGGTACCTACAGAATGCAAACCGGCATCACCGCCGCCCGCAATCTCGGCTACTACTGCGAACAGGAATTCGACTTCACCCCCTTCGAGCTTATCCGCGAGTCCATCCTCGAACTCGGTCGCGCCTCGATCGACCGCGAACACCGCTCCAGCGAAGTCCTCACCCTCCTCTGGCGCGGAATCGCCCAGTTCAGCCGCGTCCATAACCTCCGCTACCTCATCGGCTGCTCCTCCCTCAACTCGCAGGATGCCAAAACCGGCTGGCAAATCTACCGCCAACTCTCCGAACACCTCGTCAGGCCGGAATTCCGCACCAACCCAACCTCAACCCACGTCCTGCCCTTTACCGAAGAAGCGCCCGAAGCCTGCGCCAAAGTCCCCAAACTGCTGAGAACGTATATTGGGATCGGGGCAAAGATTTGCGGCGCGCCAGCCTGGGACCGGGAGTTCGGCACTATCGACTTCCTGACCTTGCAGGACATGCTCGAACTCACGCCCGCCGCGAGGGTAAGGTTCCTAACCGACACACAATAGCCTGGCAAGCCACGAAAAGCTCGCCACGTCGAAATCTAGTAAGAGGCTGGTGGAAAGCGCTGGTGCTCGTGGTCTCCCTGAGCCAATGCGTCGTCAACTTTTTTCTTCTGCGCCTCCGCAAGAACCCTACACCCTTCGAACGCGCCGTCTGGCTCCACCAATCCTGCCAACTCGTCCTCCGTCGTATCGGCTTCGGGCTGCACGTTGTCGGTGACCCGCCCTCCAGCGGCCTGCTCGTCTCCAACCACCTTAGCTATCTCGACATCATGCTCTACGGGGCGACCATGCCATGCGTGTTCGTCTCGAAAACCGAGGTTCGTGCGTGGCCGATCGTCGGATTGCTCGCCTCCCTCGGCGGCACTGTCTTCGTCGATCGCCAAAGCACCATCAGCGCCACTGAAGCCGCCGCGAGAATCGAAAAACTGCTCGCCTCCGGAATCCTTGTGCTCATCTTTCCGGAAGGCACCAGTTCCGACGGCGTCAACGTACTTCGTTTCTACCCGTTCCTCTTAGAACCAGCGGTTCGCCAGGGCATCATCGTGACCAGTGCCGCCATCGCCTATGGGGCACGGCCCGAAGTCCCCGAGAGTAGCCTCTGCTATTACGGAGACATCTCTTTCGTTCCGCACATCCTCGCAACCATGCAGTTGCAAAGCGTCTGGGGGACAATCCGCTTTGCCTCGTCAGGGAATATCTACGCCGACCGCAAGCAGGCCGCTGCCGAGACGCAGCAACAAGTCACCGCCCTCCGCGCCGAACGTTAGGCTTGGAGCCAACCGCCCGCGGAATATCCGTAGACTCCCGCACGACGAGTCGCGTAGGGATCGCATATTCTTTGAGCGCCGCCTGCCGCGGATCCGGTCCATGGTCCCGTAGCGCCTGAAATGCACCGCGGGCCAGGTCAGTGCGGGACATCTGCACCGTCGTCAGGGGCGGTGTCGTGAATTGCGCAAAACGAATATCGTCGAAACCAATAATCGACAGGTCGCGAGGTACCTTGAGCCCAATCGAATATGCCGACCGAAGAACGCCGATCGCGGTCATATCGTTGGAACACATGATCGCCGTCGGCAGCTCGCCCCGCGCTTGCAACCGCTCAAACGCAAGCATGCCGCCCTCCATCGTGTGATTGGCCTCAACGACTTTCGCGTCCTTCAATGGAATGCGCGTTTCTTTTGCCGCAATGCGGAAGGTTTCCAATCGCGCCTTGGCCGAATGCAGACTACGCGGTCCGCTAATGAAGCTGATTTGCCGGTGGCCCAGCGCGGCAAGATGGTGTACCGCCTGACGAATCCCAGCACCATAGTCCACCCGCAACGTGCTCACCAGCGGATTGGGCAACGCGAAATCGATCAGCGTCAGTGGCACATTCCGTTCGGCCAGTTGTTGCAGCAGCGGTTCTTCGATGCCGAAGGTCATCACCGCCACGCCCTCGACCTTCCGTTCCAGCATGCGCCGAATCACCAGGTTCATGCGCTGCGGATCGTAATTCGTCGACCCGATCAGGATCTCGTAGCCGTTCGCAACGGCAACGTCCTCGAAACCCTGGATTAGTTCGGGGAAAAATGGATTTGTGATCTCGGAAATCACCAAGCCCAGCAACCGGCTCCGCCCGGAAACCAGGCTCCGCGCTTGCGTATTGGGATAGTAGTCGAGCTCTTCGATCGCCTTCCAGACCCGCTTGGCAAGCTCCGGCCCAACCGTCGGGATCGCGTTGATTGTCCGCGAAACGGTTGCAATCGAGACGTTCGCGCGCTGCGCCACTGCGCGAATATCCAGCTTGTCGACCAACGATTTCTTGCTGCGTCTTACAGCCACGATTGAGCTAGACTACTACGAAATAGCTGCCGGAAAATGTTTTCTCCCGCCAGAATCACCGTGCTAGCTCCCGTCCCCAACAATCACTAGACCCTTAGCCACCCGGCCGCCATACGGTCTTTCAAAATGCACCTGTCCATCACCACTTTGATCCCAGCCGCCTCTGCCCAACTCGCGGCCTCGTCGTGGCAAACGCCTTCCTGCAGCCAGAGCCTTGGGATCTTCAACCGGATCACATCCTTCACAATCTCCGGAACAAACACCGGAGCACGGAAAACATTCACCAGATCGATTTTGCCGCCAAAAGCAGTGAACGCGTCATCCAGCGATGCATAAGCCAATTCGCCCAAGACCGAATCCGCCCGCGGATTGACCGGAATAATCCGATATCCCTGCTGTTGCATGAATCGCGAAACGCCCAGGCTCGCCCGGCCCGGCCGGTCGGACAATCCGATCACCGCAATCGTCTTCGCATGCTCCAGAATTTCGCGAATCGTCTCCGGCTCGTTCATCCGCACCTCAATCCGATCAGGAATTTACTCCAAATCATCAGATGCGCCGGCACCCGCTGGGACCCCATCTCTGCGCATCAACAGATACCCGCGAATAAACGGCTCCAGATACCCATCCAGCACCCGGTCCACGTCCCCAAACTCCACCCGCGTCCGATGGTCCTTGGCGATCCGGTAAGGCTGCAGCACATACGACCGAATCTGGTTCCCAAACTTGATATCCAGCTTTGAATCTTCCAGCTTCCGGCTGATCTCCCGCTTCTTCTCGAGCTCGTATTCGTAGAGCCGAGAGCGCATCATCTTCATCGCCTTCTCTTTGTTCTTATGCTGCGAACGCTCATTCTGGCATTGAGTGACAATGTTGGTCGGAAGATGGGTAATGCGCACCGCCGAGTCGGTCGTGTTTACATGCTGCCCGCCCTTGCCACCCGAGCGGTACGTGTCGATGCGAATATCGTCAGGTTTGATATCGATCTCGATAGAATCGTCGATTTCCGGCGAAACAAACACTGAGGCGAAGGAGGTATGCCGCCGCTTCGCCTGGTCGAACGGCGAAATCCGCACCAGCCGATGAACGCCCGTTTCCCCCGACAACTGCCCAAAGGCAAACTCGCCCGAGATCGTGATCGTCGCCGACTTGATGCCGGCCTCTTCGCCGTCTTGATAGTCGTTGACTTCGGTCTTGTAACCCTGCCGCTCCGCCCACCGCAGATACATCCGCAGCAGCATGTCGGCCCAGTCCTGCGACTCCGTCCCGCCCGCCCCGGGATGAACGGTCAGAATCGCATTCAAAGGATCCGTCTCACCCGACAGCATCGTCCGCGTCTCCATCGCATCAACGAAGACACTCAAAGAATCGAGGTCGCGAGCCAACTCCGTCTCAAGCCCGGCCTCGACATCTTCGCCCTCGCGGGCAAGCTCGAAATAAGCCTCGATGTCCCCGGTGCGACGCCCGAGTTCGCCGTCGTCGGCCAGCATCGCCTCCAGACGCTTGCGTTCCCGCATCAGCGGCTGCGACAGGGCTGGATTCGACCATAACTTTGAATCGGAGAGCTTTACTTCGAGAGAGGAGAGGTCGCGGCGCAAAGTAGCGGGGTCAAAGATACTCCCGCAAGCTTTGGACTTTTTCGCGGACTTGCGAGTATGCAAATTCGAGTTCGTTCAACATAGGAAAAGAAGGCCTGTCTTCAACAAAATCGATCCGCGAATTACGCCGATCGGGGCCGCTGCCGCACCAAAACAAGAGCTGAGAAAGCCAACGCGCCTATCCCGATTATCCCACACCCAATCGCAAAGACATCGCCAAACCGCGTATAGAAGGTCGTCCCCGAACGATATCCATACCCCACCGCCAGCGATGTCAACACATGCCGCGGAGCGCTCCACGTTACCCGCCCGTCCGGGTCGATTGCCGCCGTCACCCCGGTATTCGTCGCCCGCAGAATCCAGCGATCGTTCTCGATGGCCCGCATCCGTGCCATGTTCAAATGCTGCCATGGAGCACTCGTGTCACCATACCATCCATCGTCCGAGATATTCACGAACACCTCGGCGCCATTCTTTGCAAAGTGGCGAACCTCATCCGCAAACACCGACTCATAGCAGATGAAGACGCCATAGCTGTGCCCATTCGCAGTGAAAACCTTGCGAAGCCCTCCGCGCGAAAAACTGCTCACTCCCTGTGTCAACGTTCCCGCAAAGGCGATCAGTCCCTTGTAAGGCACATACTCCCCAAAAGGCACCAGGTGGATCTTGTCATAACGCCCAACAAAGCGCCCATCCGGGGCCACAAACTCAGCCGAATTGAAAATCTCCGTGACCGCGCCATTCTGCCAGGTACCAATATTGCCGACGATAACCGGCGATTGCGTCTCACTCGTCAGCTCTTTCATCAGCCGTCGAAACCGCGGATCGGCCTCGCGAAAAGGAGCCGGCGATTCCGGCCACGCCACTAAATCCGGTTTAGGCGCCGGTTCGACACACTGCGGAAGACTCGCTGCCGAATGCGGTCCCGGCATTCCCCGGATAGCAGGCCCGCACGTCCTCAGGCTCCTCTTCACAAACTCCGAAGTGTGCGAATCCCACTCCGGCCCAAACCAGTCATTGTTGCTGTCCACATCCAGGTTCTGCTGCACCAGAACCGCGATTGCTGTCGTCGGTGACGCAGGAGGCGTTGCCAGCACCCCTAGTTGCAGCCCCCCGGCAAACAACACCCCGCCACAACCTAGAACCCACCTTCGCCGAGCCGGGCAAGCCAACAACGCCGCCGCGAACATCGCATTGCCAACCATCAGGACGAAAGAAATCCCATAAACCCCGGTCACCGGCGCAAGCCGCGTCAGCAGAAAGTTATCCACCTGCGAATATCCCAGCTGGTCCCAGGGAACTCGAGTAATCCGCGAAGCCGCAAACTCCAATGCCACCCAGAAAAACGGCACCAGCAAGAGCGCGATTTTCCACGATCCAAAGGCCTTCCGCGCCAATGCAACCAGCAGACCAAACACGCCAAAGTAAATGCCCAGCACCAGGCTATACAGCAGCAGAATCCCGCTCGAAGCCACCGGTCCAATGCCGCCATAAATATGCATGGTCGCGTAGATCCAATAGCAATTCAGCAGATACCAGGCAACGCCGCCAATGTAAGCACCTAAAGCGCTGCGCCGAATGAAATCTTTCCGTTCAACATTGACAGGCGCAAGCACGCCAACCAGAATCGGTAAAATCGCCACCCAAGCCACCGCACCCCGCCACGGGGGCATCGGCCCGGCGATGGGAAAAGGCAGATCCAGCAGCAACGCCGTGGCCAGTCCCCAGGTCCACGGACTCGCAAGCAATCGATTGGCAAGAAAACGACGCATCCCGCGAGTGAGTCTACCATCCGCCACCTTTAAACCGGGCAAATACCGCCCGGCAAAAAGCCCGTGTAGAATTGAAGAGTTATGGGACACTCGATCATCGTGCTGGCAATGCACATCATGAGCATTTTCTTCCTCATCGGTGTTGTCGGATCCTCGGTTGTCGTGCTGATCAGCTTCGTTGAGGACATTCACGAACTTTTCGGAGAATGACCGCCCATCGCATCGGCATAACGATTGACGCTGGTGTGAATCGGACATAAACTCAGCCGTGAGCGTCTCGCAGATAGGAGCCTGCCGGGCGATTGCTTCGATGGCGTTCTCAGACCTCCAACCATGCCGGTAGACCGAGCTTTCGACAAACCATCCAACCGAGTGCGCCTGGTCGTGGCCTCCTCGGTCATGCTCACCTTCATTTCGTTCTGGCGTGCCGCCGCGATCGTCCTTAACGATCTCGGCTCCTCCGCTTTTTACGCGGGGGGCATCGCCGAGCAGGCCGTCGGCAAGGCCGCCCCCTGGTTCATCCTCGGCGTCATGCTCTTCTCCTTTGCGGTCCGCTCTGTCTACGTCGAGAGCTGCTCCATGTTCACCCGGGGCGGCGTCTATCGCGTCGTCAAAGAAGCGCTCGGCGGCACTTTCGCCAAACTTAGCGTCTCCGCGCTGATGTTCGACTACATCCTCACCGGGCCCATTTCCGGCGTCTCCGCCGGCCAATACATCACCGGACTCCTCAATGAACTCATGGTCGTCGCGGCGAACCACCAATGGCTTCCCGCCGCCATGCTCGGCCCAACCCATACCCCTCCCCAGCTAGGAATGAACGGTACTTCGGCCGCCTTTGCCGTGGTGGTTACTCTTTACTATTGGTGGCTCAACATCAAGGGCATCGAAGAATCCAGCGACAAGGCTCTCGATGTCATGAAGATCACCACCGTCATGGTGGTCATTCTCCTTGCCTGGGGCTTCTACTCCGCAATTCACGTCGGCGCCCAGCTCCCGCCCGCGCCCATACCGGAAAATATCCACTTCTCCACCGAATCCCTCGGCTTCCTCAAGAATGTAAAACTCAGCGCCGGTTTTGGCCTCTTCGGCATCCTGATGGCCTTCGGTCACTCGGTCCTCGCCATGAGCGGCGAAGAATCGCTCGCCCAGGTCAACCGCGAAATCGAGCATCCTAAGCTCAAGAACCTCAAGCGCGCCGCGATCGTCATCGCGATCTACAGCTTCATCTTCACCGGCATCGGCTCACTGCTCGCCGTGATGCTCATCCCCGATTTCCCGCGTACCCACATCTACCAGGACAACCTCATCGCCGGCCTCGCCATGTACATGGTCGGCCCGCTGACCCTGCGCATCATCTTCCGCATCTTCGTCGTCATCGTCGGCTTCCTCATTCTCTCCGGCGCCATCAATACCTCGATCATCGGTTCCACCGGCGTCCTCATGCGCGTCGCCGAAGACGGCGTACTCACCGATTGGTTTCGCAAGCCTCACCCCAAGTTCGGCACCAGTTATCGCATTGTCAATTTAGTCGCCATACTCCAGTTGTTCACCATCGTCGTAAGCCGCGGCAACGTCATCACTCTCGGCGAAGCCTACGCTTTCGGAGTGATCTGGAGCTTCACCTTCAACAGCCTCGCTATGCTCGTCCTGCGTTGGAAATACAAAGGCGAACGTGGATGGAGAGTTCCTCCCAATATTCGAATCGGAAGTTATGAATTACCCGTCGGACTTATCTCCGTTTTCATGGTATTGCTCTCGATTGCACTCGTGAATCTATTCACCAAAAGCGTAGCCACCGAGAGCGGAATCGCCTTCGCCGCCATATTCTTCGTAATTTTTTCCATCTCTGAACATCGCAATCAGGCCAAGCACGCTACCACCGAACGGCAGATGAAAGAGCACTTCCAGCTCGAGCACGAAGACAACATCAGCCGCGAAGCCCTCCAGATCAATCCAGGCAGCGTCATGGTCACCATGCGTGACGTCGTCAACCCATATGCCCTGAAGTGGGCGCTCGCCCGCACCAACACCGACGAACAGGACATCGTGGTCCTCACCGCCAGAATGATGGGCGCCGGCGGTCCCGAGTTCCTCGAAGCCTCCGACCAGTCCTTCAGCGAACACGAGCAGATGCTCTTCACCAAAGCCGTCTCCGTTGCGGAAAGCTTCGGCAAACACATCTCCCTGCTCGTCGTCCCCGCCGGCGATGTCTTCGCCGCCCTGGTGCAAACCGCAAATTCCCTTGAAGCCTCGGCTGTAGTCTCCGGACTGTCGAGTAAGATGACCGCGCAGGAACAAGCACTGCACATGGGTCACGCCTGGGAAGCCCTGCCCGAGCCCAAGCGCCAGTTCACCTTCTACATCGTTATGCCAAACGGCGACGCCGAGGGCTTTCACATCGGCCCCCATGCCCCCACCCTCCAGACCGACGACGTCCAGTTAGTTCACCGCCTCTGGCTCAACTTCCATCGCGAACCCGAGATGCAGGGCCTCCATCACAGCGACATCGTCACCTATGCGCTCACCCGGCTCGCCAGGGAATACGCCCAAGACAAACAAGAGACCCTAAAAAACCTCCGCCGCTATGCCACCGACGGCAACAAGGCCCCCATACTGGTCCAGCAAGTTCCAATCGAAGATCGCGCCGGCTACTCCATTCGTGCGCCCAAGCCTACCAATTCCAATGATGACTTGTAGCCGCTTTACGACTTCCCAAATATCTAACTCCCATGCATAGGAGTAATTGAAGGCCCTTTGTCTCGGCACTCATTTGCGATGCCAGCTCCTCTTCGATATTTGTCAACTTCGCCCGAGATAAGTATCGTAAGAGAGGTTCGCCTGAAGACCGACGGCACTTAGCCTATTCATCAGAGGTCTGACGGCAGCCAACTGCAGCATTTTCACAAAAAGTGTAATGCGAAGAAGGAATGTCGGGCTGGCGTTTTTCTTAAGAAAACGCCTACAGAAAAATCGCTGGAGAACCCATGGTATTTGTGGAAATGCGTTAAAGAAGGGATGGGCACTGTGGAAGTTAAAGATATTCTGACGGAACTTGATAACGAAATTGCACGTCTGCAACAAGCGCGTTCTCTGCTCGCGGGCGGGTCAATTAAAAAGCCGTCAGTAACTCAAAAAAAAGCAACTTCGGTCAAGTCTGGAACCAAAAGCCGCAAGTTAACTCCGGAGGGTCGTAAGCGTATCGCAGAGGCCATGAAGAAACGCTGGGCCGAGTGGAAGAAGCAGTCGGCTTGAGAGAAAACGGATAGCTACTAGAACTCTCCGCCTGTTCAGCGGGCAAACCCCCGGCTTGCCCGCTTCCACTAAAGTAGAAGCTCAGCCGCTATAATGGAAAACACTCCACGCTCGGCAGGCTTTTTCCCCAGGGAAAAGCCTACATAGCTTACACATCTGGCTTCCGGCACATAGCACCAACTGTACTTCTGCGCTAAAGCTTACCGCTCATCTCTAGCTCCTGGCGGAACTCCTCTATCTTGCGAACATTCCACCCTACTTCGTCGTGAGCTATGTCCTCTCTGCCTCTTCCGAGACCGACCGACTCTCAACTTATCCAGATCGTCGACGCCGCTTTGCAGGTCACCGCGCATAAAAGCGGCGAATGGCTTGCCTGCAAACCCGGGTGTCACCAATGCTGCATCGGAGTCTTCCCCATTAACGCGCTCGACGCCGCCAGGCTCCGCGACGGTTTCGATGAACTCCTCGCGCTCGATCCCGATCGCGCCGCCAGAATCGCCCGAAGAGTAGTCGACTCGATCGCACGCATAGCCAGCGATTTCCCCGGCGATCCAACCACTGGTACACTCCACGAAACCCCCGAGGCCGAAGCGGCCTTCGAGTCCTTCGCCAATAATGAGCCTTGCCCCGTGCTCGACCCCGAAACCGGAACCTGCGACTTATACACCTCACGCCCCATGACCTGCCGCGTCTTCGGGCCACCCGTACGTTCAGAAGACGGCCTCGGCGTTTGCGAACTCTGCTATCACGGAGCCACTGAAGAAGAAATCGCCGCCTGCGAGATGGTCCCTGATCCCGACGACCTCGAAACACGCCTGCTCGAACAATTCGAACTCAAGACCGGCATTCGAGGGAACACCATCGTCGCCTTCGCGTTGACTTAGCCGTCACTCACCTGTTCCGACCGACTTGTTCGGGATGGGTCCACTTACAAGCCTTATAGCGGAAACGGGCTTCCTTCGCGAACTACCCGGATGTCATGATCGGTGAAACTTCCGTGCATCTGCGGCACTCGGTACTTTGGCATGTGGCAGGACGTACAGTCGCTCTTCTTTACCGGACACACCGGCAAGGACTTGTTTCCCGCGACCGTCGCGGACGGCTGATCGCCCTTCGTGTTTCCCGCCAATCCGGAGTGACACGCCAGGCATTTGCTGTCATAGAATTTTGCGTCGCGGACCACTTCTTCATGGGGGTTATGGCATGCAATGCAAGTGATCCGCCTGTCTGGCTGGCTCCAGCAACGGCTCTTGGCCAGCCGGTAAGGCTGAAAGCGCACATTGATAGGAACGATGTCTTTCGCTGCAATAACATCCATTGGCGTCCGATGGCATGCCCCGCAATAGTCGACTAGAGCCACCGGGTTGAGATTGGCGGGATTGAGAATCGCCGCCTTGCCCGCATCGATCTTGCCTTGACTCATTGACTGGACATGCCGCAGCCCCGGTCCATGGCAAGCCTCGCAGGTCACTCCCGGCGTTGCGTGTTGCGGATCGAACTGGCGCCGTAGCGAAGACGCCGTCGTATGGCAGCCAAAGCACCGCGCCGCTGTTTCCTGGCTCATCGGCTCACCGAAGGCATGCTCCAGATCGCGCGGCCCTCCCGGCACATGCCCCGGAGTAATATCCAGCCCGCCGATCGCAGCGAAGTAACTCAACTGGCTTTCAAAGACGTTCTCTCGCGATTCCAGGTTGTTGGATTCGAGGATGAACGTCTGCCCCATCGTGGCGTTCCCCATCACCCATGTCACTTGCCCGCTCATCGCGTCGCCCCCCCGCCCGACGGCATAGGTGCTTCCCTTCTTGTTCCGTGTGATCGTCGTGAGGAACGGCGCCGTCTCCAGGGAAAGACTCGGCTTGGCTCGCAATACCTCAGTGTCGATCGCGCGCCAGGCCGCCTTGGCCATCGAGGTCTGCGGCTGTGTGCGTGCCTCTTGCTCATGGCACGAGCCGCAAGCCTGCGTTCCCACGAAATCGCCGCGGGAACCGGCCGCGCTCGTCGGCCACCACGCCTCCTCCTTCACTCGGTTCACCGTCAACTCCGCCGCCTGCCGGCCGGCGTTGACTTGCGATCCCGTCAAGGAGAGGCATGCAAACAGTGCGGCTACGAGGACAAGGGCGCAGCCAGGGGCCCTCAATCTATTCCCCCGCAATCCAGTACCTCCTGTCCGGCTTTTGCTTCCGCGCTCGCTTCGCTGACACATGCAATCCCTCGTCTCTTCTTATCCCATGCGCATTGGCCTTGGCTACTGGATACATCCATCCCCTTAGCCAGCGACTTCCGCAAACTTGCAGACAGATTCGGCGAAGTTGTCTATGGTATTCTTCTCCTCGCTGCCGGATTCGAGCAGCCCACAGCTTTCGAGGGTGGATTCTCCGGGGCGGCGATGGACAATCCAAAATATCGCGTCATCTTTGAGAAGCTCCACGAAGAGATCCTCTCCCACCGCTACAAGCCGGGCGGTCGGCTGCCCAGCGAAGCCGAGCTCGTCCGTCGCTTCGGTGCCTCCCGCATGACCGTCCTCAAAGCCATCAAGGAACTGCAGGCCCTTGACCTCGTTCACCGCCGCGTCGGCTCCGGTACTTATGTTTCCAATCACTCCGCCATTGGCAGCCGCGTTTTCGGCCTGCTCATCGCCGAACTAGGCCAGACCGAGATCTTCGAGGCAATTTGCCGGGGAATGATGATGCTCCCCAAGGCCCGCCAACACTCCCTCCTCTGGGGCCACTCCGTTTTCAACGACGGCCAGAACGCAGAAGTAGCTGAGGCGCTCTGCCAGCACTACATCTCCCAAAAGGTCTCGGGCGTCTTCTTCGCGCCCATCGAATACAGCGATTCGCGACATGAGACGAACTACAGGATCGCCGCCGCGCTCGACCGCGCCAAGATTCCCGTCGTGCTGCTGGATCGCTGTCTCGCCCCCTACCCGCGCCGTTCGAAATACGACCTTGTCGGCATAGACAACCATCGGGCCGGATATCTTGCC
>Ga0302324_100016429_pt1 | contig 14746 bp, 13 predicted proteins | sample Palsa_T0_1_FD_201949 | JGI IMG/M metagenome (GOLD analysis project Ga0302324, IMG submission 201949) | Peat permafrost microbial communities from Stordalen Mire near Abisko, Sweden - Palsa_T0_1 | ecosystem: Environmental > Terrestrial > Soil > Palsa > Peat permafrost | place: Sweden: Abisko...
CTACGTAGATCCTGACGGTCACCAGCGGTTGCCCCCGATTTCGCCGCTCCGCCAGAGCTGACCGAGGCCGTAGTCCTTTAACCACTTGGCCAGTTCGGGTCCGGTCAACCGGCGCATTTCCGTGGATCCGTGCCGCTTTTCGCACACCACAACAGCTTCCGGTACTTTGGTCAAGCCGTCTACGAGTGCATCTGAGTGCGTCGTGACGATCAACTGCATGCGATGGGAAGCCTCGATTAGCAGGTCGGCGAGCCCTGGGAGAAGATCCGGGTGCAGCCCGAGTTCCGGTTCTTCGAGACAAACCAGCGGCGGCGGCGACGGATGACACAGCACCGCCAGGAGGCAAAGGTAGCGTATCGTCCCGTCTGAAAGGCGTGTGGCGGGAACAGACGCGCGCAACCCTGAGTAGCGGAGAAACAATTGGATGGTCCCGCCTACGACTCTGGTCGAAAAATCTTCGATTGTTTCGTCGGCTTGCGTTAACTTCCCGATCGAGCTGGTCCTGAGATTGGAATGGTTCTCCAGATCGTTGAGGACAAGCGCAAGGTTCGCGGCATCCTCGCTCAGGAAATCCCCGGGCAGATCAGTCGCTTGTGGCCTTCGCGCCTGCGTGCTGCGCCCCAGACTCCATTCCCGAAACAGCTTGATCTTCGCGTATTGGTTCCCGAGATGGGTCAACTCCGGGTACTGGTCGGGGTCCTTTCTCTGAGATAAAACGGATCGATCGGGCGCTAGATCCTCGGCGGGTCGAAGCTCCCGCGCCTTACGTCCATTAAGTGAATTCCAGTCTGGCGTCTTAACGTTGAGAACAGGATGGCCACCATTGTAACGGTAGAAGTAGTTCACTTCCTCGTCGTCGGGTTTGTAGCGGACTTCGCTCTCAATTGCCTCGTCCACCAGTTCTGCACGCTGTCCGACAATTCTGAAGGCTAATCGGTGGCGGAGGTTTGTTATGCCGACGGAATAATCAACACTTACGTCAATTTCGGCAACCGGCGGTACCTCAGAACCTTTCCACAGCCACTCGGTGATTCCTCCGCCGGTTTGTATTGGCTCGAGCAGATTTCCGGGTGCTGCCCGAAGCAGGCTGATGACTTCGATGAGATTCGACTTTCCGGAACCATTCGGACCTACGAGCACGTTCAGCGACAGCAGTTCCAAGTCAGGCGTGTCCGGGCCAAACGACAGAACATTTCTCGGCCTGATCATTCTCAGAAATCGCTTGCTTCCAAGCATGTAGTCTTCATTCTACTCGTCGATACATCCAGCTAGGGTCTTTCCCCGAGCTTTATTCCCCCCACTCCACCCGATTCTTTCATCATGAGCGCGCTGCTCCTCCTGCTTCTCGCGCTATCTGTCAAAAACGATCACACCCCCCTCCGATCCGGGTGCGATGCAGAATCAGACATCGTCGCGACCCTCGCGGCCGGCGCTCCCTTGACCATTCGATTCGCCATGTCCGGCGAAAGCGTCGCATGCTACAAGGTCTCGGTCCAAACGGCCGACAAAACCGTCGAAGGATATCTTCCGGCTACCGCGATCGAAGGACTCGAGGATTTCGACAAAGGCCGGCGGAACGCCGCCTGGCTCGAGACCGCGCAGGAAACCCAGCAGGTCGCGAACTCGATTCGCGCTTCGGCCCCTTCTCTCGCCCTCAGCGTAACCGGACAGGGAGCCGTGGGCGAGGCGTCCCGGTTGATCGAAACCCAGCCCGCGAAAGCGCTCGAGCTCTTGCAGCCGGAATTGCGGAAAAAGAAGAATCCGTCTTTGCTGGCTCTGGCCGGCGTCGCGGCGTGGCGGGCGGACGATAGCCGCCTGGCGCTCGAGTACTGGAAGACCGCGCTCGACATGCAACCGAATCCGGATCTCGAAAAGATCTATCGGCGCGTGCAGCGGGAGACCAAGGGCGATCAGAGCGGCGACAAGCTGATCGGCTTGAGAGTCGTCCTGCGCTATGACGGGATTGCGATCTCTATCGAGACGGCGCGCCAGATGCTCGATGCGCTCGATCAGGAGTTCGCGCGGGTTTCAGGCGCCCTGGGATGCTCCGCGCAGGAACGCCTGGTGGCGATCGTGCAAACGCGGGATGCGTATCGCAAGACCACCGATGCGGCGGAATGGAGCGCGGGACAGTATGACGGGCGCATTCGCGTCCCGGTTCTCGAAGGGCAGGGAATGGACGCTTCCATGCGCCGGATCTTCGCGCATGAGTCCACGCATGCGTGCCTCTCCATGCTCGGCCGCTGGCCGGCGTGGTTGCAGGAAGGGCTGGCGCAGAGGTTCTCGGGCGACACGCTGTCGGCGCCGGCGCGGCGCAGGATCGCGGAGTTGACCCGGAACAAACAACTGCCGCGATTGGAGAATCTGGGGCAGGACTGGTCGCGCCTGGATAGTGAACATGCCGTGGCCGCTTATGCGTTGTCGCTCGCCGCGGTAAGTCTGTATTACGAGAATTACCCGCAGTACAGCATCGCCGACCTGATCCGGAATCCCGATCGCCTGGCACAGATTACCCAGGATCTCGACCAGCGCCTGGGTTTATAAGACCAGCGTCTGGGTTTATTAAGACCGGTCTCCTGTATTCTGATAGGAGATGTCCTTTGCGACCATTCCGGAAGCCCTCGACGATTTCCGCGCCGGTCGAATGCTGGTGGTGGTCGACGACGAGGATCGGGAAAATGAGGGCGATCTCACCATGGCGGCCGAGTGCGTCACGCCGGAAGCCATCAACTTCATGGCGACGCATGGGCGCGGGCTGATCTGCCTGGCGCTGGCAGCGGAGCGTTGCGACGCGCTGCATCTGCCGCTGATCTCGCCCATGAATACCTCGCGCTTTGGCACGGCGTTCTGCGAATCGATCGACGCGGCGGAAGGCGTCAGCACGGGGATTTCGGCGGGCGATCGGGCGCGCACGATTCTCCAGGCGATGTCGCCGCAATGCCGGCCACGGGATCTGGCTCGTCCCGGTCATGTTTTTCCCCTGCGGGCGCGCGAAGGCGGCGTGCTGGTGCGCGCGGGGCAGACCGAAGCCGGGGTCGACCTGGCGCGCATCAGCGGGTTCGAGCCGGGCGGAGTGATCTGCGAAATCATGAACCCGGACGGGTCCATGGCGCGCGTCCCGGAGCTTACCGAATTCTGCGCGCGGCATGGGATGAAGATGATCTCGGTCGAGTCGCTGATCCGCTATCGCCTCGAAAACGAACAGTTCGTCGAGCGGCGCGAAGAAGGCTGCCTGCACACGGAATTCGGTTCATTCAAGACCGTTTCCTACGTGAGCACGTTCAATAACGAAGGGCACGTGGCTCTGGTGTTCGGCGATATCGCGCGCCGGCCGAACGTTCTGGTCCGCATGCATGCGCGCTGCGTGGACGGCGATGTGTTCGGGTCTACGCGCTGCAACTGCCACCGGATGATTCGGGCGTCTCTTGAAAAAATCGCTGCGGAAGGGGCTGGGGTGCTGGTGTATCTGCACCAAACGGGCATGGGCTCGCGCACCCATTATCCGGCGGCGGATGGGCAAGCGCCACCGCAGCACGAATCCGGCATCGGCGCACAGATTCTGGCGGATTTGGGACTCACCACCATTCGTCTGCTGACCAATCATCCCCGAAAAGTAGTTGGCCTCGACGCCTTCGGCATCGAGATTGTCGAACAAGTGCCGGTCGGCTAGATTTAAGCCGCAGATTCACGCCGATAAAATTATCTTTAGTCTTATCCGCGTGAATCGTCGTGCATCTGCGGCCAGAACGCTAACTCACGTTTCCCAGCGATTGAGGATCGCGGGCGGCGGCGCTGATGCGGGCGGGTTCCGGAGCTTCGTCGGCCCCGCCCACGCCCAGTTCCCGCATGCGCTTCAACGACGGCAACAGGCGCGATTCCCAGGATGCGGCCGAGCGGTTGTACGCCTCTACGGCTTTGGCCAAGTGGCGGCCCGAATCGGCGTAGGCGTCGGCGAAAATACGCACGCGTTCGTAAAATTCCGACGCGATGCGACGCAGCTCCCCGGCATTGTGCGCCAGCTTTTCCTGGCGCCAGCCGTAGGAGATTCCTTTTAGAACGCTGATGAGCGTTACCGGGGTCGCCAGCAGAACCTTGCGGGCGAGAGCGCGCTCCAGAAGCTCGGGATCGCGTTCCAGGGCGGCGCTCAGGAAATGATCGCCGGCGAGAAACAGCACCACCATTTCAGGAGCGGGCTGAAATTGCGTCCAATATTCGCGAGCTCCCAACTGCATTACGTGCCGCATCACGTGTTGGGCGTACCGGTCGAGCGCGGCTCGCTTGGAGATTTCGTCGGGTGCGGCTTCGGCGTCGAGATACGCGGCCAGCGGAACTTTCGCGTCCACCGCGAGCGTGCGCCCACCGGGGAGCCGCACCAGCATGTCGGGGCGCATCCCTTCGCTGGCGGTCTGCTCGAAGAAATCGCAATAGGGGACCATGCCGGAAAGTTCGGCCACGCGGCGCAGCGTCAGCTCGCCCCAGCGGCCGCGGCTGTTGGGAGCGCGCAGGGCCTGCGATAACGCGACGGTATCGCGGCTCAGCGACGTGAGCTGGTGCTCGATGCCGCCGAGCATCCGCTGGCGCTGGGACTCGAAATCGCGGATCTGGGTTTCCAGGCGCTGAAGGCTATCGGCTACCGGCGCGTCATTATTTTCGCGCCGGCCGCGGAACCGTAGTGCGACGATCGCTCCACCCAGCAAAGCGCCGAGCCCCAGCGCTAAAACAATTCCAGCTAGAAATGTCGCGGAACTCATGTGCTTCCAGTGTGGCACAGCGACCGGGCGGGCAGGTACACTGATGGCCATGACGGATCCGAAACGGGAGTTGTTGCGGCACACCGTGGCTACCGTGGCGTATCGCGGCGCGAAGGCGGTACGCGGCGCTCCGGCTTCGTTTGCCGGCTTTACGGGGGCGGGGAAGACGCCGGTGGAAATTCTCGCGCACGTAGGCGACCTGTTCGATTGGGCGCTGCGCATGGCCAAGGGCTCCCACGAGTGGCGGGATTCTACGCCGCTTAATTGGGACGAAGAGTCGGCCCGCTTGTTCGCGGCGCTGGCGGCGTTTGACGAATATCTGGCTTCGTCGGAGCCGATTCATGCGCCCATGGAGAAGCTGTTCCACGGGCCGATCGCCGACGCGCTCACGCACGTAGGCCAGATCGCCATGATGCGCCGCCTGGCGGGCTCGCCGATGCGGGGCGAGAATTACTACGTGGCGGGGGTGGAGGCCGGACGAGTCGGACCCGACCAGGCCGCGGCAGTCCGGGAATTCTAGAACTGCCACGCGACCACGAGCCCGGAATGCCAACGGAAGAATCTCATTCACTTCGGGGGATTCCGGCACTTGGCTGCGGGTGTACACTGATTGGGAATCGGCAGCACGCCGGAAGTTTCGGATACACTGCCGAAGAGCTAGATCGAAACAATTTTCTACGACGAAAAAGGGAGGAACCATGCTCACTTCTTTCACGACGCGGCGCGCGTCACAAGTTTTCCTGGGGTTCACGATCTTCGCGTGGCTGGGCGCGGTCCGAGCCTCCGAACTCAGTCCTAAGGCGATTTCGATTCAACGTCCCAATCAGATTAAATGGAAAGAAGGCAACGGCTCGGCTCAGGCGATCCTGATGGGAGATCCGGAGAAGCCGGGTTGGTACATCTATCTGACGAAATGGTACCCGCATCACAACAGCCGTCCGCACTTCCATCCCAATGACCGCTTTATCACGGTCCTGTCGGGAACCTGGTGGGTGGGCACTGGGGCGGACTACGATCCGGAACACATGGTTCCTCTACCGGCCGGCACCTTCGTGACGCACTTCGGCAAGGAGATCCACTACGACGGCGCTAAGGACGAAGAGTGCGTGCTGGAGATGGTCGGCATGGGGCCCGCGACGTCCACCCCGGCGGAGAAAAAGTAAGCGCGACTTGTGTTGGTGAGTGGAAAGGCCGGCCCCCTGCAGTAAGGCGACCGGCCCTACGCCGTCAGTGTTTGGAGATTCTGACCATGGTGCGGTCGAGCATGGCTAGCGTCGGTTTGCCGCACAATCCCATGGTGCGCGCGGTCTCGCCCTGCATCATCTGAACCACGGCCTGGACGCCTTCGCTACCGTACGCCGCTAAGCCCCATAAAGCGGGGCGAACAATAATCACACCCCGCGCGCCGTAGGCGAGCGCTTTCACAATATCGCTGCCGCGCCGGAAACTGCCGTCGATCAGAACCGGGATTTTGCCGCTGACCGCATCGACGATAGAAGCCAGTACTTCCATGGGCACGGCCACGCCGGCGGTGGGGGCCGAGCCGTAGTTGGAGATAATCACTCCGTCCACGCCCTTCGACGCAGCGGTCACGGCTTCCTCGGGACTCATGACGCCTTTCAACACCACCGGGACTTTCGCCGCTTGACGGACTTGCTCGACGACGTTCCAAGTCGGCCGCGGACTTCCACTGGGTACGACGCTTGCGGGCGCCGCGCCCACCGACAGGACCACCACTTTGCAGCCGGCTTTCACCGCTCGCTGTACGTTGCTCAACACGGGCCCCACGTCAGATTGTGGATAAATTTGAAACCAGGCGCCGGCTTTGGCCTCGGCCACGATTTTCTCGATCGGGTAGCTGGAGCGGTCGCTAATTACGATGGGGGATTTTACCGCGGCGGCTCCGCGCGCGGTGGCCAACTCGCCTTCCGGATGAAATCTCTGCTGTTCGGAAGCCGGCCCCACCAGGATCGGCGTGTACAGCGTTTCCCCGAACAGAGTGGTGGTCAGGTCGATTTCCTCGGCGTGTAGGTAGCGGCGCGGGCGGAAAATGATGTGGTCGAAGACGGCCCGGTCGCCTCCCGCAAGGGTGCCGAATGCGGCGGGGGTCAGTTTCCGCTCCGCCATCGCTTCCATCTCGAAGGTGTTCAGGACTTCCTCGAGCGGCGTGATCCGTCCGGGAGCCTCGCCCACCGGTCGAGGCCACTTGGTTTCCTGACCACGGAGTAGAGGCGAGGCAGCCTGCCAAAGCCCCAAGCTCGCCAAGGCCGTCCGGCGCGTCAACTTCACGCTCATGTGAAATCCGTCCTCACCAGCGTTCGGTCGATCGAGTCGAGCGTGGGGCGTCCCGTGGCGGCCATCGCCTGGACCAGTTCGGCTTGCACGATTTCGAGAATCCGCTGCACGCCCGCGGGTCCATAAGCGGCCAGTCCCCATCGCGGCACGCGACCCAGGCAGACCGCTCTCGCTCCCAGGGCCAGCGCCTTCAGAACGTCGGTGCCGCGCCGGAATCCGCCATCGACCAAGACCGGGATGCGGCCTTGGGTCCCGTCGACTACTTCCGAGAGCACTTCGAGCGTCGCGGGGCCGTAGTCCATCACGCGGCCGCCGTGGTTTGAAACCACGATTCCGCTGAGCCCATGTTCGACGCACGCCTTGGCGTCCTCTCCGGTCAGGATTCCTTTCGCCAGGAACGGAACCTTCGAGAGCGCGCGGATCGCATCGAGCTGCTTCCAATCGATGCCGGCCGTGCTGCCGGTAAGTCCGTACTTCGGCACTCGCCGCGCACGGCGGGTGGTAGCGGGCCGAACTTTTTCGCCGTTATTCTTCGCGTCCACTTCCTGACGCTGGGAATCGAGGTGACGATCGTGCAAAGCGCGCTCGCGCGGGCCGGTAGAAGAGGTCCCCGACGCGCCCTCATAAGTGAACACGATGCCCTTGCAGCCGGCGTCCTGAGCGATCTCGATCGACTCGTGGTAGTCCTCCATGGTTTCCTTGGGATAAAGCTGGAACCAGATGGGCCCCGCGGCGGCCTTACCGATCTTGTCAAGCGGCAGGCTTGCGTTGTTGCTCACGATCATGGGAGTGCCCGACGCCGCGGTGGCGGCTTTGTGGGTGCCGTACTCGCCATCCGGATGCAGACTGAGATGGCTGGCCGTCGGCGCGATCATGATGGGGAAGGCCAGCTTCGTGCCCAGCACATCGGCCGCGGTCATCACCGAGTTAGCTTCGACGATGCCTCTCGGGATCAGTTCCACCCATTCAAAGGCCTGGCGGTTGCGGCGCAGCGTGAACTCGTCTTCGACGCCCAGCGCGGTGTAATCGTAGGCGTCGCGCGGAAGCTTGGCGTAGGCCACCGGTTCGAAATCGAAGGCGTTGACCATTTCGCCCAATCCGGGGACGCGGCTATGGTCGCGATACGGGTCCTGCTGCGCTCGCAGCAAGGGAGAGCTGGCCACAAAACTGGTCATTATGGACTTCAGCGCCGTGCGCCTGGTGGCGCTCGAAAGCCACTGTTGCTCGATTTTTCCCATCCGTTATTCCTCCTATCCGGCGGTATCGCCCGGGGATATTCTACATCAGAAGACCAGCTTCATACTCAATTGCAGCCCCCGCATGTCGATTCCCGTGCGTGTCGACGTGATCTGAGCGAAGCCCGCGCCGGTCAGACTGTCGTTGGGATCGTTCAGATTGGGGTGGTTCAAGGTGTTAACGCTTCGAAGCGGATCTGCAAATAGACCCGCTCGGTGAGACTGAAATTCTTCATCAAGGTGGAATCGATGGTAAAGATGCCCGGCCCGGTGACGGTGTTGCGAGGCAGGTCGCCGAAGGTTCCTTTGGGCGGGGAAACCGGTGGCTACCGTGAAAATCGCACCGAGCTGCCGGCCGCCGATCAGCGCCCCGCCGAGGCCATGATTCAGGAATTGCCGGCCTTTTCCGAAAGGCAGATTATAAAGCGCCGACGCGAGGTCTGTATCACTTCAATACAGAGCACAAGGGCCTGGGAGGTTGACCCAAACGGGTTCGCTTCCTATGGAGTCGTAGTACTTTCCTTGTCCTTTGGTTCTACGAGTGGTAGTACTTTAATTTGTTGCGCGTTCCAAAGCGACACCGTAACATGGACGCCAAACGCACCGCGAAGCTCTTGCGCTGGGGGACCAATTATGAGTGTGATGTTCGAGATTCTCGATCGTCTGGAAAAGAAAGACGGCGACGGCGCTGCCACCTTCGCCGCTCGAGCCTGGTCCTCGGTGTCGAATTCCCCGGTCTCAAGTTCGTCGCTCCGGGACGACGAACCTGGCTCCGTCCCGAACGATCTGAGCCGGCTATCGCAGCGCGCATTTCCCCTGCTCGACATCCGCTTCGGCGCCGCGACCCGCCCGGTCCTGGGCCCGCGCCAGCCCACGGATTTCCCCTCGCTCTGGGCTATGGCTCGCTTGTGCCAGACGCAATCGCCGGACGCTCGAAAAACCGCTCGGAAGCCTCCGCGGTAAGCACCGGGCGTTCTACCGGAGCCGCAATCATATTCTCCCCGTACTCGCCGCTTCCCGCCGCGACCGGAAGCCCGGTCGCATCGTCGAAGCAGTAAATCGAATAGTCGAAGGACTGCAACTTCGCCAGTAACTCCTCCCGAGATCCGCCATTTCTCGCGAGCGCCGCCGCGGAGCATTCGAAAAGAACCACCGGCCGCATGGTCCGGAGAACCCGGCTCGCTCCGGCAAGCAGCCGGATTTCCTCGCCCTCGACATCCATTTTCAGCACGTCGATGCGCTCCCAGCCCTCCGCCGCGGCGATATCGTCCAGGCTGCGGGTTGCGACTTCCAGGCCTCGCTGCCTCCCGACCCCCTCCGCCAGCGCCCCAAGTGTATTTTGCCCCCCGTGTTCCTCCCGTGCGATAGACAGCGTGGAAATGCCCGAGCCAGCCGATAGCGCATCAGAAAAAATCCGCAGTTGCGGAAATTGGTTGAGCCGAAGGTTACGCTCGAGCCGCCGGAACTCCCGCGGGCTCGGTTCGAATGCGTAAACTCGACCCAGCTCGCCCACCTGCCCCGCGGCGAAGATCGAATACAGCCCCTCATTCGCTCCCGCGTCGACAAACACCATCCCCGGCTTCAGAAATCCGGACAGAAAAGCAAATTCGTTCGGTTCGAAGCAGCCCGTCACGAATAGCTGCTTACTCAGATCGTTTCCCAAGTACAAGGTGAGCCGCGCGCCTCCATACCATTCGACCTCCAGCGGGCCCAGTTTCCCAGCCGCGCGAAAGGCTTCCCAAATCGCCCGTCGTTCGCGAAGCGCCGCATCCGAACGGTCCCATTCGCTATCGAAACGCCAACCCGGATTAGGCGTCAGCGCGCGAGCCTCGAACAATTCACGAGACCGGCGCAACATCCGCCCCGCGGCGTCCGAGGAGAGTTGCTCCCGACCGGCGAACGTCAGCATTTCCCCTCCGTCGGGCCCGCTCGCCTCGATGCCGGTCCATTCGAAGTCCGCCCGCCGGAGCAGCGCCCGGATCTCTTCCACGGCTCCTTCGACAGCTCCCGTGGCAACCTCGATCTTCTTCACATCCCGCAGCCGGCTCCCCGCCGTCCGCAGCGCGTCGAGGCCCGGCACCCGCAGCAAGTCGAGTTTGTCGATTCCCACCTGTTCTAGAAAATGGTCCAACCGGACCCCTCCCGCGGAATTCTCTCCCAACGCAATCGCCTGGACGGCCACATTAGCAGCATGGCCCCTGAGGCGCGACGCGGCGTCGAGGTCCGGCTCGAACGCATAGACCATAAGCGACGGCTTGCGCTGCGCCGCGAGGACGGTCTCCACGGTTGGAATCGCATCGATCCACACAGCGCGTGCTGTCCGTGGAATCGCGACGAAAATATTCGGTTCGATCAACTTCTGGACGCCCGTGGCTTCCGGGTGTCGCCAGGTTTGCAGTCCCTGGTGGAACATCGCCGTTCCAAACGGCGTTTCCATTTCGGTCTGCGGCCGGAAATCGAAGACCTTCACCCAGGATTTTCCGGCAAGAACGGCAGCCACCCGCTCATGAGCCTCCGCATGCGCGGTCTTAACCTGTAACACCCGGACCTTGCCCAAGGCTCGAACGCTTCTCGAAAGAACCTCCGCTTCGATGCCGCCCACGTCGACCGCGAGAAAATCGACATTTTCGAAGGGCGCCATGATCTGCTCCAGGCTCCGCCCCTCCGCCCTTACCGCGTCATACTCCGGTTGGGACTTCCACCGCCGCGCCTCCTTCCGGTCGATCACCCGCTGGCCGTAATTCCGTTCCGGATGCGCATGGCGTAGAAACAGCACGTCGCCCCGGGAAGGCGCCGCCGCCGCGCAAGTTAGAAAGTGCTCCTCCGGATTCAATCCGTTATCGCGAAAAACCTCCTGCATCCAACGAAAATGGTCCCGATCCGCTTCAACCCCCGCAAGCGTGAACGGCAGCCCTCGTTGCGCAGCCAGCTTGGCAGAGGCGACCAACCACCGCCCCCAGCCGGCCCCCACCTCAACCGTAGTGAATTTCGCTTCCGCGGCCGCGACCGCAGCCAAGAGCCCGATCCATTCGAAGTACTCGCTATTCACCAGCGGATACCCGACCGAAGCGAATCCTCCCGGAAGTCCTTTTGAGGCACCCGTAAACAGCCAGTCGCGGACCAGCACGCCAAAAAACCAAGCCTCAAACCCCGGGGGCACGGGTCCGGGGAAAGGATGGAAACGGAAAAAGATGGTCGGAGGCAAAGAGATCTAAGCCCTTATTGTACGCAAGGGGTCCCGCAAAGGGTCCCAAAAGCGGGTCAGCCTGACCTTGCACCTTTTCATTCCGCCGATAAAGAGGCAGAGCGCTCTGCCCCATTTTCGCCTTTTCCGCCGCAGCTTGCATCACTCTTCCGAGGACGACCCGCCACCCGCCAATGTCTCCCGAATTGCCGCTCCATTCCGGCGATAAAGTCTTCCGGACCCCACGGCGCTCCCGCATACGTCGCTCGCCGCAAGCGATGAATTTCCCGCACGTCCTCCATCCCCTCGAGCATCTGCTTCCACGCTCCCGCTCCGCCCCTCGATTCCCAGTAACCCCAATCCAGCAAAGGGATTCTCTCCCCAGGTGGACCCTCCAAATGCGCCGCCGCGCTCGACCATCGGTACGCTTCTGGCATCTCCACCATCCCCGCGCGCACAGGGTTCCATTCGACGTACCGCAGGGCAATTCCCTCTTTCTCGGGCGCCACCGCGCACGCGAAGAATCGGTTCTGCCACAAGTGCCCCGACCGCCGGCGCCGCGCGTTGATGTACTGGGCATATTTCCCATGAACGCGCCGGAATAAGACCGACAACGCGTCTTCGCGCTCCGGTACGACCACCCAATGGACATGATTGGTCATAAGACACCAGCCCAGCACCCGTACCCCCGCCTTTTCGCGGTGATCCTCGACGAGATGCAGATAAGTTTCGCGATCCGATTGCGAGAAAAAGACATCCGCGCGATTTACGCCTCGCTGGGTTACATGGTAGGCGACTCCCGGGAGGACGCATCGTGGATTTCGCGGCATGACCCAGTAGTGTCCCGGCGCGTCCGGTTATCTCGCGAAATGTACCAGTGCGCTCTGACACTTTCTCGCGGTCCGAAAAGGTGCAAGTTCAGGCTGACCCGCTTTCCACCTCGACCCGCTTTCCGACCCGCTTTCCACCGCTTTCCAGGTCCATTGAAAAAGCGTGGGAAAAAGGCGAAAAAGCTAAAAAAGCGGAAAAGCTGAATACCACGAATAGGGTATGCTTCTTCCCGCTAAACTGGTTACTCGAAAAACCTTCCATCTCGTGATTCCGTTTACTCGTTAATCGGGCATACTAGCGAACGTGAGCTGCAACTGACAGAACGCTCAAATCACCATGAAAGAGTAAGGCTCCGTGGGGAGAATCATTATGAAACGAATGACTTTGCTGATGGTTGCCGTCGTGATACTGGCAGGTATGGTCGGATTTACACCGCCCGCGGTTCTACACGCGGACGACTCGGGCGCCCCGATCTTCGTAACAAAAATCCCCCCCGGATACCGCGACTGGAGGTTCATCTCCGTCTCCCACGAAGCAGGCAACCTCAACAGTATTGGCGCCGTTTTGGGCAACGATGTGGCGATCGCGGCCTACCGCGAGGGCAAGCTCCCCTTTCCGGACGGCACGATCATCGCGGCTTTGCACTACGGTCACGTCGCGTCGGCGGAAAACAACCAGGTCTTTGGCCAAGCCCAATCTTTCGTCCCAGGCCCGCAAACGAACATTCAGTTCATGGTTAAGGACTCCACCAAGTACGCCGCGACGGGCGGCTGGGGGTTCGCGACCTTTATAGACGGCAAACCCGCCCCCGCGGCGTCAATGAAAAGCTGCTTCCCCTGCCACAATCAAATCAAGGCTAGCGACCTGGTCTTCACGCATTACGCACCGTAAAAAGCGGGTCAGCCTGACTTTGCACCTTTTCATCCCACCGATAAGGAGGCAGAGCGCTGTGTCCCCTTTTCGCCTTTTCCGACACCGTTCGTATCACCGATCCGCCATCCAATTCGATTGCTTGAATACGAAACGCGCAAGTTCAGGCTGACCCGCCTTCCCCCACAGCCCTCAACTGCAGCACGAGCTCAGCATTTTCGATCGCCCGCCGCGACCCTACGAATATGCACCGAAGCAAACGCCCATCCCGCGTAAATTCCAGATTGTTCTTCCATTCGAACAGAAACTCCGGATGCTGCGGAGGCCGGCGAGGAACGTACACAAACGGAAATCCAATCCGCGCCAGGGTCATGATCACAAACGCCGGCGTCGGCCGCGACGCCAGCCCCCCCACCGCCTGACTCAACGTCTCGCGCGGTTCGTCCACGATCCGCAGCAGCGGATCCCGGTGATCCATAATCACGGTCTCGAGCAGCAACAAGTCATCGCACACCCCTGCTAGCTTGCGCAGCGCTGCCACCGGATTTTCCAGATGATAGAGCAACCCATAGCAAAACACCACCTCGAACCGTCCCAGCGACGCGAGCGTTTCCGTCTCGACATTCACAACCTGCGCCGCGAGCCCCGGATAGCGGGTGTGCAGAGACTCGATATTTTCCTCACGCGCATCGGCGCAAACCACGCGGCAATCCTTGGCCGCAAAAAACTGAGCCAGGTGGCCCACCCCGCATCCCACGTCGAGAACGCTGCGCCCATTCAGCCGCAACCCCAGACTTTCGAGATGTTCCATCCGCGCCTGGTTGAGGCTTTCCGCCTCTGGACTGTCGAATACGCCGACACCGCCTCCACCGGCCGGCCACGTCTCCGGAATCGCGACCGGATATCCCTTGGCCGTTGTACTCGCATCGAGCACCTCTTGCACGCCGTTCGCCCGCGGGTGTCGCCAGGTTTGCAGTCCCTGGTGGAACAGAACTTTTCCGTACGGCGTTTCCCTTTCGCCCTGCGGTTCAAAATCGAAAACACGCACCCACGCTTGTCCGGCAAGAATCGCGGCGACTCGCTTATGCGACTCCGCATTGGCAGTGCTAACCTGCAACACCCGCGCCTTACCGAGCGACGGCAAACTACCGGCAAGAAGATCCGCCTCCACCCCGCCCACGTCGATGGCGAGAAAATCCACGTGTTCGAACGGCGCGACGATTTGCTCCAGGCTCCGCGTCTCCGCCGGCACTGCGTCGTAGTCCGGCTGCGCCTTCCAATACGCCGCCTCATTCCGATCGATCAGCTGCTGCCCGTAGTTCGATTCCGGATGGGCATGCCGCAGAAACAGAGCGTTCCCGCTGAAAGGCGCGGCCGCTATGCACGACAGAAAATGTTCTTCGGGATTCAGCCCGTTATCCCGAAATACGTCCCCCATCCAGCCGAAGTGATGCCGGTCCGCCTCCACCCCCGCCAACGTGAACGGCAGCGACCGCTGCGCCGCGAGCTTCGCCCCCGCCACCAGCCAACGACCCCATCCGGCCCCTAACTCGACCATGGTGAATCGCCCCTGCGCGGCC
>Ga0302324_100016430_pt1 | contig 14745 bp, 12 predicted proteins | sample Palsa_T0_1_FD_201949 | JGI IMG/M metagenome (GOLD analysis project Ga0302324, IMG submission 201949) | Peat permafrost microbial communities from Stordalen Mire near Abisko, Sweden - Palsa_T0_1 | ecosystem: Environmental > Terrestrial > Soil > Palsa > Peat permafrost | place: Sweden: Abisko...
CGTAGTTCTGATACGCCGGGATGGCGATTGCGGCCAAGATGCCGATGATCGCGATCACGATCATCAACTCGATAAGGGTGAAACCCTTTTGTAACGACTTCATTAAAAGCTCCTAAGTGACATTGAGGGATCGAAATCTTCGGAGGCTACGCCTGCCGTGCCTAGAGCAATGCAACCGTCATGCCAGCAGCAAAACGGAAGCTAACATTTTGATTATAAACGATTTATTTTTCCAGGCACCGCCAGTACACCTGCGTCAGCTGACGAACCCGCCAATCAGCGGGGTCACAATGTGACGCAGATTGTCACTCGATCCCGAGCTTCTTGACGCGATACCGCAGCGCCCGGAAGCTCATCCCCAGTAGCTTGGCCGCGGCAGTTTTGTTGTAACGGGTCTTCTCCAGAGCCTTCACGATGGCCTCGCGTTCGATGTCCTCAAGCTGCGCGCCGAGTGCGCCGGGGGTGGCCGCGGTGACGGCGGGTTCGGGGCTCCCCGGCCGGCCGGGGTCGCTGCGCACGTGCAGGTGCTCGACCATGATCACATCGCCGGTGCACAGCGTGAGCGCACGTTCCAGCACGTTTTCAAGCTCGCGCACATTGCCGGGGAAGGCGTAGCCCTGCAGGGCCTCGAGGGCTGCCGGATCCAGGGTTGGTGCCTTGGTGCTCATGCGCCGCGCCAGGCGCCGCAGAATGACCTCGGCCAGGTCCGGGATGTCCTCGCGCCGCTCGCGCAGCGCCGGCACGCGCAGCTCGATCACATTGATGCGATAGAAGAGGTCCTCGCGAAAGCGCCCTTCGGCGACGAGGTCGACGAGATTCTTATGCGTGGCGGAGAGGATGCGTACATCGACAGGCTCCTCGCGCGCCTCGCCGATCGCCCGCACGGCCTTCTCCTGGACCACCCGCAGAAGCTTGACCTGCATGTGCAGCGGCAGGTCTGCGATCTCATCCAGAAAGAGCGTACCTCCTTCGGCGCTTTGGATGAGGCCCTTCTTGTCGGCGACGGCTCCCGTGAAGCTGCCGCGCTTGTGGCCAAAGAGCTCGCTCTCCATGAGCTCGGTGGGGATCGCGCCGCAGTTCACGGCCACGAACTGCCCCTCGCGCCGCGCGCCGCTTTCATGAATGAGCTGCGCGACCAATTCCTTGCCGGTGCCCGACTCGCCGAAGACATGCACGGGGGCCTGGCTTCTTGCAACGCGCGCGATCATGTCGCGCAGCTGCTGCATGGCTGGCGAGCGGCCGATCAGGCGCGGCCCCTGCATGGTGAGCGTCGATGCGCCGTCGGCGCCCGGTCGCAATTTGAGCGCACTGCCGACGAGCTTGCGCAGCACGCCCAGATCAAGGGGCTTCGAGACGAAGTCGAAGGCGCCGAGCTTCAACGCGCGCACCGCGGACTCGATGTTGCCATGCGCGCTGATGACCGCGACCGGAAGTGCCGCATGGTTCTCCTGGATCCAGGCGACGAGATCGAGGCCATTGCCGTCGGGCAGGCGCATGTCGGTGAGGCACAGATCGAAGCTGTCCGCCAGCAGTAGCTTGCGTGCGGTTGCGATGTCGGGCGCGCTCCGAGTTTCCACCTGCATGCGTCCCAGGGTGAGGCTCACGAGTTCGAGCAGATCGGGCTCATCGTCGACGATCAGGACGCGCGGCTTCATCGTGCGTGCGACCAACGCTGCGGGTCGGCGAACACCATGCGAAACAGGCTGCCGCCGCCGGCTCTGGGCTCATACAGGAGAGTTGCGCCGTTGGTCTGCGCAAGCTCGCGGGCGAGGAATAGACCGAGCCCCGTGCCGCCGTGGCCGCTTGAGAAGAACGGCTCGAAGATCCGCTCGACGTGCTCTGCGGGCACGCCGGGGCCGCGATCGGCGATCTCAAGATAAGGACGCGCGCTTGCGCTGATGCGCCCGTAGCGCACTTCAATGGGCACGTCGGCGGGCGCGTGCTTGAGCACGTTGTCGCACAAATTCCATACCACCTGATGCAGCTGACTCGAATCCACGCGCACCTCGATAGGCGCTTTGGTTCCTGAAATCGTAAAGCGTTCCGGCGCACATTGCATGGTCGCGCAGAACTCATCGAGGAAATCCTCGAGCCACCCCCGCAGGGACAAACGCTCCCGATGCGCTTCCTCGCGGCGCGACAGGCGCAGCACATTATTGATGATGTCGTTCACGCGCGTGGCATTTGAGCAGATGATTTCCGTCAGGCGCTTATCCTCGCCGGCAAGGTTCGCCGACTCGGCGAGCAGCTGTCCCGCGTGGCTCATGGCGCCGACCGGATTTCTGATCTCATGGGCGATGCTCGCGCTCAGGCGGCCGAGCGCCGCGAGCTTTGATTGCTGAACTTTCTCCGCGATGAGGCTCGTGTCCTCCAGAAACACCAGAATCGGCGCGGGCGCCGAGTCGCCGAGCGGCGCGAAGTGCGGCTGGATGACGCGCGCGCCGTCGGCAGCGGTGAACGTCGGGGGCGAATCGGCGGCTGCCGCGGTTCCCTGGCGCCAGGTTGCAAGCAAGTACAGGAGCCTTGGGGATGCCTCGCCCAGCAAGGCGCCCGGATAGGCGCTGCGGTCACCCAGCATCTGTGCGGCGGATTCGTTGATGAGCCGCACGCGATCCTCGGTGTCAACCACGAGGATGCTCTCGCGCAGGTGCTGCACGATGTACTGCGAGAGCTGGGCGAGATTCGCAAGATCGATCTCCTGGCGGCGCACCAGAGCTTCGCTCTCGCGCAGGCGGTTTGCGATCGGCCAGGCGGATAATGCGATGGCAAACAGCACCACACCGATGACGCCGCCGGTGGTGAAGTCGCCCGCCGGCGCAACTCCAGCGACGTAGACGAACATCTGCTGTACGAGAATGCCCAGTGCAGCCATGGCCGCGATGAGGAAGGCGTCGCGATGCTCGGCGAGCACCGACATCGCGCCCACCGGCAGCACGAGCAGAATCGCAAGGCCGCTCGCAACGCCGCCGCTGGCGTAGAGAATGAGTGATATCCCGGCGGCGTCGACGCCGGTGTTGAGGAGCGCAACCGCCCGCAGGTTCTGCCACGAGAGGCGCCGTGCGACCACCAGCAGCACGCCCGCCGAGAAGTATGCAATGCAGGCCGACAGGAAGGTTCCGGGGCGGCCCGTGAAGAGCGGCTCCTGCGCGGTGAGCCACTGCATCGTGACGAGCACCGGCGGCAACAGCAGCCGGTAGAGATTGACGAGGCCGATCACGCGCCAGGCGAGATCGCGCCGGGCGAGGTGGGCTGACGCGGTTTGGGCCTGCATGCCGGCGTGAGCGAATGATGCCTTGGTGCGCGAGCGACGGCGGCGACTTTAGCACCTTCGCGCGCTGGCCACTCTCCAGGGTTTTCGCGAGAATACCGTCTGTTTGCGCGCTTGAGGCGAATCCCACGATGAATCTGCACGAGTATCAGGCGAAGGATCTGTTGCGCCGCTACGGCGTCGCCGTACCGCAGGGGGGCGTCGCGGCCAGTGCGCAGGAGGCAGTGGCGGTGGCGCAAACCCTGGGCGGTTCGCTCTGGGTAGTCAAGGCGCAGGTGCACGCGGGCGGGCGCGGCAAGGCGGGCGGCGTGCAGCTGGTGCGCAATCTGTCGGCGCTGCGCGGCGCCGCCGAGCGCATGCTGGGGCACAATCTCGTGACTCAGCAGACCGGCAGTGCGGGGCTTCCGGTCGAGCGCGTGTACGTCGAAGCAGGCTCCGACATCGAGCGTGAGATTTATCTGTCGCTGACGCTCAACCGCGAGCGCGGTCGCATCGCCGTGATCGCATCGAGCGCCGGCGGCATGGATATCGAGGAAGTCGCGCACAAGACGCCGCAGAAGATCCTCGCCGTGACCGTGCATCCGGCCGCGGGCCTGCAGCCCTACCAGTGCCGCGAGCTCGCCTTTGCCTTGAAGCTCTCAGGCAAGCAGATGAGCGACTTCCAGCAGCTTGCGATGGCGCTCTATCGCCTCTACATGGAAAACGACGCAAGTCTGCTCGAGATCAATCCGCTCATCCTCACACGCGCGGGCGAGCTCGTCGCGCTCGACGCCAAGATCAATATCGACGCCAACGCGCTCTTTCGTCATCCAAACCTTGCGGCGCTGCGCGACGCGAATCAGGAGGATCCGCTCGAGCGGCGCGCGAGCGAGCATGAGCTCAACTACGTCTCGCTCGATGGCGACATCGCCTGCATGGTGAACGGCGCGGGGCTCGCCATGGCGACGATGGATCTCATCCAGCTGCACGGCGGACACCCTGCCAATTTTCTCGACGTCGGCGGCGGGGCGACCGCCGAACGCGTGGCGGTCGCATTTGAAATCATATTTTCCAACCCCAAGGTGCGTGCCGTGCTCATCAACATCTTCGGTGGCATCGTACGCTGCGACATCATTGCCGAAGGCGTCGTGCAGGCCGTGAAGTCCGTGGGCGTGACGCTGCCGGTGGTCGTGCGCCTCGAAGGCACGAATGCCGCGCAGGCGCGCACGATTCTCGCATCGAGCGGCCTTGCGATCACGCCGGCCGAAGACCTGAGCGACGCGGCCCGCAAGGTGATCGCGCTCGCCAAGAAGGCAGCGCCATGAGCATCCTCGTGAATCGCAATACGCTCGTCATCTGCCAGGGCTTCACGGGGCGCCAGGGTACCTTTCATTCCGAGCAGGCGCTCGCCTACGGCACGCAGTTGGTCGGCGGCGTGACGCCGGGCCGCGGCGGCGAGCGCCACCTGGGCCAGCCGGTGTTTGACACCGTGGGCGAGGCGGTGCGCGCAACCGGGGCTACGGCCAGCATGATCTACGTGCCCGCGGCGTTTGCGGCCGATGCGATCCTCGAGGCTGCGGATGCGGCACTCGAGCTCGTCGTCTGCATCACCGAAGGCGTGCCGGTGAATGACATGGTGCGCGTCAAAGCGGCGCTCGCGCAGTCGACGACGCGGCTCGTGGGTCCCAATTGTCCCGGCGTCATCACGCCTGAGGAATGCAAGCTCGGCATCATGCCGGGCTTCATCCACAAGAAAGGGGCGGTCGGCATCGTGTCGCGCTCCGGCACGCTCACCTACGAGGCCGTGTTTCAGACGACGAAGGCGGGCCTCGGGCAGAGCACCTGCGTCGGTATCGGCGGCGATCCGGTGCGCGGCATGGGATTCATTGACGTGCTCGAGCTCTTTGAGCGCGACCCCAATACTCTCGGAATCATCCTCGTCGGCGAGATCGGCGGCTCGGATGAGGAGGCGGCCGCGGCCTACATTCGGCATTTCGTGACGAAGCCCGTGGTTGCCTACATTGCCGGCGTCACTGCGCCTGCCGGCAAGCGCATGGGCCATGCAGGCGCCATCGTCGCCGGCGGCAAGGGCACGGCGGCGGAGAAGTATCAGGCGCTCGAGGCTGCGGGAGTGCGCACCGTGAGATCGCCCGCGCTCATGGGCGAGACCGTGCGCGAGCTGCTGCAGGCGCGGCGGGGTGGGCGCCGTCCGCCCGCGCGGCTGAGCCGCGTCAAAAGCGGCGCCAAAAAAACTGCCGCCAAGAAAGGCGCCGCCAGGAAAAGTGGCGCGCGGAAAAAGCCGCGTTCGCCCAGGCAGGCGCCGCGGCAGAGCAGGCGCGCGAGGCACCGCTAGCGCCGTGAGCAACTCTTTGAAGGTTGCGCTCGCACAGATCGATCTCCTCGTCGGCGACGTGCAGGGCAACACCGCGCGCATCGTCAGCACTGCGCGGCACGCGCACGCGCAGCTCGGCGCGGATCTCGTCGTGTTCCCCGAGCTTGCACTCTCGGGCTATCCGCCCGAGGACCTGCTGTTTCATCGCGGCTTTCGCCGCCAGATCGAGGCTGCGCTCGAGCGCCTGCGCTACGAGATCGGCACGGCATCGATCGTCGTGGGCTATCCCGAGTACAGCGGCCGCGACATCTACAACTCCGCGGCGCTCATCACCGGCGGCGTGATCACCGCCAATCACAGAAAGAGCGAGCTGCCGAACTACAAGGTGTTCGATGAGAAGCGCTACTTTCGTCCGGGCGCACAGCCGACGGTGGTCGACTGCCAGGGATTTCGCGTCGGATTATTGGTCTGCGAGGACATCTGGGGTCCCGAGGCGGCCCAAATGGCGCGCTCCGCGGGGGCTGAACTCCTCCTGGTGAGCAACGCCTCCCCCTATGAGATTCACAAGCAGCGCGAGCGCGAAGAGGTGGTGCGCGCGCATGTACAGGAAGTGCATCTGCCGGTTGCGTACGTCAACCGCGTCGGCGGCCAGGACGAGCTCGTCTTCGACGGCAACTCGTTCGCCATGGATGCGCACGGCGTGCTGGTGGCGCGCGCGCCGGCCTTTCTCGAGGGCACTCATCTGGTGGAATTCACGCGCGATGCGCCCGGCCGCGCCATACCGCAACCCTGCACCATCGCCGCGGAGCTTTCCGATGAGGAGAGCGTGTATCGCGCGCTCGTATTGGGCGTGCGCGACTACGTCACGAAGCATGACTTTCCCGGCGTCGTCATGGGGCTCTCCGGCGGCATCGACTCGGCGCTCACGCTCGCCATCGCCGTGGACGCCATCGGCGCCGAGCGCGTGCATGCGGTCATGATGCCCTCGCGCTACACCTCTTCCATGAGTGTCGAGGATGCGGCCGAGGAGGCGCGCACGCTCGGTGTCAAAAGCAGCGTCATTTCGATCGAGGACATGTTTGAGACGACGCTTGCCGCCTTGCGGGATGAGTTCGCGGGCAAGAGCGCCGATTCCGCCGAGGAAAACATTCAGTCGCGCTGCCGCATGCTGATCCTCATGGGCATCTCCAACAAGACCGGCAAGATGCTGCTGACGACCGGCAACAAAAGCGAAATGGCCGTGGGTTATGCGACGCTCTATGGCGACATGGCCGGCGGCTTCGCGCCCATCAAGGACTGCAGCAAGCTGCTCGTCTATCGCCTGGCGGCCTTTCGCAATCGACTGGGTCGCGTCATTCCGCAGCGGGTGATCGAGCGGCCGCCCTCGGCGGAGCTGCGCGCGGATCAAAAGGACTCCGACACGCTGCCGCCCTACGAAATTCTCGATCCCATACTCGAGGCGTTCATCGAGGAGGATCTATCGGTCGATGAGATCGAGGCGCGCGGGTTTGACCGCGCAACCGTCGGCCGCGTGCTTGATCTGGTGAAGCGCAATGAATACAAGCGCCGTCAGGCGCCACCCGGCGTGCGCGTCAGCCGTCGCGCCTTCGGGCGCGATTGGCGCTACCCGATTACGAACGGCTACCGACGTTAGCCTTCACCACGGGTGCCACCAGGATCTTTTCTTCGGCCCTTCCGCGGGCGGCTGCTCGCCTTCCGGGAAGTTGAACGCATAGACCTGCCGGTCCTGCTCCGCGAGCGGTTGCAGGCCCAAGCGATCGTCCGCGTCGATCAGGATCTGCAGCGCCGCACGCACCGCGGGCGCGCCGTCATACTGCTCGATGGTCTGGCGCGCGCGCTGGGCGGCGGCGACGTAGGCCCCGCGGCGCATGTAGTAGCGCGCGACCCCGACGTCATAGTCGGCGAGGCGGTTGCGCAGGAAAATCATGCGCTCGCGCGCGTCGAAGGCGTAGATGCTCTTCGGGTACTGCTCGACCACGGTGCGGAATGCGTCAAAGGACTTGCGCGCATTGCTGGGTGAGCGCTGGCTCAAGTCGGCGTGAAAGGCGCGTTCCATGATGTTCGGCGGATGCTCGAAATCCACGAGACCCTTCACGTACCATGCGTAGTCGACCCGCGGGTGAGTGGGATTCTCGCGCGTGAACTGGTCGGCGGCGTCGAGCGCAGACTCGCGCTCTCCCTCCTTGTAGTACACATAGATCAGGTCGAGGCGTCCCTGGCGCGCCTGATCGGTGAACGGGAAGCGCGCGGTGAGCGCTTCGTAGGTCTTGATGGCGCTCTTGAAATCGTAGGAGACGAGTTGCTGATGGGCGATCTTGTACAGACCATCCGGCCCCTGCTTCGCGAACTTGTCGTCGTGTCGATGGCGCCACATGCTGCAGCCGGACAGCATGGTGAGCGCCATGCATGCCGCAACCCAGGCTCGCCACGTCCTGCATGATGAGGTCAAAGAGGGCCCTTCATTGATTTCTGGTCCACCAAGCCGCGGAAGTATAGCTAATCCCCCGACCGGGGCTGGGACCGGCGGGGATGGCGCAGAGTTCCGTGCCCATGAGCTTGAGCTGCCGGCGGGACTTGCGGGACTGCGCCTCGATGCCGCACTCGCCAAGGTGCTGCCGCAGTATAGCCGCGCGCGCCTGCAGGGGTGGATCCGCGCCGGTGCGGTCACCGTGGACGGACGGTTGCCCCGCACGCGCGACCTCGTGCAAGGCGAGGAGCGCGTGCGCATCGAGGCGCGGATCGAGGCAGTGGGGAGAGTCACCGCCGACGCGATGCGGCTCGAGGTGATCTTTCGGGACTCGGAACTCCTGGTAATCAACAAGCCCGCGGGGCTCGTCGTGCATCCGGGCGCCGGCAATGCGAGGAATACCCTGCAAAATGGCCTCCTCGCTTACGAGCCGGCGCTCGCGCGCGTGCCGCGCGCAGGGATCGTGCATCGGCTCGACAAGGATACCAGCGGGCTCCTGCTCGTGGCGCGCACACCCGAGGCGCACACGGCACTCACCGCGGCGCTCACTGCCCGGGAGATCCGCCGCGGGTACGTCGCGCTCTGTACGGGCGTCATGACCGGCGGAGGCACGGTCGATCAGCCCATCGGCCGGCACAGAAGCCAGCGCACCCGCATGGCCGTGCGCGCCGATGGGCGCGCCGCAGTTACTCACTTTCGTATCCTGCGCCGCCTGCGCGCGCATACCCTCGTCAGCGTGGAGCTCGAGACCGGACGCACCCACCAGATCCGCGTGCACCTGGCGCACCTGGGCTATCCACTCGTCGGGGATCCGCTCTACGGCGGTCGGCGCCGCCTGCCCCCGGCGGCGAGTGCCGCGCTCATCGCCGAACTCGGTGCATTCAAGCGCCAGGCACTGCATGCGGCGCACCTTGCGCTCTCCCATCCCACAACCGGCAAGGCTCTCGCCTTCGAAGCTGCGATGCCCGCGGATCTCGCAGCACTCCTGGCCGCGCTCGAAGCTGAGGAATAGGGCATGTCCGATCTGGCCCCTGACTGGCTGACGCCCGACTGGCCCGCGCCCGCTCTGGTGCGCGCCGCCTTCACGCTGCGCACGGGAGGCGTGAGCGCACCTCCATTTGAGTCCTTAAATGTCGGCGCTCATGTCGGGGATCATCCCGAGGCGGTCGCCGAGAATCGCGGGCGCATCATGCGCCGTCTCGAACTTCCGGGCGAACCCGCCTGGGTCGAACAGATTCATGGCCACGAGATCGCCGACCTTGACGGCGCGCGCGCGACGGCGCCGGCGGACGCATCCTTCACGCGCGTGGCGGGACGGGTGTGCGCGATCCAGGTGGCCGACTGCCTGCCCGTGCTCCTCGCGGCCCGCAACGGATCCGCGGTGGCTGCGGCGCATTGCGGATGGCGGGGCCTTGCAGGCGGAGTGCTCGAGGCGACGCTAGCCGCCTTGCGCCTGCCGGGAGGGGAGCTCTACGCCTGGCTCGGACCTGCCATCGGTCCCGGTGCTTTCGAGGTCGGTGCGGAGGTGCGCGCGGCCTTCCTTGCGCAGGACCCGCGCGCGGCGACCGCCTTTACTGCCAACTCGCGCGGCCGCTGGCAGTGCGATCTCTTTGCGCTCGCCCGGCAGCGCCTCGCGAAGCTCGGCGTGTCCGCGGTGTATGGGGGCGGCGTGTGCACGCATGATGATCCGCAGCGCTTTTTTTCCTACCGGCGCGATGGCCGCTGCGGCCGCATGGCCGCGCTCATCTGGCTGACAAGGGCGCCGCTCGGGCAAGCCAGGGCGGCGTGCTAGGATCGAGTGCGCCCGCCGCGATAAGTAGAAGAGCTTGAGCGTATTAGCCTCGATCCTCGCCTTTACGACCCTGGGCGGCATTGCGAGCGCAGCAGTCGCCGGCGCCGTGCTCCTGCTGCCGGCCCCGACCCGCAGCCGATTCCTGCCGCACCTGGTGAGTTTCGCCACGGGCGCGCTCCTGGGCGCGGCGCTACTGGGACTCCTTCCCGAAGCGCTCGAGCGCGCCGGGCCGGGGCGCGGCGCGGCGGTGGGGCTTGCGGTCACCGCCGGGATCCTCCTCTTCTTCATCCTCGAAAAGCTGATGCTGTGGCGTCATTCCCACGAGGGCGAGTTTCACGACCACGACCTGCTGCAGCTACAGCGTGACAAGGCCTCGGCCATGGTCGTGCTGCTCGGCGACGGCATTCACAACGCCCTCGACGGGGTGCTGATTGCGGCAGCCTTCATGACGAGTACGCAGCTTGGGATGGTGACGGGCGTCGCCGTCATCGTGCACGAGATCCCGCAGGAGGTCGGCAGCTTCGCCGTGCTCTTGAATTCGGGCATGGCGCGCGGCCGCGCGCTCTTGTTAAACCTCTTCTCGAGCCTTACATCCATCCTGGGCGGCATCCTGGCTTATTACGCACTCAGACAGGCGCTGGGCGTGCTGCCGTTTGCCGTCGCGATCGCGGCGGCGAGCCTCCTCTACGTGGCCATGGCGGATCTCATTCCCGGGCTGCACCGCCGTGCGGATATGGAGGCGAGCGTAGCCCAGGTACTGCTCATCAGCTTAGGCATTGGTCTCATCGCGTGGATCGGACGCGACTGAAGAGTTGAGGTATATCAAATGCGACAGGACAAACTTACGGCCAAATTTCAGGCGGCGCTCGCCGATGCGCAGTCGCTTGCGCTCGGGCGCGACCAGCAGATTCTGGAGCCTGCGCATGTGATGCTGGCGATGCTCGACAGCAGCGGCGGCACCGTGCGGCCGCTTTTGATGAAGGCGGGAGCCGACGTCAACAAGCTGCGCTCCGAGTTGGGCGCGCTTCTCGATAAGCTGCCGAGGGTCGAAGGCACGCCGGGCGACATCCATGTCTCGAACGACCTGACGCGGCTGCTGAACATCACGGACAAGCTTGCGCAAAAGCGCGGCGATCAATACATCTCGAGCGAGCTCTTCGTGCTCGCAGCCTTTGACGACAAAGGACCCCTGGCGCGCGTCCTCAAGGACAGCGGCGTCGTGCGCGGTGCGGTCGAGAAGGCGATCGACGAAGTGCGCGGCGGGGAGAGCGTCTCCGATCCCAATGCCGAGGAGCAGCGCGGAGCGCTCGAGAAATACACGGTCGACCTGACGGCGCGCGCCGCCGCGGGGAAGCTCGATCCGGTGATCGGTCGCGACGAGGAAATCCGGCGCACCATCCAGGTGTTGGCACGGCGCACCAAGAACAATCCCGTCCTGATCGGCGAGCCCGGTGTCGGCAAGACCGCAATCGTCGAGGGCCTCGCCCAGCGCATCACCAACAGCGAAGTTCCGGACGGGCTCAAGAACAAGCGCATCCTTGCGCTCGACATGGGCTCGCTCATTGCCGGCGCCAAGTTCCGCGGGGAATTCGAAGAGCGCCTGAAGGGCGTGCTCAATGATCTTGCCAAGCAGGAAGGCCAGATCATCCTCTTCATTGATGAGCTGCACACCGTCGTCGGTGCTGGCAAGGCGGACGGCGCTCTCGATGCGGGCAACATGCTCAAGCCCGCGCTCGCGCGCGGCGAGCTGCATTGCGTCGGTGCCACGACCCTCGATGAGTACCGCAAGTACATCGAGAAGGACGCGGCTCTCGAGCGGCGCTTTCAGAAAGTGCTGGTCGATGAGCCTTCGGTCGAGGACACCATTGCAATCCTGCGCGGCTTGAAGGAGCGCTACGAGGTTCACCACAAGGTTGAAATCACCGATCCGGCGATCGTCGCTGCTGCGACCCTGTCGCACCGCTACATCGCCGACCGCCAGCTGCCGGACAAAGCCATCGACCTCATCGACGAGGCGGCGGCGCGCATCCGCATGGAGATCGACTCCAAGCCCGAGTCGCTCGATCGGCTCGAGCGCCGCATCATTCAGCTGAAGATCGAGCAGGAGGCGCTGAAGAAGGAGCATGACGAGGCTTCACGCAAGCGCCTGAAGAGCCTCGAGGAGTCCTTGCACGCGCTCGAGCGCGAGTATGCGGATCTCGACGAGGTGTGGAAGTCCGAGAAAGCCTCTCTGCAAGGTGCCGCCCACATCCGCGAGGAGCTCGAGCGGGTGCGCATCGAGCTCGACACCGCGCGCCGCGCGGGGGACTTGGGCCGCATGGCGGAGCTGCAGTACGGGCGCATTCCGGAGCTGGAGAAGAAGCTCGCCGACGCGATCGCGGCCGAGAAGCAGGAGAGTCCGCGCCTGGTGAGGAACCAAGTCACCGAGGAGGAAATCGCCGAAGTCGTTTCCAAATGGACCGGCATTCCGGTTTCCAAGATGCTCGAGGGTGAAAAAGAGAAGCTTCTGCGCATGGAGGAGGCACTCTCGCGGCGCGTGGTCGGCCAGGAGGAGGCGGTGCACATCGTCTCGAACGCCATTCGCCGCTCACGCGCGGGACTTGCCGATCCGCGCCGCCCGAACGGCTCGTTCCTGTTTCTGGGCCCGACCGGTGTGGGCAAGACGGAGCTTGCCCGGGCACTCGCCGAGTTTCTCTTCGACACCGAGGAGTCGATGGTGCGCATCGACATGTCGGAGTTCATGGAGAAGCATTCAGTCGCGCGCCTGATCGGCGCGCCTCCGGGCTACGTCGGGTACGAGGAGGGCGGCTACCTCACCGAGGCGGTCCGGCGCCGGCCCTATGCCGTGATACTCCTCGATGAGATCGAGAAGGCGCATCCGGATGTCTTCAACGTGCTGCTGCAGGTGCTCGACGATGGGCGCCTGACGGACGGCCAGGGGCGTACGGTCGATTTTCGCAACACCGTCATCATCATGACCTCGAACCTGGGCTCGCAGGTGATTCTGGAATATGCCGGCGAAGGCAATTACGCGCGCATGAAGAGCGCAGTGATGGAAATCGTGCAGAAGAATTTCCGCCCCGAGTTCGTGAACCGTATCGACGATATCGTGGTATTCCATCCGCTCGGCACGCCGCAGATCCGCGCCATCGTCGACATCCAGCTCGGCTATCTGCGCGCCCGCCTGCAGGAGCGTGACATGGGGCTCGAGCTCGATAATCAGGCCCGCGACCTCATCGGCGAGGCAGGCTTTGACCCGGTTTACGGCGCGCGGCCGCTGAAGCGCGCGATCCAGCAGCAGATCGAGAACCCGCTCGCGCAGCGGATCCTGAAAGGCGAATTCCTGCCGGGAAGCCGGATCCGGGTCGGCGCGCGCGACGGGGCGCTGACGTTCAAGCAAGTGGCTGCGTGAACGGCGCTCGATTAGCCTAAGCTTCGTTTAATTACGCCGGAGGCTCCATGCCGTTCTACGAGTACGAATGCGCGAACTGCAAGTTCTATAAAGAGGTCATGCAGAAGGTGTCCGATGCACCGCTGAAGAAATGCCCATCATGTGGGAAGAACACGCTGAAGAAGCTCGTATCGGCACCGGTGTTTCGTCTGAAGGGAGCGGGGTGGTACGAGACCGATTTCAAGTCCGACAAGGAGGCGAAGCGCAACCTTGCCGAGAAGGAACCCGAGCCCGAGAAGAAGAAGCCGGCGGATTCGAAGGACGCGGCGGGCGAGGCGAAGCCTGCAGACAAAGCGCCCGAGAAGACGGCCGATGGCAAGGCAGCCGAAGGCAAGGCTAAGGCCGCGGAGGTCAAACCATCTGCAGACAAGGCCGCCGGCGACACGCGGCCTGCTTCTTCGGGCACAGGCGCGCGCAGGAGCGCGCGCAAGAGCTCTGCCAGATCACGCCCCAAGGTCAAACCTGCAGGTCGGAAGCGCCGATGACGCCAGTCGCGCGCCCGCGCAGTGTGCGGCGCTATCTGGTCGCGGGCATCCTCGTGTGGCTGCCCGTGCTGGCGGTGATCTGGGTCATCCGCTTCCTCGTGCAGCTCACGGATCAGACCTTGTTGCTCGTGCCGCAGTCCTACCGTCCGGAGGCGCTCTTTGGCTTCGCTCTGCCGGGTCTGGGCGCGATCCTCGCCTTCCTCATCCTGCTCGTGACCGGACTGCTGGTGACCAATCTCATCGGGCGGCAGCTCGTCGTCTATTGGGAGGAGCTGCTGCAGAGAATCCCGCTAGTGCGCTCCATCTACAGCAGCGTGAAGGGCCTCGCCGAAAGCGCCTTCTCGCAGGACAGCGCGTTTCGCAAAGTGGTGCTTATTCCTTATCCGCGCGCCGGCCTTTGGAGCATCGGCTTTCTCACTACCGATCACTTGGGCGAGATCAGCGACAAGACCGGCGTGCCTTGCGTGTGCGTGTTCATTCCGGCCACACCGAACCCGACTTCCGGCTTCATCGTGATCGTGCCGCGCGCGGAGGTGATCGAGCTTTCGATGAGTGCGGACGCCGCCATGAAAATGATCGTCACCCTGGGCGTCGTCGCGCCGCCGACCACCCGCCATGCGTAGCCATTACTGCGGACAGGTCGATGCGGCTCTAGCGGACCAAGAGGTGGCGGTCGCCGGCTGGGTGCATCGACGGCGCGATCACGGCGGCGTCATCTTCGTCGATCTGCGCGACCGCGAGGGCCTCTTGCAGGTGGTGTTCGATCCCGATGAGGCTGCGGTGTTTGCAGAGGCCGAGCGACTGCGCAATGAATTTGTCATCCGCGTCAAAGGCCGTGTGCGCATGCGACCGGCCGGCACTGCCAATACGCATCTTGCCTCAGGCGCCGTCGAGCTTCTCGCGAAGGAAATGGAAATTCTCAATCGCAGCGAACCGTTGCCCTTTCAGCT
>Ga0302324_100016431_pt1 | contig 14745 bp, 14 predicted proteins | sample Palsa_T0_1_FD_201949 | JGI IMG/M metagenome (GOLD analysis project Ga0302324, IMG submission 201949) | Peat permafrost microbial communities from Stordalen Mire near Abisko, Sweden - Palsa_T0_1 | ecosystem: Environmental > Terrestrial > Soil > Palsa > Peat permafrost | place: Sweden: Abisko...
CGCCGGCCCGTAGGATTGATCTCCAAGCGTTTTAGCCGTACCTCAACGATCCATAGAATCAATGCCTTACGGCGGCGACCTTAGAATGCCCCGGGAAAGAGAAGGTTTTTCTACCGGGAGTTATTGCACCAAAATCAAGCGCACTCCAAGGGACGCGCCGAGAGTCCCAAGACTGGCGCGGGCCTTCCGAAGGCCAAGAGACGCCTCACCCGCCACGCGGTAAAGCGGAGGGCGCGCTAGTAGCCAAGGGAAGACGATCGGTGTGCGTCGTCATCGCCGGGCCCAACGGCGCCGGCAAGACGATCTTCGCGCGTCGTTATCTCTCGAGCATTGTTAAGATCGAGAACTTCGTGAATGCACGAACCTTTGGCAACCAGGAGGTGCCTGATTGGACTCGGACAACAATTCCAAAGACGGTTCCATCAGCCGCCGCGCAGCCTTAGGTTTGGCGGCCGGTGCCACCATGGCGGCCGCGGTCCACGCAACGCCCCGGCCGGCGCGGGGTGCAGCGCACATCAACGACATCGTCACGCTGGACGCCACGGCGCTCGCCGCGGCGATCCATACGCGCAAGCTGTCCTGCGTCGAGGTCATGACTGCCTATCTGGATCACATCGCGGCTCTCAATCCGCAAGTCAACGCCATCGTTGCGCTCCAAGATCGCGACGGGTTGCTGGCACAGGCGCGCGAGCGCGACGACCAACTGGCGCACGGAGAATCCATGGGACCTCTGCACGGCTTTCCCCATGCCGTCAAAGATCTGCAAGCCGTCAAAGGCATCCGTAGCACCCAGGGCTCTCCCATTCTCAAGGACTTCGTGCCCGCTGCAGACTCCTTAATGGTCGAGAGGCTGCGGAAGGCCGGTGCGATTTTCATCGGTAAAACAAACGCGCCGGAATTTGGATTGGGATCGCATACCTACAATCCGGTCTACGGCATCACGCGCAATGCCTATGACCCTACGAAATCCGCCGGCGGCTCGAGCGGCGGCGCCGCCGTGTCTCTGGCGCTGCGCATGCTGCCGGTGGCGGATGGCTCGGACTATGGCGGCAGCCTGCGCAATCCGTCCGGATGGAACAATGTCCTGGGGTTTCGCACCAGCATCGGGCGCATTCCCTACGATTCGCGCGACACCTGGTTGCCGACCATGAGCGTCACCGGTCCGATGGCGAGGAATGTCACCGACCTTGCGATGCTGCTGTCCGTCCAAGCGGGCTATGACGCCCACGTGCCCCTCTCGCTGGATGGCGACGGCAGCGTCTTTCAGCGCCGTTTGGACCACAGCTTCAAGGGTACGCGCATCGCCTGGCTCGGCGACTTTAAGGGCCATACACCCTGCGAGCCCAAAATGATCGAGGTGTGCCAAAAGGCCGCGCGCAGTTTCGAGTCCTTGGGTTGCACAGTCGAAGAGGCGATTCCGGAGTTCGATCTAGACGCCGTATGGCAAGCGGTGATCCGGCTCCGCGCCTGGCAAAGCGGCAGCCCGCTGCTGGCCTTCTACCAGGACCCGGCGAAACGCGCGCTGCTCAAGCCCGAGGCGGTGTACGAAATCGAAACGGGGCTTAAACAATCAGCCTACGACATCACTGCCGCCTCGGTGGTGCGTAACGATTGGACCCAGGCGGTGCGGCGCTTCTTCGAGCGCTACGACTACTTCATCGCCCCGACGGCACAAGTATTTCCCTTCGACGTCGCCCAACACTGGCCCCAAGAAATCGCGGGCCGGAAGATGGAGACCTATCACGAGTGGATGAAGGCGGTGCTGCTCATCACCATGTGCGGCTCCCCAGCCCTCGCGGTGCCAGCCGGATTCAGTGATCAAGGACTCCCCGTCGGCATTCAGCTCGTGGGGCCCAACCGCCAAGAATTTAACCTGCTGCAGTTGGCCTATGCCTACGAGAGCACACTGGGTGCCGAACACCGCCGCCCTCCGCCCCTGCTACAGTCGGCTTAAGGGCGCTCTCGATCGTCGTCTTCGGTGGCTACGACAGCTACATCTTGGAATGGCTGCCGGCGGCGCTCGCTCTCCGCGATGCGGGCCTGGACACCGTGATTTTCGACGGCCCTGGTCAGGGCACGGCGCTAGACGCGGGTATCTCCATGATCCCGGACTGGCACCTGCCGACAGCCGCGATCCTGGACATCCATTCGGGGAGGCACTCAGCGAAAAATCCGGGGCGAGTCTTGGGGATCATGTTATGTTGGGCGCGCGCCGCACATGTCCCTCACGCTTTACTACCATCCGCTATCGTCGTTTTGTCAGAAAGTGCTGATCGCACTTTATGAAAACTTCGCCGAATTCGATAGGCGCATCATTAATCTCGGGGATGATAAGGATAGAGCGGAGCTGCTGGCCATCTCGCCGATCGGCAAATTCCCCGTCATCCGCGACCATGCTCGCAAGCGTGATTTGGCGGAGACCACAATCATCATCGAGTACCTGGATCATTTTTTTCCAGGTGACTTGATTCCTCGCGAATGGGAGGACTCGCTTCGGGTGCGTCAATGGGATCGGTTCTTTGACAACTATCTTCAAGTGCCCATGCAGCAGATTGTCAGTGATCATATGCGCGGCGCCAAGGGCGATGTGACCAAAGAGCGATCGACGCTGGCAACTGCATATGGAATGATCGACAAGCAGATCGCGGATAGAACCTGGATTGCGAGCCGGGGCTTCAGCATGGCCGACTGCGCCGCGGCCCCGGCTCTCTTTTATACCGGCACCGTCCAGCCCTTCCCGGAAGGACTCAGCCACTTGAGGGCTTATTTCGACAGGCTGATGGAAAGACCGTCAGTTCAACGAGTCATCGAAGAAGCCAAGCCATATTTCGCGCTCTATCCTTTTGCGGAAGTCATTCCGAAGCGCTTTCGCTGAGAGCTTCGTTCAGGCGGAGAGTTGGCATCGTCATCGCCTCAGGTCGTCCGATTGCCGTGTTCTTTCGAGATTCCCGTGATCGGCGATGCGCTTTCGATGCGCGCCTGCCGGATCATCGCAATGCGGGTGCGTGGCGGCGGATCGACGGGGATCACCGGGAGCGACTGATCACGCCGCTGGGCCTCGTACTCCAGCCGCGCCCGGGCTTTGGCCAGCGTATCCTCGCTCGGCTGCAGCACCTGTTTAGTGTCGAGCGTCGACGGATGCTGGGGAAGCGATCGTTCGACCCGAAAAAGCAGAGTGCCGCTTGTCGGTGCGACGTCGCCGACAAAGGTACGGAAGCCGGCAAAGGTCAGCGACGCCTTGCCCTCGAGTTTCCAGGGAGTGCCCTTCGGCATCGCCAGCCGGAAGCCTTCGTGCACGAGGTCGAAAGAATATGCCCGCATCGGCAGGGGATACCCGTCCGTGTCAAGCACGGAGAGGTGTGCGGCCGCTCCGCTTTCCACCGCATCTTTAGCGACGTCCTGCCAAGGGCGCACCGGCCATGCGGAAGGCTGCATCTTTCCCGACGGCGCCGGATCGGACACCGGATAGACGGCGTCGGGCGCCGCGCTCCAGACCTGTGGCGAGCCGTCGAGTGCCGAGCGGTTGTCCCACCAATAGACCCTCTCGGGCTTGTTCTCGATGATGATGCGCGACCAGTAGGTCACCGCCAGGCGCGCCTTCTCCCACGTGATGCCGTGGCTGATCCCTCGATAGCCCGTCTCGGCGAGGTAGCGCATGGCATTAGACTGGATATCGCTGTCGCGCACCGCTGCACGCGCACGGACCACGACCACGGGCTCTTCGGGCGCGCCTTCGATTAGCAGCCCCACCTTTGGATTGCGCCGGGCGCGCTCGGCTTTGGCGGGGTTGGGCAAACCCGTCGCGAGGTCAAGGGTCTCCATGTCGTCGCTCGGGAAATAGTAGGTTGGAGTGTCGATCGGAACGCCGGCCGAGCTCAGCGTCGCGAATTCGGCAACTACGCCCGACTCTATCAGTCTAAAAACGCCGTCCGGAAGCTCGTGCAGACCGCTCATTTCACCCTCTCACTTTCCGCCCGTGACGACGCCTCCGCTTGCCTTGGCGGCCGGTATCCAGTCGTAGATGATCCCATCGGGACCCACCGGCGAATCATGCTCCTCGACGAGGCAGATTGGATTGGCGTGCGAGGCGAACAGCTTCCTTTCGTCTTCCAGCGTATGAGGTAGCCGCTTGGGATCGCTGATCAGGCGCTGAGAGTTCTCAAAGTCTTCCCGACTGTTCCACCAGATCTCCATGATGCAATCATAGCCCGGATCATGGATCTCGCCGGTCACCGGATTCTTGACGGGGGTGAGGTAGCGGCGCACGTACCGCAGGGCATTTGGGATACCCGGCTTGCCGATCTTCTTGGCCAGTTGTGAGTGCTGGTTTTCATAGTAATCCATGAATTGCTCCATGGTCATGTCCGAGCGCTTCCTGAAGAAGCAGATCTGTTTGAGCATTTTTCACCTCGCAAGATCAAGATTGTGGCGCAATTATTGCGGTGTCGTGCCCCGCGTGTCACGGACGCGCGGAGTCGAGGCCCAGCACTAAATGCACCTGCTGTACGCACGCCGATCCCTCGCCGACGGCGGCGGCGACTCGTTTGACGCTTCCGCACCGAACATCGCCCACCGCGAAGACCCTCGGCAGGCTGGTCTCGAAGAATTCCGGTTGGCGACTTGCGCTCCACAGGTCGGGATCGAGGTCCTGTGGCCGCAGGTCCGGTCCCGTCATGACGAAGGCTTTCTCGTTGAGCGCAATGCAGCCGCCAAGCCAATGGGTACTGGGCACGGCTCCGGTCATCAGAAAAACGTGCCTGATAGGTAGGGTTTCCTTGGCGCCGGTGGTCGATGTCGCGCAAGTCACGCGCTCGAGCTCGTCCGTTCCTTCGAGCGCGGTGATCTGTGTATTGACGTGCAACTTGATGTTCGGAGTCTCCTGGATTCTTGTGATGAGATAGCGCGACATCGTATCGGCGAGGCCATTCCCGCGGACGAGTATGTGCACGAGGCTGGAGCTTCCCGCGAGGAATACGGCGGCCTGTCCCGCAGAATTTCCGCCTCCCACGACGATGACCTCCTCGCCGCGACATCGTCGCGCCTCGGTGGTCGTGGCGCCGTAATAAATCCCCACGCCCAGAAATCGTGCCGCGTTCTCGAGATTCAACTGACGATACTCCACGCCGCTCGCGAGCACGATGCAACGGCCCCTGACCGAGGCGCCGGACGACAGCTCGATTGCGTAGGGACGCCCGTTGCACTTGAGGCGCATGGCCGAGGATGCCGTGCGAATCTCCGCCCCGAACTTTTGGGCTTGCACCAGGGCGCGCCCCGCCAATGCCAGTCCCGAAATGCCCGTCGGGAAGCCGAGATAGTTTTCGATCTTGGAGCTCGATCCCGCCTGACCGCCGGGCGTACCGGTTTCGAGGACTAGCACGTCCAGACCTTCGGAGGATCCGTACACCGCGGCTGCGAGACCCGCGGGGCCGGCGCCGACGACGATCAGATCCCTGACACGCTGGTCGTCGACCGCTTGATTCATTCCCAGGCATGCCGCCACTTCCTCGGTGCTCGGGTTCTTGAGCGCGACGACGCCTCGGCAGATGACCACGGGCAGATCGTTCGCCTTGAGCGTGAAGTGCTCCTGCAAATCGCGCGCCGTCGCGTCTTCGTGGACGTCCAGATAGACGTAAGGGTGCGTGTTACGGGTAAGGAACTGCTGAAGTCTCAGCGTGTCGGCGGAATGACTCGAACCGAGCAAGACGACGTCCCCGACTTGCGACTGGATAAGCCCGACACGCCGCAATATGTAGGCGCGCAAGAAGATCTCACCGAGCTCCGAGTCCGTCTGAATGATGCTGCGCAGACGCTTCTCGTCGACCTCGAGCACCTCTCCATCCGTGCAGACCCGCATCCGCACCATGCTGCTGATTCCGCGCAGGGTGCTCATTTCTCCGCTGAACCCACCGGCGGTATGGGTCACAACGGTGGTCTCCCCGGCCATTCCCACCTGCATGACCCCGATGCTGCCGGACAGCACGACCCACATCGGTAGCCCGCGATCGCCGGGCTCCGCCAAGATCTCCCCCGCTCGAATCGCCCGGCGTTGCCCATAGCGCTGCAGTCGCGCCAATTGCCCGTCGGTCAGCGCGGGGAACATCTGGTCCCGGCGAGTTGCCAGGGTGCTGTGCGTGAGTATGTCGGGTGCGTTTCCTTGATCCGTCATATAAGGCCCGCCAATACGATGCTAACCGTCGCGCATGACATTATTCTATCGAGACTGCGCCTGTATTGACATATTGGCCACGCTAACCCCGTTTTCGTTCCGGTTTCGTTTCATGGTTTGCATGTACTGGACAGGAGCCCACATGAAACTCGCAATCTCGCTCGCAATGATCGGCATCACCCTCCATGCGCACGCCCAAACCTTGGGCGGCCTCGCCGACATCGCCGTCATCGACCGCGACACGGGCGTCGCTTTGAGCCCGCACTATTATCGTGGTGAGTACTGGGTCGCGGGTCGGCCGGGCGCAAAATACTCCATCGAGATTCACAACCGTCTCGGAGAGCGTCTGCTGGCCGTGACGTCAGTCGACGGCGTCAACGTACTCTCCGGAGAAACCGCCTCTTGGGATCAAGGCGGCTATGTCTTCGAGCCCGGCGAGCGCTACCAAATCTCCGGCTGGCGCAAGAGCGATGCGGAGGTGGCCGCGTTCACCTTCACCGAATCGCCCGACTCGTATGCAGAGCGCACCGGCCGCCCTGCGAACGTCGGCGTCATCGGCGTCGCTCTGTATCGCGAGCGCCGGCCGCAAGCTTGGGCACCCCCCACCTGGCATGGGCCGGTGCGTCCAGAGGCACCGATGGCGCGCGATTCGAGCGAAGCGAGCACGCAGACGTCCCGCGAGCGTGCAGCCATCGCGCCGCAAGCGATGGCTGGCGCGCCGTCGGCCGGAATCGCTCCGAGCCCGGATCCCGCACCGAAGCTTGGTACGGGACACGGCGAGCGCGAGTACTCCTACGTCAACCACACGGAGTTTGCGAGGCTTTCGACTCAGCCGAACGAAGTCATACGCATCCGCTATGACAGTCTCGACAACCTGCTGGCGATGGGCGTGATCCGCAGAGGCCGCCCGCTGCCGCCGAACGTCAATCCTTTCCCGGCCGCCCCGAGCCCCGCTTATGTGCCCGATCCGCCGGGATGAGCGCAAGGCCCGAGTGCCATAATAGGCTGCGATGACCGAAGCGGCCGAGCCTGACGAGGTCTTGATGGGTCGATATGCCCGCGGTGATGCCGCGGCATTCGAGTGTCTTTATCGTCGGCATGAAATGCGCACCTGGCGCTACATCGAGCGCAATGTGGGCAATCGGGCGATCGCAGACGAGCTCATGCAAGAAGTTTGGTTCGCCGTGGCTCGCCAGGCACCGCGCTACCAACCTTCGGCGCGATTCACAACCTGGCTCTTTACCATTGCGCACAATCGGATCATCGACTGGGTGCGGACGAGCCGCCCGCAAACGAGTCTCGAGAGACACGAGGTGGCCTCGGTGGTCATCCAACTCATCGCCGACCCGAGCTCGGGACCGCTCGCCGAGGCGGTGGCTCATGAACAGTCGAGCGCCCTCGCCCAAGCCCTCGCCGAGCTTCCAGTCGAGCAGCGCGATGCGTTTCTGATGCAGATCGAGGGCGGCCTCAGTGTCGAAGAGATCGCCGCGGTCACGGGCGTGAGCTTCGAGACGTCCAAGACCCGACTCCGCTATGCGCGGATGAAGCTGCGCGACCTGCTCCAGGAGCATGCATGAACGAGTTTCCCCCTCCGAACGAAGGACTGGAAGACGTCGATAAACGGTATCGGCGCTTGTCCGATCGCGATTCGAGCCGCCCGAGCGAGGCGATACGCCGCGCGGTGCTTCGGCATGCGGCCGAGCACGCCGCGCAAGGCCGGGCGCAGGAAAACTCCACGCCCATTGAGTTCCGAAGGCGTTCCGCGAATCAGCCGCGTTGGCGAGTCGCCACGTATGGCGGTCTCGCGGCAGCCGCTCTCGCAGGGCTTTTGATCGCACCGCATTTTCTGACGGAACGCGCGGCGGAGAAGCCCGCGACGCCCGCGGAGCCGCGGGCATTCACGGGCAATGTGCGGCCGAGCCAGAATCCCGCGCTCGGAGCCGTCGCAGGCGCCGATGCACGACGAGCACCGATGGCGCAAGGCCGCGCGCGCGAAAGCGCCCCGGCGCCCCAGCTTGCCCAAATGCAGACGATGAGAACACCCTCCGCCGCGCGCGCCATGCCCTCTTCGCCTTCGCCCGCTGCGCCGCCGGCCGCGGCTCGGTCTCTCGACGCAGCCAGGGCATTGCGAGAAGCGGCGCAAAGCGGGAATGACCAAACGCTAAAGGCGCTCCTCGCGGGGCGCATCGATATCGATGCGCGCGATCCGAGCGGCCGCACCGCCCTCATGCTCGCAGTCCTTAACGATCAGAAGGAGGCGGTGAATTCGCTGCTCGCGGCGGGCGCGGATCCGAATGTCGCCGACACCAGCGGCACGACGCCGCTTGAGGCAGCTGTAGCCGGCGCGCGGTCCGAGATCGCGGCAGCCCTCCGGCGAGCCGGCGCTCGATGAACCTCGGCCGAGAAGTCAGACATTCCGGCATTCGGTCCATCGCTTCACACCGAGAAGTCTCCCCGCCTCCTGCTCGCTCAGGAGTTTCGCTTTTTGGAGGATCTCGGGCGGTACCCACTCGGGATAGGGCACCGCGCGATTGACGTGGCGCCCCGTCGGCGTGTGCTCCTGTGTCACCTGAGCGATCTGATCGGGATCGAATCGGTCGGCCATTCGGACCAAGGCCGGCCACAGGCGCCGGTGGACGAACGTAACGCGCCCCCTGATCAGGCGGCACGTGAGAATGTTGGGCGAGTCGCCGAGCTTCTGCAACACGTTAAAAATCTGTTGGCCCTTCGGATGTCCCCACCAGCTTCCCTTGATCGGCTCACCGGCAATGACTTCGGTGAGACGCGGAACCGGGCCCTTCGCCGATATCAGCACGATGCCCTGCTCCCGAACGAATGACATCGCCTCTGCTGCATTCATAGGGAGCGCGCCTGCATCGCGTGGCACCCTATCTGGACTTCCTGCAAATTGCAGCTAGCATGACCGGCTTCCTTCGACCGATAACGAACTGAGGATGAACCATGACGAGGCGAGCCAGGCTGGGCGGGTGGCTGTTGAGTGTTGCCGGCGTGGGTTGGGTGCATCCGGCACTCGCCAATCCGCCCGCCGAGCGGCCCATTGTGGTCAGAGCGGCGCGTCTCTTCGATTCGATCTCCGGGAACATGGCGGAGCACGGCGTGCTCGTCGTCGAGGGCGGTAAAATCAAGGCGGTCGGAGGCGACGCACAGATCCCGCCGGACGCCGAGGTCATCGATCTCGGCGACGCCACTCTGCTGCCGGGTTTCATTGATGCGCACGTGCATTTGAGCGCCGAGTCGGGGCCGAACTGGTACCTCGATTTCTATCAGGACATCATGCGCTTTCCCGCCGAGCAAGCGCTCTATGGCGCGCATTACGCAAAGGTCACCCTGGAAGCGGGCTTCACCACCGTACGCGACGTGGGATCCACCGACTACGTCGCTCTCGGGCTGCGCAATGCCATACGCGCCGGGATGATTCCCGGTCCACGCATGCTCGTGTCGAATTATGCCATCGGATCGACGGGTGGGCATGCCGATCAGGACCCGTATCCCCCGCAACGGATCGCCGTGGCAGGACCGATACTCGGCGTATGCAACGGGCCGGATGAGTGTCGAGCCGCGGTCCGGTATCAAGTCAAGTACGGCGCGGATGTCATCAAGTTCATGCCCTCGGGCGGCGTCCTGTCGCTCTCCGATCCGGTGGACAATCCGCAAATGACCCAGGAAGAGATGAACGCGATCGTCTCGGAGGCCCACAACTGGGGCCGCAAAGTCGCAGCTCACTGTCACGGCGACCGAGCCGCCAAGATGGCCATCGCGGCGGGAATTGATTCCATCGAGCACGGCACCTTCCTCAAGGACGATACCCTCCTCGAGATGAAGAAAAGGCACGTGTACCTCGTTGCCACGCTGTTCGCGGGGGCGTGGGTCGGCGAGCACTTGGACAAGTTCCCGCCAGCCATCGCGGTCAAGGCGCGCGCCGCGGCTGCCCAGGCACAGCAGATGTTCCAGCATGCCGTGAGGATCGGCGTGCCGCTCGCGCTCGGCACGGATGCCGCGGTCGAGCCGCATGGCCTGAATGCCCGGGAGTTCTCGTTGATGGTGAAGAATGGGCTGTCCCCCGCGCAGGCTCTGATGGCGGCGACGGCCAACGGCGCGGATCTTCTCGGAGTGGCCGATCAGCTCGGCACGCTCGCTCCCGGAAAGTCCGCCGACATCGTCGCCGTGCCGGGTAACCCGCTCGTGGACATGACGGTCACCGAGCATGCGGTGTTCGTCATGAAAGAAGGAAAGATCTACGTGGGCGCCACTGCCGTCCACTGAGGTCAATCTCGCCGCGGCCCCAGCGCCGAACGGGAGGGCGACATGCGGGCGAGCATCGCGCAAGAAAAAGCCGTGCCAGAGCGCAGCCAAGGCGTGCAGTCCGGCAAGCCCGAACAGCGCATAGGCGAGATAGCCGTGGATATCCTCGGTCGGACGGAACACCGCTTTATTTTTGGGTATGCCGAAGTCCACGCGGAATATCCCCAGGTCGAACACCCGTCCGTGACAAATGAACGTAATGAATCCCAGGATCGGGGTGACGAACATCAACGCATAAAGTGCAAAGTGCACCGGGCTGGATAATCGCAGGGACCACCGACCAATGCCGGCCGGCAACGGTGGCGGCGGACGCCGCACCCGCCCTACCCACCGGACAATCAGCGTGAGCCACAAGAGGCTGCCGAGAAGAGCATGCACGTTGATCCAGAATGACTGTGTCTCTTCGGGCCAGCTATCGTGCAGCAGGCCGAGTACTCCGACGATCACCACGAGAACGAACATCGACCAATGGAATACCATCGCCGGCGACGAGTAACGCGCGCCGGTCGGCAAGGGCCGTGCGGTTTCCAAAGGATCAGTCGGCAGGTTGCAAGCTCGAATTACCGCACACGGAAAACATTCCTCGCGAAGGGCGTTCGCGTTATCAGCCGGTCATGTGCCCGTGGCATAATATTCGCAATTGTAAATAATGCAGAGTGCGGCGGGATGAGACGCTCTGCTTCGGCGAGGCCCTACCCTACCTGCGGCTCCCTGATTATGATGGGCTGGATGCACGCTTATCTTAGGCCGAGCCGCCATGCTTAGTCGTGCGTTCAAGCAGATCTGGCTCGTGGCCGGTGTATGTGTGCTGGGGGCAGGCGCTTGTGCGCCCGTCATCGCGGCGGATTATTCCGAGGAGGTCGTCAAGGCGGCTTACTTGTTCCGCTTGGCGGCCTATGTTGACTGGCCCGGCGGCGTGGATAAGGGGGACTTCGTCATCGCCGTGCTCGGCTCGCCCGCGATGGCCCGGCAGCTCGGAGGACTCGCGCGCGCCCATCTCATCAACAACCACCCCGTCCGGGTGCGCGAGGCGGCATCGGTCCGCGACATCGCCGATCCCGACATACTCTACGTCGGAGCGGGCCGCGCGGACTCGCTGCGCTCATGGAGGCCCGCCTTGTCGAGTTCGACGCTGGTCGTGACGGACGAGGAAGGCGGTCTGCGGGACGGGGGCATGTTGAATTTCCTGACCATCGATCGCCGCGTGCGCTTCGAAGTCTCGCTCACCGCGGCCGATCAGGCACACCTCAAGATCAGCTCGGAGCTGCTCGCCCTCGCGGTCCGCGTATTCGGTGTACCGCGGCAATCGCGCGGGCTTTGCGGGCCTCGCCATCCGGCAGAGGCGAGCGCGAACTGCGCCTTTGGAGGCGCGCGAGTGTGGCCTTCCAGCAAGGTTCGACGGCTGGCCGGAGCGGCGGCATGAGTCCGGCGGTGGCGCCTTTTTGGCGAAGGACCACCGTGCGCGCGCGCTTGATGAGGCTCGTGCTGCTCACGACCGTGCTCGCGGTATGGGTTGCCGGCATCGCCATGCTGTCCGTCGATGTCTCCATGTACCGGAAGTCCTTGGTGTCCGAGCTCTCCACAGAGGAATCCATTCTCGCCTTGTCCACGGCTGCCGCTCTGGAGTTTGACGATCGGCCGGTCGCGGAGCGCAACCTCTCGGCTCTGGAAGCTCGAGCCGGCGTTTTGGCAGCGGCGCTTTACACGGCGCGCGGCGCACTCTTCGCTTCTTACGTTCGGCCGGGCAATCAACCGCCGCCGGTCGTCCTGAGCAAAGAGTCGCTGCGCATCGCCGGCGATCAGGCCGAGCTCGTGCAGCCGGTCCGGCGCGGTGGTGAGACCGTGGGATACATCTATCTGCGGGGTCGCTATGATCTCGTGAATCGAATTGCCGCCTACGTGGGTATTTTCGTGCTGGTGACGCTGTTGAGTCTGGCAGTCGCGTTTTTATTCGCTTCCCGGCTGCAAGCGCGCATCACCCGTCCCTTGGAGGTCATGGTGGGCGTTGCCCGCGAGATCGTGAACCGCCGCGATTATTCGCTGCGCGCTCAAAAGACCTCCGAGGATGAGACAGGGGTCGTCGTGGACGCGTTCAACAACATGCTCGAGGCCGTGCAGGCGAGCTCGCAGGCGCTGCGCGAGGCCGACCGGCGCAAGGACGAATTCCTGGCCACGCTGGCTCACGAGCTACGTAATCCCCTCGCGCCGATTCGCCATTCGGTGAAGCTCCTCGAGTCCCCCAAGATCGACGAGCGGCAGCGTGAGTGGGCGCGTGAAGTCATTTCGCGGCAGGTTCAGCGGATGGCGCTGCTTCTCGATGATCTGCTCGATGTATCGCGGATCACGCGGGGCCGCCTCGCCCTGAAATCTCAGCCGACCACTCTCGAGTCCATAGTGAATGCCGCCGTAGAAACCGCTCGACCGCTCATCGATTCGAAGCGCCACGCGCTGACCATCGATGTGCCGGCCGACCACGTCGTCCTCAATGTCGATTCGTTGCGGATTTCTCAATCGCTCTCGAATCTGCTCACCAATGCGGCAAAGTATACCGATCCGGGCGGGCGGATCGCGCTGACGGTCCGCTTGGCTCCGGAAGAAATCGAGATGTCCGTAAAGGACAGCGGCATCGGCTTCGACCCGGAATCGCTGACCGACATGTTCACGATGTTCGCGCAGGTGGGCTCCGCGATCGATCGGGCCGAGGGCGGCCTTGGGATCGGGCTTGCGCTGGTCAAGGGCTTGACCGCCTTGCATGGGGGCACCGTCTCCGCGAGGAGCGCCGGTGCCGGCCACGGGAGCGAGTTCGCCATCCACCTTCCGCGCGGGCTCATCGTGACTCATGCAGCACCGCCGGCGGATCCAACCGACTTAAGCGTGGGTACGAGCCGCACGTTGCGGGTGCTCGTGGCCGACGACAATCGCGACGCCGCCGACAGCCTGGCGACCATCTTGGAGATGTCCGGCAACGAGGTATCGGTCGCTCACGGCGGCGAGGAGGCCCTGCGCCTGGCATTACTCGAGGAGCCGCAGGCCATCATCCTGGACATCGGCATGCCGGGGATGAACGGCTATGAGGTGGCGCGCCGGGTCCGCGAGGAGACATGGGGCAAGAAGACACTGCTGATCGCCGTGACCGGATGGGGCCAGGCCGAGGATAAACAACGCTCACGGGATGCAGGATTCGATCACCACCTCACCAAACCCATCGATGTGGGCGACGTCGAGAGGCTCTTGGGCGACTTCCAGGTGCCGCGCGCCGCGACGCATTGATATCATCCGCTCCGGCCAACAAGGACGCGCGCAAGCATGGGACGATATTCGACATACGCCGGGGCGGCCCTCATCGCAGGCACGCTCATCACCCAAGCGATCGCGAAGGATCCCGATCTCCTGTCGCTCGGTGCCGAGCATTTCACGCAGACTGCCTCTGTCACCGAGGAGGCTCACGCGACCAAGATCAGCACCGAGCGCGGGTACGTCGAACGCCAGGGATTGATGGGCGAGGTGTGGCACGACGAATTCCTGACGGCCGTCATCGACCACGACTCGGGTCAGGTGTCCTATCGGATGGACGTATCGATTACCTATCGCGGCACAGCGCGCTCTTACAGAACGGCGGAGTATCGGGGAATCGGGCAACTCGAGACGGTGCCGGTCAGGGTGCTGAAACGGACGGTGATCAATTGCCCCACGGGCGAATGCACGTACACGGAGTATCTCGCCGTTCCCCTCGATGAGGCCCTGATCCGTCATCTTGCTGAGGGCTACGTTCCGGGGAAATCCGAGTTGTGGAGCTTCCGCATCGTCGCCAAGGGCGGATCCGATTACCGCGGCTCACTCTCCAACGCGGAGGTGGCGGGACTCCTCGCGAAGGTCGACGCTTACGTGCGCAACCCCACGGCTGCGCAGGCGCCTCTGCCGCCGCCCGCCCGGTTGGATTTCGGCATCAGTGGGCTCGCCGTATCGCCGAGCGCTGAGGCACCCAATCGGGCGGGTGTGCTCGTGGTTGGCGTGAACCCGGGGTCGATCGCGCAAAAGGCCGGCATCATCACCGGGGACATCATTTATGAGTTCGACGGCCGCGCGATCCGCTCGCCCGGCGATCTGCAAGGGGCCGTGGCGGCGAGCGCGCCTCATTCGCCCGCGCGCATCAAACTGTATCGGGGTACCGAAGTGAACACCCTGGAAGCGCACTTTTGAGCGGGAGGGCACTTCGTAGAATCAGATATAATATTATCTTGTATCCAATTGAATTA
>Ga0302324_100016432_pt1 | contig 14745 bp, 10 predicted proteins | sample Palsa_T0_1_FD_201949 | JGI IMG/M metagenome (GOLD analysis project Ga0302324, IMG submission 201949) | Peat permafrost microbial communities from Stordalen Mire near Abisko, Sweden - Palsa_T0_1 | ecosystem: Environmental > Terrestrial > Soil > Palsa > Peat permafrost | place: Sweden: Abisko...
ACTCCACTGCCGCCGGAAACGGGGAGTGTCGGTTCACGCAATCTTTTTATCTGGAGGAGAAAGAAGAAACATGAAAGCTTGGATTACCCGTGGATGGCAGGCCTGCCGCAAGCAACCCGCAGCCTTAGTGCTGACCCTGGCGCTGGTTGCGGCCTTCGTCGGTTACAGCTCTCTCGGTCCAGCCCGGGCCGGAGTCTCGTCCAACACCGCGCCGCTGGATAACAGCCAGGTAGGCGCATTGCTTTCGCTTGACCAGGCAATGGAGGCCGTCGCCGCCCGCGTAACGCCGGCGATTGTTAACGTCGCTGTAGCTTCGCGCGCGAAGACTCAGCCGGTTGCCGAAGGCGTTCCCGACGAGATGCAGCGTTTCTTTGGTCAGCAATTCGGCGGCCAGGGAATGCAGTCGCAGCCACGCATCGAGCATGGCATTGGCAGCGGCGTCATCATTTCCCCTGACGGTTACATCGTCACTAACAATCACGTGGTCGATGGCGCGACCGAGATCAAAGTTACCCTCAGCGACCGTCGCATTCTGACGGCGAAGGTGGTGGGCACCGATCCGCTTACCGACCTGGCTGTCATCAAGGTCGATGCCACCAATCTTCCCAACATCCCGATTGGCGACTCGTCCGCATTACACCCCGGACAGACCGTGCTCGCCTTCGGCAATCCCTACGGCTTCCGCTTTACGGTGACTCGCGGGATTGTCAGCGCCCTGAATCGTCCCAACCCTTACAACGATGATCCGCACAAGCCAGGGCAGTTCATCCAGACCGATGCCGCCATTAATCCTGGCAACTCGGGTGGTCCGCTGGTGAATGCTCGCGGCGAGGTAGTCGGCATCAACACCTTCCTGATCTCACCTTCGGGAACATTCTCCGGAATGGGCTTTGCTATCCCCACGCAGATCGTTAGTCCGGTGGTCCAGTCGCTGGTTCGCTACGGCAAAGTGAGCCACGGGCGGATGGGTGTAGGCATTACCGATGTCACGCCGGAGAACGCGAAGTTCTTTGACGTCCACGACAACAATGGTGCGGTCGTCACGCAGATCGAAGCAGATTCGCCGGGCGCGAAGGCTGGCCTGAAGGTGGGCGACGTGATCACGGAGATCAACGGCAAGAAGATCACCGATGCCGGACAGCTCCAGATGGAAGTTGGCGAGATGACTCCCGGGACCCAGATTGCGTTGCAGGTAGTGCGCGATGGCAAATCTATTTCCGTCCCCATCACACTGGTAGGCATGGACGGTAGCAACGGCGAAACCAAGGTTGCGGACAATGCGAACGACAAGCCCCGCTGGGGTTTGGGAATCGCCGACATGACTCCTGACTTGCGGCAGCAATTGGGCGCGCCAGATGATCTGCACGGGGCAGTCATCGAGCGTGTTCAGCCGGGCAGCCCCTCGGACGACGCCGGTTTGCAGCCTGGGCAGGTCATTATGGGCGTGAATCGTCATGAGACGAAGAGCGCCTCTGATGTTCAGAAGGCTCTGGCCAGCGTCCCCAAAGGGCAGGATGCCCTGGTGCTGATCTGGGCCAACGGCGGAAATACCTTCCGCGTTCTGCACTCCACCAACGGAGCTTAACCACTCGCCGGCCTGCGCTGTACTTTGCCGCGAACCACTGCGAGCGAAGTACGGCGCGGCCGGCGGTTCCTGCCAAGCTTCCTCCTCTACGCATTTAGGCTTGCGACAAATTTCGTTAGGGAGGAAAATTGCAGCCCTATGCTATTTCACCGTTCAAGTATCATCAGCACCTTCAGGCGCATGGGCGCCGGGGTGTCAATTGCCGTGTTTCTGCTGTTCCTCGCGGCCGAACATAACTTAACAAATGCTCAGGACACGAAGCCGATGCGGGAGGCCGCCAAAGATAGCGGCAATGGGACGCTGGTTGAGCGCGGCAAGTACATTGTGGTGGGAGTCGCAGCTTGCGGTAACTGCCACACCCCGCGCAAGGACAACGGCGAACTTGACTACAGCCGATGGCTGGCTGGGGCATCGGTGCCTTACCTGCCGGCCCATCCTGACCCTGATTGGCCGATCCTGGCGCCACGCATTGCCGGCTTGCCACCCATGACCGATGTCCAGATGATTACTCTGCTGACGACGGGAATCGCGGACACGGGTAAGCCTCTGCGCGCCCCGATGCCCACTTTTCATATGACGCCCGCCGACGCCCAAGCGGTGTTGGCATACCTGAAGTCGCTGACCCCTGGGCGCAACACAAACCAGTAACCGAGCCCTCGCCGCGCCTCAGCGGGGGCACGTCGCCGGGTTCGAGGTGTGCTACCATCTCGGCGTTCACCCTGCTTCATTAAGGAGTCCTCATGCATAAGACCGCAATACTGCTGACTATTGTTGTGTTCGTAATGACATCGATGTTCAATCTACAGGCTGCCAGTCTGGCCGGCGTCACCCTGCCTGACACGCAGCAGGTTGGAAACACCAAACTGGTGCTCAATGGCCTCGGCGTGCGCACCAAGTACATGGTGAAGGTCTACGTGGCTGGGCTCTACCTTCAGCAGAAGTCGTCGGACGCCAACGCCATCATCAAGGCGGACGAACCCAAGCAGATTGTCATGCAGATGGTGCACGCCGCCAGCAAGAGCCAAATGGCCGACGCGTTCAACGAGTCGTTCCACGACAACTCTGCTGACGCAGTGAGATTGATGAAGCCCGACATCGACCGTCTGCTTAGCGCGCTCGAACCCGTTAAGGTCGGCGATCAAATGGTCTTTACCTATGTCCCGGGCACGGGCACCACCTTCACCCTCAACGGCAAGGAGAAGTTGACGATCACAGGTCCGGCGTTCGGCCCAGTACTCTTCTCAGTGTGGCTCGGCCCGAAGCCGCCTAATGCAGACTTGAAAAAGGGAATGCTCGGACAATAGAGCCGGCGGGCTTGGAAGTGAATCCTATATTGAGATTTGAGGATGCCATGACGATACGCAAGTGGTTAGTAACGTCGGCGATAGTTGCAACCGTCTTGTTCAGCGCCGTCGGCGCTGAGGCGCAATGGGTGATGGTGGCTCGGGCGGTCTCGGGACGTATCCAGCAGATGTCCAACAAACCTGCGAATGGACCCGGCTATGATGTCGCCACTGTGGTGCTCACAGCCAATGCCGATAAGGTTTATCAGACGGCGATGAAGTCCCTACAAGCCCGTACTGACCTAACCATCACCGGCAGCGACGCGAAGAAACGGGAAGTGATGTTCGCCAAGGGCGCGCAGGTGGCGAGCATGCAGGCCACTCCTCTAGGCGAAAAGTTGACCCAACTGGTGATTGCTTCCAACCTCACAGATGCGCAGCCCAGCTCAGCTTCTCTGGTGGTGCAGGGAGTGCTGCATGTCTGCAAAGAAATGAACGTCGTGTGCACGCTTGAGGGCCAGTGAAGGCCAGCGTTTCGCTGGCTTTCACTTCACTCCCCCACTGAAACCGGAAACAACTCCGCCAGCTACTGCGACAGCTTGCTGTAGTTGGTGTTGGTCGTGGTTACGCTGATCTGTTTGGACGGTGCATTCAGAACGGTCTGCGCCGCATAGTTGGTCCCGTCAGGCAAACTGGCGAATTGCACAGCCAGGGTTATCGCGTCCTTGGCGTCACCCAGATACGTATTGACGTTCAGTGTCTGAATCTTCTTCGTCGCCATGTCAAACGCAATCGTCATCTGATCGCCGGGCTGGGCATAGTTCTTAAAGACCAGCTGCGCCGCGCCCCCGCCGGGCACGATCGAGACATTGTGCGCCTGGAAGGCCTTCTCCATGAGTTGCGCCTCAGGGGGAACGTACATGCTGATGACGCCCTTCACCTGCTGCATGTAATCCTGCATCTCCTCGGTCTTCTTCTCGATCACGCGCTGCTTGAGCCTGCCCTGGCGGCCACTCTGCTGCGCTTGTTGCTGATCGATGGGGACCTTCTGAATCTGGCCGTTGGGGCCGTAGCTGCACAGATTCGACTTCGGCGGCTTCTGCTCACCCTTCAAGGTGAGGGTCTGGGTTTCCACCCACTGATACTGGTGCAGTTTCTGCTTATTTGCCGCTGCGGACTGCTTCACGGCAGCAAGTTTCTGTTGCAGTTCCCCGCCCTGACCACCACCCATCTGGGCAAAAGCTGGAGTCGCCAGCAGTGCAACAACCATTAGAATTCCGCAATTCAGCTTCAACCGACCTTCCATCGTCATCGTTATCTCCAGTACGGCTTGGCGTGTTTTAGATTGAGGTTCGCGACTAGTCGCCAGAGGCCGCAGTCGCAGGGGAAGAACTCGCAGGCGCAAGTGTAGCTGAGGTAACGCTCTCTTGCTCAGGGGTCCATACTAGTATTTTTAAGTCCAGCACAAATATCGAGTACAGCACCGGGACCATCAGCAAGGTTATAAAAGTTGCCACCGTCAGTCCACCGATTTGGGCATAGCACAAGGGCTGCCACAGCGGGCCGCCATGCATGGCCAGGGGGAACAGCGCCAGAACCGTAGCGCTGACGGTAATCATCACCGGGCGCAAACGAATGATACCAGCATCGATTACCGCCTCTTCAAACGGCTCACCTTTGGCGTGCATCTCCTCGATGAAGTCGAAGAGCACGATGACGTGGCTGACGATAACACCAATCAGACTGGCGATGCCGAGAAACGCCATGAAGCCGAATGACGTCTTCATCACCCATAGCCCGTAAATCGCGCCTGCAACTCCATACGGCGCCGCAGCAAACACCAGCAGCGGCTTTATGGCGTTGTTGAATTGGAAAAGCAGCGCCAGATAAATCGTCATCACTGAAATGACCAGCACCAAGGCCAGGTTGCGGAAGCCATCCTGTTGCTTGTTGTACTCGCCGCCAATCGTGACCCTGTAACCCGGCGGCATGGTTTTCTCGAACTCCTTCAGCTTGGGTATGACGGCGTTCGTGATCTCCGATGCCAGATGGCCGGGAGCGGGGAACGCGTAGATCGACATCTCGCGGAAATGATCGATACGAACGATGCGGTTCGTCGTCATGCTGTTCTGGATGTCGGAGATCTGTACCAGCGGGATCTTGGTATTGTCCTGCGACGACTGCGAATACACATATAGATTCTGAATGTCCGACAGTCTCGAGCGCTCATTCATCTGCAAGCGGGCCACGACTGGAATGTTCTTGTCCCCGTCCTGCAAGGTGGTGACGGTGGTGCCGCTCATGGCGCTGGTCGCCGAATTCGCCACATCCAGGTTCGTGATTCCGGCCATGTTGGCGCGATCCGGATTGACCTGAAGCGTCACCTGAAAACTTTCCCTCTGCCACTCATTGCGCACCCGGCGGGCCTCGACCGCGGAGCGCACAACGTCCTCCACTTGCGCCGTGATCTTGCGCATCTCGGCAATGTCTTCGGCGCTTCGCGAGGAACTGACGTCCGCGTCGCTGACCACGCGAATCTCCACGGGATAGTTAATGGGATTGGTCTGTAGCTGGCGGTAATCGCAGCGCACGCCTGGCAGCTTCGCGCTAAGCACGGGCTGCACCTGATCGACAAACTTCGGGGTGATGTCCTTGTCGGTCAGCTGCACCAGAACCTGCGCATAGTTCAGTTGCTTGGGTTGGGGCGAGACCGAGAACCAGAACCGAGGGCTGCCCCCGCCCACCCAGGTCGTCACATAGCGCAAGATCTGCGACGGCGAGCCGTCCTTCGCTGGATGCTGCTTGCCCCAGTCATCCGCTTGCTGGCGGATGATCTGCTCTACCTGCTGTGCTGCCGTATTCGTAGCATCGAAGTTGGCATCGTTAGGCAGCCAGACATCGACATAAGACCAGTACTGCACATCATCGGGGAAGAACGATGTCTTCAACTGGGTAAACAGAAATCCTCCCAGCACCAGGAACGCCAGCGAGCCAATGGCGACCTTCCAGCGATGTTCGATGGCAAACTTGGCGACCGCCGCATAACTGCCCGTGAACCCTTTGCTGCGCCGCTCTTCGATGGGCGGTTCGGGTTTGCCCGGCCGCAGAAGGTAATAGCCCAGCAGCGGGATGAACGTCATGGAAGCCAGCCGCGAACAGACCAGTGCGACCGTCATCACTATCGGCAAGCTGTAGATAAATTCGCCGGTAGTGCCTGTGATCATCAGAAACGGAAGGTACGCGACAATGTTGGTCACCGTGGCATACATAATCGCAGTAGCGATTTTCGTCGGCCCAAGCCAAGGCGAGACGATGCGCGGGTGCCCCTCGGCCAGCATTCGCTTGATGGAATCGCCGGCCACCACGGGATCGTCCACCAGCAATCCCAGGGCAATGATCAGCGACGCCACCGATACCTGCTGGATGTCGATGCCGAGCATGTAAATGGCGCCGAAGGTCATGGCCAGCGTGATGGGGATCGAGATGGCCATCAGCACCGCCGAGCGCCACTCCCAGAAGCCGATCAGCGAGACGATGACCACCAGACCAATTGCCTCGTACAGCGCGTCCATGAACAGATCGATCTGCTCCTTCACCTGCACCGGCTGGCTGGAGGTAGGAACGATGACCAGGTCGTCCGGCAGATACGGTTTCAGGCTTTCCAGCTTCTGGTTGACATGCTTGCCGAACAGGTCGATCTGCTGGCCCGACCGCATATTGATTCCCAGCGAAATAGCGCGGCTGCGGACCCAGTTTCCCGCGGAATCGCGCCAGGTCAGGTAATTCAAAAAAGTCGGAGGACTCTGGTACGTCCGCGAGATGTCGACCAGATCGCGCAGGTAGACCGGACTGTTGGAAGACGAAACGCCGATGATGACATTGCCGATGGCGGACGCATCGGGGAATAAACCCGAAGGGTTGATCACCAGGTCCTGCGGGCCCACCTCCAGCGAGCCGGCCGGCAGCGTGATGTTCTGCGCGTTCAGAATGTCCTTCAGTTTGGACGGATCGTATCCATATTGCGCCAGCCGTTGCTGCGAGTAGTTGAGGTAAATCTGCTCCTGGAGCACGCCCGACCGCGTGATCGTCGACGTCTCCGGCACCCCTTGCAGCGTGCGTTGAATCAGGTCGGTGTAGTTGTCCAGCTGGCGGTAGGAATATTTCGCACCCGCGACGTTGGCAAGCTGTGCGTCGGTATCGGCCGGGTTGCGGATGATGGCAGGCTGCCAGGCGTCGGGATAAAGCTCGGAGCGTTGAAGGTTGTTCTTGATCAGTTGCTCGCCGCGCTGGCGAATCGTTTCGTCATCGAAAGTGGTACTGGCGTCGAGGCCGACATAGCCGGGGCCGTCGAAGAAATGCAGGTCCCTAAGCGTGCCGTTACGCTGGGCAATGTAGGCAATGTTCTCGAAATTGTCGCGCACCGGGCCCGCAGCAACCGAAAGAGGGAAAGCATAAATGATGCTGACTCGCGGCTGAGGCGAATTCCTGGGCAACTCGCTCCGCGTCTGCTCGATGGCCTTGCGGATAGCGATGGCCCGCAGCGCGACCTCAGTAGGCGTGACGATGGGACTGGCGACCGTAAGCATCAGCGCGGCCGTGTCGCCAAAGTTGCTGTTGAACTGGATAGGCCCAGCGCCGCGCGGCAACTGGAGCTGGTTCATCTTCAGGTTAATGTCGCTGAATTCCTTCTGCTTGTCTTTTACGTTGTCGTCGAGCTGGATATAAACCACCGACAGACCGGGGAAGCTGAGCGAGCGAATGCCGAAGTTGGAGGGGCTAGGCGGTTTGATAGTGGTGTTTTGCGCGGCCGCCTGCTCCATGGGGCGAGTGATCAGTTGCTCGACTTGTTCAGCCGTCGCGCCGGGCCACTGACACTGTGCGGCTGCCACCCGGACGGGAATGTCAGGGTCCTTGCGCTTGGGCATGTTGTGGTAGCCATACCAGCCCCAAACGAAGGTCGCCACCAGCAGAATGAGTCCAACCTGGCGGTGCTCGGTGAAGAAGCGGGCAGTGTTGTGCGTGGTCGCGATGATCTCAGCGTCGGACTTGTGATGGATCGACATTGCGCTTCTCTAAGCCACGCGTACTAGATAAATCTGCCACCGCTGCGCCTTGAAGGGGCACGCCTTCAGGCGTGCCGAAACTAGGTTTCGAGTTGTTTTGAAGGGGCGCAGCTTTAGCTGCGCCGTTCCGACTCCTTTAGACTTGTCATCCCGAACCGACTTTAGTCGGTGAGGGATCTGCGGTTCCGGGCTGTTCACCGAGCTGTTCGGGCGGCGAAGGATCGCTCACGGAATAATCCGCACTTCATCGCCACTCTTGATCATGTTGGTTCCCGACGTTACAACGCGATCGCCGAGGTTTACTCCGCTGCGAACTCCGATCATGTTGCCGTAGGTATTGCCCAGCGTCACATCCTGGGTGTGCACCTTGGCCATGTCGCCAGCACTTTCGGTTACGAACACCGCAAAGCCATTTGGATTCGAAGGGCTGCGCACTACCGCCGAAATCGGCACCACGGTTACACCTCCGGTCGGCGACGGTGCGCCAATGGTGATGGACGCGATCATGCCCGCCTTCAGCAGGTTTTGCGGGTTGTCGATTCGGACCTCAACCGAGTAAACGCGACTCTTCGGATCAGCTGCCGCCGAGATTGCAGTAACGTGACCGGAGAAAGGACTGGGCAGCGCCTCTGTAGTCACCGTCTGCGGACTACCCAACTTGATGCGGCCGATTGCCGTGTCGGGGACGCCAAAGACCGCTTTCACGGTCCGAGTGTCAGCCAGGGTAAAGCCTGGCGTGGCCGCGCTGACAAGCGTGCCCACGTCTACATTTCGCTTCAGTACCCAGGAGTCGAATGGGGCGCGCAATTCGCAATAGCTGAGTGCGAGTTGCGCTTCCGCAATGGAAGCTTTGGCGTTGTCGACCGCTGCCTGTGTACTTTGGTCCTGCGCGCGCGAGTCGTCGTAGTCGGGTTGCGTCGCTGCGCCGGCCTTGTAGAGCACCTGCATTCGCCCGAATGACAACTTGGCGCGTTCATGGTCGGCCTGCGCTTTATCCATCTGGGCCTGCGCCTGCGCCAGCTTCTGCTGGTAGTCATCCGGCTGGACGTTGGCCAGCACGGTTCCCTTGGTCACATAGTCGCCCTGGTCGATGTTACGAATGTGACCATCGGCATCACGCACCTGGCGAACGCTGATGAGGTAGCCGTTTGATTTGAACGCCAGGTCCACCTGCTGGTAGGGCTGGATGTTTGCCGAATAGGTATTGCCAATATCGGTCTCCAGCATTTGCACGGTAGCGGTGCGCACGGGCACAACCGTCGGCTGATTGGGCGTCTCTTTGCGGCAACCAGACAGCAGGGCCGCAGCCAGAACGGCGATGAGTACAGCCAAACCAATCGGGCCGGATTTTATCCGTGGCATTCGATGCATGGACTTCACTCCTCCCCGATCGCTTTCTGGAAGTTCGCCTTCGCGGTCCAGAACTTGGCCATCGCTTCGTTGCACTCTGCGTTGGATCCCTCGACTGCCGACTGCTGCTGCAGCACATCGCGCAAAAGGGCGGTCTGCTGCCCATACTTCTGCGTGACCTCGCGCAGCTTCTCGGTCGAGGCTTCCTTCTTGGCGGTCGCTACACTGACGGCGACCCGCGCCTCGTGCAGTGCCCGATATTGCGTGTCCAGGTTGATTAGTATCTGCGCCTTGGTGTCGTCCAGGCTCAGCTTGCTCTGCTCCACCGCGATGACCTTCTCGTTAACTTCGTCCCTGCGCCGGCCCCAGTCAAATGGCTCCCAGTTGAACTCAAATCCCAGTCCCATCACGTTTTGCGGCACAAAGTTGACCCCGAAGGGCGACAAGTAATGGAAAGATGCACCCAGGTCCGGCAGGTATTGCGACTTCACCAGCCGCCGGGCATTATCGGCCTGCTTTACGGTGATCTCGGCTTCTTTCACCTTGGGATTCTGCGCCAGCGCCAGGGCTTGCGCTTCCGGAAGGTTTTCTTCCGCCGGCGACAATTCCGTTGGATTCACGGCGCTGAACTGCACGTTGATGTCGCGGCCCAGCAGATTGTTCAGAGTTTCCTTGGTCGACGCAAGCTTGTCTTGATCTTGCAGGAGCTTGAACTGCTCGTCTGCGAGTTTGGTCTTTACCTCCAGAAGCTCGGACTTGAGTACGACCTGTTGCTCCAGATACTGAGTGGTGATGCGCTCGAGTTCCTCATATTGCTTGATACTGGCCTCGGTCGCGTCGATGGCGTTCTGGATTTCTACGATGGAGTAGTAAGCCTGCCGCACGTCGTCAACAATGGATAGGCGCTCCTCGCGCACCTTCTGAACGGCTTGCTCCACCGACAACTCTTCCCCGTGAATATGAATGTTGATCTTGTAGAGCGTCAGCAGGGGTTGCGAAGCGGTGCCGAAGACGTAAGCCGTCGGCTGACTGGGGGTGGTGATGTTCGTGTTCGTGGCAGGAATAGGACCGATGCCGGGATAGGTCCCGAACTGGCCTGCCTGCACGGTGAAGTTGATGGGCTGAAGCAACTGCGAGGCGAAGACGTAGGTGTTGAACGAAGGAAGCCGCCTGGTTTTCTCCGCAGCCAGTTTCTCCTTGGAGCTGTCGAGGCCGAGGGAAACGATTTTCAGGTCGCGGTTGTTCGCCAGCGCAATTTGCACGGCCTGGTCCACCGTGAGGACCTCGGCGGGAACCGCCGGCTGTTCTGCCACGGCGGCGAGGCTGGAAAAACCCACCGTCAATAAAAGGGTGCCCCCTATAACCGCTCGTAGGCGATGCATCGCCCTCCCGATGAAACCCATACCGTGCGAATGGTGCCGGTGGGACAGCACGTGCTGCGGATGTTTCTTATTGAAATTGCAACGCAGTATACCGTGCCCTCAGACGTGCGGCAAGACGCATGAGGCGAATCGATTAGCCCGGCTGCCATTCATCCCTCACTTCCTTGCGGGACTCCCCGGATCAAGCCCAAACCGCAAACCGCCGATGAGACCTGTGACGAATCGTGTCCCGCGAACGGTTGCGACGAACTGTCCATATGGCCCAGAAAAGCCAAGCGCGACTTTCTACCCGGCACGGCTCGCCGTAGCGCCATCGTTCGGTGGCATTTGAGCCGTGGCATTTGACGTCTTGCAACGGCCGGAGGGATTTCGTGGTCAACCAAAGCAAGCAACAGGAAATGAGCAGGAGAGACTTCGTCAAAACCATCGGGGTTGGGATTGGAGCAATCCAAACTGCGGGCCTTGGCCTCGGCATGCTACAGCTGACCGGGTGCGGGAGCAGTACAACGCCGCCCCAGCCGGCGCCGCAGATCGTCACCTGGCCCATTGCAAAACAGGTTTACACCACGGCCCAACAGCAAGTCCTGCCCGTCCCAATCGCTCCTGCCACCCGGCAACTCAGCCCGGGAGACGTTGCCCTTTACGCGCAGTACGGTTACAGCGCGTGGAACATCGGAGGGCCTTTGAGTCACACGGTGCGGAAAGACCTTGCACCTGCTTACACGGGTGCGCCGAATGCTGCGCGGCTGCTTTATTACTTCTCCATCTCCGACATTCATATCGCCGACAAAGAATCTCCGGCCCAGCCGATCTACATTGGCTGGAGCGCGCCCTACGGTCCCTCGTCGTCGGGCTTGTCGTCAGCCTATTCGCCGATTCTCCTCTCGACGCCGCAAGTGCTCGACGCCGCCATCCAGACCATCAATGCGATGCATAAGCTATTGCCGTTCGATTTCGGCCTGTCGCTGGGCGATGCCTGCAATAACACGCAGTACAACGAACTGCGCTGGTTCCTCGATGTCATCGATGGCAAGGTCATCACGCCCAGCTCGGGAGCACACGCCGGAGATTCAACCATAGATTACCAGCGGCCTTTTTACGCCGCCGGACTGAGCCGGAACCTTCCCTGGTACCAGGTCATCGGCAATCACGATCAGTTTTGGATGGGCTCCGCGTTTGAGGATGCAAAGACGCGCAGCGCCCACATCGGCAGCACCATCCTCAACATGGAAGCCGTCCCAACTCCGAATCCCAATTCGGTCAATGGTACCGGCGCCTACATGGGCGTGATCGACGGCACGACACCGTACGGAGACCTCATTGGCTACGGGCCGGAAGCGGACTTTGACACTCCGCCTACGGTTGTCCCCGACGCCAGCCGCTACTCGCTGGCAACTCCCGCGTCCACCACCGTGAGCTGGATGAAGGAGTTTTTCGATACCACGTCGAATCCGGTTGGCCACGGCTTCACCCAGGCCAACCTCGACACTGGCTCCGCCTGTTACAGCTTCGTGCCGAAGTCGGACATCCCGATCAAGTTCATCGTGCTGGACGATACGGTGAAGGGACCAGACCAGGCTGACTACGCCGCCGGCGCTCTCGACGACGAGCGATTCCAGTGGCTGGTCAACGAGCTTGGCGCCGGACAGGCCGCGAATCAGTTGATGGTCATCGCGGCGCACGTCCCCATACAGCCGCAAAACACCTTGACCGACACGACGCCGTTTCCTATGTGGCCCGGCCCGGAATATACCGACGACTATGTGCTCAACGCGCTGCATCAGTATCCCAATCTCATCCTCTGGATGGCGGGACATCGGCATGTCAATGTGGTGACGCCGCAACCTGATCCGCATGGCGACCCAACCCTTGCTTTCTGGGAAGTGGAAACCTGTTCACTGCGGGACCATCCGCAACAGTTCCGTACTTTCGACATACGCCGCAACAGCGACAATACGGTTTCCATCATCATCACCGACGTGGATCCCGCGGTCAGCCCGGGGTCGCCAGCCTACAAGTCGCGCGGATATGCATTGGGCGCATTTCGTATCTTTGGCGCGACGCCCGCAATCATCGCCGACACCACGTCGGACTCTTACAACGCCGAGCTGGTGGTGCAACTGACGCCGGTAATGCAGTCGGTGATTTCGCAGGCCGGATCGGCGCTACGGTAGGCACGAATTCCCGGAGAAAACCCATGACCGCTAGGCACAGGATTACGATGGGATGGCTGCTGTTGCTGGTTCTTGCTATGTCACTGCTGACAGGATGCGGCGGCCCGGCCGCTCCTGATCCACCCACGCCGCCGGCTCCCGTTCCGCTAAGCGCCGCCAACCTTAACCTGATCTTCGTAGTAAGTGAGGATTTGGCCTACCACGCTCCCGGAGACATTAATCCGCGCACCGCCAACCTCACCAGTCAGGGATTGCAGCGGTCGCTCCGCATGGCAACCTTCCTCCAGCAAGACGTACTGGGAGGGAAAAGCGTCAGGGCTATCTACGCTGTTGTACCCATGACCCACCTGCAAACCGCAAACCAATATCCTGACATGGCGGGGCTGGAAACAATCGAGCAATTCGCCATGCTGAATCAGATCACTTTGTCCTATGAGAGCAATACGCCGGTTTCCGCCAGCAGCTATCCCGTCAATGTGTCGTATTCGTCAGCGCCCCTCCCGGATGGAGTTGCCCCGCCGTTCATAACTTGCCCAACGATTGGATCTGGACTCACGAACAGTTGCCAGGGTCTCGATTTCAGAGATCTGGAAGGCGCCAACGAAACCCTGATGAGCGATATCGTGAAGGCAAACGAGCCGGGATTCTACGTCTTCTCCGCGCCGTGGGAAACCGTCAGCAACCTGATGGCGAAGATCAACAAGCTCGAAGGGTACAAGTTAACGCTGCCTGAGAGCTATGCCGGCCCTAACTACATCTATGCGATCTCGGCAGCGCCATCGGGCAGCGCCAGCCTGGTCACCTACAACAGCAACGTGAATCCGCCTCATAGTTACCCTGCGTTGCCTCCAGGCGGCATCGTTAGCGCGGCTTGTCTGCCGGCAACTACCAACACAATGTTCCACATCCAGGTAACTGGTGGCGTCGGTGGAGCCGTAGCTCCAGCCGGAATCAACACCAACGAGACGCTGTACTTTATCCGGCACGCCGAGGCGCATCCGACCAGCTGGTGGGAAGACGGCAACTATGTTGGCCCGGGTCAATGGCGCGCGCTGGATCTTCCCAACGCCTTGCGCGACAAAATCCATCCTAATCTGGTGTACTCCATTGATCCTGCGCAGGACCTCACCGGGACCCCAAGCGTAGTAGGCGATTTGTACTCCTATGTCAGGACCAACACGACCGTGCTGCCCTACGCCATTGCCAACAATTTGCCCTACAACTTGGCCGCAAGCTTCGAAATGATGGCGCAGAACCCGCCCCAACTGGCTACGCAGGCCAGCGACTTTTTCTTTACCGGCGGAACGTTCTCGAATCAGGCCCTGCTGGTGGGATGGGAGCACGATCATATTCCACCAACCGTCAACGCGTTGCTCGCCAGCTATCACGGCAATGTCCCACCGGTGCCCAAGTGGCCTGAGGATGACTACGACACTGTCTGGACGATAAAGCTGGACGCCAACGGCAACCTGTCCATCGACAACGCGACCTGCGAAGGCATTAGCTCCAAGGCGCTGCCGAAAGACCCGCCTCAATTCTGACCATCGGTCCAGGCACTCGCTTTGACTATGCATTCGCCGGTCCGCGCGAACCCGTTACTCAGGGTCACGGCGGCACAGATTGGAAGCTCGGGATCTAGACCCAGGAGCAAGAAACGAGTAGCGAAAGGCGAAGACCGTCGTCATGCCGTACTATATAGCCCCGTGCGCGAAAAGGTGCTGCGATACATCCGCGACCAGTCCCTGATGCGGGCGGGAGACCGCGTAGCCGCGGCCGTCTCTGGCGGTGCGGATTCGATTGCCCTCCTGCGCGTGCTGCTAGAACTTCGTGCCGAGCTTGGCATCGTGCTGGCAGTGGCGCACTTCAATCATGGCCTGCGCGGCGAGCAGTCGGACGCAGACGAAGCCT
>Ga0302324_100016433_pt1 | contig 14745 bp, 11 predicted proteins | sample Palsa_T0_1_FD_201949 | JGI IMG/M metagenome (GOLD analysis project Ga0302324, IMG submission 201949) | Peat permafrost microbial communities from Stordalen Mire near Abisko, Sweden - Palsa_T0_1 | ecosystem: Environmental > Terrestrial > Soil > Palsa > Peat permafrost | place: Sweden: Abisko...
CTTCATGCGGCTTTCCTTAATGAAAGCCGCACACGTGGCTCTTGTTAGTGCCTCTAGCAGGAAATCCGGGGTCGCCCCATCGATCTCGGCCCACGTACGCTGGTGCGAACGTGGGGCACCTGTACAGAGTTGTGTGGAATGGGGGAGTGTTGTGGAGGAATCTGTTGCTTCCTTTCCAGTTCGCACGCAGACTCTTTAGCCCCTGAGGGTTATTTCGTCGCAATCTTCGGCTTTTCCGTTCCGCCCGTCCTAAGAACACATCCGTCAGGCAGGCCGGCGTTCCACCCGCAAGCGAACCCCGCCTTTGGGCCGCAGCGAAACGGCCGGCTTCAGCGGCACCACCTCAGGGGCTCCTTCGGGAAGGGAAAGCTTCCAACTGCGAGCCACCGAGGCAAGAATCAGCACCCCTTCCATCCACGCCAAGCCTTCGCCGATGCACTGCCGGGCGCCGGCGCCGAAAGGAAAATAGCAGAACCGCGGCCGCCGCGCCTTGTTCTCTTCCGTAAACCGCTGAGGATCAAAACGCATGGGATCATCCCAAAAGCGGGGATCGCGGTGGGCCACAATCTGCGGCGCCAGCAGGATCGCTCCTTTAGGGATGCGGATGCCGCGATACGCATACTCTTCTGCCGCCGTGCGTGCCGTCACCCACACCGGAGGGTAGATGCGAAGCGTCTCTGCGAACGCCTGGGCGGCATAGCCGAGCCTGCTGTAGTCCTCTGCTGCCGGAGCACGGTTGCCGAGCAGCGCACGGCATTCCTGGTAGAGCCGTTCCTGCACCTCAGGGTTTCTAGCCAGCTCCCACATGGCGAAGCTCAGTGCATTCGCTGTGGTCTCGTGCCCTGCCAGCATCACGGTCACGCATTCGTCCCGCACTTGTTTGTCGCTCATACCGCCGGTGCCCTCGTCGGTATCGACCGCCGCCAGCAGCATCGACAACAAGTCTCCTCGATCCCCAGGATGTTTCCGCCGTTCGGCGATCATGCGATAAATCAAATCATCGAGGTACGCCAGACCCCGCCGAATTCGTCGCATAGCAGGGAGGGGAAGTTGAAGAGTGATTTCCGGAAAAGGCAGAAAGGCGAGGGGCAGAAATCCCATGAAGGAATCCACCGCCTGGGCTATCTGTTTCACTTCTGCTTCCACATTCGTATCGAACAGTGTCTTGCCCACGATTCTCAGGGCTAACAACAGCATCTCCGGCTGCAGATCCATCACCGTTCCGCTCTCCCACCGGGTGCTCATCTCCGCGGCGTAGGCGGCGATAATCTGCCCATAGGCGGCGATCCGTTGCCGATGAAAGGCCGGTTGTGCCAGCCGGCGCTGGCGCAGGTGCAAAGGAGTTTCGCTGGTGAGCAGCCCCTCTCCCAACACGATTTTTGCTCGCTGCATCACCAGTCCACGGTGGTGCCGGCCCGCATCCCGCAAAAGCAAATCCTCAATCAGTTGAGGATGGTTGAATTGAAAGATGTGCCGGCCAAACCCGGTGTAGTGGTTGAAGTCCGCAAACCGCCTGGCATTGCTGAGCATGAACTCGACCGCGTCCTGACGGAAAATCTCTCCCGACAAAACGCGCTGAGCAAATCGCGGGCCATCCGGGTAACCAGCCCCGGGACGGATCAGGATCCGCGGTGCCACCATCTCAGCTGCGAGGGGAATACTCACAGCTATCAGTCTAGTCCACCATTTCCCGGAGCCTTTGAGGGCATGAAAAGGTGTCTGCCACCAAGACAGTGGCAGATGATAAGGTTAAGCTTCTTCGTCGTCAGGCCGCGGGGCGCGGACAGCGTAATCAGCTCCCGGTTGGGTTACCGGGTTACGCGCTTCTCCCAGCCGTGCAGTCATGGGTCCGTCATGCACCCGCCGGCGAAGTCCCAGCAGTGTCTCCTGCTTGTCGCGCGCATATTCTGCGGCCAACCGGGTCAACGCGTGGGTCACGATGTCGCTGTGGTGCAGGTCTTGCATTTCCGGGTCGCGGCGAAAGTTCAGCCACAAGCGGTGCACCAGCTCCACATCGTCCGCCTGCAGCGACGGTGCGTGTGGTCCAATGTGGAACGACTCCGCCTCGCCGTTCGGAGAGACCACGTAGAAAGTGATCTGCCTCTTCGGTTCCGGCAGCGCTTCCCACGCCTGCCCTACCCGGTAGGCCTGCTCATGGGCCGACATCTTGCTCGAAAGTCCCGACACCACCGCCGCCGCCTCGAGCGAATTAGCCGTTTGCACCAGCGCAGCAAAAATGTCTCCCGCCGGAACCACGAGCAGCGAAATATGCTTGCCAAAGCTTTCAGCCACCGAAACCGCCTTGGTAAAAAGCATCTGCTCGTATTCACTAAACAGCTGATCGGTGGTCGACAGCAACTCCGGTCCGCCGGCGCCGACCATGCGCGCGGTCAGCACCACCACATCCTGATCACCCGTATTGGTCCGCGCCAGCGTCCACTTCAGCGCGAACGGATTGTTGGCGTCGCGCATCGTGACCACCACGCATCCCGGGTCGATCTGCAAAACTTCGCGCCCCACCGCGTCCTCATGTTCCAGCTGAAAGTGCTCTTTCATCTGCAGTTCGGTCGTGGTTCTCCGGCGCCGGTTGTCGTGTTCGGAAATGGTGAAAATGATAAAGAACGTGGTTGCAAACAGGATGCCGCTGACCGTAGCAACTGATTTGGTGAAAAGGTTTACCAGCGCAGTCGTAAGCAAAACCATGAAGACCGAGATCAGGCCGATCGGAATCTCCCGCTTGCCGATCCGCAGATTCGGTGGAACCTTCCAGCCCCGCTCTCCCTTGTACTTCCAGCGCAGCACCAGCATGGCGAGACTATTAAAAGTGAAGCTCCAGATCACTCCAAACGCATACGCTTCGCCTAGCGCGATCACATTGCCGCGGCTGGCGACGATGGTAAACAGCTGCATGATGGCTACCAGGTTCACGATCCGGTAGCTGGTGCCGAATTTGCGATGCGGGCGGCGGAACCAATCCGTCAGCACCCCATCTTCGGCAATGCGCATCAGCACGCCCGTAGAGCCGATGATCGAAGTGTTGATGGCGCCGGAAAGGATGAGAAAGCCGACCAATACCACAAACACCCGGAAAATAATCCGCAGCACCTGCGGGCCGACCATATACATGGCCATCCCGGCGATCAGGTTGTCGCGATAAACCGGCACCCGCACAGAGTCGGGAATCAACATCACCGCCAGCAGGGAACCGAGGCCGGTAAAGAGAAAGCTGTAGATGGCGATGACGATCGCGGCGCGTTTCAGGTTCTTGAGTTTGGGATGTTCGATCTCCCGGTTAACCTGGGCCAGAGTCTCTTCGCCGCTCATGGCCAGAACGGAATGTCCGAACGCCATGATGATGCCGAACAAGCCCAGCGTCGCGGGCAATCTGGTGTATCGCAAAAACCCCAGAGCATCGTTACTGAAGTGCAGTGTCGAAGGTGTGGGCCAGGGCGGCAGCTTCGCGCCTAGATGGAAGGCCGAATAGATTCCCCAGGTCAGCAGAATCACCACCATCACGGTAGTGATCTTCATCACTTCGAGCGCCTTATCGCTCGACTCCTCGATCCCTTTCAGGTTCTGCCACCAGTAGTACCCGGTGACGATCGCCGCGAACGCTGCCGAGGTTAGGTTCATTGGCAGCCGAGGCGGCATATGGTGGGCGCCGAGCATCGCGCCTGGCAGCCAGCTATGCGCGGCGGCCACGGTCATTAATTCATTCAGCAGGCTGGTAATGTACTGCCCGGCGGAAACGCCGGAAATCGGCCCGGTGAGAATGTAATCGAACATGAGCGCAGAAACGCTCAACTTGGCGAACGTGCCGCCCAGGGCCTCCTTCACCACCCGATACACGCCGCCGCGGGTGAACATGGAGCAGCTCTCCACGTACACCGCGCGCACCGCAAAGGAGAACAGCATGACCCCCAGGATGAACCAGGGGGCAGATTTGCCTACGGCTTCTTCCGCAATGCCGCCGGCGTAGAAAGCCGACGAACCAAGATCGTTCAGCACCACCGCTGCGGCGCGCCAAAACGAGATAAACGTGAGCATCACCGAGGAGGCGACGACCAGTTTTACCCGGTTGGAGGGGATGGAGGGTGCATTCGTTGTTCGGTCGGAAGCCATTCGATATGGGCCACGGTCTCAACGCCGCAAACGGGGAGTGTCGCGGTCTGGTACGAAGCCAGAACTGAGTCTATGTTGCTTGCCGCCTAGCGTCAACGACGGATAACCGCCTCACTCGCCCACCAGCAACTGAAGATCTTCGACAAAACTAATGGCCACTACCACTGCCGATCCTGCGATGCCCAAGAAAAACATTACTTCAAAGAGACGCATGAAAAAGACGGCAATCAGCATAGGTAATCGATTGTATCCCTTTCCCCGTCTAGTGGGTGCAAGACTCTCATCCCACAAGGGATGGAGGGTGAGGATGGTAGACTCTCGGCCATATGGCAAGACTGGTACGGCAACCTTGGCTGCTCGGAATTTTTTCTGCCGCGTTGCTGATGCTGCCTTTTTCGATCATCGGCCCCGTGCCTTTTTGGCGGACGTTCTTTTCCTGGGTGGCTTTTGTGCCCCTCTTCTACGGATTGTTGACGGGGGAGAATCTAAACCATCCCAAGGCTTTGCTGCGGGGAGCCCTGGCCGCTTATCTCATGGGCTTTCTCTGGTTTACCGGCAATTGCTATTGGATTTACCAGACCATGTTGTACTACGGCGGGTTGCCGCCGATTATTTCCGCCGGAATTCTCATCGCCTATAGCCTGGTGCTGGGGTTGTACTTTGCCGCGCTGGGCCTGCTGGTCACCGCCGCTGCGAGGGCTTTTCGCAGTCCTTATTACGCCCTTTTGGCTGCCCCTTTTTTTTGGGTGGCGCTGGAACTGCTTTCCGCAAGATTCACCAAAGTTCCATGGGATTTGCTGGGCTACTCGCAAGTGGGTAATTTTCTGTTGACCAGTCTGGCTCCCTGGACCGGGGTGTATGGAATTACCTTCGTACTGGTCGCCGGCAATGCGCTCATCGTCTGGGGGATTCTCGCTTCGACCGGAAAACGTCGCCTGGTCCTGTTAACTATCGGCTTGCTTGCCGTGCTGGTGCTTGAGAACGGCGATCATTTCGCGCCCCCTTCTGCGCCTTCTCCGGCCACTGCGGTGTTGCTGCAGCAGAACCTCAACGTAAATCAGGACAATAGCTGGCCTGGAGCCGAATATGAACACCATGTCAGCCAATTCGCGAAACTCAGCACTCGCACCTGTGGCCCGTTTCTGGCCGGCATGCCCGAGCTAAACGCCTATCCCGTGACTCCCGATTGCCCAGCGCGGCCAGTCACGCCCGGCGTCATCCTTTGGCCCGAGTCGCCGGCGCCTTTTGTTGACAAGGATCCTCGCCTGCTGACTGCTTTGCGCGATCTTGCCGTTTACATGAATGCGCCCTTGATCGCCGGCAGCACTTCCCTGGACGCTCACGGGGTTCGCTTCGACATGTACAACTCCGCCCTCTTCGTGCGCCCCGATGGCACCGTGGCCGGCCGCTACGACAAGATCCACCTGGTTCCCTGGGGAGAGTACATCCCTTTCAAAAGCTTTTTTTCCTTTGCCAAGAACCTGACCCAGCAGGCGGGCGACATGACCCACGGATGGCGGCGCATGGTCTTTTCAAGCGATGGCCACCGCTTTGGGGTCTTCATCTGCTACGAGGAAATCTTTGGCGACGAAATACGCCTGTTTGCCAAACAGGGAGCGCAGGTGCTGGTCAACATTTCCAATGACGGTTGGTACGGCGATACCTGCGCGCCCTGGCAAACGCTCAACATGTCGCGCATGCGGGCCATTGAAAATCGCCGCTGGCTGCTGCGCGACACCAACACCGGCATCACCACCGTCATCGATCCTTACGGCAGGCTTACTGCCAGCGTGCAGCGCCACGCGCTCACCTCGCTGGCCGCCAGGTACGGCTACCGCAGCGACCACACCTTCTACACCCTGCACGGCGATCTGTTCGCTTACCTGTGTGGGATAATCACCTTGGGGATAATTGCCGCCACGGTGTGGCTTAGCCTGCGGCGCCACTGAATCATGTTGAACGAACTCGAATTCTCATACACTCCGGTGCGCGACAAAGTCCGCGACCTTCGGGAGTATCTTTGACCACCAACGCATCGACAGGGAACTGGCGGCGTTAGAGTCGAAGCTTTCCGATCCAGCTATCTGGTCCAATCCAACCGAGTCCCAGGTGCTCATGCGCGAGCGCAAGCGCCTGGAAGGCCAGCGGGCGATGGAGAACGAGCTGGTGCGCCGCAGCGGCGACATCGACGCCTATTTTGATCTTGCCCGTGAAGGCGAATCGGTCGAGCCCGAACTGGAACGCGAAATCCAGTCCCTAAGCGAATTTGTGGACCAGCTCGAAACCCGCACCATGCTGTCTGCGGAAACTGACCCGCTGAATGCAATCGTGACTGTTCACCCCGGCGCGGGTGGCACCGAATCCCAGGACTGGGCCGAGATGCTGATGCGCATGTACCTCCGTTGGGCCGAGCGTCAAGGCTTCAAGACTGAAATGAACGACTACCAGGACGGCGAAGAGGCGGGCATCAAGTCGGCTACGTTTACCGTGACTGGCGATTTCGCCTTTGGGCAGCTTGCGGGAGAAACAGGAGTTCACCGGCTGGTGCGCATCTCGCCCTTTGACCAGGCCAAGCGCCGCCACACCTCCTTTGCCAGCGTCTTTGTCTCTCCTGAAATCGACGACTCGATCCACATCGACATCAAGCCCGACGATTTGCGCATTGATACTTATCGCTCTGGAGGCAAGGGCGGCCAACATGTAAACACCACGGATTCCGCCGTCCGCATCACCCATCTCCCGACAAATATTGTGGTGCAATGTCAGAACGAGCGCTCTCAGCACAAGAATCGCGAGAGAGCGATGAAGATGCTTCGCTCCAAGTTGTATGAATACGAGCTGGAAAAAAAGAAGCAAATCTCAAAGAAGCTGGAAGACTCCAAGCTCGACATCAATTTCGGTTCGCAGATCCGGTCCTATGTGCTGCAGCCTTACCGGATTGCCAAAGACCTGCGCACCCGGGTCGAGGTGGGCGACGTGGACGCGGTGTTGGATGGCAATCTGGAACCATTCATCCGTGGATATCTGATCATGCGCAGGAAGGGCGGCGAGCCGCCTGCGATCGAAGAGCCGGTGGACGTGGAGTGAGCATCCAATTTTTATGAACGAGCCAGAAACCATTCGCACCATCCTCGAGAAGACCAAGACTATTGCCGTGGTGGGCCTTTCCGACAAGCCCGACCGCCCCTCATTTTATGTTTCCAAGTACATGCAGCAGGAGGGCTACCGGATCATCCCGGTGCACCCAACGGTCACTCGAGCATTAGGGGAGAAGGCTTATCCGACCCTGGATGCTGCCTTTGCGGCCGAAGGAAAAATTGATCTGGTCAATGTATTCAGGGCCTCGGAATACGTCCCGGAAATCGTCAAAGACGTAATGCGTCTCAAGATCCCGTACTTGTGGCTGCAGGAGGGAGTGTGCCATGAGGAAGCAGTGAGTTGGGCTGAAGCCGACGGCATCCTGGTGGTCATGGACCGCTGCATCTATAAGGAACACGCCCGCCTGGACCCAGTCAGCCAATAGAATCCCTTTCTGGGTGCCGAAAGGGCTGAGAAACCGCTTCCATTCAGCAACTGCCCTCAATGAAGCATCCCTCTTCCCTCTGTCATCTCGACCGAAGCGCAGCGCAGTGGAGAGATCTCTGTGTGGATGCTCTTGCTTGGAAATCTTTTCTTGTGAAGAGCGCCGAGGGCCCTTTGAGTGGGTGGCCCAGGTCTCGCTTTTGAGACCTGGGTTTCTCCTCGCCCATTTTCATCTTCTTATGTGGGCTATAGAGACTTCGTGAGAACCTAGTCCTGGAAGGGCACGGCTTCAGCCGTGCCGTAAAACCACCCTGCATAGCTGGCTTTAGCCGCTGAGGTACGTTTTTTCCCATCCTCTAAATTCTCTGCTGCGCTGATAAAAAGATGCCCTCAGGGCTTTAGAGTCTGCGTGAGAGCTTCAGCCGTGCCGTAATTTGTTGAGAGTTTCCGGGCTTTAGCCCCTGAGGGCATCTTTTTTATCAGTCATAAGAGAATTTGGAGGATGGAAAGAACGTACCTCAGTGGCTAAAGCCGGGCATGGGAGTGTCATTTACGGCACGGCTGAAGCCGTGCCCTTCCAGGGCCGAGTTCTCACGCAGACTCCGCAGGCCCCATCGACACACCGGTCGAGATGACTGCTCTTTCTTGAGAACTGTCATTCGAGCGCCCCTTTGGTAACCTCGCAGGCTCATCCCGAGTCCTATTAGCCGAACGGCTACAATAACAGGGGATCGTGCGGTGCTCGCTATGCCAGGTCTTCGCCAACACTTTCTGTTCCTCTGCACGGCAATGACCGCCGTCGTAGCGGCGGCTGCGCCAGTAATAGGACCAGTACGTGCGCAACATCTGACCGTAGAGCTGCTCCCACTCAACGGCTCCATCCAGCCCGGAGCCAGCGAGCTCGCCGGCCTGCACTTCACCTTAGATAAAGGTTGGCATGTCTATTGGGTCAACGCCGGCGATTCGGGGGAGCCGCCAAGCATCAAGTGGACTCTCCCAGCCGGCATCACCGCAAGCGCCATGCAATTTCCCGCACCGCGCCGTTTGCCCCTCGGCCCGCTGATGGATTTTGGCTACGAAGACGAAGTCCTCTTCCCCCTCACACTCACCGCCGGCTCGACGCTGAAAGCCCCTTCAAAGGTCGAGCTCCCAGCCCATGTGGATTGGCTGGTCTGCCGCGAGGTCTGCATTCCGGGCAAGGCTGACATGGTGCTTCCGCTGCAGATCGCGGCGCAAAAAGGCGCTCCCGATCCCGGCCGTCAGGCGCTTTTCGATCGCTTCCGCAGCCTCTTGCCCCAGCCTCTCCCCTCCTCGTCCAAGGCTGTGTTTGCCACCGCTCCCAACAGTTTTGCTCTCGCCCTGACCGGTCATCCAGAAACCACTGCTGAGTTTTTCCCCTTGGACCAGAGCCAGATCGTGAATGCCGCACCTCAACCCGTCCGCGGGGTCAACAACGGGATCGTCATTTCTCTCAAGAAGGACGAGAACTTTCGCACCCAACTAGCGCAGCTGAATGGAGTTCTCTTGCTGGGCGACGGAAGCGCGTACGAGATTCACGCTCCGCCGGGTCCTCTGCCGGCGGGCGCCCCTGGCACTGACGAAGGAGCACTCCGTCTGCTGCGCTTCGTTTCCCTCGCCTTCCTTGGCGGCATGATTTTGAACCTCATGCCCTGCGTCTTCCCCGTCCTGTTCATCAAGGGCCTTGCCCTGGTGGACTCTTCGCGACACCATCCAAAACGAGTTCGTGCCCACGGGCTGGTCTACGCACTGGGCATTCTGGTCTCTTTCTGGATCGTGGTCGCCCTCCTGTTGGCCCTCAGGGCCGGGGGCCGTCAACTTGGCTGGGGCTTCCAGTTCCAGTCTCCCGGCTTTATCGCGGTCATGGCGCTGTTGCTTTTCTTTCTCGGCCTGTCGCTCGCCGGCATGTTTGAGATTGGCCTGACCGTAACCAACACCGGCTCCAGCCTGGCCGCGCGCAGCGGCTATGCCGGCAGCTTTTTCACTGGTGTGCTGGCCATGGTGGTAGCCACTCCATGCACCGCCCCGTTTATGGGAGCTGCCATCGGTTTCGCCCTGGCGCAAAGCGCGGGTGCGGCCTTTGCCGTCTTCACCGCGCTGGCCCTCGGCCTCGCCGCGCCTTATCTGCTGCTCACCTTCCATCCCGTATGGATGCGGCATTTGCCCCGCCCCGGCGCCTGGATGGAAGTGCTCAAGCAGGCCACCGCAGCGCCCATCTTTGCCACCGTCATCTGGCTGGTTTGGCTCTTCGCTTCCTCTGCTGGAGTGGACGCGCTCACCGCGCTGTTGGCTGCATTTCTGCTGCTGGCTATCGCCGGCTGGATCCTCGGCCGCTGGCCTGCACGACGCGTGGCTTCAGCGTTTGCCGTCACCGTCATTGTTCTGGCCGTAGCCACGCCACTGTACGCCCTGTGGAAGTTTCCTGCGGCCGAAACCACTACCGCCGGCAAAGCCGGCTGGGAACCTTACAGCCGTGAAGCCATCGCACAATACCGCGCTGAGGGCCGTCCAGTATTTATCGATTTCACCGCTCGCTGGTGCTTGAGCTGCCAGGTGAACGAGCGTGCTGTCCTTAACCGCGGCGATGTGCGCCGGCGCTTGCACAACTCCGGCATCGTGCTGGTGCGCGCCGACTGGACCAAGCACGACGAGAGCATTGCCTCCGCGCTTAGGGAACTGGGGCGAAGCGGTGTGCCCACGTATGTCTTTTATCCGCCTGGACAGCCAGCCTTGGTGCTGCCCGAAGTCCTCACCCCGGGCGTCGTGTTAGGGGCGCTCGATCAGCTCCAGAATCGTCTGAAGCCCAACAGCCAGGCCCTGCTGGAGCCGCAACCCTGAAAGGATGAGCCGATGAACCGCAAACGCATCGTTCTGCGGCAAAGCCAGAGTTACCGTGTCCTCAAGAGTTCTGCGCTGGGTCGCTGCTCCCTGATGGTCGCATCGACACGAGGTCCGTGGCTTCGGGATACATCCACTCTGGTTTTGCGAATCGCCGCGATGGTCGCCTTGGTCTTCGCCACCTCTGCTCGTTCCGCCCAGATCGGCAGCCAGGCGCCCGACTTCCACGCAACCGACTCCAACGGCAAAACCCAAAGCCTGGATCAATACCATGGCAAGTACGTAGTACTGGAGTGGCACAACCACGATTGCCCCTACACCATCAAGCACTACAAGAGCGGGAACATGCAGTCGCTGCAGAAAGAGTGGACCGCCAAGGGAGTGGTGTGGCTCACTGTCATCTCCTCCGCTCCCGGGCAGCAGGGTTACGTCGATGCCGGCCAGGAAAATGCTTACATGCAGAAAGTGGGCGCTCAACCGACAGCGGCTCTGCTTGATCCGAAAGGGGAGATCGGTCATCTCTACGATGCCAAGACCACACCCAACATGTACGTCATCGACCCGAGTGGAAAATTGATCTACGCCGGCGCCATCGATGATCATCCCACCACCGACGTTTCTGATATTCAGCACTCCAAGAACTATGTGTCCACTGCACTGAGTGAGGCCATGAACGGGCATCCGGTCGAAACGCCGGTCACGCGTCCTTATGGATGCTCAGTCAAGTATTGGCAATAGAGGATAAGTAACTATGTCGCGTCCGTTTCGTTGGGCGTTTCTCGTGATCTTGACAGCCGGCCTGGTACAGACGCCCTTACATGCCCTGCAGGGTCCTCCGCAAGCGGACCCACACGCTGCTGAGGAGTTGGCCGCCCAGCGCCAGGCCCTGGGCTTTCTCGGTTACCTTGATGAGGGTCGTTTCGCTGATAGCTATGCTTACACCGGGATGCTGCTTCGCGCCCGGGCCGAGCGGGAAGCGTTTGCGTCTCAAATTCAAAAAGCACGTGCCGGTGCAGGCGCGTTGCAAGCCCGGGAACTCATCGACGCCACCTACAACACCAGTGTTGAGGGGGCTCCTGAGGGGCAGTATGTGATCCTCCACTACCACTCCAATTTTGCCAACCGCCAGGATACAGTGGAGACAATTACCTTGGCCCTGGCTAAGGGTTACTGGCGGGTGGATGGCTACTACATCAAGTAAACCGCGATTGTTGCGGGCGCAAGCGCCCTAGCGCCCGCCATGTTCACGCCGCAAACGTATTCCATTGCGCTATGCCTGATGACCCTCAGCATGCTCTGCTGGGGAAGCTGGGCTAACACTCAGAAGCTTACCCGCGGCTGGCCGTTCGAACTCTACTACCTCGACTACACCATCGGATTACTGTTGTGCGCTGTCGTCTTTGGCCTCACCCTGGGACGGATGGACCCATCCTCGCCCGACAGCTTTTTCCTGAACCTGCGCGCTGCAAGCGAGCGTAGTTTGTGGCTGGCGTTCGCCGGGGGCGCTGTTTTCAGCGTGGGAAATATCCTCATTGTCGCAGCCATTTCCGTCGCCGGAATGGCGGTCGCTTTTCCCATCGGCGCCGGGCTCGCGCTGGTACTGGGCGCGATTCTGAATTACGTTGTCGCCCCGGCCGGCAATCCGCTGTTGATCTTCTCCGGAATCGCGTTGGTGTGTGTCGCGATTATTCTCGATGCTTTGGCCTACAGGGGTATGTCCCGCGGTGGTGCGGCACCGGGAAAGGGCATCCTGCTGAGTTTCATCGGCGGCATCGGCGCCGGCCTCTTTTATCCCCTGGTAGCCAAATCGCTGGCCGGCCCCGGACATCTGCAGCCTTACACCGTCAATGTAGTATTTGCCTTGGGTGCCGCTGTATCTGCTCTTCCTATGATTTACCTGTTGTTGCGCCGGCCCATAAGCGGGCCGCCACTGCATTGGAAGGATTATGGCGACGGCACTTGGAGTGTGCACGCCTGGGGCATCGTGGGTGGGATTATCTGGGGCGTGGGAACCATTGCTAATTTTGTTGCCTCCTATGTGCCGATGATTGGTCCGGCAACTTCCTTCTCTATGGGCGAAGGCAACACCATGATCTCCGCTTTGTGGGGTGTCTTTGTGTGGAAGGAATTTAAGGGCGCGAGTAAGCGGGTCCGGATCTATCTAACGCTCATGTTTCTTTGTTTCCTGCTGGGATTAACCTCGATTGCGCTCTCGCCGGTCATCAAATAGAAGAGCCGTGAGCGTCATCGCTACCAACCAACCTCAAGACAGCCGTGAAAACGTAGCTGTAATAATCTCTTCAATGACCTTGGAACTCACTGGTTTGGAAATGAAATCATCCATGCCCGCCGCCAAACAGTGGTCCCGATCCTCGCTCATCGCAGATGCGGTCATGGCAACAATGGGTACATGCGTCCCGCTCGCCTCTTCCCGGCGAATCTGTCTGGTAGCCTCCAGCCCCGTCATCTCAGGCATCTGAACATCCATCAAAATCAAGTCGAAATCTTTTTGTCTCCATTGCTCCAAAGCTTCGAGACCATTCCTTGCCAGCGTGATCCCGTGGCCCATCTTGCCCAGCATCGTCATGGCGACTCGTTGATTCACCACGTTGTCTTCGGCCAGCAGGATCCTGAGCGATAGGGAGGAAGCGGCAATTCCCGCGGCTACTGGTGTAGCCGCACTTGCCGGCTTCTGTACACCCAGTGCCACACGAATCGATCCCAGCAGGTCGGAAGAACTGATGGGTTTGATCAGGTAAGTCTCCACACCCATCTGCCGGCAACGTGCCGCGCTCGTGACCTGGTCGCAAGACGTCAACATCATGACCACCGGACTTAGCAGCACGGGATTGCCGCGTATGCGTTCGAGCACTGCCAACCCGTCCATCCCCGGCATCTGCTCATCGAGCAGAACCAAACGGTAAGGAGATCCTGCATAGGCCGCTCTGGAGAGTTCAGCGAGTCCCGACTCCCCGGAATCACACGCCTGCGGTTCCATCTTCCATTGCCGAGCTAGCTCGAAGAGTATGCGTCGATTGGTAGCATTGTCATCAATGATCAAGGTGGGTGTTCCGCGCAGTTCTTCCTCACTCGGGATGGGTAGTGCTGCCGGCGATCTCGGCGACACGTCAAAGTGAGCATCGAAGGTGATGGTTGTGCCTTCCCCGGGCACGCTCTTGAGCCCGATCGCGCCACCCATCAGGGCAACAATGCTTTTTGAGACGGCCAGTCCCAATCCCGTACCACCGTATAACCGATTGCCTGAAGTGTGCGCTTGCTGAAACTGTTGGAAGAGCGCTCCCTGCTGGTCCAGGGGGATGCCGATACCGGTGTCGCGAATGGAGAATTGCAGACCAGCGCGTCCGTTGGTTACCGCCTGCAGAGAGACATCGACCAAAACTTCTCCGTGCTCGGTAAATTTAATCGCATTCCCCACCAGGTTGATCAGGACCTGACTGAGACGAATCGGGTCACCAGTCAGGTCAGGCGGCACATCCGGCGCAATGCGCACGGCGAGTTCCAGGCCCTTTTGGTGCGCGGGGAAAGCGAAGCTCCTCAACAAGTCTTTGACCAGGCCAGGCAAATGGAAGGCAACCGAATCCAGAATGGTTTTACCCGCCTCCAGCTTCGAGTAATCGAGGATCTCATTGATGATGCTCAACAGCCGATCTGCTGAAGACTTCACCGTCAGCAGAAAGTCGCGCTGTTCTTCACTCAAAGCTGTGCTGAGAGCAAGTTCCGTCATGCCGAGAATGCCATTCATCGGCGTCCTGATTTCATGGCTCATGTTTGCCAGAAACTGGCTCTTGGCCCGGCTCGCCTGCTGGGTCGCGATCATCGCCTTGGTCAACTCCTCTTGCGACCTGGCATACCTTACTTGCAAAATTGCCGCGCGTACTGCATAGATGGCAATCGCCGCCGAAATGGAGGCAAAACCAAACCATGGATGCTCCGGCGCAATCTCAACCCCCATGAGTGTGATCGCAAGGGTGAAGAATACCGGGCTGAGATTATCAACCAGCAGTCCTACGGTTCTGTGGCTGCTGCTCTGCGGACTCTTCTCCCTGGGGGCCTTGGAATACAGGGCAAATGCGCCCAAGAGAGACAGGTGCGGGAATCCCCACGCAATATCTTGCGGCCCGTCAAACCAGCCGCCCTGCAGTTCGAGGTAGCCCAGGACAAGAGCCACCGTCCCATTCACCCACAGAAAGAGCGCAAGCGTGCGATAAAAGCGCCTTCTTGCCG
>Ga0302324_100016439_pt1 | contig 14743 bp, 15 predicted proteins | sample Palsa_T0_1_FD_201949 | JGI IMG/M metagenome (GOLD analysis project Ga0302324, IMG submission 201949) | Peat permafrost microbial communities from Stordalen Mire near Abisko, Sweden - Palsa_T0_1 | ecosystem: Environmental > Terrestrial > Soil > Palsa > Peat permafrost | place: Sweden: Abisko...
AATCGGAATCGAAGGCATGACGGTGAGCGAAGTCAAAGGCTTCGGACGCCAAAAAGGCCACACGGAAATCTATCGCGGCAGTGAATACAAAGTTGATTTTTTGCCCAAGATCAAAATCGAGATTGTTCTCCCGGATGCCCGCGTGGAGAACGCCGTCGCAGCTATTGTCAGTTCGGCCAAGACCGGCAAGATTGGCGACGGGAAAGTATTCGTTTCGGACGTGGAGGAGATCGTTCGCATCCGCACGGATGAAAAAGGTGACGCTGCCATCTAGCCCAGAGGCAATATCTCAACTTCCGTTCCGATTCCTGCATGGAAACATCTCTATTACTTATTTCAAGGAGACCAAGGCGTTGTCAGGCCGCGCAGTATCAAGGGCATCAATCACCCCGCCGAGGCCGTCGTGGGCGGAGCGGGTGGAGGCTGAGGGCGCCCGAACATTCTCTTGACAAAACCGGCGACAGCGATGAACCCGATGATGATTAACTTCTTGAACGCCAGCAAGCCCACCCAAAGCATCTTGAACAAGCCCGCCTTGACCGTGATGGCCCTGCTGGTAGTGAAGGGTGGAGGACAGGGCCTGCAGCGTCTCCGGGAGTTGGGCGCCGATAGGAGGGTCCTCCGCCAGGCAGCGCCAGGGAGTCGCAAGCAGAAGTAGCAGCAGGGCGTATTTTTTCATAATGCGAATTTCCGTCAAGAATAGCGTCAATCGCCGTCTGTGTCAATAACCGCCGCGTTTCGAACTCGACCGGGGCCGTCGTCAAAGAGAATGACCATCGCAAGGTAATACCGCGTTGCGCCCGAAGCGCTCTTCTGCCATATTTTGAGCATGAAAACGAATACTAGCAGAGTCATGTGTATGTTCGCCTGCGTCGCCGCGCTGGCTACCGGCTGCACGGTAACAGTCGCGCCCCCCGCCGTTTACGTGCCTCCGCCGGAGCCAGTGGTAACTGTGGGCGTGCCCGATTCCTATGTCTGGGATGGCGTCGAATTTGTGGGCGTGGTGGGCGGCTCCTATATGTACTTGGGGCCGGGAGGAGCTTGGCTGGTCTGCGACTCTGTGCGGCTTGGGCGCTTTCATGGGTGGGAACGGGGCCATCCAGATTGGCGCAGATCCGCCATTCGCAATGAAGGAGCCAATGCGCGAGGCAGAGCGCCGGCGCGGAATCCTCGGAATGCGGAGAAACGGGAAGAGCGTAGGTAGTCCCAACCTAAGAGCCTGTTTGAAAACTCGCCCGGTCAGGGGACCGGGCCTACAAAAGACAGGATCTTTGGTTGATTTCTGTAGGCCGCGTGCCCTCACGCGGCGTTGGATATGGAGTTTTCCAGCGGGCTTCAATACAAGTTTGCGGGTCTGACTTTGCTGTGGCACTCTGCCCGCATGCCAACTGCATTCTCGATTCGATGGGCGGCAGCAGTGGCCGGCATGTGCGCCTTGTTGCCGGGTTGCGCAACGCGTCCAACGGTTCAAGCTGCGCTCGCTCCGTTGCCGGAACGCATTACCAGTTTTGGGGCGGTCACGGCGGATGGCTGGCTCTACGCCTTCGGAGGCCATAAAGGCGAACGCCACGCGTATTCGATCGAGATGGTCAGCGGCTCCTTTCATCGTCTGCGATTGAGCGAGGGCCGCGCGTGGGAGACACTCCCGTCCGCCACGGCCGGCCAAGGTCTGGCGCTGGTGGCGCACCGTCGCGACCTCTACCGCATCGGCGGCATGGCGGCGCGGAATCACGAAGGAGCCAAGCAGGATTTGTATTCCCTGGCTCTGGTACAACGATTCGACGTTCGCCGCCAAGTTTGGGAAGATATCGCGCCATTGCCCGCGCCGCGTTCCAGCCACGACGCCGTCGTGCTGGGCCACAAACTCTACGTGGCCGGCGGCTGGCAGATGAGGGGCGCCAAAACCAAACCTGTGTGGCCCACGAACGCGCTGGTGCTCGATCTCGCTGATCCGCAAAATGGTTGGAAGGAAATCCCGCAGCCGTTCCAGCGCCGCGCCCTGGCGCTGGCCGCGTTGGGTTCGCGGGTGTTCTGCATCGGCGGCATGGACAGCAAGGACGAACCCACCCTCGCCGTGGATGTTTACGACACGGCCAGCGGCAGTTGGACCAAAGGCCCGGACCTCCCGGAGGGCACCTTCAAAGGATTCGGGTGCTCGGCCACCGCGCAGAACGGGCGGATTTATGTCACGACGATGCAAGGCAACCTGCTGCGGCTTTCCTTGGACAGCAGCCGCTGGGAGATTGTCGGCCGATTGGAACATCCACGCATCGCCCATCGGCTTGTCACCGCGGGCGCCAGGCAACTTATCGCCCTTGGCGGTGAAGACGGCGAGGAAGACAAAACACCAGGGTTGGAATTGCTCACTCCCGCAGCCAGTCCGTTGCCGGTCGAAAAAACGGCCACGACGACAACTCAAAGTGTCACCACAACCCAGCCGTGAAGGGAAAACTTTTCTCCATAGACATCGGAGCCGAAAGCGGGCTTAACTAGGCGGCATGGAACTGTCTGCCAAAGAGACCACATTGGAAGTGATTAAATCCTTGCGTGATTTGTATCGGCAAGAGATGAGCTGTCAAATCATCCACGATTCGATCCACGTTCGACCCGGGTGGAGTTTGGAGTATTTGCTCAGTGCGGCTGGAAGGGCGGTTGGTTACGGCTCGATTGCTGTCGTAGGTCCCTGGAAGGACAAGCCGACCCTCTACGAGTTTTACGTTTTGCCCTATTATCGCTCGCGCTTGTTCGATCTCTTTTCCGTGCTGCTGGAAACCAGCGGTGTGCATAGGATCGAGACTCAAAGCAATGATGCCTTGCTGACGACCATGCTGCATACCTTTGCTCACGACGTCATGAGCGAGAGTATCCTCTATCACGACCGACTGACGACGGCGCTCGCGCCGGCAGGGGCTTTGTTTCGTCTTGCTACTAGTGCTGACGGTCTGGAGATTCCCGCCGAACAACTGTTATCGCACGGGGTTGTGGAAGTCGGCGGGGCGGTGGCTGGGAAGGGCGGGATACTTTACCATTACAACCGGCCTTACGGCGACATCTACATGGAGGTCGCCGAGGCGTTTCGCAGACGTGGGCTGGGCTCTTACTTGGTTCAAGAACTGAAGCGAGTCTGTTACGAGCGGGGGAACATCCCGTCGGCGCGATGCAATCCGAAGAATTTTGCTTCGCGCAAAACACTTCAGAAAGCCGGCTTTGTTCCGTGCGGGCACATTTTGTTCGGCTCCGTTTAACGCTGATGCGCATCCCACGTGCCGTCAAGCTTGGACGCGGCGCCAATGGCGCTGTCAATCGTTTTCCGAAATCCGCTCATTACGGTGAGCGTAGCCGGTAGAAGCGACAAGGATAATTCCCCCACTGGGAATCGAGGAAATTGAAGTTAGCGCTGGATAGCGTGTTGGTCTGGATAGGTTGCCAATTTGCAATGGCGAGGTCCGTGCAGGCTTCCACCACGATGACCTGATCGTTGGTGCCGGCGAAGGTGAAGCCAAATTCGCCGTTCTGCACGCCGATATCGCTGATCTGCAGCGGCGGATTCAACTCCACGGCGGGAAAGTTGTCAAACATCGTGCCCCAGCCCATGGTCCCCGGCAGGTAATAGACCGTGGCGGCGGCGCTGACGCCTCCGAAGGCATTCGCGCCCAGAGAGGGAGGATTGCCCTGGAAATAAAGTCCTGTCAGGCTGCTGCAGCCATCGAATGCTCCCGCTTCAATGTCGGTGACGTTCTTGGGAATGGTGACGGCGGTCAGGCTGGTGCAGTCTTCGAATGCGCCTCCTTGAATGTTGGTGACGCTGTTGGGCATCGTGACATTGGTTAGGCTGGGGCAGAGTCCGAACGCTTCCACTTTGATGGTCGTGACGCCGCCGGGAATCGTGATGTTAGTCAGGCTGCTGCAACGAAAGAACCCATAATCTCCGATGTTGGTGACGCTGTCGGGTATCGTGACGCCGGTCAGGTTGGTACACATTCCGAAGGCCTCATACCCGATGCTGGTGACGCCTTCGGGTATCGTAACGCTGGTGATGGTGAAGACGTCGATAAACGCGTTCTCTCCGATGCCGGTGACTGGGAAGCCATTGGTCGAGCTGGGGATGATCACCGCGCCGCCGGAGCCAATGTAGCCGGTAATGGTGACCGCTCCGTCGTTGGTCGTCATAGTGAATTGCGCTTGCACAGCGGCGGGCAGCACCCACAACAACACCCCCAACATGGAGACTTGAAACAGTTTGCGTTCGGTTTTCATTGCTTCGGTGGTGACCTCATGCATAGCGCTGGTTTTACGCCGGGGCCGCTGGAAAATCAAATGAAAATGCTTCTTCTACGGTGATGCGTCAGTCACGAAGGGTAGGGACGTCTAGCCGAGCCGTCCGCGCGTGGTTTTTGCCGGGGCGGTCGTCTCGGCGAGGCGACCCTGCCATTCTCCGGGCCGCCGTCACTGACCCATTACCTTCTGCGTCTTCGGGGGATCCGCTCGAGGGACAGCAATCACGGCCAGGAAGGCTGCCGGATTTCAATTGAAGCTGCCCGCTTTGCACTTGCCGCACGGAGCGTCAGTCGCCATTGTCCACCGATGCATAACACGAAAACAAAAGCGATGTTCTCCATCGTTGCAATTTTGGCTCTGGGAATTTCCCCGTCATTGAAGGCTGGCGCGGCGATCGCGATTTTTGACGGGAAGACGTTGAACGGCTGGGAAGGCGATACAAATTTCTGGCGCGTGGAAAAAGGCTCGATCGTAGCCGGATGGCTCGAACGCAAGCAGCCGCACAATGATTTTCTGGCGACCAAGCGGCAATTCGGAAACTTTGAGCTGCGCCTGCAGTACAAGGTGGAAGGAACCAACGGATTTGTGAACGGCGGCGTGCAATTCCGGTCGCAACGGGTGCCGAATGATTTCGAGGTCTCAGGCTACCAGGCCGATCTGGGCGCGGAGACGGACGGGAATTTGTACGATGAAAGCCGGCGCAACCGGAATCTGGCGGCGGCCAAGAAGGAGACGCGCGATAAGATTCTCCGGCCGGGCGATTGGAACGACTACCGGATTCGCGCGGAGGGCGCGCACATTCAGCTTTGGCTCAACGGCGCGCAGACGGTGGATTACACCGAGAGCGATGAATCCATGCCGCGGCGCGGAATCATTGCGCTGCAAATCCACGGCGGGGCCTACACGAAAGTGCAGTATCGGAACCTGATGATCGAGGAACTGCCGGCGGATAAATAGCCGCGACCCAGGCGGGTGTGCGGCGCTCACGACTGACACTTTTTATGGGCCGGCGCCCGCGTGCAAAGTCTGCGCTCTGAATTTGTGTCAATACTTAGGAGTGGGACAGGACCTTGCCCCTCGATCCAGAAGCCACGCTTGAGAAGCGCCCTCATCGGAGAATCCCTCACCATCCATGTCAGGTGAATACCCCATATCTCGCAGTCTACATGCCGTGTATTAGTATACGGTGAGGTTGGGGAAAAGATGCAGTGAAGCTCGAAATGACTTATGAATACGTATTTGCCGGCAAACTGTCGAAATGGAAACACACGAACTGAGATGCACGCGCCGCGAGCGCTACAGATGATTACGCTCTGGCAGGATCGCGGACGGACGCTTTTTTTTGAGCCGAAAGTGCCAGGCCTTAAATTTAAGGAGAAGGCGTGTGCCGCCGGAAGGGCAGAGGGCGTGCTGTGCCTGGTCGTTTTCATGGTGATGTGGCAATTATGGCTGCCCGCACGAATCCATGCCCAGGAAGTACCTGCATCGCCTTCGGGATTGCGGATTATTTCCTCGGACACTCCTCCTTCATGTAGCACGGAGTCCGTTTTGGCCTTCCGCCCCATTCAGCCGCATGCCGTGGCCGTTTCGACCCACGGAAAATGCGACTGCTCTGAAGACGGGGTAGCATTCACCAATTTGGAACGCGGCCGAATTCTGGAGCAAGGCGTCGTTATTCGCACTGGTGAAGATGGATGGACCGATGTCTTTTTCCATCGCACCGGAATCACCGTCCGCCTCCAAGCCGGCACCGAAATAAGACTCGAGAAAATAGCCGTAAGCGTGATGGACGGTCGTCCGGCACTGCATATCCTGCTGGACTTCCGCAAGGGGAGGATCTTAGCCGTGGTCCGCGCTACGGGGGGCGGCGGCGCCTTGGAAATAGGAAATGCGGCCGGTCGCTCGGTGGTGGAAGGGAACCGCAACGGCAGGTACATCATCACTGCCGATGGCATTCAGGTCTCGGACAAAATGCCCGCAGTCCCGCTTAAACTGATCGGAGAAAACGGAATAAGGTTCCTTGCCGCTGGTGAGCAATTGACAAAGCAAGATGGCAAATCCCTCTCTGTGACGACGAATTTATCAGACCTTGCTCAGCTTGACGAACTGCAGAAGGTCGCGGAAAGACTCGTCCCGAAGGAGCGGTCCCACGCAGCCTTGAGCGCAAATGCAATATCCAATGCGCCTGCCGCTCAGGTACCTTTGGGTGCCTTGAGCGAAGGAAGATGACCGATCTGAGCTCAATGGACGCCCCGGCAAGAACCACTTGCGGACGGCTCGGCGAGCTGTCCTTACCATCCGTGACCAAGCCATTACCCGTCCGGTCTCATGGGAATGCTTGACAGTGTGCTGCGCGCGGCCAGCGGATCATAGGGAAGACGGCAGGGCCATAACTTGCCTTCAGCCACCATTTAGCCTACGGCGCCGGTTTCATCTTGACGGTAGGACGAGACTCCGTCGAGCTGATACTCGATTTCGTGGGCCAAGGTCACGGCTCGCCTCGCCCTGCCGAATTAAGCCATCTCTTATCTCAGTGATTTCCACAAAGCGGCGTCCGCCTTGGGGTCCATCTGGCCGGCATCGGCGAAAAGCCGGAAGGCGAGCCGCCGCGTTTTGCGATGGGAAATACGAATCCTGAGGCCGCTGTGCAGCAAGCGCCAGTTTTTGCGGTCCGTGTCCTTGAAGTCCAGCACGTCCACTTTGGCCTGGCGCGCGTCCAGGGCCTCACCCAGGTAGCGAATGAAGTTGAAATCATCCTGGAAGAAGGCCGGCCGCACGGCGCGGATAACCGGGGCGAGCAATCGGGCGTGCCAGTACAGAGATTTCCGAAAGGCCCGCTCCTCGTAATCTTCGGGCGAGCACTTAAATTTTTCGCAGAACAAGGACTTGAAGGGCACGCGCGCCATGCCGGCAAATTAAGGTCAATCGCGAGGGCGTCAACGAAAAAGTGCATCTTGCTCAGGGCCAGGGCGCAAATCAGCCGCCTGATGGTTACTTGGAAGCTTTTGAACAGATTTCCTCCTCTCCCCGGACTTCTCCTCCACAAGTGTGTGGAGGAGAGGGAGCAACGCAAGTTGCAAAAAAGAGAGGCGCGCCCGGCGGATTTGCGCCCTCAAAAAGTGCTTGCATAAATTCCGAATTGCCCCAATATCGCCGACGGAATGAGCTATCGGTTCGCGCATCCAAGTACCCATCTTTTGCACGCTGAACAACTGTCCCCGGATTCTCGTGTACAAAGTGCGGAAATCGAAATTCGCCTGCGGAATCAGCGTCGCCTGATCCATCCTGTCCAACCGGCGATCCAACTCATTGCGGCGAACCATTTCCGCGTCAGGGAAAGCGCGGCTGCAATCGGTGAGCCTGCCGTCGTACAGGTGGAAAGGCCGATGAGTTGCTCCTTAAAAAGAGTACGGCAAGAGCAAGGGTTGTACCACAGTAAATGGGGTGAACACCTTATATCCGATAAAGACAGCCGACAGCAAAATCCCACCTTTAATCTAATATTATGGCACAGACCTTGAAAACGGTGAAGTCAATCATGAAGCGCAGCGTTCCTGCGCCCATGATGAACCAATATCAATCGTGGAAATTATCCCGCATTCGCAGGGTGAACGCGGTCACGCCGCTGAAGGAGGTGTTTACCCGCGTCTATGAAGAGCATCAGTGGGGCGGGGAGGAGGGGTTTTGCTCAGGAGGCGGTTCAACTGAACTCCATGCCGCCAACTATGCCACGGTCGTCAACCAAGTGATCAAGCATAAAGGAGTCACCACTGTAGTTGACTGCGGATGCGGGGACTTCGTGGTTGGCAAAGCTCTACGGACGGACGGAGTGAGATACATCGGAATAGATGTGGTCGAGAGCTTGATAAAGTGGAACCAAAAGAAACATGGCGACCACGATACTTCCTTTTTGTGCAAAGACATAGTGAAGGACACACTGCCTGATGGGCAATTGTGCTTGATTCGCCAAGTCCTGCAGCACCTCTCCAACTCCGAGATCGCCACGGTTTTGCAGAAGACCAGGCGCTATCCGTGGGTGATCGTGACCGAACATTATCCGGCGGCGTTCGTGACTCCCCGTCCGAATATTGACAAGCCGCACGGGCTGGACACGAGAGTGCCTGATGATTCGGCCGTATATCTGGACAAACCGCCGTTCAATGTGCCCCCGCAGTCAATAGAATTGATATTGGACGTCGATGCGCAGGAGTACCTCAAGCACAGCGGTGAGAGGCTCAGAACCTATCTTATTACAAACGGTGGCAGGTGACTGAGCGCCTGTTTGAAAATCGGCAGGGCAGGGGACGTGGTGCCATTTGTTGATTTTGCGCAAGTCCAATTGAGTAATGGGTCAATGACGGCGGGCCGGCGACAGCTAGGGTCGCCTCGCCGGGGCGACCGCCCCGGCAAGAACCGCCAGCGGACGGCTCGGCGAGCCGTCCCTACCAGCCGTGACTGAGGGATTACCCAATTGATCGAAAATCTGCTGCAGGTCTTTTGAAAGTGTATTATCTTCTCGCATCGATATGCAATCCCAACCGGGGGACAGGAAGCCGGCAATTGAAGGCAAGACGATATGCAAACAAAGAAAGCCGTCAATGGCCATGCGTCATCAATGGATTTTAGCATAACCATCACGCCAAAGGTTCACAAAGATGGCAAGTGGTATGTTGCGTTTTGCCCAGAAGTGCCAGAGGCGAACGGTCAAGGGCGGACGCCGGAAGAAAGCGTCAAGGATTTGAAAAATGGCATTGAAAGCATCATGCTTCTGGAATCCAGTCACAGGCAAAACTGAATCGGTTCCGCGCCACACAGAAATCGCAAAATTCACAGCAAGGAAAATATGCCGCAATCTTGGCGTTCCAAGGGGACGTTGTTAATTTCACCGCCTGTCCCCTGCATCACGGAAGCACTCAACGGCGTGGCGACCTTGACACCAGACACGCTTGGGTCTCTGTTTAAACTCTCGCGACACCGGTGGCCGCTGAAGTGAAGTGGCACGAATGAACAACATAATTCAAATGTCAAATGTGACGACCGTGATGGGCCACCGAGCGTAAATTATGATACAAATACACAAGGACCCTTTCGGCTCTCAGTAGCAATGCCTCGAACCTCTTGCGAAAAACAAAAAGCGCAAAAAGTGAGGTGAAACCGGCATACGGCCCGCTCCGCAGGCTGCTCCGCCCTCCCGAATTGGCAGGGCAACTTATGCGATTATTTCAGTCTTTGCGAATAGACTTGGACGGTGCGGTTCCATTTGTTGGCCTCCGGCGGCAGGATTTCCTCCAGCTCCATGCCGATGCGATGCGCTACTTTGATGGAACGTTCGTTGTCTGGGGCAATAAACGAGACGACATACGAAAAGCCAAAGAGTGGCAACGCTGCATCTTTGACGGCCCGGGCCGCCTCGGTCGCGTAGCCACGGCCCCAGAACTGGCGCTGGAATGAATAGCCGATTTCTTTCTCGGGTTTGGCCCGGAGTTCCTGGTGTATGAGACCGCACTGGCCGATAAATTCTCCGGTTTCACGCAAGCAGACGGCCCAAAGACCGTGTCCGTGCCGCGCGTAACTTGCCATGGTGCGCTCGATCCACTCCTTCGTTTCTGCGATGCTCTTGGTGGCGGGGTAATGGCGCATGGCGATGGGATCGCTAAAAATCACTTGTAGATGCCCAATGTCCTCCAAGTTCAGAGGTCGGAAGGCGAGATGCTGAGTGTCTGGCGGCATGGATTTAATACATTGGCGACCCTGAGGGGAATCGAACCCCTGCTACCGCCGTGAAAGGGCAGTGTCCTAACCGCTAGACGACAGGGTCGGCCAAGAGTGGTGCAATATAATCGGGTTCGGTCTCTTGTCACGACAAAAGTGCCGACGGATAAAACTGTCCAGGGCCGCCGGTGAGCTGGCGGGAATGAGGCAACTGGTGATGGAGCTCGCCTTCACCCTGTCCCTCTCCTCCTGGAAAGGGGATGGACCGACGGGGCGCTGGGAGAATCCGACCAGTACCACGGATTTCACGGATGACACGGATAAGCAACGGCGGGTTTCCCATCCGTGAAATCCGTGAGATCCGCGGTTCCAATTGCTCCCGAACATGACGGTGGCGGCGTGGGGGAATCGCTTGAGCGATTGGTGGTGCGGCACCACTTGACGCGCATCGGGGTTCGTAAGATCGTTGTGTCATGAGATTTTCATGCTCATGGGCTGGCGGGAATGTGAGAATTGGTGATGAGGCTCGCCCTCACCTCTTCTCTCCTCCAGGAGAGGGGACCGACCGTGCGTTGGGAGAATCCGACCAAATCCAACCGAATCCGACCTGCGGGGGGAAGTCAAAGATGAAGGATGAAGGATGAAAGCGGAAGCGACAGTCAAAGCCGGTCAAAGCTGCGGGGAAGGAGGGGACAGTGGACAGTGGTTGGGGGCGAAACCGGCGGCGGAATACGAGCCAGTCAAACCCAGTCAAAGCCAGTCAAACCAGCGGGAGGATTTACTATAAGATGAACTAATTCTAAGTGGCTTGTTTGCGGTATCACCGATGTCAGCGACGAGGGCGTCGCTGACAACACGCGAGACGGAACAACACAAAAGCTGGACCGCATTGCGCGATCTGGCGCGTGTGTTCCCTGGAAGTTCTGCCCCGAATCAGTGGCGAACGGGGAATGCCGCCGGCGAGACGCCGACGGCGGCGGTCGGGACGACCGCGCTCCCCATGATTCAATGAAGGATTGGGATTGAAACCGTTGCCGGCCGGTTCGGACTTGGTGAGCTGAAGGTTTTCTGCTACTTTATCGGCGTGACGGGTCATGATCTGTTTTCCAACGCGCCGGAAACGGCCGCTGCCGGGACGGCCAAGGAAGAAGCGAGTTCCTTCGCCGCGCAACCGCTGGCGGCGCGCATGCGGCCGCGCAACCTGGATGAGTTCGCCGGACAAAAACATGTCCTGGGTCCCGGTCAATTGCTGCGGCGGGCCATTGAGGCGGATCGCATTCAGTCGCTTATATTTTACGGGCCGCCAGGGACGGGCAAGACTTCGCTGGCGCAGATCATCGCCCGGCATACGCGCAGCAAGTTTGAGCGTCTCAGCGGTGTCGAGTCGAATGTGGCCGATATGCGCCGAGTGCTGGCGGCGGCGGCCAATCGCCGGGAGAACACCGGGCAATCGACGATCCTGTTCATCGACGAGATTCACCGATTCAACAAGGCGCAACAGGATGTCTTGCTGCCGGATGTCGAGAACGGCGTGGTGCGGTTGATCGGGGCGACGACGCATAATCCTTTTTTCTTCGTCAATTCGCCGCTGGTTTCGCGCTCGCAGATTTTCGAGTTGCAGCCGCTGATGGAGGAGGATTTGCTGGAGTTGCTGCGCCGCGCGTTGACCGATGGGGAGCGCGGTTTGGGCCATGTGGCCATCCAGGCGGAGGAGGAGGCGCTGCGGCATCTGGCCAAAGTGGCCGATGGCGACGCGCGCAAGGCGCTTAATTCCCTGGAAATCGCCGCATTGACCACGCCGCCGGGGAGCGATGGGGTCATCCACATCGATCTTGCGACGGCCGAGCAGTGCATCCAGAAGAAGGCGGTCGTGTATGACGCGGATGGAGATGGGCATCACGACACCATTTCGGCGTTTATCAAATCGATGCGCGGGAGCGACGTGGATGCGGCGTTGTATTGGCTGGCCAAGATGATTCATGCCGGAGAAGACTCGCGCTTTATCAGCCGGCGCATTCTTATATGCGCGGCGGAGTATGTCGGTCTGGCGGACCCGATGGCGCTGATCCTGGCGGGAGCGGCGCATCAGGCGGCGGAATTTGTGGGCTGGCCGGAGGCGCGCATTCCCATCGCCGAGGCCACGATCTACATCGCCACCGCCCACAAGAGCAACAGCGCTTATCTGGCCATCGACGCGGCTTTGGCGGATGTGCGCTCGGGCCGGACCATCGCCGTGCCGACGCGGTTGCGTGGGACCGGTTACGCGGGCGCGGAGCGATTGGGGCACGGGAAGGACTACCAGTACGCGCATGATTTTCCCGAGCATTTTGTGGCGCAAGATTATTTGGGCGCGGCGCGGCGATATTACGAGGCGACCGAAGAGGGCGCAGAGAAGAAGATCAAGGAACGGTTGGAAAAATGGCGCGCGCAAATCGAAGCCCTGCGGAAATGAGCCTGGAATCCAATTCGGAGAAGGAGGAATGGCGCCGGCGTTTGCGGGCCGGCTTGAAGGGTCTCTCGCAGTCGGAGCGGAGCGAGGCCTCAACCCGCGCGCGCGATCTCTTGCGGCGGCAAGAGTTATGGCGGCGCGCCCAGGCGATTCTCTTTTACGCGGCCATGGGCGGGGAACTGGATTTGGCGCCTCTGCTGGAGGAAGCGCTGCGAGCTGGCAAGGCGGTCGCGTTGCCGCGATTTGTCGGCGAGACGGGAACATACCAGGCCTTTGAAATCTCAGACTACAAGGCGGATTGCGCGCCGGGAAAATACGGCATTCTTGAACCGGGCGCTCATTGCAGACCCATGTCAATGAAGCTTCTGGACTTGGCGCTGGCACCGGGTTTAGGATTCGATGAGTCTGGACGCCGGTTGGGGCGGGGCCAGGGACACTACGACCGCCTGCTGGCCGGGATCGCGGGGGCCAAATGCGGGGTCGCTTTCGATCAGCAGGTCGTCGGGCGCCTGCCGGCGCAGGGACACGATGTGAGCATGAATTTTATATTGACGCCGACACGCTGGCTGGAAGTATCCAGGCAGATTTCAGTGCAATCATGAAGTTGCCCTTTGAGAATTTGTCCTCGGCATCGGTCCTGGCCGTTGTGGTCATTGTGGGCATCATGCTGGGATACTTATTGCGCATGTGGCGCGACCACAGCCTGCGCGCCGGCTTGGAGCACCAAAGAAATGACCTGCTGGAAAAAACCCGCCTAGAAGCCGAAGCATTGAAGCGCGACGCCCGGCTGGCCGCCAATGAGGAGGCCTTGAAGGGGCGCGGGGAAATCGAGCAAGCGGCCGTCGCGCGGCAGAAGGAATTCTCCGTCATTGAACAACGCCTGATCACGCGCGAAGAATTGGTCAACCGCCAATTGGAGAACCTGGTCAAGGAGGAAAGAGTGCTGCGCGCCGACCGCGAGGCGCTGCAGGCCACCACCGCCGAAGCGGAAGACAAACGCAAACTGGCCGAGCAATTGGTCGCCCAGCGGCGCGTGGAATTGGCCGGCGTGGCCAAAATGGGCGAGGGCGAAGTGCGGAGCGCTTTTCTGAAACAGATCGAGCAGGAAAGCATGCGCGACGCCATGCAGCTTTCGCAGCACATCCTCGATGACGCCAAAGCCCGCGCCGAAGAGCAGGCGCGCAAGATCATCAGCCTGGCCATTCAACGTTACGCGGGCCATCACAGCTTTGAAACATCCACCGCCACTGTCAACATAAAAGGCGAAGAGATCAAAGGGCGCATCATTGGCCGGGAAGGGCGCAATATCCGCGCCTTCGAGGCCGCCACTGGCGTCACGGTCTTGATCGATGACACGCCGGGCGCGGTGGTGCTTTCTGGTTTTGATCCGGTGCGGCGCCAGATCGCCTGCGAGGCCATGGAACGGCTCATTCTGGACGGACGCATTCATCCGGCGCGCATTGAGGAGGTGGTGGCCAGCGTTTCGCAGGAAATGGACCTGGCCATCCAACGCGCCGGGGAGGAGGCCATCATGAAGCTGGGCCTGGCGCCGATGCACGGAGAATTGATCAAGCTGCTGGGCCGCCTCCATTTCCGCCACAGTTTCGCCCAGAACATTCTCCAGCACTCGATCGAGGTGGCGCAATTGATGGCCCTGATGGCGGCGGAACTGCGCCTGGATGTCGCCAGCGCCAAACGCGCCGGCCTCTTGCACGACATCGGCAAAGCGGTCAACCACGAAGTCGAAGGGGCGCACGCCATCGTCGGCGCGGATATCGCCAAACGCTACGGCGAATCGGAGGAAGTCGTCAACGGGATCGCCTCCCATCATGGAGAAGTCCCGCACAACGGCCCGTACGGCATATTGGTCAGCGCGGCCGACGCCATTAGCGCCTCGCGCCCGGGCGCGCGTTCTGAAACGGTGATGACCTACATCAAGCGGGTGGAAGACTTGGAGCGGATCGGCATGTCTTTCGCGGGAGTGGAAAAGTGTTTCGCGCTGCAAGCCGGACGCGAACTGCGGGTCATGGTGCAGCCCGGCCAGGTGACCGACGAGCAAGCCTATTTGCTGGCGCGCAATATCGCCCGAAAAATCGAGGAGGAGTTGCAATACCCCGGCCAGATCCGGGTCACCATGGTGCGAGAAACCCGGTGTGTGGAGTTCGCCAAATAAGGGCGCTTCTAGTCACTTTCCGCTTGGGATTGGGTAGCGCGACCGTCTCGGTCGCCGCAGTTGGCGTCCCGCCGACTGCTTTCCGATGGGAATGCTTTCGGCCGGAGGCCGAGAGCGGCGGGGGAGAAGCC
>Ga0302324_100016441_pt1 | contig 14741 bp, 13 predicted proteins | sample Palsa_T0_1_FD_201949 | JGI IMG/M metagenome (GOLD analysis project Ga0302324, IMG submission 201949) | Peat permafrost microbial communities from Stordalen Mire near Abisko, Sweden - Palsa_T0_1 | ecosystem: Environmental > Terrestrial > Soil > Palsa > Peat permafrost | place: Sweden: Abisko...
ACAAATGTGGCGTGACGGTCAATGCGTGACCCTGGGCTGGCTCTCCGTGTCCCATGGCTTCACCGCCGAGGTCATGGCGCGCCAGGGCTTCGATGCCCTGTGCGTCGACCTGCAGCACGGCACCTCAGAAATGAAGGACGTCGCGCCCATGCTGCAGGCGATCTCGCAGACCGACACGGTCCCGGTCGTGCGGGTCGCCTGGAACGACCCGCCGAAGATCATGAAGGCCCTGGACCTAGGCGCCTACGCCATCATCGTGCCGTTGATCAATAACGCCGAGGAAGCGGCCAAGGCGGTGGCCGCGTGCCGCTATCCCCCCGTAGGCATGCGCTCGAACGGGCCCGTGCGCGCCATGCACTACGCCGGCGCCGACTACGTGGCCAACGCCAACGACGAGATCGTCGTCATGGCCATGATCGAGACGAAGGAGGGCCTTGCCAACCTCGATGCCATCTGCGCCACGCCCGGCCTCGACGCCGTCTACATCGGGCCAGCCGACCTGTCGTTCGCACTGGGTCTGGCCCCGCGCGGCGACAACCCTGATCCGCTCCATCTCGCCACCTGCGACAAGATCCGCGAGACGGCGCATAAGCACGGCATCAAGTGCGTCATGCATTGTGCCAGCGCGGCGTTCGCGGCGGGCGCGGTAAAGCGCGGCTTCGACATGGTGATGCTGACGTCCGATCTATCGTGCATGATCGCCGGCGCACGGATGCAGCTCGACGAGCTGAAGTCCAAAACGGCCTGAGGATCAACGTCACCAGGGGATGCAATCACGCCCTAAGCCGGCAACCTGACCGTCCCGTCAGCGGTTCGCTCCAGAGGCGTGACAGACACCACCGCTCCGACCGGTAAGCTGCCGTGGATGTGTGGGAAAAGCTGTCCGCCGCGTGAGGGCTCCCAGCGCACGGTGTCACGGAGCAGCGACAGATCCACGGCGGCCAGCATCAAGCCGTCGACCCCGCTGTAGTGTTTATCCCACGTCGCGGCGAGCTGGGACGCAGACGACAGATGAATATAGCCATCGGCGATATCCGCGGGCGAACCACGGAACTCGCCGTCACGTCGCATCTGGTTCAGTTCCGCATCCGACATGATCTTGTAGACGATCCGATCCACCATGCTTCTCACTCACTTCCGCGTCACGAGCGTCAAAGCGCCGCCTCGGCGACTCCCAGGGTTCCGGCATCGCCAAAGCCCAGGGCCTCTGGACACAAACCGGCGATGAGCGCCAGGGTTATGTCGCACAGGAGGAGCTTCCGCGATGGCGATCATTGACTCGCAGGTCCACGCCTATGAGGCGAACACGGCGAAGCGGCCGTGGCACAGTGTGCCGAACTGGCCCGATCATGTCACCGGCGACGAGATGGTGGCGGCGATGGATAAAGTCGGCGTCGACGGCGCGATCTTCATCTCGGCCTTCGGCCTCTACCAATACGACGCCAGCTATGCGGTGGAGGTGCAGCGGGCTCACTCCGACAGGTTCGCCATCGTCAAGCCGGTCAACCCCGGCGATCCGGCGGTCGCGGATGTCATCGCCGACTGGAAGCAGACCCCGGGCGCGGTCGGCATCCGCATCATGCTGCCGAAAGAATCCGGACGTGCTCCGAATGACCCGGGCCTCGACCGGATCCTGCATGCGGCCGCTCGTCTCGATTTTCCGGTCAACGTTCTGTTCTGGGACAACGTGGACGTCGGCACCGCGCTCATCGATCGCCATCCCAACACGCGGTTCATCATCGACCATCTCGGCATCCTCCAGCCACGCGTGCCCCCCGCGCCGCCCCATCCCTGGGCCGACCTCCCGAAGGTGCTGGAGCTCGCGAAGCGTCCGAATGCCGTGATCAAAGTCAGCGGCGCCTGCACGCTGTCCAAAGAGCCGTTTCCCTTCCCTGACATTTGGGACCCGCTCGCCCGCGTGTTCGATGCCTGGGGTTTCGATCGTTGCTTATGGGGCACGGACTGGACGCGTGCCTTCGCGGTCGTCAACTTCGAGCAAGCGGTCGAGCCGTTTGTTAAGACCGACCGCCTGAGCGCCACCGAACGCACGATGCTCATGGGCGGCGCCTGCGCCAAAGCGTATGGCTGGTCGCCGCGAAAAGCTCAGTAGACCGAGCCGGTATCGGAACGACGGCTTCGAAAGATCTGTACGCCGGGGCGGACGTTAGAGTCCGCTCGGAATCCTATCACCGAAAAGTGCGGATAATACCTTTTGGCATGGCCCCGCGTCGGACGATGATCCGAAAGCATCCGCATGCATCCCTGCTGATCCCTTTCTTATCCGCGCTAAATTCTTTCTGATTCAAATGCCAGAGATTGGAGCACGGTAAGAATTTTAGCACGGATAAGAAAGGGATGGAGGAGGATGAACACGGATGGGGCAATGCGGTCCGCCGTTCCGGAACCGATCCAACCGTTAGCGTCGTGTAATTCGGTACACAATCGACACATAGTGCCGAGGCGACGGATCTCGACCCCGTTATCGCGGCGCGTCGCGCCACATCTTCGGCCGCGCACGCACCGGATCGAGCAATGACCAATCGCCTTGCTCCAGCGTGTGCCCTTTCGGAAACGGCGGCCGCGGCTCCAGTCCAAGAGACCGCATCACCCGGTCGTCGCGGTAGTAGCATTGCAGGATCACCCGCGAGAGCGCCGCCGCCGCCACTCCCCCTCGCTCCCGAAACGCCGCCGCGACGGCATCCCGCCGCGCCGCGGTCAGATCGGCGAAGGGGCCACCGGCCAGCGTGGCCAGGTCTCCCAGAGCCTCCCGCACATGCCCAAGGTCGCGGCCCATCGTTCCCACGATGTCGGCGAAAATCACCGCATCGTCGGCCCCCGGCACATCGAACTCCGACGAAGCCGGAATCATCATGCCGGCGATACAACGTAGGTCCCGGCTCTCCGCCGGTGTAAGTTCGTCCATGCCACACCTCGATCGAACCCAAACTTAATCGAACCCAAACCTTAATCGAACCCATACCTTAATCAAATAACGTCGCCAGCCGCCGCTTCATGCTGTCTGCAATATACAGCGCCAACGCCTGGATCGTGCAAGTCGGGTTCACTCCGCCGGAGGTGACGAAGATGCTGCCGTCGACGATGAACAGGTTCTTCACGTCGTGCGATCGCCCCCACTCATTCACCACCGACCGTTCCGGAACCATCCCCATCCGAGCGGTGCCGAGCAAATGCCAGCCGCCATTCAGGATCGGGCTTTGCACCCCAACTTCCGCCGCCCCAGCCGCCGCCAGAATGTCCTTCGCCCGCGCTATGCCGTGATCCATCATACGCAACGAGTTCTCACTCAATGTGTAATCGACCTTCGGCGCCGGAATGCCGTGCCCGTCCTTTAGCACCGGGTCAAGCGTCACCCGGTTGTGCCCCTCCGGCAAATCCTCACAGATCGCCGACAGGCCAATGCGCCGTCCCACCAATTTTCGATACGCGCGGTGATGCGCCGTGCCCCAGGGCAGACGCCCGTCCGCCTCGCTGATGATCGCCTCGGTGACCGGCCCAATGCCGCGACCGAACTGGAACGCATAGCCCCGCACGAAGCCGCGGCTCAGATCGGTCTCGTAGAACTCCTTGCTCCACAAACACAACGGCGGCCCGCGATTGCTATCCAGCGGCTCCTCCACATAGCCATAAACCTGGGCGTACGGATGAAACATCAGGTTCTTGCCGACCAGGCCACTGGAATTCGCCAGCCCGTTGGGGAACCGTCCCGATGTTGAATTCAACAACAGCCGCGGCGTACCCACGCCGTTGCACGCCATGATCACGACCTCGGCCGGCTGGAATTGCTCCACACCCTCGGCATCGTAATAAATCACACCCGAGGCCATACCGTGCTCATTCACCGTGATTTCCCGCACCCGGCAGCGCGTGCGCAATTCCACGCCGGCGCGGATCGCATGCGGCCAGTAAGTGATGTCCGTGCTGGCCTTCGCGCCTTGCGTACAAGCGGGTGTGCAATGGCCAAGATTAATGCATGGCGCCCGTCCGTCGTATTCAGTCGTGGCCACCGAGGTATCCGACGGCCACCAGTGCCAGCCAAGCTTGTTCATCGCATACGCGAATCGTGTCCCGCTCTTACCCAGAGGCAGCGGCGGCATCGGCGGCTGCTTCGGCGGATAGGCCGGATCGCCGGCCAGTCCCGAAACCCCCGTCATGCGGTCGTTCTCCGCGAAGAACGGCTCCAGCGTCGCGTAGTCGATCGGCCAGTCATCGGCGACGCCGTCCAACGTGCGCACCCGGAAATCCGACGGATGCAGCCGCGGATAGTGTCCGGTATACATGATCGTGCTGCCGCCGACCCCGTTGAAATTCACCACCTTGATCGGCGAGTTGTCGTCGTTGATCGGATAATCCGTCGGCCGCGCCCGCCGGTTCGGACTGGTGGCGAAATCGTCGTAAAGCCGCGCCTCCCAGTCCCTGCCGTTGCTGGGATAGTCCGATTGCTTCATCCAATCCCCCTGCTCCAGACAGAGGATCTTCATCCGCGTCTCGGCCAGGCTCCACGCGACCGCGGCGCCCGAAGCGCCGGAACCGATGATCAGCACGTCCACCATTTGGTTCATTCCGCCGCTCCCCCCTTCCCCGCGACCCGTTCTCGGCGACACGTCAGGCCGTTGGCACCTTCCACCCGATCCAGTCGCAGAACGCTCGCCCCATGACGAGGTCGAGATCGTCGCCGGTCAGCCAAGGCAATTCCTCGGTGAACAGGGTGACGCATTGCCGCCACGTACAGGGCATGCGCGTGATGTCGGTGCCCCAGAACATCCGCCGCGGCCCAAACGCGTCATAAACCGCGCGCAGATGCGGATGAATGCTGCGGAATGGATAGGCGTCCTCGGCATAGCCAGCCTGGCCGGTCGCCTTGACCGCGACATTCGGATGCTTCGCCAGCGCGAGCAATTGCGGCAGGTTCCGATACGCCGCCTCGCCCATGGAGGCACGCGGCACCCCCATGTGGTCGACGATCAGTTTCAGTCCGGGATACCGTTCAGCGATCTGTCCGACCACCGGAAGAAATGCCGCGGCCGCGAGCGCGACCGGCAGACCCGCCCGTTCCGCCGCCGGCCACAGCCAGTCGAGCGTGCCATCGGTCGGCCATGTCTGCATCCGCGGCTCGTTGAAATAAAACCGCAGGCCGAGCATGCCGGGCCGGTTCTTCCAGGTATCGATCAGCGCCCGGCTCTCCGGCCGATCCAGATAGAACCAGCCGAGAATGGCGAAGCGATCCGGATGTGCGCGTACCGCCTCGACAGCCAACTCATTCGAGTCCGGGTCCCACATCACCGGATGGATCACCGCGCGGTCGACGCCCGCCGCGTCCATCCCGGCCAGCGCCTGGTCTTTGGAATAGGGTTCCTGCCGGTGGTGCGCCGACGGCGTACCCTTGGCCCAGAGATGAATTTGCGCATCGACGATCATCATGGCGTTCTTGCTCCCGTGCTATTGGCGATCCCCGTGTTGTCGGCGATCAGTGCTTATTCGCGCGCCCCATCCGGTCAAAAGCCATCCGGTCAAAACCCATACCGCCGCGCCGGATGGTCGAGCAGGATCTTCCGTCACGTGGCCGGATCGCGGGACCATTCCGCCCATGGATTAAGCCGCTGTCCGTCGTCCACCGAAAATTTCCGACCGTCATCGTTCCTCAGCCTTTTGTGACAAGAAATTGCTTGTTGACGCAATTCTCCAGCCGCCCGTCGCGCAGGAAGCGCGCCGCCGTGCGCGCCGAGAAGGCGCGATTGTCGCGCATACTCTCGGGTGTGTAGAAGGCCGAGTGCGGCGTCAGCACCAGCCGGTGGCGGATCCAGTCCTCATCGCGCTGCCACGCGGCGATCAGGCGCGACTGCGGGTTGGCCGGTTCTTCCGGCAGTACGTCAAGCCCGGCGGCGAGCACGGTGCCAGCCTTCATGGCGTCATAAAGCGCATCGATGTCGACGATTGGTCCGCGCGCCGTGTTGATCAGGATCATTCCAGGTTTCGCCGCGGCGAACGCCTCCGCACCGATCAGCTTGCGCGTCTCCTCTGTCAGTGGCGCGTGGACGCTGACGAAGTCGCACTGACCCATAAGTTCCGCCAGAGAATCGGCGCGGCGAACGCCGATCGCGAGTTCGTAACCGTTCGGTTGGTACGGATCGTAAAACACCACGTCCATGTCGAACGCCTTGGCCCGCCGGGCGGCGGCGGTGCCGATACGACCCATGCCGACCACGCCGAACGTGCAGATCGACAGCCGATGGCCGAACGGGTTGTGCGCCGGGCGCCAGTTCGCCCTCAGATCGGCGCGCAACTGGGCGTCGTGATACGCGATGCTCTTTGCCAGCGTCATCATCAAGGCAATAGCGTGGTCGGCGACCTCGCGCGTGCCGTAGTCCGGCGTGTTGCAAACGGCGATGCCCATCTTGCCGTAGCGCTCAAGGTCGACGTCGTCGTAGCCAACCCCAAGCTTCACGAAAATGCGGCACTTGCTCAGCTTGTCGATGTACTGGGACGGCGGGCTCGGCCCGACGATCGCGTCCGCGTTGGCCCATTGCTCGTCAGTCACATCCGAGAAGGTGGCATGGAATTCCGTTTCGAATCCCGGGCCGACCGCATCGCGTGCGACCGGCACGTACTCAGCGGGAATACTTGGCCAGAGAATGCGCATCGCCATATCGTTTCCTCCTCGCTTGCTGTCGCCTCCGATACTGTCACCATGTCGCGCGGCCGCAAATGCCGGCTCGGCGATCCGTCGACCCGCCATTCCCAAGGCGCATACTTCCGGGCCGCGGAGATGGACAGGCGTCGCGATCCCGCGGCACGTTGAACCGGCAAATTCGAGGGTTGGATGATGACCGAAGCGACCACCAAAGACCGCGTCCGATTGTCAGTCGCCGACGCGCGGGTACTGGGAGAGACGGCGATGCGCGGCGCCGGGTTCGACGACGACGATGCGCGCATCCTGACCGATCATGTGTTGGACGCCGCGCTGTGCGGCTACGAGTATTCCGGCCTGCCGAAGCTGCTGAATGTCGTTGACGCTCCCCAGTTCCGCCGGCCGCGCCGGCCCGTCACGGTGCTGCGGGAGAACGGACCTGCGGCCGTGGTCGATGGTGGCGACAATAACGGCATGATCGCCGCCTACCGCGCCAGCGAGGCGACCATCGAGCGGGCCGCGGCACATGGCCTCGCCCTCGTGTCGATGGGCAACACACAAATGACCGGCCGCAGTGCTTATTATTGCGAAATGATCGCCCGCGCCGGCTTCGTCGTGATCCACACCGTGGCCTCGCCGCGAAGCGTGGCGCCGTTCGGCGGCACGCGCCCCGCGCTTGGCACCAACCCGATCGCGTTCGGCTTTCCCGCGCAAGGCGATCCTCTGGTGATCGACATGGGCACGTCGGCGTTCATGGGCACCGACCTGCAGTTCCGCGCCCGCCTTGGCACGCCGATCCCCGAGGGCGTGGCACTCGGGCCGAACGGCCACCCGACGACCGACGCCAACGCCGCCCGACGCGGCGCGCTGCTTCCCTTCGGCGGGCCGGAGGGCGGTTACAAGGGCTTTGGCCTCGCCCTGGCCATGGACGCGCTTGGCGCTCTGGCCGCCGGGACGCGCGAAGCTGACGATATCGGCGGATATATGTTCATCGCGTTCCGGCCAGACCTGTTTCTGCCGCTGGAGGACTACCGGCGCGAAGTCAGCCGGCGGATCGAAACGATCAAGGCCACGCCGCGTCAGGAGGGCGTGGACGAGATCCGCATTCCCGGCGAGCGTGCCTACGCGACACGCGCGCGTCTTGTCGTTGAAGGGATCGAGATCGATCGGAAGATCCACACCGCGCTGGGACGCCTCGCCGAGGGAAATCTCGATCACGGCGGTTGAAGGTGACACGGGGTGCCGCGGCTCAAACGGCGAAGTTGGCCGTAACCGCCCGGCCGCTTCGCGGCGATCCATGGCGAGAAGCAGGCCTTTGTTGATCATGTTGGCGAGCGGTTGCTCATGACGAACCCAAAGCCGTCCTTTGAACAGCCAGGACCCGGTAGCGTGCCTTGGTGGCGGCGCGCACTGGGTAAAGCGCCTCGACCTCGGTCGCGAAGCCGCACGGCACCAGCACCGTGTGTCCGGTGGCCGACAGAGCGGTGCGGGTAGCTTCCGTGCGCGGGGCATTGGCCCGGGTTCGATTGTGAGTGGCGGCCAAAGCGTAAGTCCTGTATCGTAGAATGAGTCGAAGAATGCGCGCTGTGACCGGACGTCGCTGGGTTTGCCGGGCTCGCCACGAGTCAGGCCCGTGACGCCATCGGCACCGGCCGTGGTGGGGACCGGGGTTGATGCCGACGAAAAGGCGGTCGCCGAAGCGAAGGAGCCTCGGATGGAGTTGTCGGCCCATGGCCTCTATCAGGACGCGGCGTTGGTCCTCTGCCGGCGCCGCGACGGAACGCGTGGCAGTCCGCTGTGCCTCAACGAAAGGCATCACGGTTATCTCGCATCGGTTGGCCGGCGCATTGCGTCCGCTTCCGGCGGAGCCATCGGAAGAAAAGCGTCATGATGACCGAGCTTGCGGAAGCACCCAACTATACCGGAGTAAGGCGTAGTCTGGTGTACTGGAATCAGGAATTTCAGAGCATCCACTCACCGACCCTGCGCTACGGTTTTTCAGTCGTTTCCGTCGCGGTCGCGCTCGGGGTGGCGTTCGCATCGCGACATTACCAGTTCCGCGACATAGAACTGCCGGCTCTTACCGTGGCCATCGCCTTCGCCACCTGGTACGCGGGAACCGGACCTTCCGTGCTGGCCGTTTTATTGTCGTCGGCCTGCTTCGACTACTTCTTTACGGAGCCGCTTTACTCGTTCGACATTTCCACCGGCGATCTGCCGTATTTTTTCATTTTCTTCGCATGGGCGGCGATTGTCGCGTCGTTTAGCGCTGTTCGACGCCGAATCGAGGACAGCCTTCGGCAGGCCCGCGACAACCTTCAGGTCGAGGTGGAACAGCGCAGGCGCCGAGAGGACGAAATCCAAAAACTCAATCAGGAACTCAGCAAACGGGCCGCGGAACTCGAAGCGATCAACAAGGAATTGGAATCTTTTACCTATTCCGTCTCCCACGACCTGCGCGCACCACTTCGCCACATGGTTGGATACTCCGAGCTACTGCAAAGACAGGCATCGTCTTTGCTCGACGAGAAGAGCCAGCGATTCATCCGAACAATTCTCGACGCGGCAAAAAGAATGGGCAACCTGATCGACGACCTGCTGGCGTTTTCCAGGATCGGGCGGGCTGGGACCAAACAGGCGGAGGTGGACCTGGAGCAGCTCGTCAAGGGCGTCGTGGCGGAAATCGTGCAGGACACGAAGGGTCGGGACATTGCCTGGAAAATCGGCGGGCTTCCGGTTTGTCTCGGAGACCGTTCCATGCTGAGGCTGGTCGTTGTCAATCTTGTTTCCAACGCGGTCAAATTCACCAGTACACGAACCCGGGCCGAAATCGAGATTGGTTGTGTGGACCGCGAGGGAACGGAGGTCGAGGTGTTCGTGAGGGATAACGGCGCCGGCTTTGACATGCAGTACGTAGACAATCTGTTCGGCGTCTTTCAGCGTCTGCATCTGCCTGAACAGTTCGAAGGCACCGGAATAGGGCTGGCCACCGTACAGCGCATCATCCAGCGCCATGGCGGCAAAGTCCGGGGCGAGGGAGTGGTGGATCAAGGCGCGACCTTCTATTTCTCGCTTCCGAAAACACAAACCGCGGCGGAAAGGAGGGCGACGGCGCCATGACGACACTGGCACGCATTTTGATCGTCGAGGACGACCCGAACGACGTGGAGCTGACCCTGACGGCGCTGGCGGACTATAACCTGGCGAATGAGGTCGTGATTACCCGCGACGGACAACAAGCCCTGGATTTCCTCTACCGCCGGGGAGAATTCAGCACGCGCTCCGGCGACAACCCTGCTGTCATATTGCTCGATCTGAAACTGCCGAAGGTCGGTGGACTGGAGGTCTTGCAGCAGATCAAGTCCGACGAGGCTCTGAAGATGATACCCGTGGTGGTGCTGACCTCATCCCACGAGGAAAAAGACATGGTGAAAAGCTACAGTCTCGGGGTGAACGCCTATGTCGTGAAGCCGGTCGATTTTCACGAGTTCGTCAACGCGGTCAAGGAACTCGGCGTCTTCTGGGCGGTTGTCAACGAGCCGCCACCGGGCAGCCTGAAGAAGTGACATCTCCTCTTCGAATTCTGTTGCTGGAGGATGACAGCCATGACGCGGAGCTTATTCAGGAGCTGCTTGAGGCCGATCACTTCGTCTGTGAAATAATCCGCGCGCAAACGCGCGCCGAGTTCGTCGCCGGTCTTGAGAACATCGGAATCAACCTCATTCTGGCGGATTACAAACTTCCTTCCTTCGACGGATTTTCCGCATTGACGCTTGCGCGCTATGCCCGCGCCGATCTGCCCTTCATCTTTGTTTCCGGCTCGCTCGGCGAGGAAGTGGCGATTGAGGCGGTCAAAAACGGGGCCACGGATTATGTCGTGAAGTCGCGACTGTCGAGGCTCGTGCCTTCCGTGCATCGTGCGTTGCGTGAAGCTCAGGAACGCGCCGAACGCAAAAAGGCCGAGGAGTCGTTCCGGCGGAGTGAGATGTATCTGGCGGAAGCGCAGCGATTGAGCCACACAGGAAGCTTCGGCTGGGAGCCGGCGAGCGGGAAAATCTACTGGTCCAGTGAGACTTATCGGATCTTCGAATGCGAGCCCACGATAGAGCTGAGTGTTCAGATGGCGCTTGACCGGGTGCATCCGGACGACCGGACGCGTCTGCGGCAAATCCTCGACCGCGCTTCGATCGAAAGGACCGAGTTTATCGCCGAGCATCGCCTGTTGATGGCGGATGGGTCGGTTAAATATGTTCGGGTCGTGGCTCATCCGTCGACGGGCGAAGATCCGGAGCGTTTCGTCTTCGTCGGGGCAGTCATGGATATCACTGAGCGCAACCGTGCCGAGGAGGCGCTCAGAACTGCCCAGGCGGAAGTGGTCCGGGTCTCACGGCTGACGACCATGGGCGAGTTGGTCGCCTCCATCGCTCATGAGATTAACCAGCCGATCGCGGCGATGGTCACCAATGCCGAGGCGGCGCAGCTCTGGCTGAATCGTCAACCACCGCACATGGCGGAGGCGCGGCAGGCGCTCGCTCGCATCGTCAAGGACGGCATGCGTGCCGGCGAGGTGATTGACGGGCTTCGGGCGCTTACCAAGAAATCGGGACTGCAACTGACCCCGCTCGACATCAACGGCGCCATCCGGGACGTGTTGGCACTCACCCGCGGCGAACTGCAGCAGCATGGCGTTGTGCTTCACACCGACCTGTCCGCGGATGATCGGCCGGTCTTCGGTGACCGGGTTCAGTTGCAGCAAGTGCTGCTGAACCTGATCATGAACGGCATGGAGGCCATGAGTGTGGTCACGGACCGCCCGAAGGTGCTGGCAATCACCTCGGAACCCGTCGAACCGGGCGGCGCGCTGGTGGCGGTCGAGGATACCGGCACGGGGTTCGATCCGGCGAACGCCGATCGCATCTTCGATCCTTTCTTCACGACGAAGCCGAGCGGCATGGGCATGGGGCTTTCGATCTGTCGATCTATCATCGACGCCCATGGCGGGCGCTTGTGGGTGTCGCCGCGTGTGCCGTGCGGGACTTCCTTTCGCTTTACTGTGCCAAACGCACCGCGGGTCGGACGATCGTGCGATTAAATTCACTGACGAAGGGTCTCCGGCGCAGCCGTCACAGTTCTCCACGACATAAGCTTCACCGGTGAAGGACGTCGGACCTGCCTGGGCGGTTGGGCGCGCGACAATCAACGGTCGTCGGTTGAGCAACACGCCGAATGTAAGGTCCCTGATGCCAGTGCGCTACCACACCCGAGGAACAAGACGACATCGCACAATCCGCATATACTCGTCATACCCTGGCAAGCTTTCGCGGAGGAAATTTTCCTCATCGAGGATGCGCCAAACGAGTACCGGGAAGAACGGTACGACGAGGAGGACGCCCCACCACGAACCGAGTGCGAACGGCATCGCCGCGAGCAAGAGAAGTGCACCCGAGTACATCGGGTGCCGGACATAGGCGTAGGGGCCCGTCGATACGACTGGTTGTCCCTCCTCTACCTGAATGGTGGAAGCGGCATAGCTATTCGATTTCATCACGACGAAGAACAGCAGGAATGATAGCACGATCATCGCGTCCGCGATAACTGACACGACCGGCGCGACCGGCGACCAACCGAAGCGATGGTCAAACGCGGGAAGCACCACGAACCCCAGAAACCCAAGGATGAAAAGCGCCGAGATGAGTTTCTGACTCGGTCGCTGCTCCGCCACGGGTCCAATGCTCATGCGCCGCTCAACCAGCTTTCGGTCGTGCAGGAGAAAATAAATGCCCAACGCCTGGGCGGACACCTCAAAGACGGTTGCGAAGACCCATGCCTGCCAATAGTTGAGCGTGCCCGCCGGAATGAACAGGCACGCGAGCAAAATCACGAGCGTTATCAGGTTGGCCAGTACGCCCCGGACGTAAAAATTTGACATGGATGTCTACCTTGCCGCCAGCTTATGCCAGCCGTCGAATAGATTGACTCTTTCCGTTATCGTCATGGCCCGGCTCGTCCGGGCCACCTGTACCAGCACAGTGCCGCGATAGGTCGCCCGGACGAGTTTACCCCTGCGAAGGCGGGGGCCGGGCCATGACGGATTTGGAAGGTCGTACGTCAATCTTTCGGCCGATTGGTATTACACCAGAACCGGCTTTCAGCAGAATGACCGATATCCGGGCGCCCGATCCGAAACGTCCGACCCATTGCTGGCGTTCACCGAACGATTGCTGAACAGCGTGACCTGACCCATCCCGGAAGTGCCACCTACGGTGAGTGAAGGCCGCTTACGGTTCCAAAGTGGACTCCTGTAAAGCGCTGAGATGGGCGTTATGAGTTCACGCCCTATGGGCCGGAGCTAATGCGTCGCCGTCCGCTATGACTGTTCGATTGGTTGTTGCATAATGACATCGGCCGCGACCAGGAAGGCGAAAGTGACCGTAAAGAAGTCGATCGTCAACGCCGTGATGTAGGCCGCGGCGTTGTATTGGAGGCCTACCAGAATGTAGCCAAGCATCGCCAGTGTCACAGCGGAGCCGAATACAACGAAGACCGCGAATATCGGGAGCGGCGGTCCTTTGCCGACAATCTTGCGGCGCCGCCGCGGATAGGTGACCTGAAGCGACAGCATCGGCAGTGCGAAAAGCACACCAGAGCTTCGCCAAATCCAGTTTTCCGGAATGTCGTAGAGCGCCAATAGCGCCGGCAACAACGCTGCCGCCGCCAATACGAAAACGTGCGTCATGACCGTTTTTGCAAGGAATCTGTCAAGCAGTGACAACCTCGCTCCAGCGGCCGGTCGGAGGGCCAACAAGAGCGTCGAGAACCCCGCGAACGTGATCATCAGGCCAGCCAATGTGTACAGAAGGGTTGCACCTTTGACTTCCATGCTTTGCTCCACCTCAGAACCAGGGTCGTTTTGGCGCATCCTTGTTCTTACGACAAATCCAACTGAAGGCCTTCGTTTTACTGAAATCTCACGTGCGCGTGTCACCGCGCAATCGCCCGATCGGCGCGTCCCATGACACACCGGCTACCCTGCTCGCACCTTGACCAAGGCCCTGACACGCGCCGTCGCCGCGATCTCAGGCCGCGAGCCTCGTCCGCCGACACCAGGCTCACCACCCGCGGCGCTCAATTTTCCAGAGATCGAGCGCGGCGCACCGCCGTGTCCATTTCCCGCCCGCGGTTGGGTTACCGGGCAGTCGCCTTTGCCGCCCGTTCGATCAGGCGAGCCACGTCATTCGGCCTGGAGATATACACCGCGTGGCTGCCTGGAACTTCGATCGTTTCGCTGCCGGCACGCCTGGCCATGCGGCGCTCGAGATCGGGATTGATGTTGCGGTCGCGGGTGGCGACCAGCGCCCAACTCTTCTTCTGGTGCCAGGCGGCCGCCGTCACCGGCGCGCCGCCGGCGGCCTTCGCCAGCATCGGCTGCGAATATGCCATGAAGTTCGCCAGGGCGGGCGGCACGTCGGCAGCGAAATCGGCGGGGAAGGCGGCCGGGTCAATGTACAGGAAATCGTCCTTGGTGGCGCGGGCGTCCGTGTTGGCGGCGGGGGCCTGCGAGAGCAGGCCTAATGCACTCTCGCCCTGGTCGGGGATGAAGGCAGCGATGTAGACGAGGCCGGCGACATTCGGCGCATTGCCCGCTTCGGTGATGACCACCCCGCCATAGCTGTGGCCGACCAGAAGGGTGGGACCCTGTTGCAGATCCAGCACCCGTTTGGTCGCCGCGACGTCGTCGGCGAGTGATGTCAGCGGTTCCTGCACCACGCTGACCGTATAGCCGTCTTTGACAAGAATGTCGGCAACGCCCCGCCATCCGGAACCGTCGGCGAAGGCCCCGTGGACGATGACGATGTTCTTGACCGACTCGGCCCGCGCCGGGGCGACGGCAGCCGACAGAAGTGCGACCGCTGCTACCGCGGCGGCAATGGGTTTATTTAGCATCGAGCTCTCCTTCTTTATCAAACCGATTCAACCGTCAGGTTGAATAAATCGCCGACTTGACGAATTGTCAACCTTTGGGTTGAATATATTCAGAATCGACCAGGCAGGCAGATCGCCATGATTGAGATCGAAGCCCGGAAGCAAGCCGCTT
>Ga0302324_100016451_pt1 | contig 14737 bp, 9 predicted proteins | sample Palsa_T0_1_FD_201949 | JGI IMG/M metagenome (GOLD analysis project Ga0302324, IMG submission 201949) | Peat permafrost microbial communities from Stordalen Mire near Abisko, Sweden - Palsa_T0_1 | ecosystem: Environmental > Terrestrial > Soil > Palsa > Peat permafrost | place: Sweden: Abisko...
GCGGTGTGCGGATTTACAAACTGGCGATGTACGCAGTCAGAATTCCTGAACGTCGCGGTCTGGGGAAACGATCAGTTCCGTCAACGCGTAGCCATGGCTCTGAGTGAAATATTCGTCGCGCCCATCGTGCAGGACAACGCCATGCCTTTTTATCTGAACACCCTAGCCGGCGACGCGTTTACCAATTACCGCACCATCATGCAGGATGCGACGCTTTCTCCCGCCATGGGCGACTACCTGAATATGGTGAACAGTGGAAAGCCTCCCACCGGTCAAATCGCGAATGAGAATTTCGGCCGCGAGAATATGCAGCTCTTTACTCTGGGACTAAATCTCTTGAATTCGGACGGCAGCATACAGACGGATGGCAGCGGTAATCCGATTCCCACCTACACTGAGCTTCAGGTGGAAGCTTTTGCGCGGGCTTACACGGGTTGGACCTTTGCGAATACGGACGGCAGCACTCCGTCGAGTTTCAATTTCACTCACAATTGGCTCAACTTTATGGTTCCGGTCGAAAGCGAGCATGATGAGACCTCAAAAATTCTCTTGAATGGAACCACGCTTTCCGCCGGCCAGTCGGCTGAGCAGGACCTGAAAGGCGCTCTCGACAATATATTCGCGCACCCCAACATCGGTCCTTTTGTCTGCAGGCAGCTCATTCAGCACCTGGTGAGCGGCGATCCAAGCCCCGCTTATGTGGCGCGCGTCTCTGCGGTCTTCGCTAATAACGGCAGCGGCGTGCGAGGCGATATGAAGGCCATCCTGACCGCGATTATTATGGATCCGGAAGCACGCGCGGGAGACACGCAAACAGGGGATCAGGCTGACATGTCTCCGGCCGTCGATGGCGGCCACCTGCGCGAGCCGCTCCTTTGGACCATGAATTTGCTTCGCGGGTTAAATGCAGCGCAGACACCGGCAACTTCCTATTTGTACGTCAACTTCATGTCAGGGACGTTGACGTCCGTCGGAGAAGCGCCCATCAACCAGTCAAGCGTGTTTAACTACTTCCCGCCCAGTTATATCATTCCGCAAACGACGTTGAACGCTCCCGAGTTTTCTCTGGAGAATACCGGCTCGGTCATTCCCCGCATGAGTCTTGCCGACAAGATTATTCACAACGAAGATTCGGCGCCCGTCATAGACCTGAGCGCAACCAGCGTCATCGGACAACAAGCCGGCAATCCTGCGCAACTCGTGGACTATCTGGGAATGCTTTTCATGCACAGCCAAATGCCGAACGATATGCGAACCGCTTTAATCGAGACCATCACCGCCATTCCCGCGACCGACCTCCAGAGCCGCGCGGAAGTGGCCGTATTCCTGGTCGTCAGCTCTTCGCAATACAAGATCATGCACTAATCGCAGGAAGACCGGCCAAAAGGAGTTTTATGTCACATAGTCGACGAAGTTTTTTAACCAACGCTTCCTTGCTCGCAGCCGGCAATCTTCTAGGCTTCCGGCCTTTCGGAATGCTCAACGCCCTGGCCCAAACAACTTCGGATTACAAGGCGCTGGTCTGCATCTTCCTGTTCGGCGGAAACGACTCGAATAATATGCTCATCCCGTTCGATACGAACGGCTATAACAACTACGCATCCATTCGCGGAGCATTAGCGCTGCCGCAGAACACGCTGCTGCCGCTTACGCCGCAGCCCAACTTTGCGCTGCACCCAAGCATGCCGGAAGTGCAGAGTTTGTTTAACAGCGGCAACGTGGCGTTCTTGGCGAATGTCGGCACACTCCTGCAGCCGACTACCCGTGCGCAGTACCAGGCCAATCAAATCGTGCCGCCGAGCAATCTCTTCTCTCATCCGGACCAGCAACTAGAGTGGCAGAACCAGATGAACAGCTCGGCGGGCAGTACCGGTTGGGCAGGCCGCATCGCGGACAAGATGAATACGCAATTCAATCCAGGTTCGCTGATACCGATGATCGCTTCCATCAGTGGCGATACTCTGTTCTGCAATGGATCAGGCACTTCACCTGTTGCCGTCGGGTCTGGAGGGCCGGGAACCGCGAGCTGCAGCGATCAATCCTCCTGCTCTTCCCGCCAGGCGACGGCCCAACAATTCGCGAACATGAGCAGCGGCGTCTCGCTGATTCAGGAAGACAATGAAATCACCAACAATGCCTTCACCTACAACACGGTGCTATCCAGCGCGCTAAATTCTGCAACGCCGCTAACAACTGTCTTTCCTACCACTACTCCATTCGGCGCGCAGTTAGCCGAGGTTGCAAAACTCATCAACGTGCGTGCCGCTTTGGGAGTCAAGCGGCAGATTTTCTTCGTAGGCGCAGGCAACTTCGATACCCATTCGGCCCAGTTGGCTACGCAGGCCACACTTCTGGCCGAAGTGAGCCCGGCGTTACTGGCGTTCTACCAGGCATTGCAGGAAATGAATTTGGCGAATCAGGTTACGGCTTTCACTTGCTCCGATTTTGCGCGTACGTTCCAGCCCAACTCGTCCGCCGGAACGGACCACGCGTGGGGCAGCCACCACATGATTCTTGGCGGCGCGGTAAAGGGCGGTCAGATTTACGGAACGTTCCCAAGTCAGGTACTCGGCGGTTCCGACGACGTCGGCTCCAACGGCCGCTGGATCCCCAGCACGGCGTCAGCGCAGTACGCATCGACGTTGGCCCAGTGGTTCGGCCTGGCGACCACGGATCTGCCGTACGTGCTGCCGTACATCGGTAATTTCACCACCAACAATCTGGGATTCCTCGGCTAATCGAGAGGGCGTCCGGCACACCGCGCCAAGGGGGTGATCTCGTCCCATTTTGTAGGCACACCGCGCAGCGCATGGTTGCGCAGGTCCTGCACAACACTCCTGCGTGTCGTCAGACTAAAAGAAACGGGCGGGGCGGCTATTGCATCAAAAGAGAAATGTGGCGGTCTCACTCGAGTACAGAATTCCCCCGGGCCCTTGAACTTGGTGTCGCTTTGCTGCTGTGCGCTGCCGGCGCGCAGGCGGCCGGAACATCCATCCCGCACGGTACACTAGAGCTCGTAGCCGAGAATCAATCGATTGCGCCCGGGCATGACTTCTATCTCGGTTTGCATTTTCAACTCGAGAAGGGCTGGCATATCTATTGGATCAATCCAGGCGATTCGGGCGAGCCCCCGCGCGTCAAGTGGGAGTTGCCGGCAGGTCTCGCCGCAGGGGAAATCGAGTGGCCTACGCCGCGGCGTCTGGGGACGCCGAGCATAGTGGATTTTGGTTATGAGGACGAAGTGGCGCTGATCGTGCCGATGCACGCGGATGCCAAGTTGGCGTCGCAGGGGCCGGAGCAGCTCGCTGCCGAAGTAAAAGTGTTGGTCTGCCGCGAAATATGCATTCCCGGCAAGGCCCAACTCTCGCTGACTATCCCCGTCAAATCGCAAGCGCCCGCGCCGGACGCTCGGACTAGCGATTTATTCACCGCCGCGCGAAAATCATTGCCGCAGCCCGCGCCGCGGAACTGGAAATTTAGTGTTGGCGACGCCAAGGACTCATTCGTACTCAGCGCGAACTTCGGCCATCAAATCACGCAGGCGGTTTTCTTCCCGCTCGGTGAATCGCAGATCGACAATGTCGCGCCGCAGAAGCTCGCCCCTACGGCCGCCGGCTTCCGGCTGACGCTGCGGAAGTCCGATCAGCTTCGCAAACCAATCGAGCGGCTAAAAGGCGTGCTCGTACTCTCCGCCGATCGGGCCTACTTGATTGACGTGCCTTTCAGCAAGCCTGGCGCAGCGAAAAACACTCGCGACATTGGAATTTACGCGGCACAATCCTTGAAGGAGGCACAACAAAAATGAAGCGCTCCACTCTATACCCGATACTCATAGCCCTGTTGCTGTGCACAGCTCTGCCGCTGATTTTATCCGGGAAAACCGGCGAAGCAGCGCCGGAGTTCACCGCCACAGCGAGCAACGGCAAGACCGTTCACCTGTCGGATTATCGCGGAAAATATGTGGTCCTCGAATGGCACAACAACGGCTGCCCCTACGTAGGCAAGCACTACAACAGCGGCAACATGCAGAAGCTACAAAAGCAGTGGACCAGTCGCGGCATAGTTTGGTTCACGATTCTGTCGTCCGCGCCGGGCAAGCAGGGATACATGACTGCGAGCGAAGAGAACAGTTACTTGGCGAAGGAGCAGGCTGCACCGACCGCTGCATTGCTCGACCCCGCCGGCCAGATCGGCCATCTGTACGACGCGAAGACGTCCCCTCAGATGGTCGTCATCAATCCTCAGGGCGTCGTGATTTACGATGGCGCCATTGACGACAAACCGACCACCGACCTGGAGGACGTGCCCACCGCAACGAATTACGTCAATCTCGCGCTCGAACAGGCACTCGCCGGCAAGCAGGTCGAGACGCCCTCCACGCGCCCCTACGGCTGTTCGGTAAAGTATGCGGACTCGACGCACTAAAGCAAAGGTTGCGCTCAGCCACACGCCAGACTACTCGTATCGAAGTGCGACGATGGGATCGACGCGCATTGCCCGCCGCGCGGGAATGTAGCACGCGGCGAGCGCCACGAGCGTCAGCAAAATCACAACGCCCGCGAAAGTCAGTGGATCGTCCGCGTGAACTCCATAGAGTATCGTGGACATGAAACGCGTGAGGCCGATCGCCGCGGCAATGCCGATCGCTGCGCCGATCAGAACCAATAGGATTCCCTTACCGACAACCAGTCGCAACAGATCGCGGCGTTGCGCGCCCAGCGCCATGCGGATTCCGAGTTCGCGCGTGCGGCGCGCCACCTCGTAGGACAGCAAACCGTAGAGGCCGATGCACGCGAGGACGAGCGCCAGCAAGGCGAAAGCGCTCGAAATCTCGGACATCAGACGGTCCAGAAAAAGCATCTGCTCGATCTGCTCCGTCTGGGTGCGCACGTTGAAGAGCGGCAAATTATTATCGACGCGGGAAACAACTTCGCGCACAACCGGGATGAGCGCGGTCGGGTCTGCTGCGGTACGCAGCTCAAAATGGGCGCTGTTGCTAACCTGGGGAAGGTACGTCGTCGGCTCAATTGCCGACCGCAGACTGTTGTATTTCGTGTTGCCGGCAATTCCCACGATCAGATATCCGGGCTGCGGGCCTACAGCCGGCTCGTCCTCCTGAGGATTGCCCATATGCTTACCGACGGGATCCTGGTTAGGGAAAAATTGTCTTGCGAATGCTTCATTGATAATGACAGGCGCGGGAGCTGCTTGGGCTTCGGACGGATTGACGTTCAAAGGGCCAGCGGACCCAGCCACCTTGGCTGAAGCGTCTGCTGCTGCGGTTACTGTGGCGTTAGTCGCCGCTGCAGAAGCGAAATCGGCCGGTGTAAACGTACGACCGGCAAGCAGAGGGATGCGCATGGTAGAGAAAAAGTCCGGGCCCACCGCCAGCCATTCAGTGCTGACGTTCGATTTCGGCGGCGCGCCGTCGAGGTGCACGTTGTCCGACGAATGGTTTCCACTCAAAAGGGCATCTGCCGAGTAGCTCGCGGAAATCACGCCGGGGAGCGAGGCAAAGCGCTGCTGCAAATCGGTGTAAAGTTGTGCGGTTTTCTGGTCTGTGTATTCGGCAGCGGCGGGATTAACGCCGAAGAGCAGAATACTTCGCGTGTCGAAGCCGGGATTCAAATTGTGAAGATTGCGCAGCGTGCGGACGAGCAATCCAGCGCCGATGAGCACAACAATCGAGAGCGCCACCTGCGCGACAACCAGTGCGCTCCCTAAACGGAACCAGCGCCCGCTGTGCGCGGCACCCCCGGGAAGCGACGAAGCTGTTTCCTTCAATCCAGGAGTCAAATCGATGCGCGCGCCGCGCAGGGCGGGGGCGAGACCGAATAGAATCCCCGCGGCAAACGTGACGCCGACGGTGAACAGCAGCACGCGCCAGTCCGGCGCAATCACGAAGGGAAAAGCTTCGTACCCGCTGGAAAAGAGCGCCGTGATTGCTTTGATACCCCATAGGGACAGAAAAACTCCCAGCGTGCCTCCGACAAGGGATAGCAGCACGCTTTCAGTGAGCAGTTGCCGCATGATGCGCGCGCGACCCGCGCCGAGCGCGAGGCGAACCGCCATTTCCCTTTGACGCGTCGCGGAACGCGCGAGCATCAATCCGGCGACATTGGCGCAAGCAATCAGCAAGATGAGGCCGACGGCAAACATCAGCAGATAGAACATCGGTGCGATCTCGCTAGTTTCGCCGTCGAGGCCCTGTGCCGCAGGGAGAAGTTTGACGGCCGGAGCATCCGCTTCGTTCAGAAGCGGGGTTGCGCCATGGGTTGTTTCGTTGACGAACATGGTGGTGGCAGCCGCCTGCGCTTGGGCAAGCGAAACGCCCGGCTTCAGTCTGCCTACAATGACCGACCACCAGACGCTCGGGTCGGATATGCGATCGCCGTGGCCCCAATGCTCGGACCTGATTCGATCAGCGACCGAAAACGGCATGAAGAAATCGACGGGGTTGCCGGGCGTCAAATTCGTGAAGCGGGGTTCAGCAACGCCGACAATCACGCTGGAAATGTTGTTCAAGCGCACCATGCGGCCCACGACCGAGCGCTCCCCGCCAAAAGCGCGTTGCCAGTAAGCGTAACTCAACACAATGGCAGGCGGCGCGGAAGGGGAATCGTCAGGCATGCCAAGCGGGCGGCCCATGATCGTATTGACGCCCAAAGTGGAGAAGAAATCGCCGGAGACATACTGGCCTTGCGCCATCCTCGCAGGCCCGCCACCGCTGAAATCATAGTCGAGCGGGCCGGCGAAAGCGGCCATGCCGGAGAAAGTGTCGGTATGGGTACGGAGCGTTTTGAAAAACGGTATGGAGAACGAGCAATCACGGTTGAGATTTAGGCAGTCACCGTAGCCGCTGTGACCCGTAAGTTTCGGACGCGCATGCGCGCTCCAACTGAAGACGACAAGCTGCTGCGGGTCCTTTACCGGCAAGGAACGAAGCAGAATCCCATCAATGAAGCTGAATATTGCTGTGTTGGCGCCGATGCCGAGAGCGAGAGTGATAATCACAATGGCGGCGAAGCCGGGCGAATGTGTGAGAGTGCGTATCGCGTAGCGGGCATCCTGTAGCAACTGCTCCAGCCAAACGAAACTCCATACCTCGCGCGTTTCTTCCGTGTAGCGCGTCACATTGCCGAACTTTCGCATCGCGGCATAATGTGCGTCTTCGGGAGACATGCCGCGCGCGATGTTGTCCTGCGTCTCGGTCTCGATGTGATCGCGAATGTCCTGTTCCAGATCCTTCACCATGCGCTCGCGGCGTTTCATCACTCCCCCTCCTGCTCCGCCGGCCGCAAAATTCGCGCTATCGCTCCCGCCATCTTGTCCCACTTGCTGGTCTCAACGGTCAGCCGACGCCTGCCCGCCGCCGTCAGTTTGTAAAACTTGGCGCGACGGTTATTTTCTGATGTGCCTTCTTCCGCCGAAATCCATCCGCGCTTGATCAGTCGGTGCAACGCGGGGTACAGCGATCCCTGTTCCACCTGCAGCACTTCGTCGGAGTTGAATTCGATGGCTTTGGCGATGGCGTGCCCATGCACCGGCCCGCGCAGCAGCGTGCGCAGAATCAGCAGGTCCAGAGTGCCTTGCAGCAGTTCGATGCGTTCTCGTTGTTCTTTAGTAAACATACTAGGGGAACGTATACCGCTTCCAGTAGAATGTCAAGGTGAGCAAGCTTCGCGCAGGAGCAAATCTCCGCACTCAAGAACAGTGACGGGAGGCTGCACAGTGTCGAAGCTGAGTTGTATGGGCGAAAGTTAGGCTGGGCTGGACATCGAGGAGAGAAATTCCCCGTTCGTCTTCGTCTTGGAGAGGCGGCCCAACAGAAGTTCCATGGCTTCCACAGTCGATAGCGGACTCAGCACTTTGCGCAACACCCAGATGCGGTTCAGCTCGTCCGCCGGCAAAAGCAATTCGTCCTTACGCGTTCCGGAGCGGTTGATATCGATCGTCGGGAACACGCGCTTGTCCACCAAACGGCGGTCGAGGTTGATTTCCATGTTTCCGGTACCTTTGAACTCCTCGAAGATAACGTCGTCCATGCGGCTGCCGGTATCAATCAGCGCGGTAGCGATGATGGTGAGCGAACCGCCCTCTTCGACATTTCTTGCGGCGGCGAAAAAACGGCGCGGGCGCTGCAAAGCGTTAGCGTCGATACCGCCGGAAAGAACTTTTCCGGATGGCGGCGTCACGGCGTTGTAAGCTCGGCCGAGACGCGTAAGCGAGTCGAGCAAGATCACCACGTCGCGCTTGTGTTCCACCAAACGCTTGGCCTTTTCCAGAACCATTTCCGCCACTTGAATGTGGCGCTGGGGCGGCTCGTCGAATGTAGAGCTGATCACTTCGCCCTTCACCGTGCGCTGCATGTCCGTAACTTCTTCCGGCCGCTCATCGATCAGCAGAACGATCAACGCGACTTCCGGATGATTTGTGGTGACGGAATTTGCAATGGATTGCAGCATCATGGTCTTGCCGGTGCGCGGAGGAGCTACGATCAATCCGCGTTGGCCTTTCCCGACGGGGCAAAGCATGTCCAGCACCCGCCCAGTAAGGTTTTCCTTGGTGGTCTCCAGGCGTATGCGTTCCTGCGGATAGAGCGGCGTCAGGTTGTCGAAGAAAATTTTGCTGCGCGCAACCTCGGGATCCTCGAAGTTCACGGCTTCGACCTTGATCAGCGCGAAGTAACGCTCGCCGTCCTTGGGCGGACGCACTTGCCCGGAAACCGTGTCGCCCGTGCGCAGATCGAATTTGCGGATCTGCGAAGGGGAGACGTAGATGTCGTCCGGGCCGGGCAGGTAGTTGTATTCCGGAGCGCGCAGGAAGCCGAAGCCGTCCGGCAGGCATTCCAACACCCCTTCGGAGAAGATCAATCCGTTCTTTTCGGTCTGCGCGCGGAGGATTTGAAAGATCAACTCCTGCTTGCGCATTCCGGAAGCCCCGGGGATGTTCAGTTCCTTGGCGATTTTCGCCAAGTCGGTAATGTTCTTATCTTTTAGTTCTGCAAGACTAATACTCATCGAGTTCGTTCCTTCTCTAGCCTGGTTTTCAGGCATGATTGATTTTCTGAATGGACTACGGGCGGGCGCAAATTCGAACCTGCCGCTTTTTCTAAACTACTTCATCACGAATGGGCTGAACTACAGACAATCTGAATCCCCCGGTTGCGGGCCGAACCTGCTTAGCAGGATGGGAGAGAGCCGGAGGGTTTCAATTGGTTAATTCGCTGTCTTGCGCCACATCTGTAACAAACTTGGGTTCTACATCGGCCACCGGCGGAAGGCCGGGAACCGGAAGAGGATGTTCGAGCGCGATTTGCAGCACTTCGTCCATGTTCTCTACAAAATGAACGGACATCTGAGACTGAATTTCCGGCGGAATCTCCGCCAGATCCTTTTCGTTATCTTTCGGCAGAATCACGGTGCGGAAGCCGAGCCGGTGCGCCGCAAGTAGCTTTTCCTTCACGCCGCCGATGGGCAGCACTTTGCCGCGCAGCGTGATTTCGCCGGTCATGCAGATGTCGCAGCGAACCGGAATGCGGGTCAGCGCGCTCACGATGGAAGTGCACAGCGTGATGCCAGCCGATGGGCCGTCCTTCGGAATCGCGCCTTCCGGAACGTGCACGTGGATATCGAGGTGGCGATAGAAATCTTTCGGCAATCCGAATTGATGCGTGCGCGAGCGCACGTAGCTCATGCCTGCTTGCGCCGACTCCTGCATCACATCGCCCAGTTTCCCCGTCAGCGTCAGACGGCCCTTGCCCTGCATCAACATCGCTTCGGTGGAAAGCACTTGGCCGCCCACTTCCGTCCAGGCCAGGCCGGTAGTCAGGCCGATTTCGTTTTTCTTCTCCGCCAGGAAATCGCGATATTTCAGGATGCCGAGATAATCGTTGACGTTGGTGTTCGTGACTTCAATTTCCACGCCTTTTCCGTCGGCCACCACTTTGCGCGCGATCTTCCTGCAAACGTTGGCAACTTCCCGGCTCAGGTTGCGCACGCCCGCTTCGTGGGTATAGTGCCGAATGATGTGCGTGACGGCGTCGTCCGTAAATTTAAGATTCGCTTTGGTAAGCCCGGTCGCCGCAATTTCCTTGGGCACCAGAAAGCGTTGCGCGATCTGATGTTTTTCGTGTTCCGTGTAGCCCGGGATGCGCAGAACTTCCATGCGATCCTGCAGCGGCTGCGGAATCGTGTGCAGCACGTTGGCGGTGCAGATGAACATTACCTTCGAAAGATCGTACTCCACGTCGAGGTAATGATCGGTGAACGCATGATTCAGCTCGGGATCGAGCACTTCCATCAGCGCCGCGGACGGATCGCCGCGGAAATCCATCGACATTTTGTCCACTTCGTCGAGGACGAACACCGGATTCACGGTTCCGGCCTTGCGCATCATCTGAATAATTTGGCCGGGCAAAGCGCCGATGTAGGTCCGGCGGTGCCCGCGGATTTCAGCCTCGTCGCGAACGCCGCCTAGCGACACACGCACGAATTTTCTGCCTGTGGCTCGACCGATGGACATCGCCAGCGAAGTTTTTCCGACTCCCGGAGGCCCGACGAAGCAGAGAATCGAGCCTTTTGGATTCTTCACCAGCTGCCGAACGGCCAGGTATTCCAGGATGCGCTCTTTAATCTTTTCCAGGCCGTAGTGATCTTCGGAAAGAATCGTTTCCGCGCGATTGATGTCGCGAATTTCCTTGGAACGCTTCTTCCACGGCACCGCCAGCAGCCAGTCAAGATAATTGCGTGAAACAGTGGACTCCGCCGACATCGGCGGCATCATTTCCAGCCGCTTCAGCTCCTGCATGGCCTTTTCCTGCGGTCCCTCGGGCATGCCGGAAGTTTCAATTTTCTTTTTGAGCTGCTCGATTTCGTTCGCTTCGCCGCGCCCCAGCTCTTTCTGGATGGCCTTCAGCTTTTCGTTGAGGTAATACTCTTTCTGAGCGCGCTCCATCTGGCGTTTCACGCGCGTATTGATCGAGCGATCGACGTTCAGCTTTTCCGTTTCCACTTCCAGGATGTCCGCGATGCGGTTCAGGCGCTCGAGCGGATCGAAAAGCTCCAGCAGTTCCTGTTTTTCCTCTACAGGAATCTGCAAGTTTGCAGCGATAGCGTCAGAAAGCTTGCCGGCGTCTTCTACACGCACAGCGGCAATCATGGTGTCGTAGTTCAGGCTCTGCGAAAGCTTCACATACTGCTCGAACAGGGCAGTCACGCGGCTGGAAGCTTCCTGAAGCTGCGGAGTAGACTCGACCGCTGTCGTAACCACCCGAATGGAGGCGCGGAAGAAGCCTTCGTCGCTGGTCACCTGAATGATTTTCGCGCGCGTGGTCCCTTCCACCAGGACTTTAATGTTTCCATCGGGAAGTTTCACGCTCTGCACGATGTTGGCGAGCGTCCCGACCTGATAAATCTCTTCCGGCTTGGGATCGTCAACCGAGGCGTCATGCTGCGTAACCAGGAAAATTTTCTTGTCCCCTGCCAGCGCGTCTTCCAGCGCCCGCACAGAAGCTTCGCGTCCGACGATAAAGGGATGCATCATCTCCGGGAAAATAACCATTTCCCGCACCGGCATCATAGGCACGCGTTTTACTTCGGTCTTTTCGCGGTTGAACATCGGTTCCTTTTGGGCCAAAAGTCTAACCAGCCTTCTCGAGCAAGCTCCAGTTGATCTCGCGGCCTTTCACCATGTCGCCGGTGACGACAAAGTCGCGAAGTTTCCGCTGAGCGGGCAAGTGATACATCATCTCCAGCATCAAATCTTCCAGAATCATCCGCAGTCCGCGCGCTCCCACTTTGCGTTGCAGCGCCAATTCAGCCACGGTATCCAGCGCATCGTCCGTAAACCGCAACCGAACGTTTTCGAATTCAAACAGCCGTTGATACTGGCGAACCAGAGCATTCTTCGGTTCGGTCAAAATGCGCACTAGGGCTGATTTGTCCAAGTCGCTCAAAATGCCCATTACCGGCAAGCGTCCCACAAATTCGGGGATCAGGCCGTAACGAATCAGATCGGTCGGCTGCGCCTGTTCCAGTACCTCAATATTCCGGCGCGACGCGGTGGTCGGCTGCACGTCCGCATTAAACCCGAGCGACTTCTGCCCCACGCGACGCTCGATAATTTTTTCCATGCCCACGAAAGCTCCGCCGCAAATAAACAGGATATTCGTGGTATCCACTGGCGTGAATTCCTGGTGCGGATGCTTGCGCCCGCCTTGCGGTGGAACGTTCGCCACCGTGCCTTCCAAAATCTTCAGCAAAGCCTGCTGCACGCCCTCTCCCGAAACGTCACGGGTAATCGAGGGGTTCTCGTCCTTCTTCGAAATCTTGTCAATCTCGTCTATATATATGATGCCTTGCTGGGCCCGCGCGACGTCGCCATCGGCAGCCTGCAGCAACTTCAGAATAATGTTCTCGACGTCCTCGCCGACGTAACCGGCTTCTGTGAGTGTGGTCGCGTCAACGATCGCGAACGGCACATCCAGCATGCGGGATAGCGTTTGCGCCAAAAGTGTCTTGCCAGTCCCAGTCGGACCGATCAGCAGAATGTTGGACTTCGCCAGTTCTACATCGCCCGGCTGTTTGTTGAGAAAGATGCGCTTGTAGTGGTTGTAAACCGCGACAGCGAGTTTCTTTTTGGTCTTGTCCTGGCCGATCACGTAGCCGTCGAGGAACGCTTTAATCTCGGGAGGCCGCGGCAAACGCCGATTGACCGGGCTAGCCTGCTCGCGCTTCTCGTCTTCGAGAATCTGCTGGCAGACGCCTACACACTCGTTGCAAATGTACGAGCGCGGATACTCATTCGGAGAGCTGATGAGCTTCTCCACCTGCTCCTGCGTTTTATGGCAGAAGGAACAACGCAACGGCTCTTCTGGAGTGAACCGCTTCACAAAGTGAAACCTCGTCTGTTCGAAGCTGCAACGCCGACAACAAATCTATTCCTTATTGTAAGACGAAGGGCGGGCCGGAAGCAGAGAATCATCGCTTTAGATACTAACCCTTTGGAACTCACTAGCGGTACTTTGTGATGATCTCGTCGACGATTCCGTACGCTTTGGCCTGCTCTGCGGTCATGATGAAATCGCGTTCCACGTCCCGCTCGATCTTTTCTATGCTCTGCCCCGTGTGGCCGGCGAGAAGTTTGTTGAGCGATTCGCGCGTGCGAAGAATTTCCTTGGCGTGAATATCAATGTCGGTAGCCTGCCCGGACAAGCCGGACATCCAGGGCTGATGAATCAGCACGCGGGAGTTCGGCAGGGCATAGCGCTTCTTGGGCGTGCCGGAAGCCAGCAGCACAGCCGCGATGGAAGCAGACTGCCCGATGCAATAGGTAACGACATCAGGCCGCACAAATTGCATCGTGTCATAAATCGCCATTCCAGCCGAAATCGAGCCGCCGGGAGAATTGATGTACACCGAAATGTCTTTCTCCGGGTCCTCGGACGCCAGGAACAGCAACTGCGCAGTCACCAGGTTCGCGACATGATCGTCAATCGGCGTGCCGATGAAGATGATGTGGTCCTTCAGCAGCCGGGAATAAATGTCGTACGCTCGCTCGCCTCGGTTCGTCTGTTCGACGACCATGGGTACGAGGGTTGTTGCACGCGGATAGGCGTCGTCTTTGTGTGTCATAGGGAGAACTTTTGCGCGCTGAGGAACCCGAACCTACTTTTCACTTTTAGCCGTCGTCTCGATCCGGGCGTTGCGGTAGAGCCACTCGATTGTTTTGTCACTTCGCAACTTCGATTTCATCCTATCGAGCACTCCTTGCTTTGTCAAGCGAGCCCGCATCGCCGTTGCCGATTCGCCACTGTGTTCCGCCAGCGAATTAATCTCTTTCTCCACTTCTTCGTCCGTCGCATCGATCTTTTCCGCGTCCGCGATGCGGTCGATCAGAAGCTCTGCCTTCACGTCGTCCACCGCGCGCTCGCGTTGGTGGTTTCGCAGCGCCACCCAATCGATATTCACGGCGCGTGGGTCAACTCCTTGAGCGGTTAGCGAACGAACGCTACGCTCAAGCCTCACATTCATCTGATGCTCCACCAGCGCTTCCGGAACCGGGAAATCGTGCTGCTTCACCAGAACTTCGAGCAGCTTTTCGTGAGCCTGCGCCTTCTGCTGATCTTCCTTCGCCGCTTCCAAATCTTTCGAGATGAGCTTGCGCATCTCTTCCAACGTCGAAAAACCACCCTTGTCGCCTGCGGCGTCCTTCGCAAACTCATCATTTAATTCAGGGAGCTTCTTTTCCTTGATGCCCTGAACTTCCACCGTGTAATCGTAGGCCTTTCCCGCCAGTTTCTGGTCCGGATAATCGTCCGGATATTGAGAACGGAATTTTTTTGTTTCCCCGCTGCTTGCGCCGCGCAAATTCTCCGTAAAACTCTCAAGCGTTTCTTCCGCCCCGATGTGGCAAAGAATGTTGTCGGCTTGCACCGGCTCGCCTTCGCCCACCGGCACGCCCGCGAGTTTGATAAGGACGTAGTCGCCATCCTTGGCCGCTCGGCCCTCGATCGGAACGAAGGCAGCCACGCGCTCGCGAATGTTCTCAATCGCCTTGTCCACCTGCGCATCGCCGGTTTCGACGTCGTCCACATTGATTGCGAGATTTTTGTAATCGCCCAACTCGAATTCAGGCAGCACTTCGAACACCGCGCGGAATCGCAGCGGCTCGCCTTCCTTGAAATCAATCTTGTCCACCGCCGGACGCGTTATGGGAACCAGCTTTTTCTCTTCGA
>Ga0302324_100016452_pt1 | contig 14737 bp, 14 predicted proteins | sample Palsa_T0_1_FD_201949 | JGI IMG/M metagenome (GOLD analysis project Ga0302324, IMG submission 201949) | Peat permafrost microbial communities from Stordalen Mire near Abisko, Sweden - Palsa_T0_1 | ecosystem: Environmental > Terrestrial > Soil > Palsa > Peat permafrost | place: Sweden: Abisko...
CGCGGGCATCCACACGGTGCGCAGCTTGTGCGCGTAGTCGCTGAACAGCGCGGTGTTCAAATCGTACGGCACAACGCGCTCGTTGAGGGCCAGATGAGCGCCGTCGCGGAACACCACGCTCCAGTCGCTTAAGTGTTCCGGCCGGCCCGCGGCAAAAAAATGCACGGGAGCCGGCGCGCGTGCGCAGCCCGCGAGCGCGGACGCCGTCAGGATTCCTGCGAACAGCGCCCGGCGGCGCGCCGTCTGAAAACTCATGGGTCGCCCCTCAGGTCTTGCTCGGCAACTCCACCGCCGGCAGCTTGGGTAGCTCGCATTGAAACGCCGTCATGTCGGTACTGGGGTTCTTGTACTTGTGCGGCCCGTCGGCATTGAGCACCGTCACGCCGCCGTTATGAACGCAGATGCGCTCCGGCGCGGGCGGCGCTCCATTGACGAGATTCTTCTCATCGCGGTAGCCGTCCCAGAGAATGTCGGGCAAGCGGCCCTTCAGGCCAAACATTGCCACCTTCAAAGTCTTGAGTTCAACCCCGTCGGGCGAGTCTCCGCCGCCGGCGAAGCGATTGTCGTAGACGAAAATCGCGCGAGGGTAGGGATCGTAGTTCGGGTCGACGCCCTGCTTGTTGTAGTAGTTGGTGGAGAAATAAGCCGCAATGATGAGATTGGCCGTCTGATTGTCGGCAATGTCGTTCTCGAAAATCTCAACCTTACTGTTGGAATTGACAACCACGCCCGATCCGGCCGGGACGCTCGCCACAGCCGCACCCTTGGCGGCGAAGTTATCCAGGTTGTTCTTGAACACCTTGTTGTTGAACACGCGAGTGGAATGGCCGGCCTGACTCAGGTTGGGCATGTTGAACACCAGAATGCCTCCGCTATTGCCGGTGGCGACGTTTTCATAGACATCGGCACTGACAGTGTTTTCGATCTCGATTCCAGCGACGTTCTGCTCGGCATGACAGTGCCGCACGATGACATTGACGGACTGGCCCACGTAGATGCCGGCGTCCGAAGCTCCCCACGAAGACGAGTTTTCGATCAGCACATTGCGCGACTTGACCGGATAGATGCCATAGGCACCGTTGGTTGTCTTCGATCCGCCGGTCCAGGCCACGCGCACCCCACGAATGGCGATGTTCTCACCATCGTTGATTTTGAGGCCATCGCCCTTGGTATCCTCGATTGACAGATTCTCGATCGTAAAATCGCTGCCGTAGACCAGCATGCCCTCCGGTCCTGAGATCTCGTTCTTGAACGAGAGAATGCTGCTGTCGGTTCCCGCGCCACGGATGGTTACTCCATTCGCGCGCAGCGTAAGCACTCGGTCGAGTGGGTGCACACCCTTGGGGATCTCGATGACCGTGCCGGGCTTGGCATCGAGGAACTGCTCCTGCAGCTGTTTCTGAAACGCCGTGTCGGCAGCCGTCAGGCCTTGGGGCTGGGATTGCCCCGCCTGTTGTCCACAGGCCGCTGCAATGAGACACAATGATCCGAAGGCAATCTGACGCATGTTTCTTCCTCTTTTTTATATCAAGGCTGCGCCCCGGCGCAGGCCCTCGACTCATATAGACGATACCACGCCTGGCGGTTGCGGCGCCGCATCAGCCGTGCGCTTGCAATGGTGTGCGCAAGGCTTCCATGCCTTGAAATTCGACAAAACGGGTCGTCGTCGCCCACAAATGATCGCCGTAGAAGAACGGTTCAAACCATCTCGCGCCCTGCAACGGCAGCGGTTGGATTTTCGCGTCCACCCGGGCCTCGTAGAAGAAAGGAATCGACATCCGCTCCCGGCCCGAACCGACCACGCGATGTTCGGTCGCCCTGATTCGACCGTCCGACCATCGTTCCAGAACCTTGCCGAAATTCACCGCCAAGGTTCCTTCTATCGGCGGCACATCGATCCACTGACCGTCAAGATGATGGGCTTGCAGGCCTTCGACGCCATCCTGGGCCAGGAGCGTGAGAAATCCGGAGTCAACGTGCGGAGCACCCATGATGTAGCAGCGTTCGGCACCGCGCGCGACAAATAATTCGCCATGCCTCTGCTCAGCCTCGGCAAGATCGGCTCGCACCGGATAACGGATCAATCGCAGCGTCGACAAGCCGGCCTCGAAGAACTCATCGAAGTAGTCGCCGGGAATATTCAAGCCGCGGGCAATGCTTCGCATCAACGCGGCGCTCGCGCGTTCCATGGCGAAGTAGTATGCGGACACTGATTCTCGCCAACCGGGCAGTGCGTTGTCCGACGGCAGCGGCGTCGGCTCACACAGCGGGTCGCCCGGACGCAGAACCGTCGCCGTATGAGCGACATCCGGGCCTAAATCGATCCCTTCCTTGCTGGTCAGATGACCGGTCTGCAGCGGAAACCAACCGCGATACACATTCGAATGAGATGGATCGAATTTACGGCGCCATAGTTTGCGGATTTCGCCTCCGGGTAATTGGAATACTCGCAACAATTCCGAGCGCGCAGCCGAGTCGATGCGCACGTCGTCGGGGAAACCGCGCGCCACGAAAAAACCTGTTTGCTCGGCCGCCCCCATGATTGCTTGATCGGCATCTTCCCGCGCCGCCGACGGGCCGGCAAAGAGCGGCGCGACATCGATGAGCGGAATCGAGGCGTCAGTGGACATCGCTCTAGTGTAATGGGGCCGGGTGTGGATCGCACCCAGAGGCGAGGTATAGTATCGGGTCGGGAAAACCTAAGGAGGGGCAGGAATGAATCGGTTAACGATGTTGAGCGCTGCAATCTTGACCATGGGAGCGCTGTCTTTGAATTGCACCGCGATTGCGGATGATGCAAACTCGTCGAAAGCGCAGCCTGTTCAAAAGCCCAAGCCTCCGGTCAAAAACCCGTGCAAATCGCCGAACCCGCCGCACAGCTGCAAGCAGTCCAGGCCTCCTCACTGATCTGACGCGCGTAGCGCGGGATCCTCGAGGAGGGTCGACAGGATCTCGGCGTGCTCTTCCTCGACGGCCAGTGCGACTTTGACGAGGCGCATGGCAGCCTTGTCGAATCTGCTTTCTCCGTGAGCCGCAATTTGGCGGTACGCATCGATCGCGAATTGTTCGGCAACCAGATTTTGCTTCAGCGCCTGCCTCATGAGCTCGACAACCGGTTGAGTATGGGCAACCGGCGAATTCGCGAGCCCTTCCGAGGAAGTATCGGTGCCGGCCTCTGATCTATCGAAATCGAATCCCATCGGGTTTTCTCCGAGTGGCTGGTACAGTCCAGGCGAGTTAAGCCCGAACGCGAGTGCCCGCGTAAGCAGCCAGGCGCGCATTCCTGCGTAGGCATTTGCGCACACGCCCGGGGCGCAGCCGATCACGCGCGCTTTCGGCTTCTCGCGCCCTTCGCAGCTGCGCGCGGGCCGTGTTTGTTGCGCAGCTTGAGGCTGTTTTTCAAGGCCTCCATGAGATCAATGACTTGCGCTTTGGGCCGTTCAGACTCGGTCGCTTCGACCGCCAGCGAGTGGGTTTCATTTTTCCTGATTTTCTCGTGGATGCGCTTCATCAAGTCCTCGCGATAAGTGTCGTGAAATTGTTGAGGCTTCCAAGCCGCGGTCATCTCTTCGACCAGTTTTCGGGCCATCACGACGCACAAATGCTGCCGCCCTCGCATGACGAAGATTGCGACCGCGACTTTGCGCGTAGCTCGCACAGTCTCAGCGAGCAGTGCATAGACTTTTTCTCCGCCCTTGCTCGGCGCCAGGTAGTAAGGCGTTTGATAGTACATCGGCGATATATCTGCGGCATTCGTGAAGCCGGAAATATCCACGGTCTCGGAAGCCTTCACATTGGCGTGTTTGAAGTCGGCTTCCGAGAGGGCGACATAGCGACCTTTTTCATATTCGTATCCTTTGACGATGTGTTGCCAATCGACTGGCTTTCGCGTGGTTTTGTTGATCCGTTCATATCCCACAGGCGCGAAATCCCGATTGTCGAGAAAGTGCAGGACGAGTTGGTGTTCACGGGAGGCGGCAAACATCTCGACCGGCACAAAAATGAGACCGAATGAAATGGCGCCTCGCCAAATTGACCGCTGCGGCATATTGCTACTCCTTACGAACGCCCTTGTCCTGTTCGGCTTGTGAAATCAAGACCGCGCAATTCGCGTCTTTGGCAAGACCGCGGTCGACAAAGGCGAGGAGGGCGGCCACCGGCGTGAGCAGAGTGCCCAGGGCGACGGCCGCGCCGGTTTGCTCGGCCAGTTTTCCCGCCTGCACCCCTATTTTGGGATGTAGGAGAGAACCGGTGAGCGTAATGGGCGTGCGCAGGCGGAGTAGCCGCGCTTTCTTGGGCTCACCGCGCAGGGAAAGGTCCAGCGCTTCGGTCTTAAGATCGATTTGACCCTTTCCGGTGACCAACACATTGGTGGTATCGAAAACCAGGGTCGAGGCCTTCAGCTCGCCGGCATCGGCATGAAAGTTGGCGACGCCACAGCGAATGTCAACGTCCCTCTCATTCTTGGTCAGCATCAACCCAAGTCCGCGTGACAGATCGATGCCGGTCAATTCGGCAAGAGCCTCGCGCATTTCGCCTTTGGGGACGACCAAAGTGATGTCTCCATCCGCGTCCGCGGCTGCCTTGTGCACCGATGTTCCCGAGCCGTGCAACCGCACACGCCCGAGCAGTTCTCCTTCGAGCGGGGGCCTCTTGCTGGACTTGGGCTTGAACTGCGCGAGGTCGACATTGCTCAGCTTCATGTCCAGATCCGTTTGCGGTACGGTCGCCCGCGCGTCGATAGCGACCGTGCCCGAGAATTCTCCCTGCGCCAGCGCAAATGCGAGGGGATCCAGAGTGATTTTTCCATCATCCAAGCGCAGATGAAAATGCACTTTCTTCATCGGCATTTTTTCCGTGGTCACGGAGGCGGCGTCAAACAGGACGTCCGCATCCATGCCGCGCACCCGCTGCACTTGCAGATCGGCATCCGGCAGCAGCAGCGTAGCCGGCGCCGGGGCCGGCGGCGCGGCGGCTACAGCGGGTTTCTCCAAGGTGGAGGGCTTCTCCAGGGTGTTCGATTTTCGCGCGGACGTGGCCTGTGTTCCCAATGGCGCCGCCAGATCGGCCAGGTTCAATTGCTTCGAAGTGAGCGTTGCCGTCAGTTTTGGCCGCTCGTGCGCGGTATCGATGCCCAACTTACCTTCAATATCGCTGTCGCCGAGTTTGCCGCGCAGATCATCGATCTGATAGCGCAGATTGTCGCGTTCCAGCGTGCCGGAAACATCGTAAGGCGGCGTATTCGGAAGCGCCAAACCCGTCAGATAGTACACATCGGCAAGATCGCTTCCGCTGACCCGAAACGTGGTATGCACCTTCGCGAAATCGAAGGGATGAGGGAAAACCGTATGCGCGGTGAGTTTTATGTCGGCGGCGGTCACGTTGGCATCGAAACTGTAAGGTTTGGTCGGCTGCATGTCGATGAATGGCTCACCATTCAAATCCAACTCGAACGGCCTGTCGTTGAGCATCCCTTTGCCGCGCAAGACCAGGGCATTGGCCTCCGTGGATTTCTGTTTCTCCTCGGCCGAAATGCGGCCCTTGAATTCCAGCCTGCGAACCCGATCGTTCGCAGTGAGGGTGCCGTTGGTCACTTCGAGTTGCTGAATCACGGGGATATGCAGCGGCGCCGAGGTGTTTTGCCTTACCTTGCGCGCACTTGATTTGGAAAAGTCCCAATTCGAACGGCCGGTGGAATCCCGCTCCAAATGAATGACAGGGCTGTCGATGGCTATTCGCGGAAACACCGGATGCAGGCGCAACAGGGAAACCAAGCTTACGCTGGCCTCGAACCGTTGCACCGTCAGCAGGCTTTTATCATGAGCCCAATCCGCATTCGACAGATCGAATTGCTCGACTACCAATCCCGGGTTCCTGCTGAATAGGTTCAGCGCTACGCTGCCGATGCTCGCGCTTCGCCCGGTACTGCTGGAAACCTCATGAACGACAACGGCGCGCCAAAATCGCGAGGGCAGCAGTGCCAATCCCAGGATGATCAAAATCGGCAGCAGCAACACCACCGCCAAGATGCGCTTGAGCACGCGGCCCCGCCGCGGCGGCTTACTATCGGCAGCTTCGCTCGTCACGTCGTCGCTTCATTCAGCGTGCCCCTGGCCAAGGGAACAACGCTACGCGACGATTGCGGGCACGGCTGTCTCTCGGCCGCCTTTATCGCACGTCAGATAATGCTTAAGCCGACGCGAGGGCTAGCGCCCGGCCTGCATGTCGACGCCATAGATATTCGTTTGAATGGCTACCAATTCGGCTCGCACCTTGGCGCGCAGGCGGCGAACATTCGGATCATCCGAATCGGCGATTCGCTTGAGCAGATCTTCCAACAGTAATGCGAGTTCATTGAACTTTGTGAGTGCGATGCCGGCTGGGGCAACCGCGGGTGACGGTTCAGTCATCATTTGAAGTTCCACCTCGATTCTGGGGTCTTTGGGCGGCCCGCGCGTACATCTGTAGACATAACGCGCGCCGCCGGAATCAGTTGACCACGTTCGTCAGAAAGTCGGCGACGGCGCCGGATTGCGTCGGGGCGGATTGGCGCCCACACCCATGAGCAGACGCGTGAATAGATACATTCTTGGAGTTACGCTATGGAGATCGATCCATTCATGGTCTGTATGAAAATCCCCGCCCACCAAGCCGAGTCCATCGAGGGCGGGCGTGCCCTCCGACATGGCGAGGGCGGATTCGGAGGCGCCTCCGTTTCCCGAGAACTCGATGGTTTTGCCGATTTCTCCATAGATGGCGCGTGCCCGCGCCGCCAGCGCATCGATCTGCGGGTTTTCAGTCAACGAATCGAGTGCGCCCGCGCGCTCCATCTGCACGGCTTGATAAACCTTGTCGTTCCTCGCCGCGACTGCAATCGCGCTGCCCGCGAAACCGAGTATCGAGACGGCCAGAACTGCGTAGCCGCCGACTTTCAATTCGATCATTGCTTGCTCCAAGAAACGCCTCTGGGGGTCATCAGCATGAGGCACGGAGTAAAAATGGGCAAAACACCTCGCATTCGTGTTTACAATCCAGCGACGGGTTCGCGGGAGCAGTTGATGCAAAGGTCGTTCGATCGACGTCGGCTATTGGCTGGAGCAGGTGCGGCCTTGCTGGTCGGTGCGCTGGACGGCTGCGGCATCACCGGTCTGGGGAGCAAGCGCTCGCCGGGCCCGGCCCCCTTGCAGTTGCAGCCGATCCGGGCGAGCACCGACCGTATCACTCGCATTACCGTCTGTACGCGCCCATTTCGCGCCCAGGGGCCGCGCCTCGATGCCGAAACGGTTGGCAGCAAGTTCATCGTCCACAATTACGGTCATGGCGGCAGTGGCTGGTCGCTATCGTGGGGATCGAGCAGCATCGCCGTGCAGAAGGCTATGACAAGCGGGCAGCGCGACATCGCGGTCATCGGTTGCGGCGCGTTGGGATTGACCTCGGCGTTGCTGGCTCAGCGCAGCGGTGCACGCGTCGTGATCTATGCAAAAGAGCTGCCGCCCAATGTGCGCTCGTCGTTGGCGACCGGACTTTGGACCCCGGATTCGAGAATCTGTCTCGACGAAAACGCCACGCCGGCGTTCAAACAGCTTTGGGAGCAGATGGCTCGAACCTCGTTTCAAACCTATCAGAGTTTTCTTGGCCTGGCGGCCACTCCGGTGGAGTTCATCGACAGCTATTTCGTCTCGGATGAGCCCAATTCCGCGCGCCGCCGTCGGGAACCCGACCCGCGGCCGCCGTTTGCCGACCTGCAAAGCGAACTGATTGGCGATCTGATACCGAAAAGCGTTGAATTTGGGCCCGGCAGTCACTCGCTCGGACAGCGCTATCTGCACCGCAATTCGCTGATGATGTTCAACCTGACGCAATACGCGCGCCTATTGATGACCGACTTCATCGCCGCCGGCGGCAAGATCGAGATTGCCGAGTTCCGCACGCCGGATGATTTCGCCAAACTGCGAGAGAAAACCTTGATCAATGCCACCGGTTTCGGCGCGCGCGCTTTATTCGGCGATGAGTCCGTGACCCCCGTACGCGGACAGCTGGCCCGGGTCATCCCTCAGCCCGAAGTCAATTACGGGCTCTTTTACAAGGGCGTATCGTTCGTGCCGCGCCGCGACGGTCTGGTGTTCCAGGCCGTCGGCGACAATGACTACTATGGCTTCAACGACGACACGGCCGTTGCGGATCGCGCCGAGGCGGAGCGCGCGGTCAACACCATCGCGGGACTTTTCAACGCCGCGTAGGCGAAAGCCTGAACCGCTATAAACCTTTTGGGTCCTGCCTCCCTCTAATTGCTCAATTAGTGGGGAATATCGCCGAATGATGCAAACTCTGCAGAGGGTGTTAGCCATGGATGCGGGTGGTGAGCCGACGGATACCATCGCCGCGGCGGCCAACGGGGATGTGGCCGCGTTTGAGCGCCTGTACCGCCTGTTCTCGCCCCGCATTTACGGACTGTGCCTGCGGCTCACAGGACAACGCGAAATGGCCGAGGACTGCACTCAGGATTCCTTTGTCGCCGCCTGGCGCTCGCTGGCTCGCTTTGAACGCCGCAGTCGCTTTTCGACCTGGCTGCACACAATCGCAGTCAACTGCGTGTTATCGAGGCGCAAGGGCCTGCGCTTCGAGTATGAAATTGCAGAGCCGCCGCTCGGACTGCCCGACAGACCGGATCCCGGTAGCGGCGCTCCGCCCATTGATCTAGAGCGCGCCATCGCCGCATTGCCCGAAGGCGCTCGCCACGTACTGGTGCTGGTCGGCATATACGGCTACAGCCATGCCGAGGCGGCACAGACTCTGGGGATCGCCGAAGGCACCTGCAAGGCGCAGATGCATCGCGCACGCCACCTACTGACTTCGAATTTGGAATTGGAGCGCCCATGAACGACCTCCGAGATGAGTCGTTGGATCGACGGATCGCCAGTCTTCCCAGAGATGTCATGCCCAGCAGAAATCTATGGCCGCAGATCGCGCATCGCATCGAGAGCACGCGGCGCCAAACGCGCCCGATGGCATTGGCGGCAGCGATTGCCGTGGCCGCGGCCGGTCTTGCGAGTCTGTTCACCTGGGCGGTGCTGCAGAACAGATCGGTGCCATTGGTGATACAGACGGTCGCGGCGAGGTCCTCCTTTGAAGAGCCAAGAGACGCGAAATACGTCCTGGCGCGCGATTCGATGGAGAAGACTTTCCGCGAGCGGCTTGCGCTTCTCCAGCCCGAGACACGCGCGCAAATCGAGTCCAGCTTGGCCGTTATTCGTCAAGCACATGAGGACATCCGCAAGGCGCTTGCCGCGGATCCGGAAAGCCCGCTGCTCGAACAGCTGTGGGAAAGCACCTGGCACGATGAATTCGACCTGTACGACCGCGTCGTTCAGGCCACCCAACCCCCGATGACGAGGATTTGAACATGTCACACACTTCCCTGGCGGCGCGCCTCAATAATCCCACCCTGGCCTGTGCGCTGATGGTGCTGGTCATTCCGTGGTCGCTGTCTCGCGCCGCGACGCAAATCGAAGAGCATCGGGCGGCGAGCCCGCAAGGCAGTGTTGATATCGTCAACGTCGCCGGTTCGATCGATGTTCAGGGATGGGATAAATCCGAGGTGGAAGTGACAGGTTCGGCGGGTAAGGAGGTCGAGCGAGTCGAGGTGACCGGCGACGCCAATCGCACTACCGTGCGCGTCATCCTGCACAACCATGGCAGCTGGGGCTCGGGGGGCGACGGTGAGGCGCGATTGCTCATTCACGTACCGGCCGGCAGTTCGATCACCACGTCTTTGGTCAGCGCGAACCTTAAAGTCTCAGGGGTCAAAGGCGATGCAAAACTGCAGACCGTGAGCGGCAATATCAGCGGCGATGTGGGCGGAGATCTGCGTGCCAACAATGTCAGCGGCAATGTGGTATTGACGGCGGCGGGGGCCAAGTCCATCGAAGTCAAGACCGTCAACGGAAATATCACGCTGATCGGGGGCGATGCGGATTTGGAGGTGACCACTGTGAACGGCGATGCAAGAATTACGCTGAAGACCGCGGGCCGCGCACGCTTTGAGTCTGTGTCGGGCACCGTCTCGGCGAATTTTGCGCTGGGAGCCGATGCCAAAATCGACGGCGAATCGGTAAGCGGCGACATCAAGCTCGAGTTGGCAGGCGTCCCTTCGGGAGATTTCGATCTCCAGACCCTGAGCGGAAATATCGATAACTGCTTCGGGCCAAAACCCGTGAAGGCGCAATATGGTCCCGGCACTCGCCTGACGTTCAAGTCCGGCGACGGCCACGCGCGGGTACGAGTGCAGAGCCAGAGCGGCAACGTGCGGATGTGCGCCAAGAGCTGAGGCTCGCGCCGTCAGTGTAAGCCTACGAACGCTGATGGTGAATTCCGGTGGTGCCGAAGGTCGGTGGTGGTTAGCCTGACCACCGACTGTTAGGAAGTCGCCGATGCCGAATTCAACCCGGCACCTCAGCGGGGCGATTTGAGACCGGTCGACCCGACGCCTTCCACGTCAAATGAGAATGACCCCGGCGCAGGCATCGCCGGGCCCCGGCGCAACAAACGCCGACGATAACGCGCGCGCCCGCGGCGCCCTGAAGACCAATTGCGCTCTCAGATCAGGAGTAACGATGAATACAGCAGCTGTTATGTCCCAACCCATTTCCCTCCCGCCGCTTCCCTACGAGCAGAACGCGCTGGAACCGGTGATTTCCGCCAACACCTTGAGTTTTCACTACGGAAAGCATCACAAGACCTATGTGGAGACCACGAATAAACTCGTCGCCGGCACCGAATTCGCGGACATGCCACTGGAGCAAATCGTCAAAGCCACCTGGCGCCAAGCCGACAAAACGACGCTATTCAACAATGCGGCGCAGGCTTGGAATCACACGTTCTATTGGAAATGCCTCAAGCCCAAAGGCGGCGGCGAACCGCCGGCGGCGCTCAAACGCTTGATGGAATCTTCTTTCGGCAGTGTGGATGAATGTAAGAAGGAATTGAACAAGGCTGCGGTCGAGGACTTCGGCAGCGGCTGGGCTTGGTTGATCCACGACGCTGGGAAACTCAAAGTGATCAAGACGACCAATGCCAACACGCCGCTTGCCGAAGGCCAGAAGCCTGTATTTGCGATCGACGTTTGGGAGCACGCCTACTACCTTGACTATCAAAACCGGCGCCCGGATCACGTCAAGGCGCTGATCGACAAACTGGCCAACTGGGGGTTCGCGGCCGACAATTTGGGTTGAAGTCGATCGGCGGGGTTGCCGCGGCGATCATTGCGCCGCGGCGCTGCGAATGTCGCGGCGTTCCCAGCCGCCGCCGAGTGCCTTGACCAAGAGTACGCTGGCGCTCACGCGTCGAAGTTCGATGCTGAGATTGGCCAGCTGCGCCTGCAACGCGGTATTTTCGGTGCTGGCTACCTCGAGATACGTCACGATCCCCGCCTTGTAGCGATACTGAGCCTGCTGCAGGGCTGTGCCCGTTGCGGTAACGGCTGCCGCTTCGCTGATACTTTCTTGCTGCAATTGCCGCAGCGCCGCCAAGTTGTCCTCAACTTCCTGATAAGCAGTGAGCACCGTCTTGCGGTAGTCGGCCACCTGTTCATCGTAGGCAGCCTTTGCCTGCGCGGTTTGCGCACGGTGCCGGCCGGCGTCAAATACGGTGAGCAATCCCGAGGGTCCAATCGACCACAATCGGCTGGGCGCGGTGAGCCAGTTCGACGAGTTCGTGCTGTCGAAGCCCGCCGCGGCGCTCAGGCTGAAGACCGGAAAGTAAGCTGCTCGAGCCACGCCGATCTGCGCGTTGGCCGAAGCGACCCGGCGCTCGGCGGCCGCTACGTCGGGGCGCCTTTCCATCAGCGCGGAGGGCAGCCCGGCGTCGATGCTGGGCGGGGCAAGCGCTGCGGGCAGGGGAGCCGCATCCAAGTGGAACGCCGATGGATTCTGGCCGAGGAGCACCGCGATGGCGTGCTCGCTCTGGGCGCGCTGCAGGCGGATATCCGCGGCTTGGGTGCGGGCAGTCTCCAGCTGCGCCTGTGCCTGAGCCACGTCGCTAAGCGCGGCGGCGCCGCCGTTGTAGAGGTTTTGAGTAAGCTCGAGCGACTTTTTATAGTCCTCGACGGTTCTATCGAGCAGCAACGTCTGCGCATCCTGGGCCCGCAAGGCGAAATAATCGGTTGCCAACTCGGCGTGCAGCGCTAGATTCAGAGTGGCCAGGTCCGCAGCACTCGCTTGACTGTTGGCCTTTGCCGAAGCCACCGCATTGCGAATCCGTCCCCACACATCAATTTCATAGGACAGGTCCGCCTGCAGATCGAAATCATTGCCTACCGGTTCGGTGCCGGTTGGGAAGCGCGGAGAATTGACCGAAGTGCGGGAGCGGGTGGCAAGCGAGCCGACAGTCAACGTCGGGAATAGATCGGCGCGTGCGATGCGAGTGGCCGCCTGTGCCTGCAGTAGTCTGGCATAGGCCGCCTTCAAATCCAGATTGGCATCGCTGACTTCGGCTTCGAGTTGGTCGAGCGCCGGATCCTGAAACAGGTTCCACCAGGGTCCGCGGATCTGGCCGTCCTTGGGCTCTGCAGCCTTCCAGTCGCCGGATTCCTTGTAGCCGGCCGGGGGAGCTGGGGTATCGGGTGTCTTATACGGCGGCGCGAACGAACAGGCATTGATGCCGATCATCACCACCAGCACCGCGCCGCGATGCCTCACGTTTTCCCCGCCGGCGGGCTGGACGCTGCCGGGGTGGCAATGCGCACCAGAACCCCGTCGGTAATTGAATCCGGGGGATTGAGCACGACCTTCTCGTTGGCCTCGAGCCCCGACAGCACTTCGATGGTGGTGCCAAAGTCTCGACCCTGCACGATGCTCTTGAGCTTCACGTGCTGTTGATCATCGACGGTCGCGACCTGCAGGCCCGCGGCACGAAATAGCACCGTATTGGAAGGCAGGCGCAATGTCTCGGCGGCGGCCGCGAGTTTGAAATGCACTTCGGCGTAGGCGCCGGGGAAGATTTCCCCCTTCGCGTTGTCCAACTGCAGCTCGACTTGCAATGTTCGAAGCGTAGGGTCCAGCGCGTTGGAGGTGCGCACGATTTTAGCGGGAAAGTCCTGGTTGGGATGTTCGGTGAAGCGTAATTTCGCCTCGACACCCGGCCGGGTCGCGGACGCATAGGCTTCGGGCACTTGAGCGTAGATCCGTAGGATATGAGTATCAGCGATGCGAAACAGTTCGCTGCCGGCGCTTTGTCCGGCGTTGATCAACGCGCCGATATCGGTGTTGCGCGCAGTAATGACGCCGCTGAAAGGAGCAGTCACTCGCTTGAAGGATTCAAGATCGCGCAAGCGCGCCACATTCGCGGCGGCGGAATCGGCCGCCGCCTTCTTTGCTGCAAAGTCGCCGGACTTTTCATCGGCATCCTGTTTGGAAACCGACTCTGTCGCCAGCAATCCTTGCCAGCGAACATTGGTGGTGTTGGATAGCGCCTCGTTGGCATGCGCGGTGGCGAGGTCGGCCTGCGCCTGCGCCAATTGTTGATCGACTTCCGGCGTCTCGATTTCTCCCAATAACTGGCCCTTGGTCACCCGCGTCCCGATATCGGTCTGCCAGCTCTTGAGATAGCCGCTGGTGCGCGCGTAAATCGGCGCCTCGATATAGGCCTGCACCGCGCCCGGCAGCACCAGCTCTTCGCCCAAGCTGCTGCGCTCCGCGGTGACGGTCACCACGGTGGGGATGGCGGCTTCCGCGCTTTCCTTGCCGAGGGATGAGCGCGCGAGCACGCGGCTCACTTCGCCCCAAACGGCGAGCACCAAGGCAATACCTAACGCGATCAGCGCGTAGCGGCGAATCTTTTTGTCAGGCACGGGTCTGTCAGGCATGGGAGGTTCCCTCAGCGTGGAGCGGATGCACCGAGCTTCGCCCGTGAATGATGGAGAATACAGTCGGTACGAAAAACAAGGTCGCGACCGTTGCAAAGATCAAGCCGCCGATGACGGCGCGCCCCAAGGGAGCATTCTGCTCGCCACTCTCCCCTAATCCGAGCGCCATCGGGATCATGCCGATGATCATCGCCATGGCCGTCATGAGCACCGGCCGCAGCCGCGTGAACCCCGCTTGCAGGGCGGCTTGCAGCGCCGTGTCCCCGGCATTCATGCGTTCGCGGGCGAAACTGATCACGAGCACGCTGTTGGCGGTCGCCACACCCATGCACATGATCGCGCCGGTAAGGGCGGGCACGCTGACCGTGGTGTGGGTGAGAAAGAGCATCCAAACTATTCCGGCCAATGCGGCGGGAAGCGCGGTGATGATGATGAACGGGTCCAGTAGAGATTGAAAATTCACGACGATCAACATATAGACAAGGATGATGGCGCCGATGAGGCCTATCAGCAATCCGTTGAAGGAGGCCTTCATCGTCTGTACCTGGCCTCGCACCACGACGCTCGAACCCCTGGGTAAATCCTTCTTCGCCTCAGCGACGATTTTATTGATCTGCGCGGATACGTAGCCCAGATCGGTGCCGTCGACCGAGCCGAAAATATCGATGGCCGGCGTTGCATTGTAGTGGCTCACCACTGCCGGTCCGACGGTGCGATGGATATTTGCCAGATTGGAGAGCAGCTGCGATGAGCCGTTGATCCCGCCGCTCAACGGCGTATTGCCGAGATCGTTGAGGTTCTCGAGGCGGTATTGCGGTGTTTGCGCGGCGACCTGGTATTGCGTGCCGCTCACAGGATCGACCCAGAAGGACGGCG
>Ga0302324_100016453_pt1 | contig 14737 bp, 11 predicted proteins | sample Palsa_T0_1_FD_201949 | JGI IMG/M metagenome (GOLD analysis project Ga0302324, IMG submission 201949) | Peat permafrost microbial communities from Stordalen Mire near Abisko, Sweden - Palsa_T0_1 | ecosystem: Environmental > Terrestrial > Soil > Palsa > Peat permafrost | place: Sweden: Abisko...
TGGAGGTCGGGCCACTGGCGCGCGTACTCATGCTGTACGCCAGTGGTCACGAGCCGACCCGAGAACTCGCGACCAAGGCGCTGGCGCAGCTCGAGCTGCCGCTGGAAGCCCTGTTTTCGACGATGGGCCGCACCGCCGCCCGCACGCTCGAATGCAAGATCTTCGCGGATGCGATGCCGCAGTGGTACGACAGCTTGATGGCGAACATCAATGCGGGCGATGTGCGCACCTTCAATCAGACGCTCTGGGAACCTTCGACCTGGCCAAGCCACGCGCAGGGAGTGGGATTCACCGAGGCACCGCGGGGCGCATTGGCGCACTGGATTGTCATCGACGACGGCAGAATCTCAAACTATCAAGCCGTGGTGCCAAGCACATGGAACGCCGGTCCGCGTGATGCCGCCGGCACCGAAGGTCCGTATGAGGCTGCACTGAAGGGACAGAGCCTGTACGACCCGAAGCAGCCGCTCGAGATCCTGCGCACCATCCACAGCTTCGATCCGTGCCTCGCCTGCGCGGTGCACGTTGTCGATCCGGACGGTGAGGAGCTGATTCGGATTCGCGTGCAGTAGGAACGGGCTTCGCGGGCGATCACGCAGCCGGTTGCCAAGGCTGCCTCATCGGCCAGGTTTCGTTAGCGTGACGCAGCAGGCCCGGATCGGCTCGGCATGCGGTAATGAATTCACGCACCTGCGGCGAGTGCCAGGCGTTTCGATACGCTTGCCATGCCTGCGCCAGCGAGTCGTGCCGCAGGTCCGCCGGCGCAAACGGCAGCGCATTCAGCAGCTTGACCTTTCCATTAGGCACGATCAGCAGCATCGCCTGTGGACTGTCACGCCGCCGCTCCATCTCGCCCTGAATGTCCCACGGGTAGACCGAAAGGCTCGTCGCGGCATTGAGAGTCCGTGCGCGCTCTCGGAGCCTCTCGCAGGCGTGCTGCCACTGTGCCTCACTGCAGGCAATCCGGTCCCAAGCGTCCGCGGCACGTCCGATGCGCATCATCGGACCGGTGACGAATGCCTCACACCCGAGCGCCACCGCCAGATCGTAGGCGGAGACAGCCTCGTGAATGTTGAACCGGCTGGGGACGAATACGAGCTGCGGTGCGTATCCGCGCGCGCTCAGTCGCTCGATACCCGCGATCGCCGCGGCGAAGCTCGACCCGGGTCGTACCCGCTCATGGGTTGCCGCAGTTGCACCGTCGACCGAGATCTGCACGCATCGGGGAGATAGGGCCACTAGTCGGTCCGCGGCGACGTCGTCGATGTGCCGGCCGTCGGTTTCGAGCTTCAGCATGACGCCGGCCCCTGCGAGCCACTCGAAGACTTCCCAGAAATGCGGCACTCCCAGCGGCTCGCCACCGCCAAAGGCGGCATACGGGATGTCCGCGGCAGCTATCTGTTGTGCGAGCCTCAGGGCCTCTTGGCGCGAGAGCTCATCGCCCCAGGCCTTATCGGGACCGGATTCCTCGCAGCAGGCGATGCAGCGCGCACTGCAGCGATTGGTCAATTGCCAGGCAACGAAAAGCGGTGCCGCATACTCCTCGACCGAGCGGCCTTCCACGTCGCGGCGTGGAATCGCTCAGGTGAAGCGAATATAGGGCTGAGCCATCACTTGCTCGGAGACGTCCTCCATCTTCGGCGTCTCCCAGAGCGGCTTCTCGCTCGATCTGGCATCGCTGGGGCCGTCTGGCCGGGCAGGCTCGTGGCCGTGCGTCTTTGGCGTGGGGTTGGTCATTGCCGAAGTGTCTCCGTAAGGTTATCCCTGTGCAACTGCCGGAATCTGCCACTGGTTCGCTTCGGCGTGGCAGGCTTCGTCCTCGACCGCGTCGTGCAGCGCGGCGAGGATGGTCTCGTCCCGCCAGGCGGCCCGGTAACGCTTCCAGGACTCCGCAAGTGTGTGACGGCGCAGGTCCGCGCAAATGTTTGGCAGTGCTGCTGCCACCTTCACCCAGCCGTTGGGCAGTACCAACAGCGTCGCCGGCGGCTCCTCGATGCGCTCGCGCAACCCGTCCGTCATCGAGAATGGAGTGTAGCAAAATTCCATCGCCGCGTTTTCGGGGGCACCGCGGGCACGCTCGAGCGTCTCGCGAAACGACTGGTACTGTTCGGTGCTGGGCGCCAGTTTGTTCCACAGCCGCGCCGCGGTGCCGATGCGCATGAGCCGGCCCGTGTTGAAGCGGAATGCGCCGAGCGCCACGGACCTCTCGATCACCGCCCGTGCCTCGTGAATGTTGAACCGGGTCGGTGCGAAGGTGACTTCTAGCGGCAGGCCCGCCGCGCGGACGGCGCGACAGGCCGCGTGTGCCTTTTCGAGCGATCCGCCGGGCCGCTGCTGGGCATAGGTCGCCGGCGTGTCGCCGTCGAGGCTCAGCTGAACGGAGCGCACCGGCAGCCGCGCGAGCCGCTCGGCGAGCGCGCCATCGAGCCGCTGGCCATTGGTCTCGATCTTCAGCTGAACGTCCGCATCCCCGAGCCGCTCCGCAAGCGTCAGGAAGTGCGGCACGACGAGCGGCTCGCCGCCGCACAGCATCACGTACGGAACATCGCCGCGAATGAGCTCCTCGGCCACGCGCAGCGCGGCTGCGACATCGAGCTCGTCGGGCAGGCGCTTGCCTGGGGCCGACCCGGTGCAGCAGTGAACGCAGCTTAAGTCGCAGTCACGGGTGATCTGCCACGACACGAAAAGCGGCGCCTTCAGGCTGTCGATCCGGTGTGCCGCCGATGCCTTACCGTCAGGCATGCAGAACGACCCCCACGATGAAGAGCGACACGGCGACCATGTAGCAGCTGACGATGCTGCGAATGGCCGGCACGAACTGGCGCGGCGATTCGAAAGTGCGCCGCGCGCGCCGTGCGCTCATTACGAGCAGCGGCAGGGCAAGGAGCGCCGCCAGGCACGGCTTCGGGAAGGCGCCTGCACCGACGCCTACGGCGACCGTCAATAGTCCGGCTGCGGCCAGCGCCAGATACAGCCGCACGGCGCGGTGTCTGCCGAGCCGCACCACGAGATTGCGCTTACCGACGAGGCGGTCCTGGTGGAAATCGGGAATCGCGTTGACAACGGCGAGCGCCATGATCAGCAAGCCGGGCACGAACGAGGCCGAGAGTGCGCCCCACGAGAGCGCGCCCGTATGCAGGTAGAGGCTTCCGAGCACCATCCACGGCCCATACGACAGTCCAATGACCAGCTCCCCCAGGCCGCGGTACGCCCAGCGCACCGGTGGCGCCACGTAGAAGATCGCCGCCGCGCCGCCCAATGAGGCGAATGCCAGGATCGGCCAGCCGTCCCGGGCCGACAGGTACATGCCGACAGCCAGCGCGCCCGCGAATGCCGCCACGCCGAGCGCCAATACCCACGCGGTCATGGGCGGCGTGTCGTCCGGATTGAATACGCGGTCAGTGCCCATGCGCGCGTCGAAGTATTCGTTGAAGGCTTCCACGCCGATGATTGCGAGTACGACGCCCGCGAGGCCGCTCCAAAAAATCGGCGCGTCGAATACCCCGACGATTCCGTAGGCCCAGGCCGCACCGAGCAAATAGGGCAGGAGGCCCGCATACAGAAAGAATCGGTAGCGCACCAGGACGACGATCGCGAACAGGCGTCGCGCAAGCGACACGCCTCGGCCGGAAAGCGGGCGCGGCGGCGTGCTCAGAGATAGATCCATTGGTGCAAGCTTGCAGTCTTGGCGGGATCGGCGGCGAGATCCTCGACGAACTGGGCCACGCGCGGGTCTTGCCAGGCCGTCTGGAAGTTGCTCCAGATCTCTGTAAGCGACTGCCGGCGCAGATCTCCGCACACGAAGGGCAGGGCGTTGATGAGCTTGACCAGACCGTTCGGTAGCACTATGAGCAGCGCGGCGGGATGATGCAGGCGGTAGCGGAGCTCCTCCAGCAGGCCCATCTCGTGAAAGTGCACGCGCATGCGGCCGCGATATTCGTCGGTCTTCGCATGCAGGATGTCGAAGAACGCCGCGTATTGCTCCTCGGCGGGCGCCAGCCGGTGCCAGGTCTTCACGGCATTTCCCGTGTACATCGTCCGCCCCGTGTAGAAGCTGTCGGCGCCGAGCTCGTGCGCCAGATCCACGGCGCGACCGATCTCATGGATGTTGAACAGCGTTGGAGAGTAGTTGATCTCGATGGGCACACCCGCTGCGTGGAGATTACGTATCGCTGCGATCGCCAGATCGAAATCGCCGCGCACCCGCATGCGGTTGAATGTCTCGCGCGAAGCACCATCGAGGCTGACCTGCACGGCCTTGACACCGAGGGTCTGCAGGCGCTCACACTTCTCGCGAGTCAGGCCATGGCCGTTGGTTTCGATCTTGAGCTGGGCATCGCGCGCGCAGACGTACTCCACCATCCTGAAGAACAGCGGGTGCAGCGTCGGTTCGCCGCCGGAGAATGACAGGTAGGGAACATGACGGTCCACGACCTGTTCCAGGAAGCCGAAGACCTGTGCCTCGTCTAGCTCATCACGAAACGCCTTACCGGGCCCGCTCTCCTCGATGCAATGCAGGCAGGCGAGGTTGCATTCATTAGTTACTTGCCAGGCGATATAGAGCGGGGCACCGAGATCACCCGAGCCGCTCGCAACCGCGGTGGTGCTGGGAACTACCAACTCGGGCGCGGCACCCCTCGCTTGCGTGGCCATAGGATCAGTCCTCGAGCAGCCCTTGCTTCCTGAGATTCGCGATGAACGCAATGACTTCTCGCCCGATGGCCTCGCCCGAATCGCTGAAGAGCTCTTGCATCCGCACGATGAGACCGGGCTCGTCGCAGCCTGTCCCGATCTCACGCACGATCGCCGCGGCCGTGGGGTTGAGCGCGAAGACTTTCTCGGAACGCGTTTCAAAGAGGACGCCGCCGAACTTCTCGGCACGAAATTTGGCGTACTTGGCGAGCTTCATGGGGACTTCACGCGGCCGGGGTAGAGCTGATCCGAGGCCATCTAACCAGAGCGCGGGCGCGCCGACAAATCGACAGCTATTCTGCCATTCACCGTCACCGTTCGCGGAAGGTCTGCGCTGGTAGGGGTCATGAGCCGATCACCCGCTCGATGATGATGCGCACCGCTTTGCCCGCGGCGGGGTCCAGTGGCTCTGTCACGCCCAGCAGGTCGCCGCTCTGCGGCGCTGCCTGTCCGGACTTTGACACCCGCGCTTCGACCGTGACCTTGCCGGCCGTCGAGAGCTTGCGCTGCGGCAACATAGAAAGTGTGTCATCCAACTTAAATCTCACCGGCCAGCTGCTCGTGGTCGTACGCAACACGGCAACGGGCGCGCCCGGCGAATCGACAGCCTTGGCGAGTATGAACAATGTCAGGCCGGCAGGTACGCTTGCGCGAAGCTTGTCGGACAACACGACTTCGCCGCGCACCGCGACGTCATTGACGAGCGCCATGCTGGCCGCCGCAGCCTTAGGATCCACCAATTGCTGGTCCTCGGCGAGATTGGCCGCGACGAGTTTTGCGTTTCGCGAATCGGGACCCAGAACAAGTGTCAGCTTCTTCCAGGTTGACACCGCCTGGGCATGTTGCCCCGTCGCATGTTGCAGACTTGCCAGGAGCCACAGCGCCTTGGCGTGCTGCGGATCCAAGCTCAAGGCGGCTTGCAGGTACTTTTCAGGCGCGCCGACCAGTGAATTGCCGTTGAGGGAGGCTGTAACATCCGCGTAGTCTGCCCAGGTGTCGGCCGTCATCTGCTGTATTTGGACGAGTTGCTGGTAAACGGCGCTTGCCGCTGCGTAGTCGTTCCTGCGCCGCGCATCATCGGCACTTAGGATCAGTTTGCGTGCCGCGGCGGTCAGTGGTTCTCGCCCGAGCAAGGCTATCACCTCGCTCGATGTAACCGTGCTCGCCGCGCCTGCGCCTTGCGCAAGATGCTTTTCGTGGGCAGCTGCTGCGTCGGCGGAACGTCCCATGAACTCGTAGGATTTGGCGAGAAGTTCCCAGTCGGCATCGCTGCCGCCGCTCTGCGCCAAACGTCGCTCCAGCCCCGTGACAGCCTCATCCATGGAGCCCGCCGATTGCGCACTGCTGTTGATATGCGCAGTGATTGCGCCCACGGCCGACGTGCTCGCGATGCGCGGGCGCGTTGCTCGAGGCGCTCTGCCGAGCCATGAATACAAGCCAAAGACAAAGGCGAGTATGAGCACTGCGCACCCGAGCGCCCACTTCGCTACAGCCGCAAACCACGGCGCACGCGCTCGCTTGCGCAGCCAGGGAAAGATGACAAACATCGCGGCAAGCGTGGCCAGCACGCCTGCGAAAAACCACAACACTTCCGGTACATTCATACTTGTCGGGAACTACTCATATGTGTGCGAAAACCTGAATGTCACCGATTGTAATCCGCGCCAGCCAAGAGAGACGATTCCGTTTCATCGCAAAGCGCGTTGCCTGGGCATGCAGCTTGACTGGCACCGCGACCGCACATGATCTCGCCGAGCTTGACGGACCTGTCAATACACGAAACGATGTGATCGGATTTGAGCGTCGACGGCCGCAAGCTGAACACAGTATCGATGTGCTCGCCGTGGGCGTGCAACATCTCCTCACCAAGCCGACGCTCCACCCAATGAGATTGCCGCATGTCTTTTAACTCCAAGGCAATGTCAAACAAGGGACACCTTGATTTGCTGCTCCTACATGCGCCGAGCGTCTATGACTTTCGCGAGCGTGCCATCCTGTACGGACCGGTGAGCGACATGATTCCCTCGTCCACAGTGTTCGAGATGTATCCGCTCGGATTCTTGACGATAGCGAGCTACCTGCACGATCGCGGCATGAAGGTGCGCATCGTCAATCTCGCGCTGCGCATGATGAATAGCCGACGTTTCAACGTGCCGCGCTTCCTCGCCCGCCAGAAGACCGCAGCCGTTGGCATTGATCTTCATTGGCTGCCGCACGCCCACGGTGCATTGGAAGTGGCGCGCATCGTGAAGGCGATACATCCGGACGTGCCGGTCATCATGGGAGGGCTGTCGTCGAGCTATTTTCACCGCGAATTGATCACTTACCCGCAGGTGGATTTCGTGTTGCGCGGCGACAGCACGGAGCCGCCGCTGCATGAGTTGCTTATCGCGCTGCGCAACGGTGCCGCAGTTGACAAGATTCCGAATCTCACTTGGAAGGATGCCGCCGGGGTTCACGTTAATCCCCACACATTCGTGCCCACGACGCTGGATTACGTCGATTTGCGGCCCGACCTGATGGTCGAGATGGTGGTGCGCTACCGCGATCTGGAAAGTACTTTGCCGTTCAACGGCTGGTGGAGCAACCCGATCACGACCGTGTTCACTGTAAAGGGTTGCGCCTACGAGTGCGTCACTTGCGGCAGCTCGCACACCACCTGTACGCAGCTGACAAAGCGGCAGCGGCCTGTGTACCGCAGTCCCGCAAGCTTGGTCGCCAACATGGAGGCTATCTGCCGTCTGACCCATGGCCCGATAGTTTTGGTCGGCGATCTGCTCATGGCGGGCTCGGAACACGCGGCCGAGGTCCTCGAACGCCTGCGCAACGCCGGGCTGCGCAATGAGATCGTCTTCGAGTTCTTTGGCTTGCCACCATCGACGTTTCTGCAGGACATCGACCGTTGCGTGCGCAACTGGAGCATGGAGTTCAGTCCCGAGAGCCATGAGCAGGCCGTCCGCGACGCTCAGGAAGGCGAGTCGGGCTACACCACCGAGGATATGGAGTCGATTATCAAGGAAGCGGTGCGCCTGCGCTGCTCGAGAATCGATATTTTCTTCATGATTGGCCTGCCGGCGCAGACGGCTGCATCGGTCCGGGACACCGTCGAGTATTGCGGGCATCTGTTTCAATTGGGCGACAAGCGCCTCTCCTGTTTCATCTCTCCGATGGGTCCATTCATCGATCCCGGTAGCCGCGGCTTTGAGGAGCCTGAGCGGTTCGGTTACCGCCTGTTCGCCCATTCTCTTGAGGAGCATCGCCAGCTGCTGGTTCAGCCGACCTGGGAGCACATCCTCAACTACGAAACCAATTGCATGACGCGGCGCGAGCTGGTCGATGCGACTTACAACGCGGCCGAGCGGCTGAACGAGCTGAAGGTACAGCACGGACGCCTCTCGGCGCGGCGCGGCCGACGCGTGGCGAACAGTATTGCCGCAGCGCGGGCCCTGCGCGCGCGTCTCGACGCCGGGATGGCGCACGCCGATGCAGGCGCCGCGGCCGCAGCACTGAAAGGTGAGATATCGCGCTTCAGCATTTCAACCGTTTGCGACAAGCGCGAGTTGTTCTGGCCGCGGCGCGTGTTTAATTTCAGAATTGCAGAAATCATGCGCATCGTTGGTCGGTATGCCGTCAGCGGTTCGCGCCATCACTAGCGGGGCGCATCAGCCAGCGCTTTCTCGCCGGCGCCGCACGCCTCAGCTACCCGAGGGCAGCGTGTGCGCAACTCCCCGGTGGCAGTCGATGCAGGTCATGCCGCTCTTTGCCAGAGACTCATGCGCGCTGGCCGCTGCTGCAGGCTGCTTAGTGAACGCCATGGCGGCTGGCGTGTGGCAGCTGCGGCACTCGGCGGAGTCGTTCGCTTTCAGCTCCGCCCAGATTTTCTGCGCGAGCGCGAGTCGATGGCTTTCGAACTTGGCGGGCGTGTTGAGCTCACCTCTCATGTGGCCCCAGACCTCGGTAGAGGCCTCAATGTGCCGTAGCAGGCCCGGAAAGAATGAGGGTGGTACGTGGCAGTTACCACAGCTCGCCTGAATTCCGAACACATTGGAGTAATGCACGCTCTGCGTGTACTCCTGATAGGGGGTGCTCATTTCGTGGCAGGACGTGCAGAACTTATCGGTTTCAGCATATTTGAGACCGCCGATAAAGCTGCCGGTAAATCCAATGCCGACTACGAACGCTACGAGCCCGCCGGCCGGAATGCCGAGAAAGAACCAGCGCTGGGGGCGCCGCCAGAACCATGCTGCAAGGCCCTCGTGCGCTGGCGTTGGCTCCGACCCTGTCACGTCGATCCCGCGCTCGCGATGAGGTAGTTCGTCGCGTCAATTGACGCGTGCGGGCTCGCAGCCGCGCGAGCAGCTCGCGCGCAGGCCGCTCGGGCGCGCGAGAGGTTTAAGGCGAACGTGAGCTTTCGGTAATTCAATATGTAGGCCAAGAATAGATCCGGGGTTCCCAACCCTCCGTAGGAGTGCTTCTACTTACTTTGCCGAGCCGCCATCTGTGCGCTAGCGCACAGACGCAGCGCAGACGGCACCGTTAGCGTCGCAAGAAGCGCACAGGGACCGGGGAGCAGCTCTAAAGGAGTGCTCGGACGGCTCCCAGGATTCGTCGCGGCCCTTTGGGAGAGTGGTGACGTATGTCGTCCGGGGACGAGTGTCGCGAGTTGCGTCACGACTTTTTTCTCGCAAGCGCGCTCGGAACCGTCCTCCTAAGCGTGGTGCTCGCGGCGTGTAGTGGCACGACCGGTGCGGCGGGTCCGGCGGGGCCGGCAGGTGCGACAGGCCCGTCAGGGCCATCGACCACGGGGTCGGCACTGAATGTCACCACGGCCACCACCATTACCGGAAAGATCACGAGTGTCGCGATCAGCGGCCCGCCGGTCGTGAAGTTCCAACTCACCGACGAGAACGGTGCGCTGCTACAGGGTCTGCCGGCGGCCGACTTGGGATTCGCCATCGCCCAGCTCGTTCCGGGTCAAGACGGCTCCTCGAGCCAGTGGAATTCGTACATCTACGGAACCGTCGCACCCAGCCGATGCCCGGTCGGCGTACCGGCCTGCGATACGACACCCGAGACGCAGGCGATGGTTGAGTCCGCGACCAGCGGCAAGTTCGTCGACAACGGCGATGGCACCTACCAATACACGTTCAAGAAGGACATCACCACAGATCCGAAAGTCATCTATAACTCGGCGTTGACGCATCGAGTGGGTTTCGAAATCCGGGGTCTTGCGCAGGCGAACAACGGCGCCTATACGTTCCAACCGTCGAGCGGTGCGACGACCGGCATCTTCAGCCGAGAGATCGTCGAGACGGCGACTTGCGATACCTGCCATACGTCGTTGACCGCGCACGGCGGCGCCCGGGTTGAGGTGCAGTACTGCGTCATGTGCCACAACCCCGGGAACACGGACCCCTATAGCGGCAACACCTTGGACATGAAGGTGATGATCCACAAGATCCACACCGGCAACACCTTGCCAAGCATCCAGACGGCAAATGGCCCCCCCGACACGACGCCGACCTTGGGATTGGGGTACTGGATCGTCGGATACATGGACGCGCTGTCCAATTTCGACACCGTGCTCTACCCGCAGGACACGCGCAACTGTGTAACCTGCCATGTACAGAATGTCCCGAGTTTGCCGCAGGCCGCAAACTACAAGACGGTGCCCACGAAGGAGGCTTGCGGGGCGTGCCACGACAATGTGAATTTCACCACCGGCGCGAACCATAGCGCGGCGAACCTTCCCGCCAATGATTCGCAGTGCAGCACCTGCCACGGGGCGACCTCGACCATCGATAACGGCATGCTGCAGGTGGTTGCGGCGCACACGATCCCCGAGGTCGTTGCGGCGAGCAAGTTCGAGTTCATTGTCAACAGCATGAGCTTTGAGGCCAACGGCGGCCGAATCTATCCGGTCGTGAATTTCAAAATTGTCGATCCGACGAACGCCAATGCGCCGTACAACATTCTCACCGCCGCGGCGTTTGCCGGCACCGACCCAGGTACCGGCCAGCCCGTCTGCGCCAATCGCGGCGCCGCGCGGCTCTCAATCGACATCGCCTGGGAGACGAGTGACTACACGAACTGGGGTAGCGGCACGACGCCTACGACCTGGGGCCAGCCGATCTCTCTGAACCCGCTTGCAGTTGCCGGGTGTGCCGCGGCAGTGCCACTTTCGGCGATCACGGGACCCGATGCTACCGGGTCATTTACGTTGACATCGCCCACCGCATTGCCCACGGCGCCCGTCGCCAACTGCCCGCCGGCGAGCGCCACAGCCTGTCCAGCGATCGCCAACGTGGGGGTCGTGCTCGAAGGTCATCCGGGCGTCGTCACCACCGGTCCAGGCGCGACGGCTATCCCGGTGACAAGCGCGGTTGGCTACGGGAACGTCGCGGGCCAAACGCCAGTCGCACGACGCGTGGTCGTGGACATTGCCAAATGCGATGTCTGCCATAGCCTGCTCGCGTTGCATGGCGATAACCGCAACAACGACATACAGGTGTGCGTCGCCTGCCACAATCCGGCCTCCACAGACGTCGGCATGCGTCAAACGCTGACTGCAACGACTCCGGGGATCGACGGTCTGTGGGAGCAGACGATCGACTTCAAGCACATGATCCACGCCATCCATGACGGCAGCGTTCGCGGCGCCGCGGGCGCGCCGTTCGTCATCTACGGCTTCGGCGGCTCGGTGAACAACTTCACTGACGTGGTATATCCGGGCCAGCTCAATCGCTGCGACGCCTGCCACGTCGGCACGACCTATTATCCGGTCGACGACACCGCCGTGCAGGCAACCACTCTCCTCACCGGCTTGTCGACGGAATTGCCAAACCCCACCACCGTCGGCAATCCGATCGCAACCTCAGCCAACATGTCCGTGTGCTCGGCATGCCATGTGGATGCTACGAGCACTGCACACATGTTGCAGAACGGCGGCTCAACCACAGTCACGAAGGACGCAGAAGGTCGGACGATTCCGAGCCCGAATCCGGCGGACACGGAAACGTGTAGCGTTTGCCATGGTCCGGGCGGAGTTGCAGATGTGAAGGTCGTGCACAACATCCCCGCCACGGCGGATTGAGTGCGGCGGTTTCTGCCTGCTTGCGTGGCCGGCGCATTTGCTCTGATGTTGGGCGGGGCCATGCACTCGTTCGCGGCCGACGGCCCACCCAAAGCCGAGTCCGCGTACAGTCCTCAAGGAGCAGACACCTGCCTCGGTTGTCATAACAATGCCACCGTCACGGGCTTGTTCCGCACCAAACACGCGCGGCCGAATGATCCGCGCGGCCCCTTCGGCCACGGTGGCCTGCAGTGCGAGGCGTGTCACGGTCCGGGCGGCGCGCACGTGAAGGCGGGCGGCGGGCCGCCCGCGGGAATGATTGTCTTCGGCTCCAAGTCGCTCTCGACTGTCGCTCAGCAAAACGTCAATTGTTTGGGCTGCCACCAATCGAACGCGGCGCACGATTGGGCATCGAGCGCCCACGCGGCGAGCAACGTGACATGCGTGAGCTGCCACAAGCTGCACGAGGCTCAAGATCCGGTGCAGGTTGCGGCCACGCAGATCGAGGTCTGCACGAGTTGCCATCAAGCCCAGCACACAGATCTTTTTAAGCCGTCGCATCATCCACTGCGCGAAGGCAAAATGGCCTGCACGTCCTGCCATTCACCTCACGGCTCGACGGCACCCGCGCAACTCGTGAAAAACACGGTCAACGAGACTTGCACGAGCTGCCATGCCGAATACCGTGGGCCCTTTCTCTGGGAACACCAACCCGTCACGGAAGACTGCAGCAACTGTCACGATCCGCACGGTTCCGCCCAACCGGCTCTTCTTAAGATGCGCCCGCCATTTCTGTGCCAAACGTGCCATGAGGGCGCGGGCCATCCGTCGATCGCGCCTACGCCGCAGGGCCTGCCGGGTGGCGTGCCGAGCGCGTATCTGCTAGCCGGTGGATGCATCAACTGTCACTCGCAGGTTCACGGCTCCAACCACCCGTCGGGCCGCGCGCTCATGCGGTAGAGAGCAAATTGAAAAAACTCTCGCGGCAGGATTACGTAATGCTTGCGTTGGCGCTCCCCGCAGCACTTGCCGCCGAAGCGGCGGCGGCCGATGCGCCGACGACGGTTACGAGCGGGTGGAAGTGTACGCAGTGTCCGTTCTTGGATGGCTACGAGTCCGACACGGAAGCGGGCGCGCTCTCTGCAAGTGGCGCGAACGCAAGCTATGGTCGCTATACAGGGATCGATCACAGCGGCACATATGTAGATGCCGCGGCTTCCGGCCAAATGCGCAGCAATGACGGTTCGTATGCGAGCTATGACCTAGAGCAATTGGGACTGGCATCGCGGGAGGGGTACGTGGATGGCGGTCGCGAGGGCCGCTACGACTTGCGCATCAGCTATGACGGCCAGCCGACGCGTCTCTACGACACCGCCGTTTCTCCCTTCCAAGGCGGGGGCTCAAGTCTCTCTTTACCTCCAAACTGGGCGGCCTCGGGAAGCACGAGCGGCATGCGCACGCTCGGCGCGAGTCTCGCGCCCGTCAACATTGGTGATGACCGCCGCACGGTCGCATTGCTGGGCCGCTTCTTTGCCAGTTCCAGCTGGACGCTCTTCGGCGAGTTCCGCCGCCAGGAGAAGGATGGCACCGGCCTCACGAGCGCCAGCTTCCTGACCCAGGCGGTGCAATTGCCACAACCGATCGACTATGTCACGGACTCCTTTGAAGCAGGCGCCGCCTGGAGCGGACACAGGGCGAGTTTCCGGCTCACTTACAGCGGCTCGTGGTTCGAGGACAACAACGAATCGCTGACGTTCGCGAATCCTTATTTGCCAATCGTGCCTGGTTCCACTCAGGGCCGTCTCGCGCAGCCGCCAAACAACGCTCTGCAGCAGCTCGCAGCCGCGGGAAACGTACAGCTGCCATGGTTCGCGACGACGCTTAACTACACCGCGTCGCTGGGGACCCTCCGGCAGGACGCCGCCTTCCTGCCCGTCAGTACCTTGCCTGACTCCGCGGTTCCGGCGCCCGGCGCGCTCGACGGTGATGTGCACCTCTCGCACTACGCGCTCGGCCTCGCCTCTCGGCCACTGCCAAACCTCACTGTTCGGGGCAACGCGACCTATGACGGACGCGATGACAAAACAACGCCAATCGCCGTCGCCTATGTCGTGACCGATACTTTTCCGGGCGGAACGGCGCTCACGCCCCGCTATGGCGAGGATCGCGTGCGTCTGGACGGTGGCGCCGACTATGCACTCACGCACTGGGCGCGCATTGGCGTTGGCGGCACGTTCGATGATAACCACTACGGCCCTGGACAGATCGTGAGGAACACCCAGGACGCCGAAAGCTGGGGCCGCGCCACGATCACTCCGATCGCGCCTTTAAGCTTTACGCTGAAGATCGGCAATGGACTGCGCAAAGCCTCGCCGTTCGACGTCGCGGCCCTACCCCCTCAGGAGAGTCCGCTGGTGCGCGACTTCAACTATGCGCCGCGCGATCGAGTGTTCTCGACACTCACGGGTTCCTGGGTTGCGACGCCGACTCTCACCTGGACCATCGAGGGTTCTCTCGCCAAAGACGACTATCGATCGTCGCCACTCGGGCTGCAAAGCTCGCACGAGCAACGCGCATCCACGGCGCTGACCTGGACACCGCGCGACACCTTGAGCGGCTATATCGATGCAGGCTACGAGCGCCTGTTCATGCTGCAAAGTGGTTTCAACGGGGTAGACACGGCGCCGTGGCTTGCGGCGGACACGCAGCGATTCTGGAGTATCGTCATCGGCGGACGGTGGGTCCCGCAGGAGCGCTGGACTCTGACACTCGACTACCTGCATGCGCCTTCATACGAAGACGTCGATTCCACGCTCGGCGGCCTGCAGCAGGCTTTTCCGCAGAATTGGACCAAACTGGATTCTGAGCGCTTCGACGTCGCTTATCGATGGACGCCTGCTTTGCAGATTCATTTCCGCTACGCGCACGAAGGATACAACAGCAATGACTGGGCACTCGATGGGGTAGGGCCAG
>Ga0302324_100016454_pt1 | contig 14736 bp, 15 predicted proteins | sample Palsa_T0_1_FD_201949 | JGI IMG/M metagenome (GOLD analysis project Ga0302324, IMG submission 201949) | Peat permafrost microbial communities from Stordalen Mire near Abisko, Sweden - Palsa_T0_1 | ecosystem: Environmental > Terrestrial > Soil > Palsa > Peat permafrost | place: Sweden: Abisko...
CTCGGTGGCTCCGGCCGGGCCCGGGTAGAAGGCGGCGACCCGTCCCAACGAGGAGTTGATGAAGAAGAAGGCCACGCTGACCGGTATCTGCAGGCTGTCCCACTGCACCGCGGAGAGCTCGAAGTCGGGGAACGCCAGGAAGCGGTCGGGGACCGATCTGAAGTGGGTGCCGCCGGCGCCTTCCGAGGTGAAGAGGAGATAGCAGCCCCGGCAGGCGCACATGAGCGTGCGCGCCTGCCGGTCCACGAGGTGCCCGTGGTCGTCGGAGATGGGCTCCGCGCACAGCTCACAGGCCTCCCCGGGGCGCGGCAGGTCGCGCGGCTGGCTCTCCCGTATCCGCTGCAGCACGGCCAGTGGATCGGTCACCCCGCCGCCACCTCGGCCGGACACTCGTCGTACATGGGCTTGGCCCCCAGCGAGACGGGGACGCTCACCGGCGGGGTGGTCGGCTCCTCCATGACGATCCGCAGGATCTCAGGGGCGGCCTCGACGATGGCCACCTCGACGGCACCCCGCAGTGTGCTGGCCGACGAGGGGCAGCCGTCGCAGCTCCCGAGGAGGCGGAGCTTGACGGCGCCCAGCTCGTCGTCGATTCCGAGCAGCTCGACGTCGCCACCGTGTTGGGCCAGGAACGGCCGGACCGAGACCAGCGCTGCTTCCACCCGGTTGTCGAGGGACTCGGGGTGCAGTCCGTGCACCAGGAGGAGGCTGGCCAACAGCTCATCCTCGCAGAAGGCGGTGATCAGGCCGGGCGCCTGCTGGCGGGCCAGTTCTACGGCACGGGCGAATCCCGCGCCGTAGAGCTCGGAGACCAGGCGAAGGAGTTCCTCGGCCAGGTTGACGGTGCGGGCGTCGGCGGCCGACTGCAGCTCGTCGAGTGCCTGTTCGATCCGATCGCCCACCGCCCGGAGGTTCTGTGGTTCAGGCATCTCGCCCCGCGCTCAGCAGGCCAGGTCGTCGGCGTTTGCCACCTGGGTGGGGGAGTGCATCTTCTTCAGCACCTTGCCCTTGCCGAGGTACATGTGCACCCCGCAGGGCAGGCACGGATCGAAGCTTCGCACCGCCCTCATGATGTCGATCCCCTTGAAGTTCTCCCGGCTGTTCTCTTCGAAGATCGGCGTGTCGATCACGGCGTCCTCATAGGGGCCCGGCGTGCCGTAGACGTCCCGCGGGTTGGCGTTCCACGGCGTCGGCGGGTACGGGTGGTAGTTGGCGATCTTCCCGCCCTTGACCACCATGTGGTGGGAGAGCACGCCGCGAACCGCTTCGGTGAATCCGCACCCGATCCCTTCGTCGGGTACCTCGAAAGGCTCCCACGTCTTGGTGTTCCCGGCGCGGACGTCCTTGAGCGCCAGTTCGATGAAGTCGAGCGCAGCCGCGGCGGCGTAGGCCTGGAAGTAGGTCCGCGCCCGGTCCCGCTCGATGGTGTTCGACCACTGGGGAACCTTCCACTCGAGGTCGACCGGGCCCTTGAGGGCGGTCTTCGGCAGATGGATCTGCACGCTGGTGCCGGTCGCCCTCAGGTGGTCGGTGTTCACCAGACCCGAGAGCGCCGTCGACCACAGCCGGGCCAGGGGCCCGCCCCCCGTGTCGAGCGCCAGGTGATCCGTGCCGTCGAACCAACGAGGCGACATCACCCAGCTGTAGTTGCCGTCGAAGTCGCGCTTCTGGGGCTGGGGGTTGGTGTGCTGGTTCCACGGATGGCGCCGGTCGACCGGGTTGCCCAGCGGGTCCCGGGTGACGAACATCGGCTGGTCTTCCCAGTCGTCGTAGAAGGAGTGCCCGAGCAGTATCCGGATACCCAGGTTGATCTCCACGAGGTCGTTGGTGACCAGCTTGCCGTCGACGACCACGCCCGGCGTGACGCCCATGGCGCGGCCCCAAGTGGTCATGTCCCGGTAGTCGAAGTTGCAGACTTCGGGGTCCTGGAAGGCGCCCCAGCAGTTGAGAAGGATGCGTCGGCGGCCCACTTCTTCGTAGCCCGGCAGGGCCTCGTAGAAGAAGTCGAAGAGGTCGTCGTGCATGGGCACGACCCGCTTCATGAACTCCACGTACCGCATCAGCCGGGTGTAGTAGTCGGTGAACAGTTGGATGGTCGCCGTCGTTCCCACCCCGCCCGGGTACAGCGTCGAGGGGTGGACGTGGCGGCCCTCCATGAGGCAGAACATCTCCCTCGTGTACCGGCTGACCTGGAGCGCCTCGCGGTAGAACTCACCCGAGAACGGGTTGAGCGAGCGCATGATGTCGCCGATCGTCTTGTAGCCGTGTTCCGCTGCATGGGGTGCCTCGGTACGGTTGGCCTGCTCGAGCACACCCGGATTGGTCTCGGCCACCATCTTCTCGCAGAAGTCGACCCCGACCAGGTTCTCCTGGAAGATGTTGTGGTCGAACATGAACTCGGCCGCTTCGCCCAGGTTGACGATCTGTTCTCCCAGCGCCGGAGGTTTCACGCCGTAGGTCATGTTCTGCGCGTAGCACGAGCAGGTGGCGTGATTGTCGCCGCAGATCCCGCAGATGCGGCTGGTGATGAAGTGGGCGTCGCGCGGATCCTTTCCCTTCATGAAGATGGAGTAGCCCCGGAAGATCGACGAGGTGCTGTGGCACTCCGCCACCTTGCCCTTGCCGAAGTCGATCTTCGTGTAGATCCCCAGGCTCCCCACGATCCGGGTGATCGGGTCCCACGCCATTTCGACCAGACCGTTTTCGTCCTCCGTGAAATTCTTGATCGCCATCGTCCTACCTCCAGATCTTCTTGTAGCCGGTCGACAGGTCGCTGCCCGGAGTCCGCCACTTCGGCTCGTCGTCGAGCGTGTGGGCGGTGATCTTGCGCAGCCCTCGGACGGCGTTGCCGTAGAGTCCGCTGGCCAGGGTCGATACCCGTGCTCCGGGCGGTTCGTCCATGAAGGGCATGAACTTGTCGGGGAAGCCCGGCATGGTGCAGCCGATGCAGATGCCGCCGACATTGGGGCAGCCGCCGACGCCGTTGATCCACCCCCGCTTGGGGACGTTGCACTTGACCACCGGACCCCAGCATCCAAGTTTGACGATGCACTTGGGTGAGCCGTACTCGGTGGCGAAGTCCCCCTGCTCGTAGTAGCCGGCACGGTCGCAGCCCTCGTGTACCGTGGCGCCGAACAGCCACTGCGGACGGAGCGCGTCGTCCAGCGGGATCATCGGCGCCTGGCCGGTCGCCTGGTAGAGCAGGTAGAGGATCGTTTCGGAGAGGTTGTCGGGATGGGTGGGACAGCCCGGGACGCAGACGATCGGGATGCCCGCCTTCGAGGTCCAGTTCCAGCCCAGGTAGTCGGGGACGCCCATGGCGCCAGTGGGGTTACCGGCCATGGCGTGGATCCCGCCGTAGCAGGCACAGGTCCCGGCGCACAGCACGACCAAGGCCTTGGGGGCGAGGCGGTCGAGCCACTCACTGGTGGTCATCGGCTGGTCTGTGTCCGGGTTGTTGCCGAAGCCGCACCAGTACCCCTCCTTCTTGATCGCCTCGTTGGGGATCGACCCCTCGACAACCAGCACGAACGGGTCGAGCTCGCCCCGATCGGCCTTGAAGAACCACTCGAGGAAGTCATCGGCCCCGCCGACGGGACCGCATTCGAAGTCGATGAGAGGCCAGTGCACGGCGATCTTGGGGAGCCCGGGCAGGGCACCCAGCGCGATCTCCTCGATGCTCGGCTGGGTGGCTGCCGTCAGAGCGACAGAGTCGCCGTCACAGCTGAGCCCTGCATTGATCCACAGTACGTGGACGACTGCCTCGTCAGGCGAGGCTTCGGTTACCGTCACGGTACCTTCCCCCAACTAGTGGCCGCGCCGAGTTGTGCGGCTGACAGCAGTGATACAAGAGAACACCCAGCATGTAAATGAGTGTCTTTTGCATCATCGGCGGCTACCTACCCGGCACGCTCGCTGTTGACACCTCCAATGGGCGGCGCAAGGATGAAATCGCTCATGGACGACCGCACCCCGATTGCCGCCGAAGAAGGGGCGTCACGGTTCGAACTGGCGCCCCCTCGCCGGTTCATCCTGCCGGCGATCCTGCTCCTGCTCTCGGAGCAGACCGGCTACGGATACGGACTGGTGCCCCGGCTCGAGGAGTTCCGCTTCGGTCACGTCGATCGACCGGCGGTCTATCGCGCCTTGGCCCAGCTCGAGACCGACGGCCTCGTGCGGGCCTCGTCACAGAACCCGACGGCGGGCCCGTCGCGTCGCGTCTACTCGGTGACCGCACTGGGCGAGCGGGTGTTGCGGGTGTGGATGGGGGTGATCAAGGAGGAGCACGACTACCTGGGCCTGGCGCTCCGCCGTTACCAGGCGACCGGGACGATCGACGCCGTGCTGGCCGAGGTCGAAGGGGGATGGTCCACCGCCCTGGGTGCGGGGTGGTCCCCGGTGTGCTCCACCTCCGGTGGCCGGCGTCGGCCGGTTCCGGTGGACCCGGCCTGGGAGGGGAAGGCTCATCAGGCCGATGGAGCCGATGCGGAGGTCGCCCGGGTCGATGAGGCGCCGAGGACCCGGAGATTCCGGCTCAATCCGGAGAGATCGGCCGTGCTCATCGACGTGCGGTCCACCGTAGGGCCCCTCAGTTTTGGCACCTTGGGCGTCTCGGGGACGGTGCACGCCGCCGTCGTGGGCGGCGCGCTGCGTACCGATGAGCCACCATCCGGCCGCATCACCATCGACGTCTCCTGTCTCAACTCCGGCAACCAGCTCTACGACGCCGAACTGCTGCGCCGGATAGACGCTCGACGGTTCCCGACGGCCACCGTCGACCTGCGCGAGTGCGCACCGACCGGGCCCGGCACCCGGTACCGGCTGGCGGGCGAGCTGACCTTTCACGGCGTGACCCGGATGGCCGAGGGCACGGTCAGCATCGATGCGCTCTCGGATCGGCACCTGGTCATCGCCGGGGAGCAGGTCTTCGACATCCGGGACTTCGCTCTTTCGTCTCCCACCGTGCTCATGTTGCGCATCTTTCCCGACGTGCGCGTGAGCCTCCACGCCGAGGCCGAACTCGAAGAAGAGGGTTGAGCGAGCATCAGTCGATGGGTGCCTCGCCTTCGTCGGGCGAGGCGGGCAATGCCGTGACGTCCCGTCCGATCCCCCTCAGCCCGACCGCCTTCCCCGTGGAGCCGAAGGTCGGCTGAGCCCGCACCTGCATCCGACGGACGTGACGGTCCGGGCGTATCACCCGGTACTCGGCGTTGTAGGTGCGACCCGACTCGACGGACTGCACCATGGCCGCACGCACGACCTCACGATCGTCGGGATGGATCAGCCCGAGGTGCGACTCGAAGGTCCCATCGAAGTCGAGAGGGTCGACGCCGTGGATCCGGTGGAACTCCGTGCTCCACTGGACCACCCCGGTTCTCAGATCCCACAGCCAGCTTCCGATGTGCGCCAACGCCTCGCCCTCCTCCATCCGGGCATCGACTTCGGCCAGGGCCGCCTGCGCCAGGTGCTGCTCGGTGACGTCCCGGGCGATGGCCACGGCGCCGACCGCCACTCCCCGCACGTCGAGGAGGGCGGACAGGGACAGGGAGACGGGCAAGGGCATCCCGTCAGGGCGCAGGATCTCTGTCTCGAAATGCCGGATGCGGTCACCCTTGAGGACGTTGGCGACGACCCCCTGCACCTCGTCACAGAGATGCCCGGGGAACAACAGGTGAAGGGGCCCACCGCGTGCCTCGTCGGCCGAGCGACCGAAGAGGCGTTCCGCACTGGCGCTCCAGCTGATGACGGTTCCCGTGTCGTCGCAGGTGAAGATGGCGTCATCGGACAGCTCAATGATCGCTGCGAGCACCGCCGCCGCGGCCGAGTCGGCCGACACTTCTCGTCGTGACCCTCCGCTTGCGTCCATCCCCGGCCCCCGGTCCCGATAGCAAGAGTGGTGACGACCTCTCTCGTACGCGCCAGCCCAGCGTAGGCTCCTGACCTCGGCGCTCGCGCCGCCCTTCACCGGGGCGCCCGACGAGCAGTCAGGGCAGCACCTCGACAGGGTGGCGGTAGGCTCCGGGCGAAAGGGGCACGTGGTGCATGAGCTCTCACTTTGCGACGCCATTCTCGCGACGGCGATCAAGCGGGCCGACGGCCGCACCGCCACTCGGGTGACCGTCAGGGTCGGGCATCTCCGCCAGGTGGTTCCCGACGCGCTGCAGTTCAGCTGGGAGCTCCTGACCGACTCCAGCGATCTCAAGGGATGTGAGCTGGTGATTGAGCAGATCCCCGCTCGGGTCGAGTGTCGAGACTGCAAGGCGAAGACCACGTTGGCCATGCCGATACTCATGTGCGGGGCCTGCGACAGCTTCGAGGTGGATCTGCTGAGCGGCGACGAGCTCCTCGTGGTATCAATGGAGGTCACGGAGGCGTAGCGATGGGACGAGTTCACCTTCACGCGGACGGAACCGAGCATCGCCACGAGCACGGACACGAGGTCGGTGATCACAGCGGCTACACCGACACGGGGAGCGTGCGGATCGACGTTCTCGAGAACCTGCTCGCCGAGAACGATCGGGTCGCCGACGCCAACAGCCTGGCCTTGGCGAATGCCGGGGTACGCGCCGTGAACCTCATGTCGTCGCCGGGTGCCGGCAAGACGACACTGCTCAAACGCACGCTGACGGAGCTCGGGAGCACCATGAGGATCGGAGTCCTCGAAGGCGACATAGCCACCAGTCTCGATGCCGATGAGCTCGAAGGGGCGGGTGCGAGAGCCATGACCGTCGTGAACACCAGCGCCGGATTCGGTGGTGAGTGCCACCTCGACGCCGTGATGGTGCGCGCCGGCCTGAGCAGGCTCCCGCTCGACGACCTCGATCTGGTCGTCATCGAGAACGTCGGCAACCTCGTCTGTCCGGCCGAATTCCGGGTGGGAGAGCACGCCAAGGCGATGGTCTATGCCGTCACCGAAGGCGAAGAAAAGCCGTTCAAATACCCGATAATGTTCCGGGCCGCCGAGGTCGTCGTGGTCAACAAGATCGATCTTTTGCCCCATCTCGACTTTGACCTCGGGAGCTTCCTCTCCAACCTCAAGGCGGTGAACCCACGTGCGCGGGTGATCCAGGCGAGCGCGCGCACGGGCGAGGGCGTCGACGAGTGGTGTTCCTGGCTGACCGGATGAGTCACACCAGGTTGGGGGGCGTCCGGCCCTCCAGCACATCGCAGACGCCCTGACTGGCCAGGCGAGCCATACTCGTGCGTGTCCCCACCGTGGCGCTGCCGATATGGGGGAGGAGCGTGGCGCGTGGTGCGGCGAGCAGCCGTGGGTTCACCGCGGGCTCGCCGTCGAAGACATCGAGGCCCGCGCCGTAAATCCGGCCGTCGTCCAAGGCGTCGGCGAGCGCGTTCTCGTCGATCACCGCACCGCGTGCGGTGTTGACGATGACCCCGGTCGGCTTCATCCGCGCCAGCTCCGCCGCGCCGATCAGATGGCGGGTGGAGTCGGTGAGCGGCACATGGAGACTCACGATGTCCGAACGCGCCAGTAGTTCCCCCAGGTCGGGAATGAAGCCCGGGAGGCGGGTGTCCGAACGCGTGGTATGGAGAACCTCCATGTCGAAGCCGACCGCTCGTTGCGCCACGGCCCTGCCGATACGACCGTAGCCCACCAGTCCGAGGGTGGCCCCGTGCACATCGTGAGCCAGATGCGACGTGAGCCCGAAGCCGCCCCAGCGACCGTGTCGGAGATCGTCTTCGGCTCCGGAACTGCCCCGGGTGGCTGCCAGGATGAGGAGGAAGGCGAGGTCGGCGGTCGTCGCATCGAGAACGCCGGGGGTGTTGCAGACGGCGATACCCAACTCGTGAGCAGTGGTCACGTCAATGTTGTCATACCCCACCGCCACGTTGGCGACCACCCGCAACCGGCCCGACCGCCCGGAGCGGAGCATCTCGGAGTCGATGCGATCGGTGAGATGGCAGACGATGCCGTCAAACTCGGGCGCCATGTGCACCAGTTCGTCCGGCGACAGCGGGACACCGTCACCGCCGGTGACGATGTCGTGGCCGGCCGTCCGCAGCGGGTCGGTACCGCCGGGGAGCAGGCGACCGGTGACCAGAACCCGTGCCACTCAGTGCGTGGTGTAGTTGACGGCGGCCGAGCCCTTGACGCCGATGGCGAAGCAGAAGCAGTGGATGGGGGCGTGGTCGCTCACCGGGCGCAGTGAGTGCACCTTGTCCGGCGGAATGTAGACGAGGTCGCCCTGGGCGACATCGCGCTCCTCACCGTCGATGCTCATGATGCCGCGCCCGGTCGTCACGTAGTAGAACTCATGCGTCGGATGGGAGTGCGGATCGACCAGCCCGCCGCCCGGCACCTCGAACTCGTTGACCAGCTCGAGGTAGCCCCCCTCGGTGGCGTCCTTGAACTCTCGGGATTCGATCATCCACCACACCGGGACGGTCCCGTTATGCTCGACGACCGGAGCCTTCCCCTCAATGCTGCGCACGTCCATGCCGGATCCGTCCTTCCGTTCCTAGACTCCCTGCCGTGTCAGGTTAGGTCCGCCGCACCTGCGTTGCAGCTTGACCGGCGAACAGTCTGACGGGCGAACAGTCTGACGGGTGAACGAAAGGGGAACTCGTGTCCACAGCACGACGACAGGTCCGTCCCGAGCCTCTGTCAGCGGAGGCCTGGGCGCCGTTCGGCTGGTTGCCGGTGGCCGACACCGACCCCCGCGACGGAGACCACCGGCTCTCCTTCGCGTGGAACGACGTCCACCTCAACGTCATGGGCCACTCCCGCGCCGAGGTCCCCGAGTCGGCTGCCGGGCTTCGCTGCGAGATGCTCTTCCGCCACGACACCCATACACAGGCACTGATGTCCCTCGACGTGCCCGCCGTCATCGTCGTCGCGCCCGGTCACGTGCGGTTCTCCGCGCCCGTCGACGTCGAGTCCGTCTGTGCCTTTCTCCTCGAACCCCTCGATCCCCTGGTGCTCCACCGGGGAACGTGGCACTGGGGTCCCTATCCTGTCCGTGCCGCCGAGGTCCGGCTCTTCAACCTGCAGGGCCTCCGCTACGGCCACGACAACGCCCGCGTCGACCTGGCCGGCAAGGGACTCGAGATCGACGTGCCGCTTCTCTGAGGGATCCCGGGCCCAAGCGGGTGCCGGGGTTCTGCGTCCGGGAGTGACTAGCGTGAAGGCACGACGCGCTGGGGTGACCGGCAGGGGGACGCAACGAGCCGGATGAGGGGACGCACCATGCGGACGAGAAATGGGGGGATGAGATGCCGAACGTGGTGTCGTTCCTCGGTCATCGTGGCCGCAGCGGCACTGGCCGCCGGAGTTCTGGGTGCAGCTGGGCCGGCCGGTGCGAGCACCGCCCCCACCGCCGGTGCACCGGGCGTGACGTCACACTCCATCACCGTGGGCACCATCTCCACCCAGACCGGACCCATCGCCTCGAACTTCTCCTCGCTCATATACGGGGAGAAGGCCTACTTCGACTACATCAACTCCGTGGGGGGAGTGAACGGCCGGAAGATCGACTATCGGTACGCCCTGGACGACGGCGGCAGCGGTCCTACGTTCAACCAGTTGGCCAGCACGCTGATCAATCAGGACCACGTGTTCGCGGTGACCGGCGTGGCCTCCGCGTTCTTCACGCCCAACTACTTCGTCGAGGCGGGGACCCCCACCTACGGCTATGACGTAACCGGGAACTGGGCCGGGCCGAAGAATCTCTTCGCCGCGGGTGGGTCGGTCATCTACTACCCCTCCGAGGCCGCCGACTCGGCCTACGTGGTCAAACGCACCCACTCGAACTCGGTGGCCATCCTGGCCTACGGCGTCCCATCTTCGGCCGACGCCTGCCGGGCCGCCTCGGCGGGACTGACCTCCGCCGGGTACAAGGTCAGCTACGTCGACCTCAACATCGAATACCCGGGTTCGACCGTGGCCACCGACGTCCAGCGCATGAAAGAGGCCGGTTCCGATTTCGTCCTCAGTTGCCTCGACGTCGGGGGCAACATCAACCTGGCCCGGGCGATTCAGCAGTACGGACTACACGTGACCCAGCTGTGGCTCAGCGGGAACGACCAGTCCACGCTCCGCCAGAACGAGAGCTTGATGCAAGGGGTGTACTTCGGCACCGCCCACGTGCCGTTCACCGCGCCCGTCTCGGAGTACCCGGGACTCAAGTTGTACCTCACCGAGATGCGCCGATACGAGCCCAAGTACGTGGAGGACGAGGTGGCCATCCAAGGGTGGGAGTCCGCCGCCCTGTTCGTCGAGGGGGTGAAACTGGCTGGCCAGAACCTGACCCAGGCCAATGTCATCGCGCAGACCAACAAGCTGACCGCCTTCACGGCCAACGGGCTGATCGCGCCCGTGAATTGGGCCGTCGACCATACGGGAACCGGCCCTCCCTACTGCGTGGCCTACATTCGGGCTACGGGTAGCACGTTCGTGCCGGCCTTGAACAAGGGGGAGAACGTCTTCAACTGTTTCGAATCCGCCAGCGCCCGCAGCGGCCCCGTGTTCCCACTGCCGCCCGGGACCCCGAGCGCCTGACGTCGCGCGGCGTCGTGCGGGACACGTAGCAGTCGGGAATGGAGCAGTTCTTCGGGTTCGCCCTCCCCGGAGTCCCCTATGGATGCACCTATGCCATCGTGGCGGTCGGGCTCGTCCTGACCTATCAGGCCACCGGGGTCTTCAACTTCGCCTTCGGGGCTCAGGCGTTCGCCGCGGCGTTCGTCTTCACCGTCCTCACGCAGAACGACCACTGGTCCGGATTCTCGGCCTTCTTGCTCTCTGTGGTCGTGCTGTCGCCGCTGGTCGGCCTGGCCTTCGACCGTCTCCTCTTCCGGCACATACCGAACTCGAACACCATGGCGAAGTTGGTGTGCAGTCTGTGTCTGTTCGTCGGCATCCCCTCGCTCATGACGGTCATCTTCGGTGCGCAGAATCTGGACGCCACCGCCACCATCTTCCCCTTCTTCAATCCGAATGTCGTGTACTTCAGGGTGGCCGGCACTCCGATCAACGGCATCTACCTGTCGACGGTCAGCGTCACCGTGGTTGTCCTCGCGGCCTTGACCATCCTGCTGCGCGGCACGAGCCTCGGCCTGCAGATGCGCGGCGCGGTGGAGAGCCGCCGGCTGGTCCAGCTCGACGGGGTCAACGCCGGAGGCGTGGTGGCCGTGGCCTGGGCCATTTCCAGTTTCATGGCCGGCTTGGCCGGTGTGCTGCTGGCCCCCAATTTCGGTGTGTTCCAGTCCGAGGACTACGCCACGCTGACCGTGGCCGCCATCGCCGCCGCCGCCTGGGGTCTCCTGCGGTCGATCCCCGTCGCCACCGGCGTGGCCGTGCTCATCGGCGTCGTGACCACCGTCCTGCAGGGGTACCTGCCCCCGGCGAGCCTGCTCAACTCCGCGGTGGTCCCGGCGCTCCCGTTCCTGGCCCTGGTCGCCGCCCTGCTCATCCTGCCCGGCATGCGGTCGCTCGACCTCAGCCGGGACCCTCTGGCCACCATCGACCCGCCGCCCCTGCCGACGGCGGCCGCATCGAGAGCGCCGCAGATGGACAGGATCATCCGGATCTCGTGGTGGGTGCTCCTCGCCGGCTTCTGCGTCTCCATGCTGACCTGGATGCCCAAGACCTGGGAGGTCGTCTTCAACAGCGGCCTCGCCCTCTCCACCGTGCTCCTGTCCATCACCCTGATCACCGGGATGGCCGGCCAGCTCTCGCTCTGCCAGGCGACGTTGGCCGGCGTGGGGGCGTTCACGGCGGCACAGCTCGCCATCCATCTGGGACTCAACCTGCTCCTGGGCGGCCTGGTGGGCGCCGGGTTGGCGGCCGGGGTGGCCGTCGTGCTCGCTCTGCTCTCCCTGCGGCTGCGTGGTCTGGGCCTGGCCCTGATGACACTGGCCGCCGCCCTCCTTTTTGACAGCTCCTTCTTCAATTCGGTGTCGCTCACCGGGGGTGCCCAGGGACTGAGCGTGCCGGCCAAATGGCTCGGCACCAGTGCCTTCTTCAACTTCGACGGGCATGCGCTGTTCATCCTGAGCATCGTGGTGTTGACGGCCTGTGTGCTGGTGGTGCTCCAGGTCCGCAAGGGCACCGTCGGGAGGAACCTGGCCGCCATGCGCGGAAGTGAGATGGCGGCCGCGGGGCTCGGTGTCAACGTCACGTGGCAGCGCATCGTCGTCTTCGCGCTGGCCGGCGCCATCGCGGGTGTGGGCGGTGTGGTGGTGACCATTCAGGAACAGGTGGCCAGCCCGACCGCGTGGAGCTACAGCTACTCGCTCATCTTCGTCGTGTTGGTGGTGACGACCGGAGTGGGCACCGTCGAAGGGGCGATTCAGGCCGGGATCGGTTTCTTCGTGGTCACGCAGGTCCTCACCTACCTGCCGTCCCGACTCGGAGGAGGCAGCCTGGTGATCGTCCTCTTCGCGTTCGGGGCGCTGCAGTACGCCAAGCATCCCGAGGGCGTGCTCGAGTTCCAGAAGCGTCGTTCGACCCTCTGGCTCGAGCGTCAGCTGTTCAGCCGGGATGCCGACGTTCCCGACGCACCGCTCTCGACGTCGCGTGCCCATGGCTGAGACGGCGCTGCTCTCCCTGCGTGGCGTGTCGAAGTCCTTCGGCGGGGTCGACGCGGTCCGCGACGTCAGCTTCGACGTCAACGCCGGCCAGAGCGTGGGACTGGTCGGACCGAACGGAGCCGGCAAGACGACGCTCTTCAACTGCGTCTGTGGTCAGCTGCGTCATGATCGCGGTGAGATCTCGTTCGAGGGCCACTCGCTGTCTGCGCTCCCGACCTATCGGCGGGCGCGCCTCGGCATCGGTCGCACGTACCAACGGGTCGAGGTGTTCACCGATATGAGCGTGCGCGAGCACCTGCTGGTGGCCGAGCGGGCGCGTCGGGGCGAAGGCCGCCTCTGGAAGGATCTGCTCAACATGAGTGGCGTGTCCTCGTCCGAGAGGGAGAACGTCGACGCCCTACTGGAGCTCGTGGGGATCACCTCCCTGGCCGACACACCGGTGAACGCGCTCGGCCTGGGGCACTGCCGCCTGGTGGAACTGGCCCGGGCGTTGGCGGCCGAGCCGAAGATCCTGCTGGCGGACGAGCCGTCCTCGGGCCTGGACATCCACGAGACCGCGGAGATGGCGGCGGTGCTCCGAACCGTGCAGCGCGAGCGCGGCACGGCCGTACTGCTGGTCGAGCACGACCTCTCCATGGTCGGCGAGGTGGTCGACCGGACCGTCGTGATGGACCTGGGGGCGATGCTGGCCGAAGGGACGTTCGACCAGGTGATGGCCGACGCCTCCGTGCGCGAGGCCTACCTCGGTCGCACGGGGCCCCCGTGAGCGCACCCACCCACGCCGGCGACGCCGGAGACGTCCTGGTCCTCGACTGCGTCAGTGCCTCCTACGGGCCGTATCGCGCCCTCTTCGACGTGTCGTTCAGCGTTCCGGCGGGCGGGATCGTCGCACTGGTCGGCTCCAACGGGGCCGGCAAGTCCACCGTGGCGCGTACGGTCACCGGACTGGTGACCGCCGCCGCCGGCAAGGTGCTCCTGTCGGGCCAGGACATCACCACGCTGCCGGCCTACAAGATCGCCCGGCTGGGGATGGCGCACGTCGTGGAGGGGAGAGGTGTCTTCGCCAGCCTCACCGTCGAGGAGAACCTGACCTTGGCCTTCCGCCAGCGGGCCGGCCGACAACTGCTGGCGTCCAACCTCGAGCGGGCGTACACCGCCTTCCCGGTTCTGCGAGAACGGCGGCGCCAGCTGGCCGGCACGATGTCGGGTGGTGAGCAGCGGCTGCTGTCGTTGGCCAAGGTGTTGGTGGTGCCCCCCAAGGTGCTGGTCGCCGACGAGCTCTCCCTGGGCCTGGCGCCGGTGGTCGTCGATACGGTGTACGACGGGTTGACGCAGATCAATCAACGGGGCACGGCGCTGATCGTCGTGGAACAGCAGATCTCGCGCGTCCTGCGACTGGCCACCAAGGGTGTGGTGCTCGACCGGGGCCGGGTCGCCTATGAAGGTGGTCCCGCCGGCGCGGGTGAAGCGGTCGAGGCCTTGCTGGCCCGGCGGGAGGCGGCGACGGCCGTGGGCCACATGGGCGATCGGCCGTCGTGACCCACCGGCCGACCCTCTCAGCCTGCCACTGAGGCGGCCTCGGCCCGTGCGGCCAGGAGGGGGTGGATCTTGCGGGTGACGACCCACCACTCCACCACGAAGGTCATGCCCGGGATGAGGCCGGCGCCGCACATGGCGAGGATCCACACCACGTTGAGGCGGGTCTGGAAGGCGAGGACGCCGACGGTGACCAGGTAGACGATGTAGAGGTAGCCGTGGGCGACCCCGAAGATCTCCACCTCGAGCTTGCCGCTCCCCGAGGCGATCTTGATGCCGGTGAGGATGAACAGCGGGATGATGAGCGTGCCCACGATGTTGGCCATCACCTGGTAGCGGAGAAGCGCCCCTTCGACTCCCCGCTGCGTCAGCCGCTTCACAGGGGCCTGTGGGCGAGGGTGGGCACGCCCAGCATGATATCGAGCACTCTCCGATGGAGGAGTTCGCCGCACCTGGTTCGACCCTGGCCGATCCCACCGGGCAGGGCCTCGGTCCCCGGCTCATCCGCCGCTGGCTTAGCCTGGACAAGGTGGTGCGTCCTGGAAGCTGGATCAAACCAGTGGGTGCAAGTCCCACCCGGGTAATTGCCGGAGAGCCCGGTAGCAGGCCCCGGTTCGTCGTCGAGAGGCGGCGGGCTGAGCGGGGCGTCAAATG
>Ga0302324_100016455_pt1 | contig 14735 bp, 11 predicted proteins | sample Palsa_T0_1_FD_201949 | JGI IMG/M metagenome (GOLD analysis project Ga0302324, IMG submission 201949) | Peat permafrost microbial communities from Stordalen Mire near Abisko, Sweden - Palsa_T0_1 | ecosystem: Environmental > Terrestrial > Soil > Palsa > Peat permafrost | place: Sweden: Abisko...
CTCTCTGTATCCATAGCAGACCCCAGTTCGCCCACACTTTTCCGACAGATGCCGTAGTGCGCCGATATCTACGCTAACTAGCTCGTACGGGACATCCCCGCGGTTCGATGTTACCCATTGAGAGCGATCGTGTACAGAGGGCAATTTTCTGGGTCTGCCGGACCTACGGGTGGGCGAGGCCTGCCGGGCCGGCCGAGGTTTCCTGACCTTGAATGAGGCCGTAACCGATCGCCTGAGCAGTGGTCAGGGAGCGGCCGCGGCGCGAGTCATCGCGGATCTGGTCGACCTCACGGCCGGTCACCTCGGCGAGCCTGAAGTACAGCGTGTCGAGCATGCGGGTCACCTGCTGCTCACGTGCGGTGAGCGAGGTCACCGTGCCGCCGAACTGCAGTTTGGGCTCGGCAAGCACGAAGGATGCGTTCGGGTAACCGGACCGGCGCGGGCAGGAGGCGAGTACGCCGAGGCCCGGTCCGCTGATCTCGCCGCTCACGCACGCGTGCACGGGCACGCGCATGACGTCCAGGATGCCCATGACGGTGAGAACGGCGGGCAGTTCGGCCCGCAGGTTCTGCAGTTCCAGGCGGATCGGTTTGTCCCCCTCGGCGTCCAGGGTGAGCAGCTGGGCCGAGAACCTGGCGGCCGCGTCATCGTCGAGAATGCCGGACGCCAGCACGATCCGCTTCTCGAGCAGCCGCTCGTACAGGCGGCCCTGCCAATCCGCGTTCGGATCGAGCCACACCCGGGTCGGGGAGACCGGATCCTGCGCGGGCGGCGAGCCGGGGGTGAACGGGGTACCTGGGCGGCGCGGCTCTCTTGGCCAGCGCGGCTCCCCCGGCTGCGACGGGCCGCCGGGGATATGCGCGTGCAGTGTCATCCGCTGGCTCCTTCCCCTGGGCGGTTGAGTTTCCAGGTGATCTGCCTACCGACCGCCGCCGCGTAACGTTCCAGCGTGGAGGCACGCACGTCCGCGGTGCCGGATTCCAGCCTGGCGACCGCGGACTGGGAGGTCCCCATGCGCGCCGCGATCTCGGTCTGTGACAGGCCGGCCGCCTGACGCTGCTCGGCTAGCTCGCGGACCAGCCGGGTGCGGTCTTCGGCCATCTGGGCCGCCTGCTCGTCCGGCATCCGGCGCAGCGCCATCTCGCGGAAACCCGGCATGACCGGCAGCCGCACCCCAGGCTCGCCCGCCAGGATCTCAGCTGCTTCTGAGGTATCCCGGCCCGGGTTCTGCTCACCTTTCATACCCTTAACGATATCTCATATTTGAGATAGCCGGGCTTCTTCCCGGACGGAGCAGGGTGGCGGCGTTAGCCGTGCCGCCTCGGTGACGGCACGCCGACCGGCCAGCAGGATTCCGCCCAGACTGTGCGCCCAGGGCAGGCGTCGGTAAAGCCCCACCGGCTGGTGCAGGCGGCCACCATGGCCAGGCCGCGGCCGCCTTCGGCCATCAGGTCGAGGGCACCGGGCGCTGGCACCGACGGGCCGCCGTCATCGGTGACCGCGACCCGGGCCACTCCGTCGCGCGGGCGTTCGACTTCGACGGTGAACACGCCGCCGTTCCCCGAGGCGGTGTGCGCAATCGCGTTGGCGCAGAGCTCCGACACGCACGTCATGAGCGTTTCCCTGGCCGGGCACCCGGCCAGCACTTCGTTCACGAACCCGCGGGCCTCACGCACGGACGCGGGCGTACCGCGGAACGTGCGCGCCCACGGGGTCCGGGCGGATCGGACTGGGCCGGTAGGCCGCAAGGAACCCAACGGAAGCACCGGGTAGGCACCTGTCACCGTAGGTCACCCCCTGACAAATAGTTCCTACCCTCAGTGACGCGCAGACGGGCAAAAAGGTTCACACGTGATTTCTTGCCCCTAACCGCCGACGGGGTTAAGTGTCGGTGGCCCCCCGTACACGTTCTTTGCTGTCCGGGGGCCCACCGACCCATTTCGCGGGAAGGCGGGCGGGAGGGCGGCAGGGCGGGAGGCGGAGAGGGCGAGAGGCGGGGAGGCGCGGGGCGGCTTGAAAGATCGCTGGTTAAATCGCTATTTCGTAGCTTTTGGCTCTTCCGTGACGCGGGGGGCGGAGAGAGACTTAGTGGAATCACGGCTAGTGGAGGAGGAGCAGATGGAGCCGGTTCCGGCCAGCGCCCCTGGGCTCAAGCGCTCGCTGTCGGTGTGGGCGGCGGTGGGGCTTTCTATCGCGCTGATGGCGCCGAGCATGGCGGCGAACATCAACCCGCAGGCGGGCGCGACGACTGCGGGCCGGGCGGTGCCGCTGACCTTCCTCATCGCGGCCGTCGGCGTGCTGCTCGTGGCCTACTCCTTCGTCCGGCTGTGCCAGTACTTCCATCATTCGGGTTCGGTCTACGCGTTCGTCGGGGCGACCCTCGGGCCGCGGACCGGGGTGGTCGCGGGCTGGGGGCTGCTCGGCACCTACACCTTCTATGCCGTCGTCACCTCGACCGCGGCCGGCATCTTCGGCACCGCGTTCCTGCAGGCCGTGGGGATCTGGAAGAACCCGCCCTCGTGGGCGCCGTTCGTGCTGCTCGCGGTGGCGCTGGTGCTGTCGCTGCTGCTCGCCGTGATGCCCGCCAAGCGCGGCGCCGGCGTCCTGCTGTCCGTCGAGGGCACCACGGTCGCGCTGATCCTGATCGTCACCGCGGTGGTGCTGGTCCGGCTGCTGGCCGGGAACGCGCCGGGCCACGAGCACTTCACCTGGACTGTGTTCCAGGTGACGCCAGGGACGAGCTTCTCCAGCGTGTTCCTGGGCGTGGTGTTCGGCTTCCTGTCGTTCGCGGGGTTCGAGGCGGCGTCCACCCTGGGCGAGGAGGCCAACCGGCCCACCCGCGACATCCCGCGGGCCATCCTCGGCACCGCGATCTTCGGCGGCGTGTACTTCGTGATCGTCACGGCGGTCGAGATGATGGGCTTCGGCGCGGGCAAGGCCGGCGTCGCGAAGTTCATCGCCTCGCCGTCGCTGCTGGGTGACCTGGGCTCCTCCTACGTCGGCCACTGGGTGGGCGACGTGATCACGCTCGGCACCACGATCAGCGCGTTCGGCTGCTGCCTGGCCTCGACGGTCGGGGCCGCCCGGCTGCTCTACGCGCTGTCCAGGGACACGGCCGGCCCGCGGGGCCTCGGCAAGGGCTCGCGCTGGGGCACTCCGGCCTGGGCCACCCTGGTGATCAGCGTCATGTCGGGCCTGATCGTGGTCATTTACACGGCGGCCTTCCACGCCACCGCCTTTGACAGCTTCCTGTGGTCAGGCACCATCGGCACGCTGATCCTGCTGGTCGTCTACGTGCTGGCCACGATCGGCTGCACGATGCTGGTGTTCGTCCAGCGCAAGCTGCCGGTGCCGATGTGGCAGGTCGTGATCCCGATCGCGGCGATCGTCGTGCTCGGCTACACGCTGTACCGCAACGTGATCCCGTACCCCACCGGCGCGGGCGCCTGGTTCCCCGTGACATCCGGCGTCTGGCTGGTCGTGGCCATCCTGGCCGTGATCGTCGCGCCCAGCACGGCGCGCCGGCTCGGGGTGGCGCTGGCCGCCCGCGAGGGCATCGCGGCGCCGGGCAGCGAGCTGACCTCGGGCGCCCACCGCAAGCGCGGTCTGGCCAGCGCGCGCGACAAGGCGCCCTGAGCCTGAGCGAGCCAAAGGGGCACCGGCGCCACCCTCGCCAAAGGGGCGCCGGCGCCGCCTGGAGCGAGGAGCGAGGAACGAGCGACGAGGGAAGGCGGCGCCAGTGAAGGGGGATGGGGAGGTGGGTGGGGCGCCGGAGGCGAAAGGGGACACAGTGCTCGGTTGCGTCGCTGACCAGGCGCTGGTCGATCACCACTGCCACGGGGTGCTCGGCCGGGACGCGGACCAGGCCACGCTCGAGTCGATGCTGACCGAGGGGGCCGGATGGCCGGGCGGCTCGGTGTTCGACTCAGGGGCCGGGTTCGCGTTCCGCCGCGTCTGCCCGCCCGTCCTGGGCCTGCCAGCGCGCACCGAACTGAGCGACTACGTGACCCGCCGGGCCGAACTCGGCGCGACCGAGGTGAGCAAGCGTTTCCTGACCGCGGCCGGGCTGTCCTGGCTGTGCGTGGATACCGGCTTCACGCCGGAGCCGCTGACCTCCCCGGCCGAGCTCGGCGGCCTGGCGGGCGCGAGTGCCCGTGAGATCGTCCGGCTCGAGCGGGTCGCCGAAGACGTCGTGGCCGCCGGGGTCGGCGCCGGCGGTTTCGCTGACGCGGTGCGTTCCGCGCTCGCCACCCGCACCGCCGCGGCGGGCGTGGTGGGGTTGAAATCGATCGCCGCCTACCGCACCGGCTTGGACCTGAGTCCGGACCGGCCCACCGATGCCGAGGTGAGCGCCGCGGCCGGCCGGTGGCTGGCCGCCGGGGCCGGAGCACCCACGCCTGCCCCGCGGATCGCGGATGAGACCCTGCAGCGGTTCCTCATCTGGTCCGGCGTGGACCTGCGGCTGCCGGTTCAGTTCCACGTCGGCTACGGGGACAGCGACGTCGACCTGCACCGCTGCAACCCGCTGCTGCTCACCCCGCTGCTGCGGGCCATCGAGCCCACCGGGGTGCCGGTGATGCTGCTGCACAACTACCCCTACCATCGCGAGGCCGGCTACCTGGCCCAGGTGTTCCCGCACGTGTACGTCGATGCGGGGCTGGCCACCCACAACCTGGGCGCCCGCGCGCCCGCGCTGATCGCCGAGGCGCTCGAGCTCGCGCCGTACGGGAAGTTCCTCTACTCCTCCGACGCGTTCGGGCTGCCCGAGCTGTATTACCTGAGCGCGGCGCTGTTCCGGCGCGCGCTGTCGGACTTCCTGCGCACCGGGCTCGAAGAGGATCTTTATTCGGAACGGACCGTGGTGCGGCTCACGCGGATGCTCTGCGCCGACAACGCCAAACGCGCGTACCAGCTCGCCGACCAGATGTAACAGAGCCAGATGTGATCACGCGAGGTGACGCAGCGCCTCGGCGAGGAGGTGGGTTTCGGGAGCGGTGGCGTCGAGCCAGTGGACGCGGGGGTCGCGGCGGAACCAGGACTCCTGACGACGCGCGAAACGCCTGGTGGCTTTTATCGTCTCGGCCCGCGCGTCGTCGAGGGTGCACTCGCCGGCCAGGTGGCGCAGCAGCTGCTGGTAGCCGAGCGCGCGGCTCGCGGTGGGACCCTCGCGCAGGCCCTGGGCGGCCAGCCGTCGGACCTCGGCTTCGAAGCCCGCCTGCCACATCCGGTCGACCCGGGCGGCGATCCGCAGGTCCAGTTCGGACCGGGGCAGCGTCAGGCCGATCTGTACGGCCGGGCGGGCCTGCCCCTTCGACTCGTACGACGGCATCGTGGCGGTGAACGGGCGGCCGGAGATCTCGATCACCTCAAGCGCGCGCACGAGCCGGCGCCCGTTGCCTGGCAGGATCGCGGCGGCGGCGTCCGGGTCGAGCGTGGCCAGCCGGGCGTGCAGCGCGGCGGGGCCCAGGCGGGCGAGCTCATCGGTGAGGCGGGCGCGGGTAGCAGTGTCCGTTCCGGGAAAATGAAGGTCGTCAAGGGCCGCGCGGACGTACAGGCCTGAGCCGCCGACCAGCACCGGCACCCGGTCTCGTGACGTGATGTCTTCGATCGCGGCGCGGGCGAGTTTCTGGTAGTCGGCCACGTTCGCGGCCTGGGTCACCGGCCAGATGTCGAGCAGGTGGTGTGGCACCCCCCGCCGCGCGGCTTCGGGCTCCTTGGCCGTGCCGATGTCCATGCCCGCATAGAGCTGCATGGAGTCGGCGTTCACGATCTCGCCGCCCAGCGCGCGGGCCAGCTGGACGCCCAGCCCGGACTTGCCGGTGGCCGTCGCCCCGACCACGGCGACGAGGGGCGTGCTCATGCCCCTAGTGTGCCTGCCGGGCGGCGCCAGCTGGCGACGAAGTAGGTGACCTCGAACGGCGCCGCCGCGTAGCCGAGCACCGCGTCGAAATCGTCCTGGCCCGCCGCGCCGGCCAGGACCTGCCAGGCCGCGCGCCCGGCCACGAACAGGTCATCGGCCTGGGACGGGTCCAGGCCGGCGAGCGCGCGGGGACTAGGCGCGGCCAGGGCCGCCACGACCTGCTCGTCGTAGCGGTCGGCGGCAGGATCGACAGCGCCAGGGACGCCACGCGCCCGGGCACCGGGACCATCCCCCATAGCCAGCAGCGCTACCCGCGGCGCCAGGGCGGCGATCGTCTCGCCCAGTTCCAGGCACTCGGCCGTCGTCGTGTCCGCCGCTATCCCCCACCACACCACAGGAGGCAGGCCGACCACGCCCGCGAGCAGCCACTTCGCGATGGTGAGCGACAGCGGAAGGCCTGGCGCACCCGCGGGGTAGGCCGCGGCCGAGGGCAGGGTGAACGGGATGCCGAACTCATCCAGGCTGGCCACCGCACCCGGCGGATATTCCGCCGTGCGCCCGGCCCCGCCGACGACGGCGATCAGGTCAGGCCGCTCGGCCGCCAGCGCGGCGACCGCCTCGTGGCACGCCGCCCGCAACCGGTCAAGCTCCGCGCCGCCGGGTCCAGATACGCCGGTAACCTCGGGGACCAGCAGCGGCGGATGCGGGCAGACCGCCGCAGCGATCAGCATCCGCGCCCCGCGCACGGGCCGACGGTGACATGGTCCATCTCTTCATGATCGCGCCACCGGCGGGTATCTGACGACATGGATGGCACGCTGGACTGTACTTCAGTGAGTTGTACGTCAGTCAGCTAAGCGCTGCGGTTGTGGCGTCGGCATGCCGAGGAGGACGGGGGTGGCGGCTGCCCGGGCGGGGGGTGCCGCGGCGGCGGCTTGCCAGGCGTCGCCGGCCCGGGTGCGGCGGACCGAGAGCGGGGCCCCGTCGGCCAGCAGGTAATGGGGCGCGCCGCGGGTCACGGTCACGGTCACGATATCGCCAGGGCGCGGGGTCGTCTCGTGCGGGGCGAAGTGCACGAGGCGGTTGTCGCGGGCCCGGCCCGACATCCGGTGGGTGGCGGCGTCCTTGCGGCCCTCACCCTCGGCCACCAGGACCTCGACGGTGGCGTCGGCCTGCTTGGCGTTCTGTTCGTAGGTGGTCTCCTCGACCAGGGCGGTGAGCCGCTCGTAGCGCTCTTGCACCGTGGCCGCGGGCACCTGAGCCTCCATCGTCGCGGCGGGGGTGCCGGGGCGGATGGAGTAGCGGAAGGTGAACGCGCCCGCGAACCTGGCCTGGCGCACCAGGTCCAGGGTGTCCTGGAAGTCCCGGTCGGTCTCGCCGGGGAAGCCGACGATGATGTCGGTGGTGATGGCAGCGTCAGGGATGCTGGCCCGGACCCGGTCCAGGATGGCCAGGTAGCGGTCCCGGCGGTAGGCGCGGCGCATTGCCTTCAGGATTTTGTCGGAACCGGACTGCAGCGGCATGTGCAGGCTCGGCATGACGTTGGCCGTCTCAGCCATCGCCTCGATGACGTCGTCGGTGAAATCCCTGGGATGCGGGGAGGTGAAGCGGACGCGCTCCAGGCCCTCGATTTCCCCGCAACTGCGCAGCAGTTTGCCGAACGCGGTCCGGTCGCCGAACTCGGCGCCGTAGGAGTTCACGTTCTGGCCGAGCAGCGTGACCTCGAGCACCCCGTCGGCGACCAGCGCGCGGATCTCGGCCAGGATGTCGCCGGGCCGGCGGTCCTTCTCCTTGCCCCGCAGGCTCGGCACGATGCAGAAAGTGCAGGTGTTGTTGCAGCCCACGGAGATCGCGACCCAGGCCGAATAGACCGACTGACGCCGGGCGGGCAGCAGCGAGGGGAACGTCTCCAGCGTCTCGGCGAACTCGACCTGCGCCTCGTGCCTGACCCGGGCCCGCTCGAGCAACGCGGGCAGTGAGGCCATGTTGTGGGTGCCGTAGACCACATCGACCCACGGCGCGCGCTGGGTGATCTTGGTGCGCTCCATCTGGGCCAGGCAGCCGCCCACCGCGATCTGCATGCCGTTCTTCTTCTGGGGGAGCAGATGACCCAGGTTCCCGTACAGCCGGTCGGCCGCATTCTCCCGGACCGCGCACGTGTTGAACACCACTACGTCTGGGGTCTCGCCGTCGGGCGCGGGCAGGTAGCCGGCCTCATCGAGCAGGCCGGCCAGGCGCTCGGAATCGTGCACGTTCATCTGGCACCCGTAGGTGCGAATCTGGTAAGTCCTGCCGCCTGCTGCCACGTGACCAGGATAGGCGTGGACGCGCGCGGCGGGGCCCGGTGATCTTCGCAGCCGGTTTCGGGCATGATATCCGGTATGCAAATGGCTACGGAAACGACATCGTATGGCGAATGGCCTTCCCCGATCACGGGTGCCGACGTCGCGCGCAACCAGGTCGGGCTCGCCTTCCCGACCATGGCCGGCGGATGCGTGTGGTGGCAGGAGATGCGGCCGTCCGAAGGCGGGCGGCAGACCGTCGTCTGCCAGGGACCGGACGGGGTCAGCCGTGATCTGCTCCCGGCGCCGTGGAACGCCCGGACCCGCGTGCACGAGTACGGCGGCCGGTCATACCTTCCGCTCAGCGACGGTTTCGTCTTCGCCAACTACAGCGACCAGCGGCTGTACCGCAGCCGGGACCGGGTCCAGCCGGAACCGCTGACGGCGGCACCCGAGGCGGACACCAGTGACCGGTTCGCCGATTTCGTCCTCGCCCCCGGCGGGAACGAGGTGTGGTGCGTCCGGGAACAGCACCTTTCCGGCCGGGACGGGGCCGGCCGGGTTAGCCGCGCGATAGTGGCGGTGCCGCTGGACGGCTCGGCCGTGGGCGACCCGGACGCGGTCCGGGTACTGGTCAGCGGTTCGGACTTCTATGCCTTCCCGGCTCCGTCGCCGGACGGTACCCGGCTGGCCTGGATCAGCTGGGACCACCCGCGGATGCCGTGGGACGGCACCGAGCTCAGGGTCGCCGCGCTCGGCGACGGCCCGGTGAGCAAGGTGAACCAGCAGCAGCTGATCATGGGGGGCGAGACCGAGTCGGTGCTGGCCCCGGTCTGGCGGGACGACCGCAGCCTGTACGTGATCTCCGACCGTTCCGGCTGGTGGAACCTTTACGTGGCTGACCTGCTGGCCTTCCCCCGGGCACTGTGCCCGCGCGAGGAGGAGTTCGCCCAGCCGCTGTGGCAGCTCGGGCTTTACCCGTACGCGGTGCTCGACGATGGCCGCATCGCCGTGGTCCACGGGCAAGATCAGTCGCGGCTCGGCACGCTCGACCCAGGTAGCGGCCAGCTCACTGACTTCGACCTGCCGTACCACGTCTTCGCATCCGGGCTTTCCGCGTCCGGCCGGAGCGTGGTCACGATCGCCGGGGGCCCGGCGGTCCCGCTGAGCGTGATCAAGGCCGACATCCCCGCGACGGGCCAGCGCCTGCAGGCCGCCGAGGTGCACGAGCTACGCCGGGCCCAGGACTCGGCGCCGGACGCCGGATATCTGCCGGTGCCGCGCGAGGCCCGGCTGACCGGGCCGTCCGGTTCCGTCGTGCACGCGCTCGTCTACCCGCCGACCAACCCCGCGGGCCGGGCGCCCGACGGCGAGCTGCCGCCGTACATCGTCTGGGTGCACGGCGGTCCCACCTCGCAGGTCGGCCCCCGGCTCGACCTGGAGAAGGCGTTCTTCACCAGCCGGGGCATCGGGATCATCGACGTGAACTACGGCGGGTCGAGCGGGTACGGCCGCGCCTACCGAGAGCGGCTGCGCGGGCAGTGGGGCATCGTGGACGTGGCCGACGTGATGGCGGCGGCGCTCGCGCTGGCCGAGGCGGGCGAGGCGGACGGCAAGCGGCTCGGAATCCGCGGCGGCTCAGCCGGCGGCTGGACGGCGCTGGCCGCGGTGACGTCCGGTATCGGCGTCCTCGGACCCGACGGAGCGGCCGGAGAAGCCGGAACGGACGCGGTGGGGGGAACCGGACGGAAGGGGGTTTTCGCGGCGGCGACCTCGTATTTCGGCGTCAGCGACCTGCGAGGCTTTGCCGCCCAGACGCACGACTTCGAATCGCGTTACCTGGACGGCCTGATCGGCCCGCTCCCGGAGTGCGAGTCGCTGTACGCCGAGCGGGCGCCGGTCGGGCACGTGAACGCTGCCACCTGCCCGGTACTGCTACTGCAAGGGCTCGACGACCCGATCGTCCCGCCCGCGCAGTCCGAGTCCATCGCCGCCGACCTGGCCGCGCACGGCATTCGCTACGCGTACCTAGCCTTCGCGGGCGAGTCACACGGATTCCGGAAGGCCGAGACGATCATCGCCAGCCTCCAGGCCGAGGTCTCCTTCTACGGGCAGATCATGGGCTTCACCCCGCCGGGCATCCCGCCGGTGGCGCTGACCGTCAGCTGACGCGGACTTTGCTTTGGTTCCCCGTGATTCAGCGGGTTCATTTCGCGGGGAGCGTGAAGTAGAAGGTCGCGCCGGCCCCGGATGCGCCGTCGGCCCAGGTGCGGCCTCCATGCCGTTCCACGATCTGCCTGACGCTCGCCAGACCGACGCCGGTGCCGGGGAACTGGGCGGCTGAATGCAATCGCTGGAACGGCTTGAATAGCTTCCCGGCGTCGGCGGCGTCGAAGCCAGCGCCGTTGTCGCGCACGAAAAAGCAGCGGCCAGAGGCCTGGTCCGGGGTCATCCCGAACTCAATCGCCGCGTCGTCGCGTCCCGAGGTGAACTTCCAGGCGTTCTCCAGCAGGTTCTGCAGCACCGTGCGGATCAGCGCCGGGTCGGCCGTGGCCAGGGCCGGCTGCTGGATGGTGAAGCGCACATGACGGTCCGGTCCCTGGCGCTGGAGTTCCGCGGCGATGTCGGCGACCTCTGCCCCCAGGTCGAAGACCTGGGGGCAGATCTCGGCCCGCGAAACCCGCGCGAGGTTGAGGAGGTCATCGATGAGCTGCGTCATACGCTCGCTGGCGGCCTGGATGCGATTGGTGTAGCCGACGGCGGCCTCACTGAGGCTGTCCCCGCAGTCCTCAAGCAGGGCGCGGCTCAGCCCCCCCAGCGCCCGCAGCGGGGCACGCAGGTCGTGGGAGACCGAATAGGAGAAGGTCTCCAGGTCGTGGTAGGCGATCTCGAGCTCGTCTGTTCGGAGCCGGAGCTCGGCCTGGAGGCGGTACCGCTCGGAGATATCGCGGGCGATCGATGACGCCCCGATCAGGCGATTCCGGTCGTCATGGACCGGGGAGATCGTCACGGAGACCGGGAAGACAGTTCCGTCTTTGCGCTGCCGGACGGTCTCGTGGTACGGGACGCGCTCGTCGTTACCGATCTTGCGGAGGATCTCCTGGACCTCAGCGACCCGGTCGGACGGGCACAGGACGGTAATCGGCTGGCCGATGATTTCCTCGGCGGCGTATCCGTACATGCGCCCGGCGGCCGGGTTCCAGGTAGTGATTACGCCATCCGTGGTCTTCCCTATGATGGCGTCGTCCGAAGAGTTGACGATCGCTGCCAGCAGATCCGCGCCGTCCATCGGCTCGCGGCGAGTGCTGCCAGTCACACGTGACGACTGTTCCACGGCATCCCCTGTCGGTTATGAACGTAACTAGGCTGATTCGGCCGGACCTGGTTGTCCGGCTGGCCCAGTCGGCCCGACTGCCCCGGCTGCGCCTACTTGCCCGACTGCCCCGACTGCCCCAGCTGCGCCGGCTGGCCCGGCTGGCCCGGCTGGCCCGGCTGGCCCGGCTGGCCCGGCCGCTCGATTGGTTGCTTCGACGTTAAGGGTGAAGTACATGGTCGCGCCTTCGTCTACTTTGCCCTCGGCCCATATGTGGCCTCCGTGGCGTTCCACGATCTGCTTGACGCTGGTGAGGCCGATGCCCGTGCCGGGGAACTCGCTGGTCGAGTGCAGCCGCTGGAACGGCTGGAACAGCTTGCTCGAGTAGAGGGGGTCAAAGCCGGCGCCGTTGTCGCGCACGTAATAGCAGACGGGGGCGTCTGCGGTCCACGTAGTGCCGAACTCGATCAGTGCAGTGTCCCGGTGAGAGGTGAACTTCCAGGCGTTCCCCACCAGGTTCTGCAGTACCGTGCGGATGAGAGCGGGATCTGCTTGGACCTGGACTGGACGCTGGATAATAAACTGGACGTCTCGGCCTGGCTCCTCGCGCTGGAGGTCGTCGACGATGTCGTCGACCTCGGCACTGAGGTCGACGGTCTGGAGGTACATGTTGGCTCGCGCGAGTTGGGAGAGCCGGAGCAGATTCTCGACGAACACGGACATTTGCTCGCTAACGGTCGCGATTCGCTCGGCATAGCCACAGCCATTCCCGCGGAGATCGTCCGCGTACTCTTCCGTCAGGAGGGTGCTGTAATACGAAAGTGCCCGGAGCGGGGAGCGCAGGTCATGGGAGACCAAGTAGGTGAAGTCCGTCAGTTTCTGGTTGCTTCGCTCGATATCATCGTTCCGGCGGGCGAGTGCCTCACGGGCTTGCTTCTGCTCGGTGATGTCCCGGGCAATGGAGGCTGCGCCAATCATTTTCCCGTGCTCATCGTTGATGCAAGACACCGATACCGACACGGGGACGGTGGTACCGTCCTTACGCTGCCTTATCGTCTCGTAGTGCGAGATGCGTTCGCCGTTTTTGATCTTCGTCATGATGTCCGCGACCTCGCCGCGCCGCTCGGCGGGGCATAGCATCGTCATCGGCTGGCCGATCGCCTGGCGCGAGGTGTACCCGTATAGGTGCATGGCACCCGGATTCCAACTCGCTATCACCCCGTCGAGTGACTCGGCTACGATAGCGTCATCCGACGAGTTGACCAGCGCCGCGAGTAGCTGGGTAGGAATCCCACCACTGGCGGGCGAAATACCTTGAATCGTTGCCTGGGTCATGACTAATCCCCCGATGTCGGCAGAGCCGCTAAGCCCGGGGCTCCGCTTCCGCTCATGCGGTCGCTGTAAGAAAGCTTCGCGAGCTATGTTTATTAGCGTACACCCGGGGGACCAATTCGCTAAATTTGCGCCGCAAGCGGCGAGGATGGGGAACAAATATGGATTGTCTCGTTATGCGGCTTTGATCGGTATTTATAACACGCTCCGCCGTCTGCTGGATTCCGGCCCGATTGGCGAGGGCCGGCAGTGAGGAAGCACGGAACCTACCGGGCGCGGTCGTGCGCGGCGAGGGTGAAGTAGAAGGTGGCACCGCCCTCGACAGCGCCTTCGGCCCAGGTGCGGCCGCCGTGGCGTTCGATGATCCGCTGGACGCTGGCCAGACCGACGCCGGTGCTGGGGAACTCACGGGTGGTGTGGAGTCGCTGGAACGGCTGGAACAGCTTGTCGACGTAGGCGGGTTCGAAGCCGACCCCGTTGTCGCGCACGAAGCAGCAGACCGTGGCGTCATCCTCGGTGGCTGCGGTGGCGAACTCGATGGTGGCGTCCTCGCGCTCGGCGGTAAATTTCCAAGCGTTCTCGACCAGGTTGTCAAGCACGGTCCGGATGAGAATACGGTCCGCGATCACCCAGACATCCTGCTGGATGACGAAGCTGACCCGGCGGCCGGGCTCAACGGATCGCAGGCCCTCGGCGATCGCGGCGACCTCCGCGCTGAGATCGACGGGTACCAGGCTCATGTCGGCGTGCGTCACCTGCGACAGGCGCAGCAGGTCATCGATGATCGTGCCCATCCGCTCGCTCGCCGCCTGGATGCGCCCGGCGTAGCCGCGGCCGGTTTCGCCGAGAATCTCGCCGTACTCCTCGAGCAGCGCCTCGCTGAACCCGTTGAGCCCGCGCAGTGGAGTGCGCAGATCATGGGCGATCGAGTAGCTGAACGCCTGCAGATTCCGGTTCGACAGCTCCAGTTCAGCCGTGCGCCGCTCGACGCGGGCCTCAAGCTCGCCGGTGAGCGTTCGAACTTCGGCTTCGGCTTCACGCTGGGCGGTGATGTCGCGCACGGTGTCGATGTACAGCAGCGGGCGGCCGGCTGGATCGCGGACCAGGCTCCGTTGCACCTCGCCCCAGATGACCCCACCCCCCTTCTGCATGAAGCGTCTGTCCGCCGAATAGGTCTCGATCTCTTCGGATGAGATGCGTTGCCTGATGGCGACATGGGCCTCGATATCGTCGGGATGCAGGAGGTCGGTCATCCCCCGCATGGATAGCACCTCATCGGCGGTGTAGCCGACGAACTGGCAGAAGTACCGGTTGACCCGGACCAGCTCGCCGCTGAGCGTTACCTCGCCGACGCCGATGGGGGCGTGGTCGAACAAGACGCGGAGCCGCACTTCTGACGCACGCAGCGCGTCCTGCAAGCGCTCGGTCTCGGTGAGGTCGCGCGCCGCGGCGACGACGCCGAGGACCTGCCCGGATAGGTCACGGTAGACCGTGGCGTTATACATCACCGAGGTGATGTGCCCGTCGCGGTGGCGCAACTCCAGGGGGTAGTCGCGCACGTTGCTGTCGGCGAAGGCCAGTTCGTAGCCGGCCCGGGCCAGCTCTGGTTCGGTGAAGTAGTCGCTGAACCCGGTCCCGAGCAGCTCCGCCCGCTCGTACCCGGTTGCCTGCTCGGTGGCGGTGTTGACGTCCCTAATCGCCCCGTCCCGGCCGATCGTGAACATCGGGTTCAGGCTGGCCTCGATCAGGCTCCGGTTGTAGGCGGCCGCGGCGCGGATCTCGTCCTCGCTGCGCTTCCGATCGGTGATGTCCTGGATGATCCCCAGCAACCGTACTGGCAGGCCCGCGTCGTCCCACTCGACGACCGCTGCCTGCAGGACCCAGCGCAGTGCGCCGTCAGGGCGGACGATCCGATGCTCGACCTGGAAGCGAGCGCCGCCCGCCAGCG
>Ga0302324_100016456_pt1 | contig 14734 bp, 16 predicted proteins | sample Palsa_T0_1_FD_201949 | JGI IMG/M metagenome (GOLD analysis project Ga0302324, IMG submission 201949) | Peat permafrost microbial communities from Stordalen Mire near Abisko, Sweden - Palsa_T0_1 | ecosystem: Environmental > Terrestrial > Soil > Palsa > Peat permafrost | place: Sweden: Abisko...
GGGCCTGGTTCTCTGGGTTGGAAGCACCAGCACGCGCGGAGGCACGCCGCCTTATCTTTCGCCCTACTTTGCGGCGAAGGCCGCTATGGATGCGCTCGCTGTCAGCTATGCGGCAGAGCTGAATCGCTGGGGCATCGAGACCTCCATCATCGTTCCGGGGGCCTTCACCTCCGGCACCAACCACTTCGCGCATGCTGGTTCGCCGGCAGACAAGGCACGTCAGGCTGAGTACGACAATGGACCTTACGCTCACCTCGGCGACGACATCATGAAGGGTTTCGCCGCTACCGCGCCTGCTGACGCTGATGTGGCCGATGTCGCGAAAGCTATCGTCAACGTGGTGAACATGCCCTTCGGTAAGCGCCCTTTCCGTGTGCATATCGATCCTGCACAGGACGGTGCGGAGGTCGTCAACGGAGTTGCAGATCGTGTTCGTACCGAAATGTACCGCAACATCGGTCTGTCAGATTTACTGACTCCCGTTATCTCTTAGTCCCGCTTCGAAACCGGTGGAGGCGGGCAATGCGACACTCTCCACCGGATTATCCCGCACAGTGGCGTGCCAAGCAGCTGGTGTCTGCCAAGCGGTGCGATCAATCGCGCCGCCTGCCTCTCCCGTCGCCATCACCATGTCTGCATCCGAGAGAACTTTGCTGATCGTTATTCCATAATCCGGGCACAGTGCAAAATACCCTTGCCAGGCGGCCTGCATCGATTTGACCCCGCGACCCGATTTCCAAGGGAATCGACGAAAAGATGATCCGCTGTCATCAGCGAAGCCAGAGCTTCGATGGACTGACACATCCATGCGTTCAACGGCTTGACATCGGTCATCCGGGAGGCTACCTTCCTACCCAAACTCCGCAGGCGGCTCTGGGGGCTCGTTGTCGCAGGTTCCGTCCAAAATCGTCAGCAAGTTGCTGGAAGACTGGCACGCCGGCGACGACGAGGCATTGCGCGCCGTGGTTCCGCTGGTTTATGACGAACTCCGGCGGGTCGCACACCACTATTTGCGGAAGGAACGCGCCGACCATACGCTGCAGAGCACCGCCCTGGTGCACGAGGCATACTTGCGGCTGGAGAAACAAGGCGCGGCGAAATTCCAGAACCGCGCTCATTTCTTAGCCATCTGCGCCCAGCTGATGCGGCAGATACTGGTCGAGTACGCGCGCAGCCGCAATGCCGCCAAGCGGGATGGAGGCGATCGCATAACACTGGACGGTTTGGCGTTCAAGAGCCGGACCGTGGACATGGTCGCCCTCGACGACGCTCTGAATGAACTGGCCAAACTTGACCCGCAACAGAGTCGCATCGTGGAGCTGAGATTTTTCGGCGGTCTGTCCATCGAAGAAACCTCCGACGTGCTCAAACTGTCACCCATGACCGTAAAAAGACACTGGGCTACCGCACGGGCTTGGCTGCATCACCAGATCAGCGAGATATAAAGACCCATGACACCGGAGCGTTGGCGACAGATTCGCGATGTGCTTGAGGAGGCGCAGGAACTGGAGCCAAACCAACGTTCCGCCTTCCTCGATCGCGCCTGTTCGTTCGATCCATCTTTACGGCAAGAAGTCGAAGTCCTGCTCGCCTCCAGCGACGACGCCCGCTCGAGCTTCCTTCAATCCGCCCCACCGGCCGACGAATGGATCGCGATTCTAGATGGGATTTCTGGCCCTACGTTGCAAGCCGGAGCGCTCTTTGCGGAACGTTTTCAACTCGTCCGCAAGCTTGGTGAGGGAGGCATGGGACAAGTCTGGCTGGCCCAGCAAACCTCCCCGGTGCGGCGGCAAGTTGCGCTCAAGCTGATCAAGGCCGGGATGTACGACGAGGCGGTGGTGCAGCGCTTCCAGGCGGAGCGGCAATCGTTGGCCATCATGGATCATCCTGCCATCGCCAAGGTATTCGACGCCGGAACGACCCCGCAAGGCCAACCGTACTTCGTCATGGAGTACGTTCCTGGCCTGCCGATTACGGAATATTGCGACGGAAAGAAGCTCAAGATACAGGATCGGCTGGAACTTTTCCTCCAGGTGTGCGAAGGGGTGCAACACGCGCACCAAAAAGCCATTGTCCATCGCGATCTGAAACCGGCCAACATTCTGGTGGTGGAAGTGGACGGCAAACCCGTGCCGCGGATCATCGACTTCGGTCTGGCCAAAGCCACGACGCCTCAGGTCGAAGGCGAGAGTCTGTTTACGCGCATGGGACATTTTTTGGGCACGCCCGGGTACATGAGCCCGGAGCAGGCCGACCCGGGCGTGCTGGACATTGACACCCGTACCGACGTCTATTCGCTGGGAGTGGTTCTCTATGTGCTGCTGGCCGGGTTGCAGCCGTTTGAAAGCAGGCAGCGGCAGAAACTGCCGCTCGACGAGTGGCTGCGAAAGTTGCGCGAGGAAGACCCCCCATCCCCGAGCAGCAAGGTCAGCACGGATCGAGATACATCGACCGCGACCGCCGAAGCCCGCGGTACCGAGCCCAAGCAGTTGATGAGCCTGCTGCGCGGTGATCTGGACTGGATCACGATGAAGGCGCTGGAGAAGGACCGCACTCGCCGCTATGGCGCGCCTTCGGAGTTGGCTGCCGACATTGGCCGCTATCTGAACCACGAGGCCATCCTGGCGCGTCCGGCAAGCGCCGGCTACCGGCTGCGGAAGTATGCCCGGCGGCACCGCGTAGCCGTGGGTGTAGTGGCTGGATTGGTATTGCTGCTGGCCGCCTTCTCCGTTTTACAAGCACTGCAGTTGCGGCGAATTACTCGCGAACGCGATCGTGCTAACCAGGAGCGGGATCGTGCCAACCGCGAGCGGGATCGTGCCACCCGCATCACCGATTTCATGACCGGGATGTTCAAGGTGTCGGATCCGAACCAGGCCCGCGGCAACAGCGTCACCGCCCGCGAGATTCTCGATAAGGCTTCCAACGATTTGGGCGCAGGTCTGGCCAAGGACCCTGAAGTTCAATCCCAAATGATGCAAGTCATGGCGAGAACATACTCCAACCTGGGGCTATACGGTCGGGCTCACGAACTGGCAAAAAGCGCGCTGGCCACCCGCCTGAGCCTGTACGGACCAGACGATCCGAAGACCCTGGAGTCGATGGCTCGGTTTGGCTCCATTCTGCTTCGCGAAGGACAGTATCCCGAAGCCGAGAAACTGGAGCGCCAGGCGCTGGCGGGCGAGCGCCGCCTTCAAGGAGAGGAGCCCTCGCTCACCATTGAGACCGTGGGTTACCTGGCTTACATCGAGCTAAAACAGGGTCGTTACGATGATGCGGAAAAGCTGTTGCGCGAGGCGATCGTGCCTGCGACTCGCAAACTGGGATCGGAAGATCAGCAAGTATTGCAGGCGACGAGCATCCTGGGAATAGCGCTTCTGGATCAGGCCCGCTATGTCGAGGCTGAACAAGTTTATCGTCCACTGGTCGAGTTAGACCGTCGCGTCCTTGGACCGGACGACCCTCGAACTCTTACATCCATAGGCAACCTGGCAATCGCCGTCAAGGGCCAGGGCCATTTTGCGGAGGCCGAGACACTGTATCGCGACGTCCTGGCTGCCCAGCAACGGGTGCTGGGGCCGGGAAATGCGGCGACCGCCTTCACCATGGAAAACCTCGCCGCCCTCCTCATCGAGGAAGGCCGCCCTGCAGATGCCGAAAAACTAACCCGTGAAGCGCTGGCGATTCGCTTGCAAATCCACGGACCAGAACACCCCGACACTTTAGTGTCCAAAATAAATTTGTCGGAAGAGCTCTTAGGGGAAGGCCATATCCACGAAGCGGAAAAATTGCAACGGGAAACGCTGGCGACTCAGATCCGCGTCCTCGGACCGGAACACCCAAATAGCTTGCTCTGTCGGACCTTTCTTGCCCGGACCCTCACCCGGGAGGGACACTACGAGGAAGCCGAAAAGATCGTTCGGGAAGCCTACAATATCGAGCTTCGCACTCTGGGGCCGCAGCATCCCGATACCGAGGATGCACGGCTGCAGCTGGGGAAAGAGCTGGCCTACGAACATCGCTACGCCGAGGCAAGCGAGCTGTTCCGCGACGCGATCGACAAGCAAGGGAATGCCGCCAGGCAAGAAAACTCCTCGTGGGTATGGTATGACTTCGCCTGCTTGGCAGAAACTGCCAACCGCCCCGACGACGCCCTTCAGTATCTGCGCGAAGCCATCCATCGCGGGTTTAAAGATGCCGCCCACATGATGGCCGACGACGATCTGAGGAAGCTTCGCCCCAACCCAAAGTTCCAGCAACTCGTCGCCGGCCTCACAGCGCCCGGCCAGAAGAGTTCAGCCCAATAGTGGGCGATTGGAATATTGGGCTTGTAATAAAGGATGTAGTCGGCTCGCTCCGCCTTACCACACTGGGGCTTCGCCAATATACGCTTGACAGGATATACTGTATTGGGTATATCAAGGATGGAATGGAGCGTACTGATTGGCGACGAATTCGAGCCGGAGTTCATTGCGCTGCCTAAAGAAGTGCAGGACGAGACGCTAGCAATGGCACGTTTGCTCCAGCATTCCGGTCCGCATTTGGGACGTCCGCATGTCGATACGCTTAAGGACTCGAAACATGCGAACATGAAGGAAATGCGCTTTGACGCTGCCGATGGTGTCTGGCGCGTGGCCTTTGCCTTCGATCCCAAACGCCGCGCGATTCTGCTGGTTGCAGGCGATAAATCGGGTGGCAGTCAGAAGCGGTTCTATCGCGAGCTGATCCGTAAAGCCGATCAGCGGTTCGATGCGCACCTGGACCGCATCAAGAGGGAAAGGAAATAGATCATGGCCCGGAACGTAAACGACGTCATCAAGAGCCTGCCAGTCAGCCGCCGCCGCAAAATTGAGAAGCGTGCCACACAACTGCTCGCCGAGGAGATGACCTTGCAGGAATTGCGCCGCGCCCGTGAGATGACACAGGTTCGCATGGCAAAAAAACTCGGGGTTGCGCAGAAACAGATTTCCGAGATCGAAAAGCGCACTGATATGCACATTTCGACGCTTCGGCGCTCCATTGAAGCCATGGGCGGGAAACTCTCCCTCGTAGCGGAGTTTCCTGATCGCGATCCCGTCGTGCTTGCCGGCATCTCGGCCCCGGACGTCTGAGCGCTCGGCACCCGTGTCGCACGCAGGAGAGCGCACGGGGTTCTGGACTAAAGCCCGGGGAAGCGGGTTTTTAGACCCGCGAGAACGATTCGGCGACATAAGATGCCGACCACATGATGGCCGACGACGATCTGAGGAAGCTTCGCCCCAACCCAAAGTTCCAGCAACTCGTCGCCGGCATCACGGCGCCCAGCCAGAAGAGTTCAGCCCAATAGTAGGATTCTCTTGCGTCTTTAGCTTGCTGCCCTTTCGCTTGTAACTCGCACTCGGCTCTCTCCAGGGTCGGGAATGCATTGCTTGAACTAGAAGAGTGTTTCTTCCACCTGGTACGACCACTTTCTAATCGCTAAATTGTTGATGTAGGCACTCGGAGCATCCGCCGGATAGTGGGTAAGCACTGCCGTCACGAAATAGCCGTTGTAGACTCCCATTCCAAGCAGAGGCGGCGCGCTGTTGCCTGCCGCGGCTGATGCGATGCTATCGATGCCATACGTAGGGGAACCTGAAGTAGCGCTATAAGTGTCAAATGATGAGCCATAGGGAAACACCTCGAGATCTACGGAATTATCACCATTATCGCCGTAAATTGTCATGGGAACTTTTCCTGCCACCATGCAGGCCGATACTTGAAAGTAAGGCTCTCCCGGAGTGGTAGTCCAGACCGGGGTATTCTTCTGAGTCAGCACGCCAGTTGCCGAAATACCCCAATTGATGACCCCTACCTGACCTTCATAGATGACCGGAGTAAAAGCAGATTGAATCTCCTCCAGGTAAGGGAAATGGTCTTGGAACCTAAATGTGGTTCCGGCTCCTATACCCAGGTTTTCCTTCGCCGCCCTCGAAACGGTGCTTGCAACCGAAACAGCCTGCGGCGACTGCACCCCTGCGCTGTCCACCCCCCATGTGGCGACCCACAGAGTGTCATTGTCATCATCGTTTGCCGCAGTCACCACTTCGTTCGAGTTGACGGTTGCAATCGACACCTGGTCGACGTTGCCAACGCCGGGCAGAAAGGCAATGGTACCCTCGGGACTAGGGGACCCATCGGCGGCGATGGTCCACTCCTCGGCCGCGAGGCTGGCGCCGCCCGAGGCGCTCACGCCCGGGGCGCCCAACAGTTGATACGCGACCACCACTTCCGTCGGGCTGAGTGTGGTGATCGCCACGTTCTGATAGGCGACGTTTGCGCCGGTGCTTTTCGCTTTTAGCGCGACCACTCCGGCCGGTCCAACCGTCCACGTGCTGATAGTGAGGATGCTCGAAGAGTCGATGTCCGCGGTCACCACGCGGCTCGAGTCCAGCCCGGTGATGCCAACACTTTGCAGACCGGGCCCATCTACGACCCCGGTGTCTACTAACTGAACCAGCCCCCCGTTTTTCAGAGAGCCGGTATCATGCCACGCAATCACCTCCAGATCGTTGGTCGCATTAGCTTCCGCAGCGACCACATAGGTTGCGGGTACGGTTGTGGTTATGGCAATTGCACCACCCTCCAGGGCGGTGGTGGATGCGCTGTATAGAAGTTGTGGAGGGAGAGCCCACACAACAGCGGTGCTGCCAAGCACCAGGCTTGCGACGGCAGTCTTGACACGGTTGAGGTTTCTCACAGCTTCATCTCCTCTAAGTCGATTTGATTGCGTTGTTGACAGGGGGGAAAGGTTCATGAGCCGTCAAACCTTGTTATCTACTAAAGCGAGATTTCAAAGCGAAGTGGACCAGAAAAGGCGGAAATATATTGAGATCCAGTTCTCAGGATCCCTTCCGGCTCAGGTTTACGAATCACATCCTGGCGGACGCAGTCAGCATGGCTTGGATGGTGGATGTTCTGCGATGAAGCGGCGAATCACCGTAGCTCGGGGATTTTCCTTGCCATTCTCCGGTGGATAGGTGGCTTGAATAGCTGTCTTCCCGTCACGATTGCGAGCGGTGCGATCGGCACCAGCATCAAGCATGGCCAGTACTCCCTCGAGAGAACAGGATTGAAAGAGAGGCGTATTGCCTTTGGAGTCGCGCGTATTGATATTGCCGCCGCGGGCGATGAGCTCCGGAGTTTGCCTGACAGGTGTCGAGGAGGATGCGGTCGAGTTCGGAGTGATCTGCGCCGGCGGCTAACAAGCGATCCACGAGGGGAAAGATGTCCTCCTTCTGCGGCGCATTGTAGACAAGATTTACCAGGGCTGTGCGCCCATTGCCGTCCACGGCGTGGATGTCGTGAGGACGCGATAAAGCGTCATCCAGCATTGCCCAGACTCCCGAGGCCGCAGCTAAAGAAAGGTAGGTTTCGTTTTGCTCCTGATCTGCGTACTCACCTGCGAACCGGGCGGTGGGATCGGCCCCCTCCTGGATGAGCACGAGTGCAAGATCTACGTATCCGGCTTCCACCGCACGGGCGAGCGCTCGTTGCTTTCCAGTCTGATCGGCTCGTACCGCAGATGAGCCAAATATAATCTTCAGCATTTGCAAGCGATTGCGATCGTTGCGCGACTCGACGGCGAGTTCGGGCAGCGTCGCGACCCTGAGGACTTACGTGGAGCCACAAGTCGATACTCTCAGGCATACCTTCGTGCCGGGATAAAGGAACCGCCGGGGGCGCGGCGCGATGAGTTGCAGTCTCGCGAAATCCGGCCACGAGAGATCCCGGAGGTGGATTAAATGTATGCCCTCGGGTGCACGAGGTCGCGATCGATAGGCAGAGCAACACCACAACCCTGGCAGCTTTCAAAGGGGATTCCTTTCACCAAGCGCTGTTTATTAGACACCGCACAGGCGAATTTCGCGCAGCCCGGGTCACACTCTGGGCGAAATCCGGCGACATAATACCTATTCACCATTGCGAGCATTCATGCGCTGCAATTGGTACTGCTGTCGCCGCATTACCGTCTAAACCCACTACACTAGAATGATCGGTCAGCAGAGAGCGGATGGGTGCGGATGTGCTGAATAACTGGGCGAAACCCGTGATTCAAATAGCTGCTGCGGGCGTGGGGGCCGCGGTGGCCGGCCCCATCGGCGGTGCGCTTGGCGGATGGCTCGGTGCCCAGCTGGGCGGTTCCGCTTCGAAGCTGGTGGAGAAATATGCGGATAGTTTTGGAGAGAAAGCGGCGGAAAAGATTCTGGACTTAGGCGCCGATTCGCTCCAGGGAAAGTTCTCAGACCCTAACCCACAACTGGAAGATCTCTATCGCGAAACTCTACGCGTGAGTTTGAACCAGGTGCACAAGCAAATCACAGTTGAAGATTCGGCGTCCTGGTTCGCCAACTGGAACGAATGCCTTGCGAAACCACAGCCGCTCCGGCTCGACAACATCGCTCCGGATCAGTTCCGGCACCTCGACATTCTCTTTGCGCGGACGATGGAGCGTATCGACGCCCAGGGAGCCGCCATGCGCGACAAGAGCGCGTCAATCACGCTGAAGACACGACCTCTGCCGCCGGCGCTGCTTGGCGAACTGACCGCCAGGCTTCCCGCGTTGCTGAATGAAAACTTCGAAAGGTCGGTTGTCGAGCCTACCTACGAGCGGGCCTGGAAGCAGTCGGATCTTATCTTTGCAGACTTCGTCAGGGAGAAGCTAACTCAGGTCGACGAGAAACTAACTCGGGTCAGCGAAGATGCGGCGGCAACTCGCAAAATGCTCGAAACCGCACTCGAGGAGAACCGGCTGGAAAGAACCAAGAGGCAACAGTCCCCGGCCGAGGACCCGCGGGCTGCTCAACTCGCTGAAGAGGTCCGCCAACTTCGAGCGCAAATTTCCGCCATGTCCACCGGGCAGCAGAGCGCGACGCTGGTGAGTCTCCTGTCCATCCACGACTTCACTGGCGCTATTCATCTGAAAACGGAAGACGTCGCGAAGCGGCGAAAGGAGGTCGCGGCGCATCCCGATAGCGCCTCATTGGAAGCTCTGGCCGCTGACCTCTTTCAGTTAGGTATGATCTACGAAATCCAACGTGACTGGCCCAGCGCCGTCAAGGCTTATAAAGAGGCGTGGAATCTGCAGCGCAACTTCGATCATGGATTCAAGTACGCCTACGCTGCGCAGACGATGAATGATTTCAAGAACGCTGCGGAGGCGTATGAGCTGATCCGCATTTTTCCAGCGAGGGACCGGGATAAGGCCGCTGTGTTGACGAATCTCGGCATCGTTTATGGGGCGTTGGAGCTCACGACAAATGCGGAGAAGAGCTACCTGCTCGCCATCGAAGCCTATCGAAATCTGGCTTTGGCCGATTCCGCCACATATACTCCACGGCTGAGCGACGCCTACAACAACCTTGCCAACCTCTACAGTAATTCAGGGGAGGACCAAAGGTCAGAGAAGTTATATAACGACTCCTTGGCGGCCTATCTGAGGCTCGGGGAGCAAGATCATCTCCCTTTCTTGCCGTACATCGCCGGTGTGTATACCAACCTCGGCGTCTTGTTTAGTGGCGCAAATCGCCCCGAGGATGCGGAGGTCGCCTACCGGAAAGCGCTCGGAGCCTTCGACGAACTACATCGCGCCGGCCAGAGTGTCGACATCGGAAAGGCAGCCATTACCCTTCTAGACTATGCGAACCTCTTGTGCGATACGGGGCGAACGGCAGAGGCCGAGGATGACTTTTCCACGGTTCTCCGGGTGTTCCGGGCGCTCGCCGAGGTCAGCGCCCCCATCTATGGCCCCTACGTGACTGGCGCGCTAGTCGGCCAAGCGCAATTATTTCAGAAGACCGGACGTGTCGAAGAGGCGCAGAAGAATTACCAGGAGGCCCTCAAACTTTATCCCACGCCCTTCGAAGGGAATTCCGAAGCCTTGGAGATGGAGATTGCGCGCACTCTGGACGCTCTGGGCATACTTCAGGCCGGACAGGAGCAGTGGCAGAATGCTGAGCGCTCCTTCAGCAGGGCGCTGGAGCTGCGCCGCAATCTGGCGGAAAAGCGCCACGCTCCGCTCGACTCCGAGGCTGCCACAACCCTGCTGAACCGCGCCAAAATGCGCGTGTCTCAAAACGCACTGAAGGACGCCAAGGCCGACTGCGTGGAAGCGCAGGCCATGCTGCAACCCTGGTGGCAATCCGCGCCCGGCCAGTATGGCGAGCTGATGGCAAGAGTCCTCTGCCTGCTGGCCGGGCTTGCGGCCACAACTGCAGACCCCGGCATCGATGCCTGCGCTCTGGCCCAGCAGGCATTGGCCATTGCCGTCGATGCGGGCACACGAAAGAAGGCAGCGAAGCTAATCCAACAGCTGTGCGCCAAGCCGGACTCCCCGTCGCCGCCGGTGTCAGATCCCGCTTAGTGATTCCGTAAGTTTCCCAACTGTAACCTCCTCCGTCGGCTTATGTCGGCTCTGTGTCCGATCTGTGGTTCGCGAAATGTCATCGCAGGCCGGGAGCCTAAGAATTGCCAGTAAATATTTCCGCCTTTTCTGGTCCACTTCGCTTCGAAATCTCGCTTAGGTAGATAACAAGGTTTGACGGCTCATGAAACCTTGCGCGAGGAATGTCTGAAGGCGGGGTTCGGGCGACGGTTGTTACCTAGCGCTGTTGACACGCCAATCACCGACACAACCTGCAGACCGGAATCCTGATAAGTCGTCACTACTCACCAGCGCTCGTGAGAGTGCTCATAACTCGAAACTTTACAAGGAGGGAGAAAAATGAAGAAGCACTTGACACCCATCGTGGGTTCGGCAACCATCTCGATGGCGCGGATCATCATTCCGCTCTGTCTGGCATTCACCTGTGTTTCCGCCTGGGCGGTACTACCCATCACTGGTCACAGCAGCGTGCAAGGAACGCCAACGGGAGACAGGGAATCGTCCAATCAGCAACTGCCGGTCGGACCTGACCCCAGGGGTGCCTCGGGGGCCCCTAACCCGAACGACTATGGAATGTGCGGTGTGCTGGGCTTGTCCGGAGTTTTCAGCGACAACCAGACGGTGGCCCAAATCATTGTCGAGACGAACGGCTATTACGGGGTATACACAAATTGGGCGAAGAGCAACACCCACCCACCCATCCTTACCTGGACTTGTGTGCCCCTCACGGATTTCACCGGGCTGCCCCCCGTCTCGGATTTTGCGGGTTCCGGTCCGAACCACTTTACCGTGAGTGGCCCCCATTCCGAGACCGAGAATAGTGGGGGGCCACCCGCAAATGCGTGCATCTGGGCGGGGTTGGAGGGTGCCTTTTCGGAGGCGCCGCGTGATTTCCTCTATGCAGGAGCGGGTTTAAACGGGTCCCTTACACCCCCAAATGACAATGTGCTCGCGGTGACTTCCGCTGCAGACGTTACGCTCACGACGTCTGCCTTCTGCAGCACGTTCGACGCCACGGATTTCTCGTGGAATTATTACCCAAGTACGCCGCTGGGGGGCGGTCAATGTACTTTGGATAGTATGGGAGCTCTACCGTGCATTCCCACCACTGCGCCCGGTCCCGTCGGCACGGACAAATACTGGTGTTATATATCCGGCGTCTTCGGGCAAGGCCCACCTGACGACCAGACGGATGTGGTGAAGCCGTTTTCGCTCCAACTTAGCATCGGCGGCAGCCCTACGACTTACTTTGGAAGCGTCGTCAATTCCAATGGCCTGGCCTGGAACTGCTTGCAGTTCAAGGAATGAAAATGGCCGCTTTGACGGCGTATGCATATGCGCCGTCATCTTTTGTGAAGATCGTTTTGCAAGCGTCTTTCTTTTCGGCCGCAGCTGCGGGGCAGGGCTGGTTCTCAATCGATACGCGGGGCGTAACCGTGTTTCACTTTGAAGCCAGCCCCTCTAGCGCGGTCGCAGCACAAGCGCGCTCAGCATAGTAGTGCTTGCAATGCAGCTTCCATTGTCATTCTCCTTTGAAGTTTGTTGGCATTATGCGGGTGCCGTTGTTATCGTCAGGCTCTAATGCACGCCACACCACTCGCTGATTTGTATATATCAATTTCGATCGGCAAGCCGTGATCGATTTCATCCGAGTCGACCTCTAAAACCGGGAGATTGGAATTCGCCTCGGCCCCGCGAAACGTAGAGCGCGCGGGGCAGGTGCCTCGAGCTGCTTGGTGGCTCAGAAGAAATACAGCACACTTATTCCAAATAGTCGCGGTTACTGTCGAGCCGTTTTCAGCGGATAAACTGTGGCGCTTGTTCATCGCAGGCCTCACATCACTAACACATTAAGGAGTGCATAGTAAAAATGCGACTCTACTCCCTTTTTCGAGCCGTCGAGGGTGCCAAGTTTTTCCCTTGCCAAAACTTTGTCAAAGGCGCATCCTTTCCACGAATACCGCTGAACCTAAGCTGCCTGGGGCGCGGTTAGCCATATGACCGCTGACCACGGTGTTCTATAGGTTTGGCGCCACCCGTTCATTGTAGGTCGCGACCAGCAGTGCGTTCTGCTTAACCTCGAAAAGGGGATCAGTATGGGCGAAATTGTTCCAGTGATTCTTGCCGCTCTGCTTGGTGGTTTGATCTGGCACAACTCCGCCGGTCGAATCCGTTTATTGCTGAGTGCCGTGGCAGTGGTAACCTCGGGCGCCGCCGCGATCATTTTCAGCGGCGAATTCATCAAGAGTTGGGTCTACCTTCTGCCCGACCTGGTTGAAGCGTTGTTCGGCTTAACCATCGGCATGGCGATTGGTCGCCGCTTTCTGCGCCACCGAGGAACGCTGTGAAAGGGCGAATTAGGCCACATTGTCAGAGTTTGCGCAGGCCTGCTAGATGAAGGGTTTCCTCAGCGGGTTGTCCAACATTTTCAAGGCGTATCTTGACCTCCTGAAGGCACTGCCCAATATCATTACTAAACTCCTGTGGTTTCTCGCTGGCCTCTGGCTCGCGATTCGCCGCGGCTTTCGCCGCCCGCCGCGAGACGGATGCTGTTTGAAACTCCCGAACGTTCACGTCCGGCCGGATCCTATGATTTACGACCAGTACTACCTGATGGCGCAAGGGCTCGCTGTCACTTGGGATAACCCGGACATTCAGATCTACGACCTGCTCGGAAATCCCGTATCGCCCTACGGCCTCGGGCCCGATCAGGACTACAAGGTGGTGGCACGCGTCTGGAACAACTCTTACAGCGCGCCCGCCGCGAACATGCCCGTTGTCCTCTCTTACTTGAGCTTTGGGATCGGCATTACGGACACCTTTGTAGCCGCAACCGCAGTCGACCTGGGGGTCAAAGCATCGGCACAATGTCCCGCATTCGCGAATTTTACTTGGCACACGCCGAAGATCCCCGGACACTACTGCCTGCAAGCCACGCTCATTTGGCCCGACGATGCGAATCCGTACAACAATCTGGGCCAGAAGAATACGCAAGTAGGAACGCTCGCATCGCCCGCGCTCTTCTCCATTCCGGTGCACAACGTGGCCACCATTCGACGGCGCTTCGACCTCGAGCTGGATATGTATCAGCTTCCCGTCCTTCCGTCGTGTTCCGATCATCAGGCTTCCCCGCGCGAACAAGGACGATACGCCGAGAGTCAGGCCCGATGGCGCGCCGCGCTCGCCAAGCAGGCATACGGGATGTTTCCGGTCACCGCCGATTGGAAGGTCTCGATCAGTCCGCCTGCTCTTGAACTTGCGCCGGGGCAGACGGCGATCGTCGATCTTTCCATCGAGCCGTCCAGTGGAACGTTCGTAGGCACGCAGCTTTTCAACGTCCACGGCTTCGCCTCTTCATCCGACGGACGTGACAGAATACTCGCCGGGGGCGTCACGCTGGCCGTTCAAGGGAGTTGATTCGCAATGGCTTATCGTCACTACACGCAATGCTACGTTCACACTCCCGGAGACAAGCCGTTTAACCAAGCCGACCTCGTCTCCTACGTCGCAGGTAACGCAGGTCTGGGCGCGGTCCTCGCGGTCTTGGCATTGCTTGCGGGAGACTACGCGGTCGGTTTCTGGATCTTCGCAATCCAATAGTCAACGACGCTAATGTCGGCGACACGCCGCTCGGCACTCTCGCAAACGGCGACCAAGTGGTGGTCTTTGGCACCCACGTTTACGACGGATTTCATGAGGGCTGGCACGAACTTCACCCGCTGATGGCCATCATGAGAGTTCCTCCGCCGCAAGTCTGGACCAATATTTCCGGCCTCAACACCAATCCGCCGTACCTGGAGTGGGACCCGAATTGGAGTATCGCCGCGAACGGCACTCCGCCCGCGGGTCTCACCGTCACGGATATGCAGCAAGGACTCGCTTCGCCCGCTTTCGCCGCGATGGCGCAATCGGTTCGCGATCACTGGTGTCCACTGCTCACCAACGCTTTTGCGTCGACCACGACCAGGGATCAGGCGCTGCCTGCGAACCGGTGGACCATCCACCCGCTGGTCGACGGGTGCCAATCTCCCGGAAACACTCCCGCCCCGCTAAGGTGAACGGCGTTCTTTGGTATGTAAAACTCTCGCCGGGCTGCGTCCAGTAAAGGCATATCGGACCATTGTCAACTAAGCGGGTGTCTTGTCATGATCGTCTAGTAACAGAACCATACTGCTGCTTTCACAGCGGACGCATCTGGTGGAATCGATCACGGTAAATGTTTGGACTCAGCTTGACTCTGTTACGGAAATGGTGCCGTAGCGCTGCCGCGGACCCGAAGCCACACTGTTCGGCCACCTCTTCAATAGAGAGCGTTGTGGTTTCCAGAAGGTC